>Ga0209475_10004801_pt1 | contig 11453 bp, 11 predicted proteins | sample tdDd471_FD_187128 | JGI IMG/M metagenome (GOLD analysis project Ga0209475, IMG submission 187128) | Marine sediment microbial communities from the Atlantic coast under amendment with organic carbon and nitrate - tdDd47.1 (SPAdes)... | ecosystem: Environmental > Aquatic > Marine > Coastal >...
AGGTTTGCTCGCCGGGCCGCACGACGATCTCGCGTTGCAGTGGGCGGAACCGCCAAGGCAGGGCAGAATTGACGGTGGCGTCGAAGCGCACGGCGATGACCCGGTCCGCCTGAACGGCGCCCGGCGCGGCGGCCGCGCGCTGGGTCGTCCCGCCATAGCCGGTCACCTGGCAGAAGATCTGGTACAGGGGAACCGCCGCGTAGGCCATCCCCACCATCCCGGCAACCAGAGCGGCCAGGCCGATCATGGTCGCCCGCTTGCGCCGGTCCAGCCGGGTTTTGCCGTCAGCGTTCATTGCCCCCCCATGCGGACGATTGTGATCCCGTAGAACAAGGCCACCAACGACCCCAGTACCACCAGCATGGCGAGGTTGCGCGACCGCCGGCGGCGGCGCGGGTCGCTGGTCTGCCGATCCTCGGTTGTCATGGCTCTCACAGCACCTTGTCAAGGACGAGCAGCGCGTAAATCAGGAACAGATGCAGGATCGAGAAGCCGAACAGTTGCTTGGCGCTGCGCTCGCTCTTGTCGATCCAGATGCGCAGGGCGCCCAGACAGAACAGGGCGCTCAACGCCGCCGCGCCGACGCCGTAGATCCATCCCGAAAAGCCGATCGCCACCGGCGCCAGGGTCAGCGGCGCCAGCAAGAAACTGTAGATCAGGATCTGCTTGCGGGTCTCGCGCAGACCGGCGACCACCGGCAGCATCGGCACGCCCGCATCGGCGTAGTCGCCATGCCGATACAGCGCCAGCGACCAGAAGTGGGGCGGCGTCCACATGAAGATGATCGCGAACAGGATCACCGACATCAGGCCGACCTCGCCGCTGACCGCGGCCCAGCCGACCATCGGCGGCAACGCGCCCGCCGCGCCGCCGATGACGATGTTCTGCGGCGTGCGCCGTTTCAGCCACATCGTGTAAACGAACACGTAGAAAAGGATCGTGAAGGCCAGCAGCGCGGCGGCGACCGGATCGACCGCCAGCCCCATGACCAGGACGGACCCGACCGACAGGACCACGCCGAACCCCAGCGCCGCGCCCGGCTCCACACGGCCACGGGGAAGCGGCCTTTCGCAAGTGCGCTTCATGACCGCGTCGATATCGCGGTCGTACCACATGTTGATGGCGCCCGACGCCCCGGCGCCGACGGCGATGCAGATCAGCGCGACGAGCGCCAGCAGCGGATGCAGGTCGCCCGGCGCCAGCCACATCCCGACGAAGCCGGTGAATACGACGAGCGACATCACCCGCGGCTTGAGCAGGGCGAGATAATCGCCGGCGCCGGCGTCAACGCCGGCGCCGTAGATCGCCTGCTTGGTCGGTACGGTCAGTTTCCCGGTGCCCAGGGACACGGCGCGCTTCCTCCCTCGGTGCGGGCGCGAGAGGCCCGCGGGGACGCGCCGCGGGTCATTTGACCCGCGGCAGTTCCTCGAAGGTGTGGAAGGGCGGCGGCGAACTCACCGTCCATTCCAGCGTCGTTGCGCCCTCGCCCCACGGATTGTCGCCGACCTTTTCGCCGGCGGCGAAGGTCCGATAGATCACGTAGAGGAAGAGGAGCGCGCCGGCGGCGGACACATAGGCGCCGATCGACGACACCATGTTCCAGCCCGCGAACGCGTCCGGATAATCCGGGATGCGGCGCGGCATGCCGTTCAGCCCCGAGAAATGCATCGGGAAGAAGGTCAGGTTCACGCCGATGAACATGACCCAGAACTGCAGCTTGCCCAGGGCTTCCGGATACTGGCGACCCGACATTTTCGAGATCCAGTAATAGAAGCCCGCGAAGATCGAGAACAGGGCGCCCATGGACATGGTGTAGTGGAAATGGCCGACCACGTAATAGGTGTCGTGGAAGGCGATATCGATGGGCGCGTTGGCGAGAACGACACCGGTGACGCCGCCGATCGTGAACAGGAAGATCATGCCGATGGCGAACAGCATCGGCGTCTTGAACTCGATCGATCCGCCCCACATGGTCGCGATCCAACTGAAGATCTTGATCCCCGTCGGCACCGCGATGACCATCGTCGCGGCCAGGAAATAGGCCCGCGTATCGACATTCAGCCCGACCGTGTACATGTGATGGGCCCAAACGATGAACCCGACCACGCCGATCGCCACCATCGCATAGGCCATCCCCAAATACCCGAACACCGGCTTCTTCGAGAAGGTCGAGATCACGTGACTGACGATGCCGAAGCCGGGGATGACCAGGATATAGACCTCGGGGTGGCCGAAGAACCAGAACAGATGCTGGTAGAGGATCGGATCGCCGCCGCCGGCCGCGTCGAAGAAGGTCGTGCCGAAATTCCGATCGGTGAGCAGCATGGTGATGGCGCCCGCCAGAACCGGCAGCGACAGGAGCAGCAGAAACGCGGTCACCAGGACCGACCAGACGAACAGCGGCATCTTGTGCAGGGTCATGCCCGGCGCGCGCATATTGAAGATCGTGGTGATGAAGTTGATCGCCCCCAGGATCGACGACGCGCCCGCCAGATGCAGACTGAGGATCGCCATGTCCACGGCCGCGCCGGGATGCCCCGATGTGCTGAGCGGCGCATACACCGTCCAGCCGGTACCGGCGCCGCCATCGACGAACACCGACGCGGCGAGCAGGCCGATGGCCGGGATCAACAGCCAGAAGCTGATATTGTTCATGCGCGGGAACGCCATGTCCGGCGCCCCGATCATCAGGGGCACGAACCAATTGCCGAACCCGCCGATCAGCGCCGGCATCACCATGAAGAACACCATGATGAAGCCATGGCCGGTGACCAGGACGTTGAAAAGCTGGTTGTCGCCGCCCAGCACGCCGGCCCCCGGCGACGCCAGCTCCATGCGCATCAGGACCGAAAAGGCGCCGCCGATCAGTCCCGCGACGATCGCGAAGATGATGTACATCGTCCCGATGTCTTTGTGGTTGGTCGAAAACGCCCACCTTTTCCAGCCGGTGGGATGATGATCATGCGCGGCGTGCGCGTCGGTTGCGGTGGCATTCGTCATGACGTGTGAACCCCGTTCCTCGCTTTGACCCGTACCGGCTGCGGCCTAACGGCCGGCGCCGACGCGGCGGTCGAGATTGTCGTTGGCGGCGACGCGGACGGCGCGCGGCGCTTCGTCCTTGCGCGCATATTCTTCTTGCGCCTGCTGGACCCAGGCTTGGAACGCCTCCTTCGAGACGGCCTCGACCTGGATGGGCATGAACCCGTGATTGACGCCGCAAAGCTCCGAGCACTGGCCGTAATAGGTGCCTTCGCGGGTGATCCGGACCCAGCTCTCATTGATCCGTCCGGGCACCGTATCGGTCTTGACGCCCAACGCCGGCACCGCCCAGGCATGCAGGACATCGTCGGCGGTCATCAGGATGCGGATGTTGGTGTCGACCGGCAGAACCACCTTTTCGTCGACGGTGAGAAGCCGCGGCTGGCCGGGCTCGAGCTCGTCGTCGGCGAGCATGATGCTGTCGAAGGTGAAGCCGCCCTGGTCCGGATATTCGTAGCTCCAGTACCATTGATGGCCGACGACCTTCAGGGTCATGTCGGCGTCCTGGACGCGATCCTGGAAGTAGAGCAACCGGAAGGCCGGAATCGCGATGATCAGCAGGATGAACACCGGGATGACGGTCCAGGCGATCTCCAGCGGTGTGTTGTGCGAGGTCTTGGACGGGACCGGATTGCGCGACGCCCGAAAGCGGATCATGACATAGGCCAGCAGCAGCGTCACGAAGACCGCGATCAGCATGATGATGATGTAGAGCAGATCGTAGAAATCGTGCATCCGCTCCATCACCGGCGACGCCGCTTCCTGCAGCCCGATACCCCACTCGATCGGCTGATCGGCCAGACCGACGGCCGGGAGACCGGCGAGCACAAACAAAAAGGCCGCGAATCGGGCCAGAGTCCTTCCAAATCGCATGTCTTTATTAACCCCGCTTTTAGCCCCGACCCTTCGGACTTGGCCCGAAGGATTAAGCGCGTCGAATCTTGCCGGACTTTCGCGTCCCCGGCGACCCTTGCGCAACCGCGCCCTCAGGCTGAACCGACATGTCGGATGGCCGTGCGGGCACGCTCCCCGCGCTTCACGCAGGCGTGATGCGCGGGACCATAGCGATTGCGTCAAACTTGCACAAGCCCGATGGTCTTGAATGCGAATCGGTTGCAAATCGGGCCTCGACACCGGCCCAAGAAGCGCCGTAAGGCCGCTTCCGAAATGACGAAAGACCATTGTCCGGCGCCACCACCGCCCCATATCACCTTCGGTGTCGCGCGCAACGGCAGCGCGATGGCGAGGGACCTGGCTGGAAGGCGGACATGACGGATCTGGATCGAACGAACGAGCTGTTCTACGCGGCCACGGACCTGGACCGGGCCCGCGTCGACGGCTTGGTGAACGATGCCCTGCGCGGCGCCGAGGATGGCGAGCTGTTTTTCGAATACCGCCAGTCCGAGAGCCTGGTCTTCGACGACGGGCGGCTGAAAAGCGCCTCGTTCGACACCCATCAAGGCTTCGGACTGCGCGCGGTCTCGGGCGAGGCGACGGGCTACGCCCACGCGACCGAACTGAGCGAGGACGCGATCCGCCGGGCATCCGTCACCGTGCGCACCGTCCTCGCCGGTCGCGACGGCGCCCTGGCGGTCGCGCCGCCCCGCACCAACCGTCAGCTCTACGCCCCCGACAATCCCCTCGGCGGCATCGGGTTCGCGCGCAAGGTCGCCCTGCTGGGCGAGATCGACGCCTATCTGCGCGCCAAGGACCCGCGGGTGCGCCAGGTCTCGGCATCGCTGCATGGCGAATGGCAGGCGATCGAGGTCGTCCGTCCCGACGGCCAGCGCGCCGCCGACCTGCGCCCGCTGGTCCGGCTCAACGTCTCGGTCGTCTGCGGCGAGGGCGACCGCATGGAAGCGGGCAGCCACGGCGTCGGCGGCCGCGCCGCGCTCGATGCCTGGCTCGCGACCGAGAGCTGGCAGGCCCAGGCCGACGAGGCGCTGCGCCAAGCCCTGGTCAATCTCGAATCGGTCGATGCGCCGGCGGGCGAGATGAAAGTCGTCCTCGGCCCCGGCTGGCCCGGCATCCTGCTCCACGAGGCCATCGGCCACGGGCTGGAGGGCGACTTCAACCGCAAGAAGACGTCGGCCTTCGCCGGCCTGATGGGCGAGCGGATCGCCGCCCCCGGCGTCACCGTCGTCGATGACGGCACCCTGGAGGGCCGGCGCGGATCGCTGACCGTCGACGACGAAGGCACACCGACCCGGCGCACGGTCCTGATCGAGGACGGCATCCTGGTCGGCTATCTGCAAGACCGGATGAACGCCCGCTTGATGGGCGTGGAAGCGACCGGCAACGGCCGCCGGCAGAGCTTCGCCCACAAGCCGATCCCGCGCATGACCAACACCTATATGCTGGGCGGCGACGCATCGCCGGAGGACATCCTCGGCGGCGTCGAGAAGGGCCTGTACGCGGTCAATTTCGGCGGCGGCCAGGTGGATATCACGTCGGGCAAGTTCGTGTTTTCCGCCGCCGAGGCCTATCTGATCGAGAACGGCAAGATCGGCGCCCCGGTCAAGGGCGCGACCCTGATCGGCAGCGGGCCGGAGGTCTTGAAGAAAGTCGCGATGATCGGCAACGACATGGCACTGGACCCCGGCATCGGCACCTGCGGCAAGGACGGCCAAGGGGTGCCGGTCGGCGTCGGCCAACCGACGATCCTGATCGACGGACTGACCGTCGGCGGCACCGCCGCCTGACACCCGGCCCTCTGGCGCGGGCGTCGCGCCCGTGACAGAATGAGCCCGGTCGATGATCGGCGGGTGGGGGGACGATGGCCGAGCGGGACGACAGCGGCGACTCGGGAAAGAGCGGACTGGGCAGCCTGCCGGCGACGGCGCTGGTCGGGCTGGTCTTCGGCCTGATCATCGGGGTCGCCTTTTCGTTTCTCTATCCGGAAACCGAAATCACGGCGAATCTGGGCCTCCTGTTCGCCCTGGCCGGGCTGGTCCTGGCCTGGGCGGGGCGGATGGCGGTCCGTCGCGGCGGGAGGTGACCCCATGAGTTGGACGAAATTGACGGCCGCGGCGCGGTTTTTCGCCCTTGCCGGCTTGCTGCTCCTCGCCGCCTGCGGAGAGGAGCAGCAAGCCGCGAATCAGGTTCCGGCATCGGAGACCGGCGTCGGCGGTCCGGCGGCGCCCGATACGGCCGGCGGCGATTCTACCCGCCAAGGGCCGGCGAAGCGCAATGGCGGCGCGGCCGCGCCGGACATGGCGCCGGCCGTGCCCAAGGCGCCGATCACCCAGAGCGCCTACGACTTCATCGACCCCGGTGTCCTGGAGCGGCCGGGCTACGGCCTCTACACCTATGTCCTGTTCCCGAACGCGTTTCTCACCCAGCGCAACGCCGAACTGTTGCGGGCGCTGTTCCGGACGACGCCCGGCGCGCCGTCGGTGCCGCTGGCGCCGCACTTCCTGAACATCGTCTATGTGCCCGTGAAGGGCGGCGACCAGGCCTGGGAGCTGTTGCGGTCCCCCGGCCTGGCGCCGCCGGAGAAAGCGCTGGCGATGGCCGCCGAAATGTACGACCACGATCTCGCGGGGCGGATGCTCGGCTTCTTCTGCAACGGCCATCCCGGCGCCTGTGCCCAGGGCATCGGCAACGGCCCCTACCTGCTGACCGTCGCCCGCCCCCTGTCGGGCGGCGCCGGCACCGCCGTCGCCTATCTGCTGATCGATCTGAGCCCGATCCATCCCGGCGCCTTCGCCCGTTTCGTCGAGGCGATGAAGGCGCAGGTGACCCGCCCCGACTTCACCGACCGGACCAAGGTCGACACGGTCGCCAACAGCCTTCTTCAGATCGTGCTGACGGCCGCCGACTGGATCGTCCCGATCCGCGAGGGCGTGGCGTCGATCCTCAAGGTCGGCGGCTAGGCGCCCCCGCTCCGGCTCAGAAGGCAAGTTCCTCGAAGACCGGATCGACGCGCCCGCCCCAGCGGCCGGCGAAGGCGTCCAGCAGGCCCTCGGCCGGCGATCGGCCGGTGGCGGCGATCTCGTCCAGGGTGTCCAGATAGCCGGTCTCGTCCGGATCGCTGTGCCCGGCCCGGCCGCGGCGCCGCAGGCCCTCGCGGGCGATCTCCAGAACCCGGCCGGCCAGATCGCCCGCCGTGCCGCCGCGAAAGGGCGCCGCCAGGGCCTGGCGGGTGACCGCGCGGCGCAGCTCGGCCATTTCCTCGACACCGATATCCTTGACCAAATCCCAGGCTGCGTCCTGGGCGCCCGCGTCATAGAGCAATCCGACCCACAGGGCCGGCAAGGCGCAGATCCGCGCCCAGGGCCCACCGTCGGCGCCGCGCATCTCCAGGAAATGCTTGAGCCGCACCTCGGGGAAGATCGTCGTCATATGGTCGATGAAGTCGCCCAGCCGGGCGCGCTCTCCGGGCAGGGCCGGCAGCCGTCCGGCCATCAAGTCGCGGAAGGACTGGCCGGCGGCGTCGATATAGCGGCCGTCGCGATAGACGAAGTACATCGGCACGTCGAGGGCGTAATCGACATAGCGCTCGAACCCCATCCCATCCTCGAAGACGAAGGGCAGCATGCCCGTCCGGTCCGGGTCGGTGTCGGTCCAAAGATGGCTGCGATAGCTGAGCCAACCGTTGGGCCGACCCTCGGTGAAGGGCGAATTGGCGAACAACGCCGTCGCCACCGGCTGCAGGGCGAGGCCGATCCGCAGCTTCGTCACCATGTCGGATTCCGAGGCGAAGTCCAGATTGACCTGGATGGTGCAGCTTCGCAGCATCATGTCCAGGCCCAGATCGCCGCGGGTCGGCATGTAGGCGCGCATGATCCCGTAGCGGCCCTTCGGCATCCAGGGGATGTCGGCGCGCCGCTCGGTCGGATGAAAGCCCAGCCCGAGCATGCCGACGCCAAGCCTGTCGCCCACTTCCTTGACCTGGGCCAGATGGGTGTTCACCTCGTCGCAGGTCTGGTGGATCGTTTGCAGCGGCGCGCCCGACAGCTCCAACTGGCCGCCCGGTTCCAACGTCACCGACGCGCCGTCCTGGGTCAGGGCGATGATATTGTCGCCTTCCCGGACCGGCGCCCAGCCATAGGCTTGCAGGCCTTCGAGAAGGGCGCGAATGCCCGCCGGCCCGTCATAGGGCAGCGGCTTGCGGTCGGCCAGGCGGAAGGCGAATTTTTCGTGCTCGGTGCCGATCCGCCAGTCGGCGACCGGCTTGCAGCCGGCCTCCAGATACTGGACGAGGTCGGCCTTGCTTTCGATCTCCGAGCCGGTGGCGGAAGGCGATGTGGTCATCCGGTGCGTTCTGGTCTGGCGCCGATCGGGGTCGGTGCGATGGAGTCAACGTGGTCGGATCGGCGCGCCGGGCCCTACCCGGCGCGCGGCGCGCGGTCCCCGTCGCCGAGCACCGCTTGCCAGCATGCCACCGCCGCCAGTGCCGCCGTGTCGGCGCGCAACAGGCGCGGCCCCAGCCCGGCGCGGATAACAAAGGGGAGTTTACCAAGCCCGTCAAGCTCGGATGGCGCGAACCCGCCCTCGGGGCCGACCAGCACCGCCCAGGGACCGGCGGGCCCTTCCACCGCCGCCCGGCTCAACGCCGCCTGGATCGGCGTTCCGCCGGTTTCGTCGCAGACCAGAAGGCGCCGCGCCGGCGGCCAATCGGCCAGGACGGCGTCCAGCGGCGCCGCGTCGAACAGGTCGGGCAGGTCCAGCCGCGCGCATTGCTCCGCCGCCTCGACGATGTTGGCGCGCAGCCGCTCGGCCTTCACCCGGTCGGGCTGGGTCCGGGCGGTGAAGACCGGCCACAGGGCCGAAACGCCGAGCTCGGTCGCCTTGGCCACCAGATAGTCGAGCCGCAGCCGCTTGACCGGCGCGAACAGCAGCCACAGATCCGGTCCCGCCACCGGCGCACGCCGCAGCGCCTCGACCGCCAAACTGCCCGCCTTGCGGTCGAGGGTCTCGATCCTTGCCGCCCATTCCCCGTCGCGGCCGTTGAAGGCGGCGACCGGGTCGCCCGGCCGGCGCCGCATGACGTTGCGCAGGTAGTGGACCTGTCCCGCGTCCAGCGCCACCGTCTCGCCGGCGCCCAGCGATGCCGGCATGTACAGGCGGATCGGATCGGCCTCGGCCATCGTCCTTGTCCCGAATTTCTCGCGCGGGCCTTGAGCGCGGCCCGTCCCGCCCGCAAGATAGCGCCCATGACCGAACAAGCGAAATCCTCGACCGACGATCCCGCCAGCGATATGCCGCGCGGCCATTGGCTGAACCGTTCATTGCCGCGCCGGCTGCGCCCCTATGCCCGCCTCGCCCGGCTCGACCGGCCGATCGGCACCTGGCTTTTGCTGTTTCCCTGCTGGTGGAGCCTGGCGCTGGCCGCCGAGGGCTGGCCCGACTGGCGCCTCGCCGCCCTGTTCGCCGTCGGCGCGCTGGTGATGCGCGGCGCCGGCTGCACCTACAACGATATCGTCGACCGGAATCTGGATGCCGGCGTCGCCCGCACCCGCACCCGCCCGATCCCGGCCGGCGAGGTCGGCGTCCTCGGCGCCACGGCCTTTCTGGGCCTGCAATTGCTGATCGGCCTCGGCATTCTGTCGATGCTCAATCCCTTCGCCATCGCCCTCGGCGCCGCGTCGCTGCTGCTGGTTCTCGCCTATCCCTTCATGAAGCGCATCACCTGGTGGCCGCAAGCCTGGCTGGGGCTGACCTTCAACTGGGGGGCGCTGCTCGGCTGGGCGGCGGCGCGCGGCGATCTGGACGGGCCGCCGCTGTTTCTCTACGCCGCCGGGTTCTTCTGGACCCTCGGCTACGACACCATCTACGCCCATCAGGACAAGGAGGACGACGCCCTGATCGGGGTGCGCTCGGCCGCCCGGCGCCTGGGCGACGCCAGCCGGCCCTGGCTGTTCGGCTTCTACGCCGCCGCCCTGGCCCTGATCGCCGCCGCCGGCGCCGCCGCCGGACTGGCCTGGCCCTTCTACGCCCTTCTCGTCCTCGCCGGCGCCCATCTCGCCTGGCAGGCGGCGGATGTCGATATCGACCGGCCCGAGGACTGCCTGGCCAAGTTCCGGTCGAATCGCTGGTTCGGTTGGCTGCCGCTCGCCGCCATCCTCGCCGGGCGGCTCGCCGGGTGAGCGCCGCCGCGCCCCGGCCGGCCGCCGACCCGGCCGCCTTCATCCGCGCCAACACCGACCCGATCGCGCCGCCGTTGGTGCCCGAGATGCGCCTGCATCTGGCGACCGAGACCCTGCCGATCTGGCGGCTGACCGAGGAAGAGCTGGCCGCCGAGGGGCTGCCGCCGCCCTTCTGGGCCTTCGCCTGGGCCGGCGGCCAGGCCCTGGCCCGCTATCTGCTGGACAATCCCGAGCTGGTCGCCGGGCGGCGGGTGCTGGACTTCGCCGCCGGGTCGGGGATCGTCGGCATCGCCGCCGCGAAGGCCGGCGCCGCCCATGTCCGCGCCAGCGAAATCGACGCCTTCGCCGTCGCCGCCGTCGCGGTCAACGCCGCCCTCAACGGGGTCGCTATCGCGGCGGCCGAGGAGGACATCGTCGGCCGGACCGACCTGGCCTGCGACCTCGTCCTCGCCGGCGACGTCTGTTACGAAAAACTGGCGGCCGAGCGGATCATCGCCTGGCTGCGCGGGCTGGCGGCGGCGGGCGCCACGGTGCTGATGGGCGATCCCAAGCGCAGCTATTTCCCCGGCGGCGGGCTGGAACGGCTGGCCGAGTACCGGGTGCCCGTCAGCCGCGAGCTGGAGGATATGGCGATCCGCCGCACCGCCGTTTGGCGGGTTCTGGCCTGACGGGCCCGACCGTCCCGCCCCGAAAAAGGAGGCGCCCCGATGCCGTTCTTCTACGACCTCGACAGACTGCCGCCGGGCGAGAACCCGGCCCGCGCCGCCGCCGGGCTGATCCGCCTGCGCGCCCAGCTCGACCGCGACATTCCCGCCAAGACCGTCACCGACCGGCTGCTGGTCGCGACCTGGAACATCCAGCGGCTGGGCGGCCTGGCGCGGTTGGCCGAAAGCGGCCTCTATATCGCCGAGATCCTGTCGCGCTTCGACCTGATCGCGATCCAGGAGGTCCGCGCCGATCTGACGGCGCTGGACGATTTGCGCGCCCTGCTCGGCCCCTGGTGGCGCTATGTCGTGACCGACGTCACCGCCGGCAAGGCGGGCAACGGCGAGCGCCTCGCCTTCCTGTACGACACCCGCAAGCTGCGCTTCGGCGGCCTGGCGGGCGAGATCGTCCTGCCGCCGGTCGCGGACGCGGCGGGCAAGACCCGCCCGGCGGCGCAGCTTGTGCGCACGCCCTTCCTCGCCGGCTTCAACAGCGGCTGGTTCGACTTCATGATCGCGACCGTCCATCTGCTGTACGGCAAGGACGCGGCCGGCCACCCGCCCCGGGTCGAGGAGGTCCGCCAGATCGCGTCCTTCCTGGCCGGGCGGACCAAGGAGC
>Ga0209475_10004802_pt1 | contig 11451 bp, 9 predicted proteins | sample tdDd471_FD_187128 | JGI IMG/M metagenome (GOLD analysis project Ga0209475, IMG submission 187128) | Marine sediment microbial communities from the Atlantic coast under amendment with organic carbon and nitrate - tdDd47.1 (SPAdes)... | ecosystem: Environmental > Aquatic > Marine > Coastal >...
CTCGGCGATCAGCCTGACGGGCACCGCGGACACCCCGGCCAAGCGGTTGGACCTGATGTTCGGGATCAACGCGCGCGGCACCTATGTCTGTACCCGCGCCTGCCTGCCCCATCTGGAGAAGGCCGCCAATCCGCATATCCTGGTCAATTCGCCGCCCCTGGACCTGTCGCCGCGCTGGTTCAAGGATTTCCCCGCCTACAGCCTGGCCAAATACGGGATGAGCTTGCTGGCGCTGGGCTGGGCCGAGGAGTTCCGCGACAAGGGCATCGCCGTCAATTGCCTGTGGCCGCGCACCATCATCGCCACCGCCGCGATGCGCATGATCCCCGGCGGCGTCGATATCAGCCGGGCCCGCGAGCCCGCGATCATGGCCGACGCGGCCCGCGCCATCCTGCGTCGGGACGCCCGAAGCTGCACCGGCAATTTCTATATCGACGAGCGGCTGCTGGCCGAGGAGGGGATCACCGATCTCGACCGCTATGCCGTCGAGCCCGGCAAGGACCCGATCGACGATTTCTTCTTCCCCGAAAGCCGCTGGGGCCAGCCGGGCCAGTCCTAAACGTGGCGATCCGGCGGCCGGCGGATCACCGCAAGGTGAAGACGTCGGGCCCGAGGGCGACTAAATCGGGTCTCGCCTTGATGAGAACCATTCGCTAAAGTGCCGCCGCAAAAAGCGCCGGCAATAAAAATGCCGATCACGAGAACAGGGAGGACCACATGGTCGGAATAGGCAAGGCCCTCGCGCGGCTGCTCGATATCCAGGCGGCCATCGGCATCGCCGCGGTCGGGCTGATGATGTTCCACATCACCTTCGACGTCTTCGGGAAATGGATCTTCAACGCGCCGTTGCCGGCGACGCTGGAGATCGTGGCCCACTACTACATGGTCGTTGTCGTCTTCCTGCCCCTGGCGTTGGTCGAGAAGCGGGACGCTCATATCTCGGTCGAGGTTCTGACCCAGCATTTCGCCGACCGATGGCAGAAAATCGTTCTCGCGGCGACCTGGATCCTGTCGGGGACCTTCTTCCTTGCCCTGACTTATCGCACCTGGGTAGACGCCATGGACAAGTACGAAGTCGGGGCCTTCATCATGGGAAGCACGTCGGCGGTGCCGACCTGGCCGACCTATTTCATCCTGCCGTTCGGCTGTCTGGTCCTGGTGCTGGTGCTCGCCTACAAGCTCGCAATCTATATCACCGGCGCCGAAAGCGGCCTGGGCGAGCATACGGGCCCTCACGACATCATCGCCGAATAGGGGGCGACAATGAGCAATATCGAAATCGGCCTCGTCGGCGTCGGAATCCTTCTCGTTCTCATCCTGTTGCGCGTGCCGATCGGGGTCGCGCTCGGCTCCGTCTCCTTCGTCGGGATCTGGGTGCTCGTCGGCGAGCGGGCGGCCTGGGGCATCCTCAACGCCATTCCCTACGACTTCGCCGCCCATTGGTCGCTGAGTTCAGTGCCCATGTTCCTGATGATGGGCTTCTTCTGCTTCCATGCCGGCCTGACCAAGGGGCTGTTCGACGCGGCGCGAAAATGGCTATCGGGATTGCCGGGCGGCCTGTCGATCGCGACCATCGCCGGCGCCACCGGCTTCTCGGCGGTGACCGGATCGTCGGTCGCCTGCGCGGCGGCCATGGGCCGCATCGCGGTGCCCGAGATGCTGCGCACCAAATACGATCCCGGACTGGCGACCGGCACCGTCGCCGCCGGCGGCACGATCGGCGCCCTGATTCCGCCCAGCATCCTTCTGATCCTGTTCGGCATCTTCGCCGAGGTCCCGATCAGCAAGCTGTTCATCGGCGGGATCGTTCCCGGCCTGCTGACGGCGCTGATGTACTCCCTGATGATCGTCGGGCGGGTGAAAGTGACGCCGTCCCTGGCGCCGTCCTACAAGGATGACGTCACCTTCGCCGAGAAGATGGCGTCGCTGCGGGAGACCTGGCCGGTCCTTCTGCTGATCGTCGCGGTCTTCGGCGGGCTGTTCGGCGGCGTCTTCACGGCGACCGAGGCCGGCGCGGTCGGCGCTTTCCTGTCCTTCGTGATCGCTGCCATCAAGCGCGTCCTGACCTGGGACACGGTCAAGGAAGCGGCGCTCGAGACCCTGGTGACGACCGCGTCGATCTTCGTTATCGCCATCGGTGCCAATCTGCTGACCCGCTTCCTGGCCCTGTCCGGGACGGCGGAATATCTGTCGGAGATCATCATCGGCTTGAGCGCCGACCCGCTGATGCTGGTGATCGGGATCTCGGTGCTCTATCTGCTGCTCGGCATGATCCTCGACCCGATCGGGGCGATGCTGCTGACGCTGCCGATCCTGCTGCCGGTCCTGGAAGCCGGGAATATCAGCCTGATCTGGTTCGGCGTCTTGCTCTGCAAGTATCTGGAGATCGGCATGATCACCCCGCCGGTCGGGCTGAACGTCTTCGTCATCAAGGGCGTCGTCGGCGACGCGGTGCCCTTGGAGACGATCTTCAAGGGAATCCTCTGGTTCCTGGTCGCCGATCTGATCACCGTGACCTTGATGATCGCCTTCCCCGACACGGTTCTGTACCTGCCGAACCTGATGGAGGCGTGGTCGTCCTAACCGAGCGCCGCGTCCCTCGGGCAGCCCGTGCCACTGGGCTTGCCCGAGGGGCGCGGCGCCAATAATCTGATCTTCCGCGTAGCGGGCGAAACGGCCGGTCGTCCGCCACGTCGATTGAAGTGCCCGGGGGCCTCCGGGCTCAAACAAGAAATCAGCGGCCGACCTGGGAATCCGAGAGGTATCCGATGAGCACCAGTGTGGTCCTGACGGACGATCAGCGCATGATCCAGGAAAGCGCCGCCGCCTTCCTGGATCGCGATTCCAGCATCGAGCGGGTGCGCGAATGGCGGGCCCAGCAACCCGGCTTCGACCGCAAGCTGTGGAAGTCTCTGGGGGAGTTGGGCTGGCTCGGCCTGCTGTTGCCCGAGCAGTATGACGGCATGGGCATGGGCTTCGCCGAGTTGACCGTTCTGCTCCAGGAGTTGGGGACCGGGCTGCTGCCCGAGCCGCTGGTCGCGGCGACCGTGCTTGGCGCCGGCGCCATCCTTCATGGCGACAACGACGCCCTCAAGGCGGATCTGCTGCCCAAGACGGTCGTCGGCGACGTCGTCCCGGCACTGGCCTGGCAGGAGGTCGAGGGCGCGGTCGACCCGACGGCGGTCGCGACCAAGGCCGAGGCGGCCGATGGCGGGGTCAGGATTTCCGGGACCAAGACCTTCATTCCCGCCGCCGGCGGCGCCGACGGCTTCGTCGTGTCCGCCCAGGGACCCGAAGGGCTGGCGCTCTATTGGGTGGACAAGGACGCGTCCGGGGTTTCTCTCGATTTCCAGGAACGGGTCGATGGCGGCTATTACGGCACCCTGACGCTGGACAATGTATCGGTCGCGGCCGACGCGCGGGTCGCCTCGCCGGCGGTGGTGGCCTCGGTCCTCGGCCGGGTCATGGACGAAAGCCGGATCGCGGCCAGCGCCGAGCTTCTGGGCGTCATGTCCAAGGCGCTGGAGATCAGCCTCGACTATATCCGCGAGCGGGTCCAGTTCGGCAAGCCGATCGGCAGCTTCCAGGCCCTGCAGCATCGCTCGGTCGATCTCTACATCCAGCAGGAGCTGTCGCGCTCGACCGTCATCCAGGGCGCCCAGGTCTTCGATGAGACCGACGACGCCGACCGCCGCGCCGTGGCCGCCAGCCAGGCCAAGGCCCGCTGTTCCGACGGCGGCCTGCGGGTGACCCGCGAATGCATCCAGCTCCATGGCGGCATCGGCTATACCGACGAGTGCAATATCGGCCTGTATCTGAAGCGGGCCATGGTCCTGGCGTCCTGGCTGGGCAACGGCACCGCCCATCGCCGGCGCTACGCGGACATCGCTCCTCAAGAAGAGGAGTAGGCCCCATGAAAGCGGTTCCGGCCGAGGCGGAGATCGATCTCGACGCCCTGGACGACCATGCCTTCCGCATGGAGGTCCGGCGCTGGATCGAGGCCAACTACCCCGCCGATCTGCGCTACCCGAAGCGGCGTCTCATGTGGGACGAGGTCAAGGACTGGTACATGACCTTGTCGCGCAAGGGCTGGTTGGCGCCGGGCTGGCCCAAGGAGCATGGCGGCATGGGCCTGCCGGGCCATCGCCAGGCGATCTATCTGGAGGAATGCGAGCGCTGGGGCGTGGCCCGGGCGCCCGACATGGGGATCATCCTCCTCGGGCCGCTGATCATCCATTTCGGGACCGACGAACAGAAGGCGCGTTACCTGCCCAAGATCCTCGCCGGCGAGCATGTCTGGTGTCAGGGTTATTCCGAGCCGGGCGCCGGGTCCGACCTTGCCGGTCTGCGGACCGAGGCGGTCCTGGACGGCGACGAGTATGTGGTCAACGGCCACAAGATTTGGACGACCATGGCCCATCAGGCCAACATGATCTTCATGCTGGTGCGCACCGACAAGGAGGCGAAGAAGCAGGAAGGGATCAGCTTCCTGCTGGCGCCGATGGACACGCCCGGCATCACCGTCCGCACGATCCGCAACCTGTCCGGCCATGACGAGTTCTGCGAGGTGTTCCTGGACGACGTGCGCGTGCCGAAGGACAACATGATCGGCGCGCCCAACACCGGCTGGACCATGGCCAAGGCGCTGCTGGGGTTCGAGCGCATCTTCATCGGCAGCCCGAAGCTCGCCCAATCCGCCTTCAAGCGGCTGACGGCGCTGGCCGAGGCGCGAGACCTGTTCGCCCAGCCGGTGTTCAACGAGCGCTATACGGGCTTGCGCATGGACCTCGCCGACCTGTCGGCCACCTATGCCCGCTTCCTGGACGTGCTGCGCCGGGGCGAGCAGTTGGGGCCGGAGGTCTCGATGCTTAAGATCGGCGTCACCGAGGCCTATCAGCGGATCACCGACCTGATGCTGGACGTGGCCGGCGAGAGCGCCGGGGTGTCCGTCGACCTGCCCGCCGAGGGGGGCGGGGTGGACGTGACCTCGCATTTCTTCAACGCGCGGCCGGCGACCATTTATGGCGGCACCAACGAGATTCAGCGCAACATCCTGGCCAAGGCGGTACTCCGCCTGCCCGGCTAGGCGATGGCACGGACCCAGAAATGACCGACCCCGCCGACCTGGAATCACTGGACGACGAGACGTTCCGCAAGACCATCCGCGACTGGGTCGAGGCCAACTATCCGCCGCGCCTGCGGCGCCTGGCGATGCGAATCCCATGGGACGAGGCGCGCGACTGGATGGAGGCGCTGAACGCCAAGGGCTGGCTGGCGCCGAACTGGCCCAGGGACCATGGCGGCATGGGGCTCAGCGCCTACAAGCAGGCGCTCTATTGGGAAGAGATGGACCGCGCCGGCGTCGCCATCATGCATGCCCAGGGGCTCAGCCTGCTGGGGCCGCTGCTGATCCATTTCGGGACCGACGACCAAAAGGCCCGCTATCTGCCCAAGATCCTGTCCGGCGAACATGTCTGGTGCCAGGGCTATTCGGAGCCCGGCGCCGGGTCCGACCTCGCGAGCTTGCGGACCGAGGCGGTGCGGGACGGCGACGACTATGTGGTCAACGGCCACAAGATCTGGACCACCTACGCCCATCACGCCAACATGATCTTCCTGCTGGTCCGCACCGACAAGGAAGCGAAGCCGCAGAAGGGCATCAGCTTCCTCCTGTCCGAGCTCGACCGGCCCGGCATCACGGTCAAGCCCTTCTACACCCTGGCCGGCGATCTGGAATTCTGCGAGGTGTTCTTCGACGATGCCCGCATCCCGGCGGCCAACATCGTCGGCAAGGAGAATGACGGCTGGTCGATGGCCAAGGCGCTGCTGGAATTCGAGCGCATCGGCATCGGCAGCCCGCGCATGGCCCAGGGGGCCTTCAAGCGCCTGAGTAAACTCGCCGAGCGGCTGGGCTGCTTCGCCGACCCGGCCTTCGTCGAGCGCCACGCCCAGTTCCGCCTCGATATCGCCGACATGACCGCGACCTATGTGCGTTTCCTGGACGTGTTGCGCCAGGGCGGCAAGCTCGGCCCCGAGGTCTCGCTCCTGAAGGTCGCGGTTACCGACAGCTTCCAGCAGGTCACCGAGGCGATGCTGGAGATCGCCGGCGAGCGGGCCGGCCTCCTGCCGCCGGAGCCGGGCGGGCTGGACGGGTCGGACGTGGCGCGGGACTTCTTCTATTCCCGGCCCGCGTCCATCTATGGCGGCAGCAACGAGATCCAGCGCAACATTCTCGCGAAGGCGGTCCTCGGCCTGCCTTCCTGAGCGACGTGACGGAGGCCGCGATGATCGCTGGCACCGACTGGGAAAACATGGACGACGACGCGTTCCGCGCCGAAATCCAGCGCTTCGTCGCCGCCCATTATCCGACCCGCCTGAACAAGCCGGCCCTGCGCGTGCCCTGGATCGAGGCCCGCGATTGGATGGCGGCGCTGAAGGACAAGGGCTGGATCGCGCCCGGCTGGCCGGTCGAGCATGGCGGGACCGGGCTCAGCGCCTACAAGCAGGCGGTGTTCATGCAGGAGATGGACCGTCTGGGGGTCGCCCAGGTCCAGGCGATGGGGATCGTGCTGCTGGGCCCGCTGCTGATCCATTTCGGGACCGACGAACAGAAGGCCCATTACCTGCCCAAGATCCTGTCCGGCGAGCATATCTGGTGCCAGGGCTATTCCGAGCCGGGCTCCGGGTCCGACCTCGCGAGCTTGCGCACCGAGGCGGTGCGGGACGGCGACCATTACGTGGTCAACGGCCACAAGATCTGGACCACCTACGCCCATTACTCGAACATGATCTTCATGCTGGTGCGCACCGACAAGGACGCGAAGCCGCAGAAGGGCATCAGCTTCCTGCTCTCGCCCCTGGACGTGCCGGGAATCACGGTGCGCCCGTTCCGGACCCTGACCGGCGATCTGGAGTTCTGCGAGGTGTTCTTCGACGATGTGCGCATCCCGGCGGCCAACAGGGTCGGCCCGGAGAATGACGGCTGGTCGATGGCCAAGGCGCTGCTCGGCTTCGAGCGGATCAATATCGGCAGCCCGCGCATGGCCCAGGCGGCGTTCAAGCGCCTGACCGAGACGGCCCGCGCCCTCGGCGCCTTCGCCGACCCGGCCTTCGTCGAGCGCCACGCCCAGTTCCGCCTCGATATCGAGGACATGACCGCGACCTTCGTGCGCTTTCTGGACGTGCTGCGCCGGGGCGGCAGCCTGGGCCCCGAGGTCTCGATCCTCAAGGTCGCGGTGACCGAGACCTATCAGCGCATCAGCGAGGCGATGCTGGACATCTCGGGCGAGGACGCGGCCGTCATGTCGCTGCCCGACGATCCCGATTTCCACTGGTGCGCCGCCCGGGACTTCTTCTACGCCCGGCCGTCCAGCATCTATGGCGGCACCAACGAGATCCAGCGTAACATCCTCGCCAAGGCGGTGCTGGAATTGCCGTCCTAGGCGGGGGGCAAACGCGAAGGGACCACGCAGACATGGCCGCTATCGATCTGGACAGCCTCGACGATCATGCCTTCCGGCTGCATATCCGCGACTGGATCGAGGCCAACTACCCCGCCGAATGGCGGTTCACCCCCTATCGCCTGGATTGGCGCTCGACCATGGGCTGGCACAAGGCCGTCTATGACAAGGGCTGGGCGGCGCCGGGCTGGCCGAAGGAGTATGGCGGGATGGGGCTGCCGTCCCACCGCCAGGTGATCTTCGCCGAGGAGCTGTCGCGGGCCGGCGTGTCGCGGGCGCCCGATTCCGGGATCGTGATGCTCGGCCCGCTGCTGATCCGGTTCGGGACCGAAGACCAGAAGAAGGAATTCCTGCCCAAGACCCTGTCGGGCGACATCCTCTGGTGCCAGGGCTATTCGGAGCCGGGCTCGGGCTCCGACCTCGCGAGCTTGCGGACCGAGGCGGTCCGGGACGGCGACGACTACGTGGTCAACGGCCAGAAGATCTGGACCAGCTTCGCCCATCAGGCGGATTGGATCTTCATGCTGGTGCGCACCTCCAAGGAAGGCAAGCCCCAGGAGGGGATCAGCTTCCTGCTCGCCGACATGAAAACGCCGGGGATCGAGGTCCGCCCGATCGTCAATCTCGCCGGCGAGCACGAGCTGAACCAGGTCTTCTTCGACAATGTGCGGGTGCCGGCAAAGAACCGGGTCGGGGCGGAGAACGAAGGCTGGACCATGGCCAAGGCGCTGCTCGGCTTCGAGCGGATCATGCTCGGCAGCCCCGCCATCGCCCAGCTTCCCTTCATGCGGCTTCAGGCGCTGGCCCGCGAATACGGCGCCTTCGACGACCCCGCCTTCGTCGAGAAATTCACCCAGCTTCGCCTGGATATCGCCGACCTGACCGCCACCTATCGGCGCTTCGTCGACCTGTTGCGGCGCACCGGGCAGGTAGGCGCCGAGGCCTCCATCCTGAAGCTCTGGGCGACCGAAACCTTCCAGCGGATCACCGACATGATGCTGGAGGTCAGCGGCGAGGACGGCACGGTGAACCAGGAGATGCATCTGGACGACATGCGGGTGAACGTCCCCGTGACCTTCGCCGTCGCCCGTCCGGCGACCATTTATGGCGGCAGCAGCGAGGTCCAGCGCAACGTGCTGTCGAAGGCCGTCCTCGGCCTGCCCTCCTGACGCGGGAGCCTGCCATGTCCGACGAGATCGACCTCGATCGCCTGGACGACCAGGCCTTCCGGCTGCATATCCGCGACTGGGTGCGGGCAACCTACCCGACGGATTGGCGCTTCCCCGCCCATCGCCTCAGCGCCCGCGAGACGATGAGCTGGATCCAGGCGCTGAACGAGAAGGGCTGGGGCGCGCCCGGTTGGCCGAAGGAATATGGCGGCATGGGCCTGCCGCCCCACCGCCAGGTGATCTTCGCCGAGGAATTGGCCCTGGCCGGCGTCTCGCGGGCCGCCGATTTCGGTGTCGCCATGGTCGGCCCGCTGCTGATCCAGTACGGCAGCGAGGCGCAGAAGGCCCATTTCCTGCCCCGCATCCTGTCGGGCGAGATCCTCTGGTGCCAGGGCTATTCGGAGCCCGGCTCCGGGTCCGATCTTGCCAGCTTGCGGACCGAGGCGGTCCGGGACGGCGATGACTTCATCGTCAACGGCCAGAAGATCTGGACCAGCTTCGCCCACGAGGCCGACTGGATCTTCATGCTGGTGCGCACCGACAAGAACGCGAAGCAGCAGGAAGGGATCAGCTTCCTGCTCGCCGACATGAAAACGCCGGGGATCGAGGTCCGCCCGATCGTCAACATCGCCGGCAAGCACGAGCTGAACCAGGTCTTCTTCGACGATGTGCGGGTGCCGGCGAGGAACCTGGTCGGCGAGCTGAACAAGGGCTGGACGATCGCCAAGTCGCTGCTGGGCTTCGAGCGGATCACCATCGGCAGCCCCTTCTCGGTCACCCTGCCGCTGGAGCGGCTCGCCGCCCTGGCGGCGGCGCGGGGCGCCTTCGACGATCCCGCCTTCGTCGAGAAGTACGCCCGGCTTCGCCTCGACGCCGCCGACCTGATGGCGACCTACGCCCGCTATGTGGACGTGCTGCGCCGGGGCGAGGCGTTGGGGCCCGACGTCTCGATCCTCAAGATCGTCGCCACCGAGACCTTCCAGCGCATCACCGAGCTCGCCCTCGACATCGCCGCCGAGCCCGGCGCCCAGATGGGCGGCGTCGCGGCGGGCGATACCGAGGTCCAGGCGAGCAACCTGTTCTTCACCTCGCGCCCGGCGACCATCTATGGCGGCAGCAGCGAGGTCCAGCGCAACATTCTCGCCAAGGCGGTCCTCGGCCTGCCGTCCTGACCCGGAGCGCGCCATGCCCGACGAGATCGACCTCGACAGCCTGGACGATCAGGCCTTCCGCCGGCATATCCGCGCCTGGCTCCGCCCCAACTATCCCGAGGCCTGGCGCTTTTCGGATCACGAACTGACGGCCCGCGAGACCATGGGCTGGATCCGGGCGCTGAACGCGAAGGGCTGGGGCGCGCCGGGCTGGCCGAAGGAATATGGCGGCATGGGGCTGCCGCCCCACCGTCAGGTGATCTTCGCCGAGGAGCTGGCCCTGGCCGGCGTGTCCCGCGCGCCGGAATTCGGCGTCGCCATGGTCGGGCCGCTGCTGATCCAGCATGGCAGCGACGCGCAGAAGGCCTATTTCCTGCCCCGTATCCTGTCGGGCGAAATCCTCTGGTGCCAGGGCTATTCGGAGCCGGGCTCGGGGTCCGATCTTGCCAGCTTGCGGACCGAGGCGGTCCGGGACGGCGATGACTTCATCGTCAACGGCCAGAAGATCTGGACCAGCTTCGCCCACGAGGCCGACTGGATCTTCATGCTGGTGCGCACCGACAAGAACGCCAAGCCCCAGGAGGGGATCAGCTTCCTGCTCGCCGACATGAAAACGCCGGGGATCGAGGTGCGGCCGATCGTCAACATCGCCGGCCGCCACGAGCTGAACGAGGTCTTCTTCGAGAATGTCCGGGTGCCGGCGAAGAACCTGGTCGGGCCGCTCAACGAGGGCTGGACCATCGCCAAGTCGCTCCTGAGCTTCGAGCGCATCACCGTCGGCAGCCCCTATATGGTCGCCCTGCCGCTGGAGCGTCTCGCGACATTGGCGGCGGCGCGCGGGGCCTTCGACGATCCCGCCTTCGTCGAGAAGTTCACCCGGCTTCGCCTGGATATGGCCGATCTGATGGCCACCTATGTCCGCTATGTGGACGTGTTGCGCCGGGGCGGGGCTCTGGGGCCCGACGTCTCGATCCTCAAGATCGTCGCCACCGAGACCTTCCAGCGCATCACCGAGCTCGCGCTGGAGATCGCCGCCGAGCCCGGCGCCCAAGCCGCCAATGTCGTGGCCGGCAACACCGAAACGCCGGTCGCCGACCAGTTCTTCGTGTCCCGTCCGGCGACCATTTACGCCGGCAGCAGCGAGGTCCAGCGCAACATCCTCGCCAAGGCGGTCCTGGGCCTGCCGTCCTAGGCGGCGGTCCGCCGATCAGGCACGGTTCGCGCCGGACCCGCGGCTGCGCTATACTCGGCGCAAACAAGAACCGCGCGGAGGAAGAACCCATGGGTGCCGTCGATCTCGATAGTCTGGACGATCACGCCTTTCGCATGGAAGTCCGCAAGTTCGTCGAGGCGAACTATCCGGAAGAGTTGCGCTTTTCGTCGGTGCGCCTCGGCTGGCGCGAGACCTCGATGTGGCATGACAAGCTCTACGAGCGGGGCTGGGCGGCGCCCGGCTGGCCGAAGGAGTATGGCGGGCTGGGCCTGTCGCCCTACCGCCAGGTCATCATCCAGGAGGAGTTCGCCCGGTTCGGCGTCTCGCGGGCGCCGGATCCGGGGATCAACATGCTCGGCCCGCTGCTGATCCGCTACGGCACCGAGGAGCAGAAGAAGGAATTCCTGCCCCGGACCCTGTCCGGCGAGATCGTCTGGGCCCAGGGCTATTCCGAGCCC
>Ga0209475_10004803_pt1 | contig 11450 bp, 6 predicted proteins | sample tdDd471_FD_187128 | JGI IMG/M metagenome (GOLD analysis project Ga0209475, IMG submission 187128) | Marine sediment microbial communities from the Atlantic coast under amendment with organic carbon and nitrate - tdDd47.1 (SPAdes)... | ecosystem: Environmental > Aquatic > Marine > Coastal >...
AACGCCTCGGCGTAGATCGGGTTGAACGCCGCGAAGTCGTTCATGTCGGCGAGAAAGACCATCGTCTTCACGACGCGGTCGAGCCCCGAACCGGCGGCCTCGAGCACGGCCTGCAGGTTCGCGAGCACCTGCCGGGTCTGGGTCTCGAGGTCGTCGCCAGCGAAGTCCTTCGTGCCGGGGACGAGCCCGATCTGGCCGGACGTGAAGACCATGCCGTTGGCGATGACGGCCTGCGAGTACGGGCCGACGGCGCCGGGCGCCTTGTCGGTCGAGACGATCTGCTTGCTCATGCGAGGCTCCATGCGTGGGACGCTCGCTTCGTACCCTCGGCCCGGGGGTTCGGCAACGGGGTCGCGGGCCGAGCGCCGCGGATCGCCGGTTGCCATTCTCGGGCGCCGGCGCCAGAGTCGCGGCCCGTCCCCCCGGCCCCCGGCTCTCGATGACGACCTCGCATCCCCCCCATCCCGGCGCGCTCACGGTTCGTGAGGCGGCGGCGGCGTGCCACGCCGGCACCCTCGACGCAGACACCCTGCTGCGGGTGATGATGCGGCACGACGGGTGGCGGGTCGCGGCGACCCCGGACGCGCACGGGCGGCCGAAGCTCACGGTGCTCACCGCGCCGAGCGGCGACCGGATCCTCGAGCTGTTCAGCGACGACGAGGCGCTGGCGACCTTCCTCGCCGGTGCGCCCGGCGAAGCCGGCACCGAGATGGTCACCGTCACCGGCTGGGATCTCTTCACCCGGCTGCCCGCGGACGCGGTGGCGACCGTGAACGTCGACCCGGGCACGTCGCTGAAGTTCTCGTGGGCCGGCGACCGCATCGAGGTCCTGCGCGCGTGGGCCCGGACGGTCCGCGTCGAGGTCGCGCTGGAGGACCCGGACGCCGTCGTCGATCCGTTCGCGATCCTCGGCGGCTACGACGCCTACTTCATGGTGGCGCGCGCCGGTGCCGAGGGGCACGAGGTGGTGCTGGCGCCCGACGACACGCGCAATCTCGCGGCGGTGTTCACCGCCGACGACCACGTCGACACCTTCGTCGAGATGCTCGGCGATGGGCTGGGCGAGGACCCGGCGCGGATGCGGTACGACGGCGCGACCCTCTTCGCGCTGCTCGAGCGCTTCGACCTCGACGGGCTCGTGTTCAACCCGGCGTCGGACCGGCCGCGGGCGCTCGCGTCTGGCGCGCTCGCCGAGCTCGTCCGCGGCGCCGAGCGAGCGAACGGTCACGCGCACCACTGAATCGGTGAAACGGCCATGCGCACCGAGGACCCATCGGGGCGTTGCTTGATGTGTCCATGGCTGCGATACTGATGGGCCCCGGACATGCCTGCACCGGGTCGCATCGACGCAGGGGTCGTACATGATGAAGCGCTGGCGGACAGGTCTCGTACTGGTCGCTCTGGCTGGCCTGGTGGCGTGTTCTTCGGAGCCCGCGCCCGGTGGGTCGGACTCCCCGGAGGTCTCGCTCGATGTCGCCGACGACACGACGGGCGGCACCGACGCCTCCGACACGGGCGCCGACACCGCTGAGGACGCGGACGCCGATGCGGGCGAAGACGCCAGCGAAGATGCAGGCACGGACGCGACCGAAGACGCCACCGAGGATCCGGGCGCGGACGCCACCGAGGACGCGGCCGCGGATGCATCCGACGCCGCCGAAGACGTCGCCGACACCGGCGATGCGTCCGATGACGCCACCGACGCCGGAGATGCGTCGGATGCGTCGGATGCGTCGGATGCGTCGGATGCGTCCGACGCGATGGACGCCTCGGACACCGGCGACGATACGAGCGATGCGGGCGATGACGTCGCGGACGACACCGGCGAAGACACCGGGCCGGGCGATGTCGGGCTCGAGTGCGCCGACGTCGGCGAGGTATGCGAAGACGACGGCGCGTGCTGTTCGGACCGCTGCGTCGACGGCACCTGCGGCGCCCCGTTCGTCTGCGCGGTCGCCGGAGATGCGTGTGACGTCGCGCTCGACTGCTGCTCGACCGCGTGCATCGGCGGGCTCTGCCGCGCCGGGCTCGCCTGTGGCCCGATCGGCACGGCGTGCGAAGCGGACGAAGAGTGCTGCGGCAACGCCTGCGTCGACGGCACCTGCTCGGCGGCGGGCTCGTGCCTGAGCACCGGCGAAGCGTGCGACGGCGGCGGCTCCTGCTGCTCGCGCAACTGCATCGACGGGATGTGTGCATCGACCGGGCTCTGCCGGCCCGGCGGCGACGTCTGCGTCGAGGACGCCCAGTGCTGCTCCCGGGCGTGCGGGGACGACGGTCGCTGTGTCGAACCCGGCGCCTGCTCCAGCTTCGGCGAGCCGTGCAGCGGCGTGCGTGAGTGCTGCTCGAACCTGTGCGTGGACGTCGGCACCGGCGTGCGGACCTGCCAGTTCCTGAGCGGGTGCCGTCCGATCGGCGAGGTCTGCTCGATGGCCTCGGACACGTCGTTCGAATGCTGCAGCGGCGTGTGTGCGGACGCGGGCGACGGCGTGCTGCGCTGCGAGTCGACCGGCGGCTGCCGCGACCCGGGCGAGGTCTGCGGTCGCGGCGCGTCGAACAACTGCTGCGACGTCGACGGACGCGGCGGATCCGGGTCGATCTACTGCATCGAGATCGAAGACGGCGTCGGGCGGTGCCTGGACACCCTCGTGCCCGGCTGTCGCCTCGACGGTGAAGCGTGCTCGCTCGCCTCGACGTGCTGCAGCGGCCGCTGCCTGCCCGGACCCGACGGCGACCTGCGCTGCGGCGGCGTCGAGTGCGTCGGCTCCGACGGCGCCTGCGGCGAAGACGCGGACTGCTGCGACGTGCTGACCGGCTGCAACGAGCGCGGGCGGTGCTCGCCCCCGCCGTGCCTCGGCGACGGCGACACCTGCGCCGAAGACGACGAGTGCTGCACCGGCACGTGCACCGACGGTGTGTGCGGGGCGCCGACCTGCGCCCCGGACGGCGACGCGTGTGAGACCGGCGACGACTGCTGTGGCGGCGTGTGCTCCGACGGGCTGTGTGGCGAAGAGGGCTGCCTCGACGTGGCCGAGGTGTGTGGCGAAGACGCCGACTGCTGCTCGGGCGCGTGTGTCGACGGGCTGTGCGACGAGCCGTGCGAGCTCGACGGAGCGACCTGCGAGGACGCCACCACGTGCTGCTCGGGCCTGTGCACCGATGGCACCTGCGGCGGCCCGACCTGCGGCGAGATCGGCGACGCCTGCATGGACGACAGCGAGTGCTGCGGCGACTCGGTCTGCGGCGGTGGGGTGTGCCAGCCGCCCCCGCCGCCGTGCGCCCTCGACGGCGCGGACTGCGAACGCGCGGCGGACTGCTGCTCGTTGACCTGCGTCGACGGGACGTGTGGAGAAGGCGCTGGCTGCGTGCCGGTGGGCGACGTCTGTCGGGCCGACGCGGACTGCTGCGACGGAGCCTGCGCGATCGCGGCCGGTGAGACCACCGGCGTCTGCTCGGGCACCTGCTCCGAAGAGGGCGAGGCGTGCACGACCAGCGGCGACTGCTGTGACGGCATCTGCGGCGTCGACGGGCTGTGCCAGCCGCCGGTCGTCGAGTGCGTCGACCTCGGCGAGCCGTGCGACCCGGCGGACGACCGCTGCTGTCGCCTGATGGTCTGCTCGCCCTTCGGCGACGCGGCGTTCTGCGACTGGGACATCTGATCGTCGACCGAACGCGGTGCGCGCGACGGGCGCGGGTGGCGGTGGGTGCCGGGACGCGGTACCTTCGCCGCCTGCTGCTCGATCCGGACGACCGATGACTCCCGAACCGATCCGCTCCCTCGCGCGCGGCGCCCGATGGGTGGCTGCGCTGGCGCTCGTCGCCGCCTGCTCGTCCGACGACGGCGGTGGCGACGCGACCGTCGACGCCGGCGCCGATCCGGACGCAATGGCCACCGACGACGCAGGCGACACGTCCAGCGATGCCGCTTCCGACACCACCGCCGTCGATGCCGGCGACGCCGCGTCCGGGTGCATCGAGACCGCCGGTGGCGCATTGCCCGACGACGTCGAGTGGATCGTGCTCGACGGCAACAGCGACCAGCTGCTCTCGTTCCACATGCGCCCGCTGAACGACGCGGTCGCGACGGACACGGGGCTCGTGCTCGACCTGAACGCCGTCGAGGTGTTCGGCGGCAACGGCTTCAAGCTCGACGGGCCCGCCGACGTGGTGGGCGCCGAGGTGCGCTGGGCGAACCTGCCGTCGGACCCGGCGCCGGTCGAGCTCACTGCGTGGCCGGACTTCTCGAGCGACGGCTTCGCCTTCGACGTCGAGAACCCGCTCGGCACGTACACCCGGTGCCTCGACAGCAGCAGCGAGGGCGAATGGGTGTCCTATGCGTTCGACGCGCCGATCCCGGTCGAACAGCCGCTGCACGTGTTCGTCGGCTACCACCGCGACGAGGTGCAGCAGGACGAGGACGGCTGGGTGTACGACGCGCCCGAGCTGCTCTTCGAGAACTGGCAGCCCGAAGAGGAGCCCTACCACGCCGGCATTCGCTGGCCCGCGTGGGAGCCCGAGCGCTTCTACGGCGGGCAGGTCTCGCCCTGGTACACGTGGCAGGTGCGCCTCGCGGTCGTGCCGCGGGACCGCATCGCAGAGAGCGAGCGCGGCTTCGAGGCCCGCGAGGGATTTCGCGCCGGCAGCCGCGTCGCCTGGGGCGACTACGACAACGACGGCGACGACGACCTGATGACGAACGGGCCGCGCCTGTACCGCAACGACGACGGCGAGCTGGTCGACGTCACCGACACCGCGTTCGCGGCCGGCCTGTCGGGTGGATCCGGCGGCGGCGTCTGGGGCGACTACGACAACGACGGCTGCCTCGACTACTTCGGTCAGGGGCGCCGCGACCTGCTGCTGCACAACGCCTGCGACGGCACGTTCGTCGACGTGACGGACGCCAGCGGCATCAGCGATCTGCAGGGCGATCGGGACTGCGACGGCGACGGCGTCGACGAGCCGAGCCCCACCGAGGGCGCCGGCTGGGCGGACGTCGACGGCGACGGGTTCATCGACCTGTACCTGGCGAACTACGAGTGCTCGAGCGAGTTCGACTTCTACCAGAACTACCGCGATCGCCTGTTCTGCAATCAGGGCGACGGCACCTTCGTCGACTGCGGCGACGAGGTCGGCATCTCGGACGCCCACCATGCCGGGCGCGGTGTGACCGTGGCCGACTACGACGCGGATGGCGACACGGACATCTTCGTCAGTAACTACCGCCTCGACCCGAACTTCTTCTACGAGAACGACGGGCGCGGCGGGCTCGAGGACGTCGCCCGCGAAGCCGGCGTGCAGGGCGTCGAGATCAGCGGCGCGTTCGGCCACACGATCGGCTCGGTCTTCGGAGACATCGACCTCGACGGCGACCTCGACCTCGTGCAGGCGAACCTCGCGCACCCGTTCTACTACCAGTTCAGCGACCTCTCGGGCGTGTTCGTCCAGGACCGTGGTGTCTTCGTCGACGAGGGCGCCCAGCGCGGGCTGTACTACCGCGAGACCGCGTCGAACCCGACGCTCTTCGACGCCGACAACGACGGCGACCTCGACCTCTTCGTGACGAACGTCTACCGGGGCCGCGACAGCGACTTCTACGAAAACGACGGGACCGGGCACTTCACGCTGCGCAACTACGAGTCCGGGCTCGTCGTGCAGAACGGATGGGGCGGCGCGGCAGCCGACGTGGACAGCGACGGCGACATGGACCTCGTCGCGTACGAGCTCTTCGAGAACCGCGGCGCCGACGGCCACTGGGTGCAGGTGCGCGCGGTCGGGGTCGGCACGAACGTGTCGGCCATCGGCGCCATCGTCGAGGTCGAAGCCGGCGGCGTGACCACGCTGCAGCCCGTCGGCGGCGCCAGCGGCACGTCGAGCCAGGACAGCTTCACCCGCCACTTCGGCCTCGGCGACACCACGACGGTCGACGCCATCCGCGTCCGCTTCCCCTACGGCGACGTCGTCGAAGTCACCGACGTCGACGCCGACCAGCGCGTCTGGATCTACAGCGATGGCGAGGTCGGGTACGGCCTCGCACCGCCGCGATGAGCGTGCGGGTGCGAGCAGCAACACCTCGCGCCGCCGCGATGAGCGTGCGGGTGCGAGCAGCAACACCGTGCACCGCCGCGATGAGCGTGCGGGTGCGAGCAGCAACACCTCGCACCGCCGCGATGAGCGTGCGGGTGCGAGCAGCAACACCGCGCACCGCCGCACTCCTCACGTGCGCCGTGTTGGCGGCCTGTGCTCCGGCGCGGGCGGACGCACCGGTGCCAGGCGCCTCGTCCGGGGCGGACCCGGCGCACCACAGCGAGCCCGCGACGGCCACCGAGCTCACCACCGCGATCACGGTGCACGTCGAGGTCCGTGACCCGGCGGTCGTCGACGGCATCGTCGTCCCGCGCCCCGAGCGTCCCATCCGCCTCGCCCCCGTGCGACACGCGTTGGTCGCCGTCGAGGTGCCCGGCACGGACGCGCCCCTCGTCGCCACCACCGACGCCGCCGGTGTCCTGACCGTGCCGACCGAAGCGACCGCGCTCACCGTCCTCGCGACCGGTGACGACGCATGGCCCATCGCGGTCTTCGACTGCCCGATGGGCGGCTGCAAAGACGGCGGCGCGGTCTACGCGTGGGCGACCCCCGTCGCCGACACGGTCACCATCCCCGTCACGAGCGACGTCGCCGGCGCGTTCAACATCCGCGAGCAGTTCATCGACGGCTTCGCGTTCGTCCGCGCGTCCGTCGCGATCGACCTGCCTCCGCTACGTGCCCAGTGGCGCCACGGCTCGAACACGATGTGCAACACGTCGTGTTTCTCTGGCGCCCCGGTCGGCGGCACGGTGTACGTACTGGCCCTCGACGACGACTCCGATGAGCACGACCACGACATCCTGCGCCACGAATTCGGCCACTACGTCGAGCACGTGCTGGTCGGTCAGGCGTCGCGGGGCGGCTACCACGACGGCACGCCCACCCGCCCGGACCTCGCGTTCAGCGAAGGCTTCTGCACCTGGCTCGCGACGGCGATCGACGAGGACCCGGTGTACGTTGATACCAACCTCGCCGGGGGCGGCTGGACGGACTACTCGGCGCACCACGCCGACGCGGATCCGGCGGCGCCGCTGTCGCAGGACCTGAGCGAAGACATGGTCGCCGAGCTGCTCTGGGCGTGGTTCGACGCGCGAGGGCGCGACGCCGGGCCGATCCTGCGCGGGCTCTTCGACCACGTGCGCGATGCGGGCGTCGATGTCCGCGGCGGTCCGGGGGTCGACCTCGCCGACGCGCTCGATGGCATCGTGTGCGACACCGCCGGCGCCGAGAACGCCGCGCTGCTCGCCGTCGTCGAACGCCACACGTGGCCCTGGCACCCTGAGGGCGCGCACTGCGCGGGCACGCCGAGCGCGCCTCCGCGGCCGTCGACCGGTCCGTCACGCAGCCCGATCACGCCGAGCCGGATCGCCCTGACGATCGACGACAAGGGGGGCGGCTCGGTGCTCGTGCAGGTGCAGGCCCGCGCGTCGTTCGCCGCGGCGACCCTGTCGTGGCGGGACCCCGACGGAGCGCTCGCCGAGCTGCCGGTCCCGGTCGACCTTGGCGCGCTGTCCGGCGGCGCGACGGCCCGGGCGATCGCCACGCTGGCGCCGTCCCCCGCCGCTGACGCCCGTGTGTCCGTCCACCTCGATGGCCGACTCGTGGGCGGTGCCCGGTACCACATGACGGCGTCCGTGCGCGCCGACGGTGCCCCCTGGGTCGATCCGCCGATGGTGGCATCGAACCTGCAGTCGATGCCCCTCGACGATCCGCCGTCGCACGCCTCGACGGCGTGGATTCGCGCCGGAGCCCCAGCCGACGACGAGAATCCGCCTGCGACGCCTTGAATCCCTGATGATCCGTCGTCAGCATTTCGTACAGACACCGCGCATCACCATGCATCATCGACGCTTCTTCATCTTCGGCTCCGCCATCGCCCTTGCCGGGCTGCTTGGCGCCTGCGGCGACGACACGTCCGACGCGGACGGCGGCGACGACACAGGAGCCGATACCGGCGCCGACACGGCGGTGGACACCGGCGATGACACGACCACCGGGCCGGTCGTCGAGCCGACGTGGGAGCCGGCGATCGCCGACGACGACCGCGGCGCGTTCATGAGCGTGTGGGGGCCGTCCGGCGACGAGGTCTACACCGTCGGCGGCCAGCCCACGATCGGCGAGCTGGCCGGCTCGCGCGTTGCGATGCGCTACGACGGGTCGACGTGGTCGGACCTCGAGGTGCCCGAAGGCGGCATGCTCAACTGGGTGCACGGCGCCGACGGCGTCGTGTGGATGGTCGGTGAGAACGGCGCCGCGCTGCGCTTCGAAGACGGCGAGTTCGTCGAAGAGGTCGACACCGGCGCCGGCACGAACCTGTGGGGCATCTGGTGCGCCCGCGCCGATCGCTGCTGGGCCGTCGGCGGCAACGCCCGCGACGCCGAGAGCACGCCGGTCCTGGTCGAGCTCGACGGCACGAACTGGTCGACCGTCGCGCTGCCTGAGACCGAGCGCCCGGCTCGCGCGCTGTTCAAGATCTGGGGCCTCGACGAGGACACGATCATCGCCGTGGGCTCCGTCGGGCTCGCGTACCACTACGACGGCACGACGTGGACCGAGGGAGCGACCGGGGTCGGCGTCGACCTCATCAGCCTGTGGGGCCGTGGCCCGAACGACATCGTCGCCGCCGGCGGTCGCATCAATGGCCAGCTGGCGCGATGGGACGGCACCGAGTGGACGACCGAGGTGCTCGGCGGTGTGCCGGGGCTGAACGGCGTCTGGATGAACCGTGAGGGCACCGCGTACTCCGCCGGTGTGAACGGACGCATCGTCCGCGTCGCCGCCGGCACGTTCGAAGCCGAAGCGATGGACAGCCCCGCCGAGCGGGTCGTGCACGCCGTGTGGGGCACCGATTCGGGCCCGTTCTTCGCCGTCGGGGGCAGCCTCGACCGCAACCCGCCCTATGTGGGCGAGATTGTGTTTGCTCCGGGAGCAGAATGATGCGCGTCGATCGATTCACTGCTGCCGCGCTGTGCGCGCTCGCGTTCGTCGCGTGCGCCGACGACACCGAGGACGACGACACCCTCGTCATCGCCGAGGGCATCTACGCCCCGCTCGGCGAGCCGGTGCCCTTCGCCACCGCCGAGCAGCGGGCGGCGTTCGAGCGCGGTCGCGACATGATGTTGCACCGCTTCTCGCCCGAGGATGGGCTCGGGCCCGAGTTCAACGTCACATTCTGCGGCGGCTGCCACGAGAAGCCGGTGTTCGGCGGCAGCGCCGGTCGGTATCGCGACTTCTACCTCGGCGGCACCGAGCTGAGCGACGGCACGTTCATCGGCGGTGAGCTCGGCGGCGTGGTGCGCAGCTTCGGCATCGGTGACGCTCCGACGCGCCCGCGGACCGACGAGGCGTTCAACGTCGTGGGTCGCCGCAACCCGATCCCGTTCTTCGGTGTCGGGCTGATCGCCGAGCTGCCCGAGTCGTCGATCCTCGCGAACGTCGACGAGGACGACGCCGACGGCGACGGCATCAGCGGTCGCGCGAACTGGGACGGCGAGTTCGTCGGGCGGTTCGGCCGCAAGTCGCAGACGATCAGCATCGAAGGCTTCATCCGAGGCCCGCTGAACAACCACATGGGCATCACGACGGACCCGCTGACGAACGAGCAGCGGGACGCGTTGCCCGTGCCGTCGGGCAGCGACCCGCGGCTCGAGGAGTTCGGGCTCCGCGCCGTGTCCGGTGCCCTGCGCACCGTCGGCCAGGCTCAGGCGGCGCCGCCGTCGGAGCCGCTCTTCGACGACGACGATGTCGCCGACCCCGAGATGTCGACCGACGAGCTCTTCGACCTCGTGACCTTCGCGATGCTCCTCGCTCCGCCCGAGCCTGGCCCGGTGACCGAGGCGTCCCTGCGCGGCGAGCAGCTCTTCGCGGACATCGGCTGCGCGTCCTGCCACATCCCGGCGCTCGACGGTCCACGGGGCGCGCTGCCGCTCTACAGTGACCTGCTGCTCCACGACATGGGCCCCGAGATGGCCGACGGGCTCGAGCAGGGCGTCGCGACCGGATCGGAGTTCCGCACCCAGCCACTGTGGGGCATCGCGGTCGTCGGCCCGTACCTGCACGACGGGCGTGCGGATACCCTCGACGAGGCGATCCGGTGGCATGGCGGCGAGGGCTCCGGGTCCCGCGATCGGTACGAAACGCTCACCCTCGACGAGCGGGCCGACGTCATCGCGTTCCTCGAGTCGCTCGGCGGCATGGACCAGTACAGCGCGGGCCTGCTGCCGCCCGACGAGCCGGTGCCGGCCGTCGGCGAGATGGGCGGGCCGTCGCGCGAGCTGACCGGCGACGAGATGAACCAGTTCATCGCCGGCCGCGCGCTCTTCGACCGCGACCACTACGTGTCCGACGGCATCGGCACCGTGTTCAACGGCGACAGCTGCCGCGCGTGCCACTTCGAGCCGGTGATCGGCGGCGCCGGTCCGAATGGCGTGAACGTCATGCGCTTTGGCACGTGGACGGACGACGGCTTCGAGATGCCCGGCGGCGGCACCATCCTGCACCGGTTCGGCAACCCCGGGTTCCTGCGCCCCGAGCAGACCGACGCACACAACTTCTTCGAGATGCGGCAGACGCCCAACCTCCTCGGCATCGGGCGGATCGAGACGGTGTCCGACGAGACGATCCTCGCCAACGCCGATCCCGACGACCTCGATGGCGACGGCATCCGCGGCGTACCGCACATCCTCTCGGACGGCCGCCTTGGGCGCTACGGCTGGAAGGCCCAGGTGCCGTCGATCCGCGAGTTCGTGCGCGATGCTCTGAGCGCCGAGCTCGGCATGAGCGTGCCCGCCGAGGAGGGCCTCTCGTTCGGCGTGCAGATGGACGACGACGACGTCGCGGATCCCGAGGCCGACACCGAGACGATGGACGCCCTCGAGTTCTGGCTCGCGCTCGCGAGTCCGCCGACGCCGACCGGTCCCGAGCCCGACGGGCGGCAGGTGTTCGAGGACGTCGGCTGCGCGTCCTGCCACATCCCGAGCCTCGAGGGGGCCGACGGTCCCGTGCCGCTGTACAGCAACCTGCTGCTGCACGACGTGGCCCCGGACGACTACGTCGGCGTGCCCGACGACAACGCGGCGCCCCGCATGTTCCGCACGCCGCCGCTGTGGGGCATCCGGTTCACCGGGCCCTACATGCACAATGGACTCGCCACGACCCTCGGCGACGCGATCGACGCGCACCACGGTGAGGCGACGGCGTCCCGCGAGGCGGTCGAGGCCCTCGACCAGAGCGACTACGAGGCGCTGATCCGGTTCCTCGAGTCCCTGTGAGATCCGCGGCGCGTCGATGGCTCGCCGTCGGCGCGGTGGTCGCCAGCGCAGCCATGGTGGCAGCCTGCAGCGACGATGTGTCGTCGTGCGACGAGGACA
>Ga0209475_10004809_pt1 | contig 11443 bp, 6 predicted proteins | sample tdDd471_FD_187128 | JGI IMG/M metagenome (GOLD analysis project Ga0209475, IMG submission 187128) | Marine sediment microbial communities from the Atlantic coast under amendment with organic carbon and nitrate - tdDd47.1 (SPAdes)... | ecosystem: Environmental > Aquatic > Marine > Coastal >...
ATCGTATTAAAATTGGAGGGAGAGAAACAGCGGGCGGGAAGCGCCCGCTGTTTCTCTCCCCTTGCCCCCCGATAAAGCCCTGTCTTTTCGACCGCAGGGAGAAATCTATACTCCCTTTTCATACCACTTTGCGGATCATTTTTTCAGGTCTTTTTACTCGAAATGACAAGGTCGTTTAATATGAGGGTGGAATGCAGGAAGTGTGCGCGGAGCGCCCACTTCCTGCATTCCACTGTGCCACACAACGTATCCTGTCATTCCGTCGAGCGCAACGAGGTGGAATCTGTTTTTGGGTAAGTTTTTCAGCCTTTGGATTCGAGAGAAAGATTTCTCCCTCCGGCACTGCGCTATGCTTATGCCTTCGGTCGAAATGACAGTGCATTCAATGATCAAGGGGAAGAGAAACTGCGAACGCGGAGCGTTCGCAGTTTCTCTTCCCAGAACAGCCACCACCTGTTGTCACCTCGAAGGAGCCTGCGACTGAGAGGTCTGTTCAATTTTGCACTCAGTCTTTTGTGAAAACTTGACTTTCTGCGGGCAGGATTTGTGCGGAGTTTGAGATTTGAGGGGCATGTTGTTCTTTTCCGGATAGCAGCATATCATTTTTTGTAATCAGTACGATGATTGTTCCATGAATTTGAAGTTTAATGGAGCATAACGAAAGGGAATAGATTTCTCCCTACGGTCGAAATGACAATGGTGGTTGTTTAACGGGGGGAGGAGAGGGAAAGCGGGCGCAGAGCGCCCGCTTTCCCTCTCCTCCATAGTGCCGATGCAACCATTGTCATTCCGACGAGCGTAGCGTTGGAGGAATCTGTTTTTTTCAGTCAACATCCTACTCATATACTGATTCTATTGCCCCTAGACTTTCATTTAGAAATTTCCATTGTGGATTGAATTTTGCTATCAGGTCATCTTTCTTTTTTCTACTCCATTTCTTAATTTGCTTCTCTCTCGAAATTGCCAAACGAACGTCAAAATAGTGTTCATAGAAAATGAGGAATTTACAATTATACCTTTTGGTAAATCCCTCGATAAGACCATGAAAATGCTCCATAATTCTTTTTGATAAAGCACTTGTTACGCCAATATACAAAACAGATTTGTTATAGTTTGTAACGATGTAAACAAAGTAATTGTGCTTTTTCATAGGGCATTCTTTTCGGAATGAAAAACCAAATTTAAAGATAATAATAAATTCCTCCATTCAAAACATTCACTTCGCTCAAATTTTTCCAGTCGAAATGACAATGATCGACCCTCTATAGAACGTTACAACCATTATCACTTCCTAGGAGCGCATCAGCCTACCCCGATTCTTCGGGGATGGAGGAATCTGTTTGTCATTTGCAATCAGCCCCTAACAAAAACTTGACTTTGCCTCTTAAATTTCGTATATTTATGGCTTCAGATTATTAACCAAAAAATAGCAAGCAATGAAAACATTTACCTTTACTTTACTATTGGGCCTTTTAAGCCTTGCCGCAATCGCCCAGGCACCACAAGCATTTAACTACCAGGCAGTAGTACGCGATAATGATGGATATGGTCTGGCCAACCAGAATGTAACCTGTGTAATAAGCATCCTCCAGGGAAACCCAGAGGGAGAAGTTGTTTTTGATGAATGGCACGAAGTGTTTACAAATGCATCAGGTCTCATAAGTCTTGAAATTGGCTACGGGGAACCAGGTATAAGTACACTTGCCGATATTGATTGGGGAAACGGACCATTCTTCCTGCAATTGGAATTGGATCCAACAGGCGGTGAGGATTACCAGCTGATGGGAACCACACAATTATTAAGTGTTCCCTATTCCTTGTACTCAGCATCAACAGGCGATACTACCCGTTGGAAAAAAAGAAACGATAATCTGTATTACAAAAATGGCAAGGTTGGCATTGGCACGGATGAACCTACCTGGTGGGCAGAATTGGATGTGGATGGAGATGTTAATATCAGAGGAAGAGCAGCAATTACAAGAACGGATGAAACGGAAGCCATTATAAATATCTGGAATACTAAATCTGATTGGGAAATCGTCGCCGCCTCAGATACAAACAGGCTTATGATCAGGGAATGGGAGGGTGATCCCGTATTTAACATTGCAGGATCAAAGATTGGAATAGGAACAACAACTCCTGAATATGATCTGGATATTTACAGTAATTCAACTTCTGCCTCAAGAATGAGACTGGCAACTTTAGATTATTCAAAATCAATCTTTTTTAGCAGTGGAAATGAAAACTTCGATCCTTCCATATACTTTCAGGGAGGGGAGGCCCTGCGTTTTATGCGATACGATGGAGGATACAACGAGTTGTTGCGGATTACCAGTGATGGAAAAATAGGTATCGGAATAACGGATCCTTTTTATAACCTGGAAATCATGAGTAGTTCAACCGATCAGACATCCAAGATCAGGTTAGCTAATCTTGATAACTCAAAGGATTTACGTTTGAGTAGTGGCAACGATACCTATGATCCGCATATCAGTTTTGCAGGAGCCGATGCTTTACGATTTATGCGATGGGATGAAGGATACAATGAGTTAATGCGGATTACTGGTGATGGGAAAGTTGGGATTGGTACAACAACTCCATACCGTAAATTTGTTGTTCACTGGGAGCCGGAACTTAATAATATTAATCCGATTGCATTATTTCGAACCATCGGTAGTACAAACTCAGCTGCAGCAATCTATTTGCAAAATACATCGAATAACTTTTTTAGTTTTGGAATGACCCCGCCCTCATTTAATCATTTCGCAATTTCCTATAATGCAAATATTGGTTTATCATCCGATTTGTTGAGAATAACCCCGGCAGGTAATGTGGGCATTGGTACAACTTTTCCAACGGAAATGCTTGACGTTGCAGGTATGATATATTCATCTGTTGGTGGATTTAAATTCCCTGACGGAACGGTTCAGGTAACTGCAGCCACTGGCGGAGGTAGTGGCAATACGCTTGATCAGGCCTATGACCAGGGGGGCTGGGGTGCAGGTAGAACCATTACTGCTGACAACGGCGCCGTCGATATCCAGGGTGATGGCGGGTTGACTGTAAATGGAAATATAGGAATTGGAACCACGGCTGCGGTTTATCCATTAACTATTCAGGTAGGAAGCAACACCAGGGGGTTATTTCTTGATCATGAACAAACAGATGCAGGAGAGACGCATAGTCTTATTGTTAATTTAAAGAAAACATATTTTGGTGATTCGGATATCTTCGGTGGTGCATTTGGCACTACCAATGATAATGGATCTGGATCAACCAGGGGTGTATATTCATACGTCGACGGCACTTCAACGGGAATGAAAATAGGGGTTTACGGATTGGCACATGGTGCTGGTACACATTATGGTGTAGCCGGCTCTGCTACAGGTTCCGGGGTACAATATGGCGTACATGGATCTGCTTATGGTACAGGTACCTTGTGGGCGGGGTATTTTGGGAATGGAGATGTTTGTGTAGAAAATTTTCTGGGTGTGGGAACGGAAAACCCTAAGGCTCCGATTCATGTTGAAGATCGGATACGGGTAGGTGAAGATGCGTCATATCCTTCAGTGTATGGTGAACTCATTCATGAAGGTGCAGGAACAGGATTTAAGATAAATGCAAACGCTGGCGGTGGCTGGGCCGATCTGCATTTACAAACGGATGGTTCAACACGGGTATTTGTCGAAAGTGGAGGCAATGTGGGAATTGGTACAAGTTCACCCAGCGAAAGGTTCGAAGTAAATGGAACGGCAAAATGCAAGATACTAAAAATCACAGGTGGAGCTGATATTGCCGAACCATTCGACGTAATTGAAAATGAGAATATAAAACCGGGTATGGTATTGGTCATTGATCCTGAAAATCCGGGTAAATTAAAACTCTCGGATAAAGAATACGATCGCTGTGTTGCTGGTATTATCAGCGGTGCCGGCGAAATAAATCCAGGAGTGATAATGGGTCAAACCGAATCGATCGCTGATGGTGATTATCCGGTTGCGCTTTCCGGAAGGGTTTATTGTTACGCCGAAACATCGAATGGGAATATTTGTCCCGGAGATTTAATCACAACTTCAAATATACCCGGCTATGCTATGAAATCTTTAGATTACAAAAAAGCCCAGGGCGCTGTTATTGGTAAAGCTATGACCTCACTGGAGTCAGAGAAAGGGTTGATTTTGGTTCTTGTAACTTTACATTAGGAGGGTTAAGTCATGAAAAAATACTTATGTAGCTTTCAATTCACTTTTGTACTTCTAGTCTTTAATTCTTCAATTTCTTGTTTTTGCCAGGATATCCATCCCATCAATCAAATCGATAGTACTTTATCCAATTATATGATCATCGAAGGCGATATATTGGTTCCAGTCGACTTCTTTGAAAGTGATGCCTGTTATGCAACAAATTTTTGGACTGATGGGATTATACCGTTTGAATTTCACCCGAATGTCAGTCAGGCAAATCAGGATACCGCGATTCTTGCCATGGCAGAGTGGGAGGCTGTTGCAAATGTTGATTTTATTCCAAGAGACGGACACTCGGATTATATTCAATTTTATAGTTCAGATCGGAATGCTTCTTCAGTTGGAATGCAGGGTGGAATGCAACTGATCCATATTTTTAATTGGGGATGGAGATTTATTATTGCTCATGAAATATGTCATGCCCTGGGTTTCTGGCATGAGCAATCAAGGGCAAACAGAGATGAATTTATCCAGGTAAACCTGGAGTGTATTGAAGACGATGCAGAGCCAAACTTTGACAAACATTCCGATGCCGGGCACTATGGATACTATGATTTTATTTCGGTAATGCATTATCCTGATTGGGCATTCTACGACCCGACTGACCCGGATTGTACTGAGCCTTACTCAATAACAGTTCTGCCTCCAAACGAGGCCTACCAGAGCCTCATTGGTCAAAGGGATAGCCTGACCTATCTCGATCGGATTACCATGTCGTTTGTTTACCCGGAAGCCAACTGGATGTTTGTTGATTATACAAACTATGGGAACGAGTATGGTACATTCCAGGACCCGTTTGAAACATTTCTGATGGGTATTATGGCAACTCCTCCCGGAGGAACATTATGGGTGCAACCTGGGACCTATATAGGTCCGGGAGCCCTTAATAAGGAAATGATAATTAAAGCACCACTTGGAGATGTTATAATTCAATAAATTGTTAAAATATGGAATTGTTCTGGCTGAATTTTCATTATAAGGAATCATGGAGCCAGAAAGCCAATAAAGGATAATAGTAGAGGGCAGGAGCAATGCGCTCAGCCCTTTACTCTCAACTCTCTACACTCAGCAATTAGCACCAGGACTTTACTTTCTTGCTTTAATTTCGTATATTCACGGCTTCAAATTTTTAACCAAAAAATACTAACTATGAAAACAAGATTACTTATCCTTGTATTAGGTTCGTTGTCTCTCCTTTGCAATGCCCAACCTCCTCATGCATTCAGCTACCAGGCTGTAATACGGGATTCCAACAGTGAAATAATCTCTAACGAAACAATTGATGTCAGGATCAGTATTCGGGATGACTGGTCGGGCGGGACAGTGATTTACCAGGAAACCCATTCTGTAATTACTAATGAGTTTGGATTGATTACCCTGAATGTTGGTTGGGGAACTCCGGGTGCTGGTTATGGTTTTCAAAACATCGACTGGAGTTACCTCCAAAAGTTCATCGAAGTAGAAGTTGACCAAACTGGTAGTGGATCTTATATTTCGATGGGGACCGCACAGTTATTAAGCGTACCCTATGCTTTGCATTCCGAAAATACGGGATGGATTGAATCGGGGGATGATATATATTCCGGCAATTCCGGAAATGTTGGTATCGGAACATCTTACCCATTTTACAAACTCGATGTTTCAGCATCTGAGGGCACAGCCATTTATGGTACAAGTCCTGACTTATATGCTATCATCGGTAAAACTTCGGGGAGTGGGGTAGCAGGTGTGCTTGGTAGAGGAGATGACGCGGGCAGTTGGGGTGTTTACGGGTATTGTCCGAATGGCGGCACTGCAATCCGAGGGTACAGCAATGGAGGTTGGGCCGGCTTTTTTAATGGGGATACATATATTGCGGGCAAACTTGGAATTGGGTCTTCAAATCCAACCAATAGATTGGAAGTTAATGGTTCTGTACAAATCGGTGATGCTTTCGGCGGCATCAGGATGAGAACCGATGGTACGATGGTTGACATTGAATCGCTTGGCGAAGACCTGGCCCTGAATTACCAGACAGGAAGAAACACTGTAATGAATGTTACTTCCGGGAATGTAGGGATTGGTAGTTCCACGCCAAATGCAAAGTTGCATGTAGACGATCGCATACGCGTCGGAGAAGATCCTTCTTATGGATCGGTATATGGTGAACTCCTGCATGAAGGCGGAGGAAATGGATTTAAAATCAATGCACATGCCGGGGGCGGAAGTTGGGGTGATATGCATTTGCAAACCAATGGCACCACCAAAATGTTTATCGAAAGCAGTGGAAAAGTAGGTATTGGCACTACAAGTCCTATCCGATTGTTGCAAGTATCGTCAACTGGTTCCTTGGATGCCATACATGGATATAGTCCTTCAGGAACAGGTGTATATGCACAATCTGGTTCAAGTTATGGTGTGTTTGGACAAAGTACTTCGGGTTGGGCTGGATATTTCTCAGGGAATGTAAATGTTACCGGCTACCTTTCCAAAGGCAGTGGTTCTTTTGTTATCGATCATCCCCTTGATCCGGAGAATAAACTGCTTCGTCATAATTTTGTTGAATCACCGGAAAACCTTCTAATATACCGGGGCAAAGCCAGTTTGGATGAAAAGGGAGAGGCTGTAGTTGAAATGCCTGATTATTTCAAAGCCCTGACCAAAGAAGATGAAGCTTCAATACACCTGACACCAGTTGGGCGACCATTTATGACCGGTGCCGAATGGAACAGCGATTTTTCAGCCATTATCGTTTATGGTGATCCAAACAAAGCTGTTTTCTGGGAGGTGCTTGCCGACCGTGACGATCCTGTTATCCATGAATTGGGCCAACCCGTTGAAGAGGAAAAGGGAAAAGAAAACGGACTTTGTGAAAAAGGGAAGCTGCTTTATCCAAAGGCTTTTGGTTACCCTGAAACCAGTGGACGGGATTACAAGTTTATGAAAAAGTAGAAGAACCCATGTTAAGTCTGGAATACATACAGAATTGATACATCAACTATTGCTAATTCACTGAAAAACTTGACTTTCCTTCCCTGATTTCGTATCTTCCTCGCCTCAAATGTCTAACCAAAAAAATAGTGCTATGAAAAAAGTATTTATTACCCTTCTGATGGGTGTATTATTATTTCCAATCTGCGCCCAAACTCCGCAGTCGTTTAATTACCAGGCAGTAGTGCGCGACAATGCCGGGAATATCCTGGCTGATCAATCCGTATCATTCCTTGTCAGCATTTTACAGGGTGGTGAAGTGGGGCCCTCGGTTTATATGGCAAGTCATTTTGAATCGACCAATGAACTTGGATTGGTAATCCTTAAAATCGGGAGTGAAGAACCGCAATCCGGATCATTCAATAATATCGACTGGAGTAGCGGCCCCTATTTTCTGAAGCTGGAGTTTGATCCCAATGGCGGGACCGATTTTCAGTATTTTGGAGTCATCCAGCTATTATCTGTACCTTACGCGAAGCATTCGGATTATTCAGGCATAACTGAAAGTGTACAGGTCGTGAGTACTTCCAGGATTGATACCATTGCAAATCCGGGAAGTGGCATGATTGTTTACAACAGCTACGACAAGGGATTGTATATTTTCGAAGATCCGGCCTGGAGAAAGTTTACAGGATCGGAGTGTTTTCCCATGCCCTCATTTTCCATGGCCGGCGAAGATCAACTAGTGGTAGGAAATAACAGTACAATCCTGGATGCCACACCGCCTGAAATGGGTGACGGATTATGGACACTTTTGGCCGGCTCGGGAGGGACAATTGCTCAACCAGCAAATCCACAATCAGAATTCCTGGGTTCCTATGATATTAACTATTTGCTGGAATGGTCGGTTTATACAGCCTGCGATACCACTTCTGATGTAGTCCATATTAAATTCTTTAGTTCTGATACAGCGTATTATGTCTCAAACACTGGCGCTGATTTCAATTCGGGGTCAATTGAGGAACCTTTCCTCACCATTGGTCATGCAATTGCTACTGCTGCTTCCAATGACTTCAAGGTGATAAATGTGGAGGAAGGACTTTACGTGGAAACACTTACGCTGCAATCACACATTAAAATTTATGGTGGTTTTCAGCAAGGCTTTATTTTGAGAAACCCTTTAGTTCATACAACGCATGTTTCTGGTGGTCAAAGGGCAGTTATTGCCAATGGCTGTGTTGGGAATTTGCTAGATGGGATTTCAATTCAAAGTGCTGGTGTAGGTGATGTGGGACAAAGTTCGTACGGAGTATTTCTGACTTTTACTGATGACATGACTATAAATAATTGCATAATTGAATCAGGATCCCCAGGTTCTGGAATCGAAGGTTTGGGTGGCGTGACAGGTGATGTCGGCGAAGATGGCGATGATGGAAATCCGGGTTGTGAAGATGATACATTTTTTGGGTGTAGTTCCTGCACCCTTCCCTTGGTTGGTTCCGGAGCTTTCAGTTTGGTAGGAAGGAATGGTGGTGATGGTGGGGCTCCGGGTTTGGGAAGCCAATTTGGGTTTCCTGGCGAATCAGGATCAGGAATTTACGGAGGAGCCGGGGGACAGGGAGGTGCTCTAGATAATGACCAAAGTTGCACCGGAGGATATGTGTATGGATATGCCGCTAACGGAATTGACGGACTGAATGGAGGCGGTGGCGGTCATGGTTGGGGTGGCCATTTTTTTGGGCAAATGAATGAATTGGGATATTATCCTTCGCATGGATCCGACGGAAGCGATGGAATACATGGCTATGGTGGAGGTGGTGGTGGAGGTGGCCGTGGAGGAACAGCAGACCTTTGCGTAAGTTATGGAAGTAGCGGTGGAGGCGGTGGTGCCGGTGGTATGGGTGGTACTGGGGGAGGTGGTGGTACTGGTGGTGGCGGATCCTTCGGGGTATGGGCTTTTGGATCAGATATGAGCATACTAAACAGCGAGATTAATACAGGTTATGGGGCTCCTGGAGGCGATGGTGGCTATTATGGTATGGGTGGACAGGGCGGTGCTGGCGGACAGGGTGGTCCCTATGGTGGTTCTTGGTCTCAGGATGATGCAGGATGTGGTGGCTGGGGTGGCCACGGCGGAAAAGGTGGAAAAGGCGGCTCTGGTGGTGGCGGCGGTGGTGGTCCGTCAATTGGAATTGTTTACGTCAACAGTACTGTCTTACAATCGGGCAATATTTTTAATCTTGGCCAGGGTGGTATGGGCGGATATGGCTACGATGATGAAGGTGCAACTGGCATATCTATAACGATTTATTCAGTTGAAGTTAAATAATACCGATTGAAATTTGAAATGCACCACAAATTCGCATCACTCTTTCCGACTCTCTCCTCATTATACTCTTTTGATCTTTGTCATTCCGACGAGTGGAGTAAGGAGGAATCTATTCATAGACAGATTTTATTGTAAAAAGACTTTCTGGGTGATGGAGGAATCTGTTTCCCAGATAGGTTAACAACCATCTTTGACGAATCCTTCAATTACATTGTACTGGCGACTAGGACGCTTGTTCAGTTTTCCAATTTGCCTTCCTCAAAAACTTGACATTCCCTCCTAATTTTCGTATATTCACGGCTTTATATTTTTTAACCAAAAGTTTAGAGCTATGAAAACATTTACACTTTCCTTTCTATTTACGCTGATCGGCCTGGCCATCTTTGCACAGGCCCCAAAGGCTTTTAATTATCAGCTGATAGTTCGCAATGCCGATGGCGAAATTTTACAAAACGAATCTGTTGGTATCCGCATCAGTATCCACGATGACCTTGCGGTTGGACCTATTATTTACCAGGAAGAGTTCGATGTTATTTCCAACCAGTTCGGACTGGTTAACCTCGAAATTGGTACCGGAACACCAAGCCTCGGCAGTTTCGATGGTATTGACTGGAGTAGCAACGAAAAATTCATTGAAACAGAAATCAGCCAGGGTAGCGGTACAAGCTATGTTGCCATGGGGACATCACAACTGCTCTCCGTACCTTTCGCATTGTATTCTGAGCGATCCAAAGATTCTCCCTGGGACCTGTCAGGTGATGACCTTTATTACGATGGTGGGAATGTTGGGATCGGAATAGATACCCCTATATTTAAGTTGGATGTAAGGAATCCGACAGTTGGAGGATACACTGACGTGGGGGTTCATACTGATGACGGTGGAGGTGCCCTCACAGCCTATTCGAGCACCTTCCCTGCGCCTCATGAACACTTCGCCGGTAGGCTTAGCCTGTGGTCAAACGCATTTACCTCAACAGGGCTTGACCTGAGGGCAGATGGATTCACAAGTGATATTCGGCTATACACCGGTGGAATTGATGTCTTAAATGAAAGAATGAGAATTACACCGGAAGGAAAAGTTGGTATTGGAACCATAAGCCCGGGCTACAAACTGGAGGTAAAATCAACAGGTGCTTCTGATGGTCTGGGTGTTACCAGTAGTGATGGTGACCTCCTGTTCAAGGTCAGGCAAAACTCAGACGGTACCGGTACTGCAACTGTATATGATCAGGATGGCAATACAGGAATATTTCTGCACGGAGGAGCTTATAGTTACTTTAATGCAGGTGATGTTGGCATTGGAACCACACTTCCTGAAGCACCGCTACATATAAATAATACAGCACAATTCAATCCTGATTTAACCCTTTATGGTGCAAAAGGTTCAATTCTCCTGACGCATTTAACCGGCGGAATGATCCTTGGCGAGTATGGCCCTGGCCTATCCTTTAGTGGAATTAACACCAATCGCCGGCGGGCTGCTATTGCTGCAGTAAAAACATCTTCTGATTCTGATCAGGTTGGCCTGTCATTTTTTACACACCCGGGAACCGCCACTACAAATGATATTGTTGTCGAGACAATGCGGATAACCCACGGAGGAAATGTCGGTGTGGGTACCACTGGACCGGAAACGATTATGCATTTGAATACTGATGAAAGATTCGACCCTGGCAATTGGGGAGGGCGTGACAAGGGAGCATTGCTTTTATCACACACAGGCGGTGGAAATGGTTGGCACCAATTTGGCCCTGCATTGGCATTTAGTGGAATCAATACCAGTCGTCGCCGGGCAGCAATTGTAGCCATACAGTCGGGCTGGGATGATGATGAGGTTGGGCTGGCAATATTCACTTCTCCCGGAACAACTGCCTCGACAGACGCCGTTACACAAGCTATGGTCGTTACTCACGATGGACTCGTGGGAATCAACACCACAACGCCCACACACCGCCTGGAT
>Ga0209475_10004812_pt1 | contig 11440 bp, 11 predicted proteins | sample tdDd471_FD_187128 | JGI IMG/M metagenome (GOLD analysis project Ga0209475, IMG submission 187128) | Marine sediment microbial communities from the Atlantic coast under amendment with organic carbon and nitrate - tdDd47.1 (SPAdes)... | ecosystem: Environmental > Aquatic > Marine > Coastal >...
CCGGATCAATTCAAAAATCATGGAAACGATTTTTCGGGGCCGGAACTATTATGTCTATTGACTTTGCGGGGGCTTATATGTGTTACCTGTTGATTAATGATTTATGAAGTGAGCCGGTAATCCAATATATGTGGTTCTTTTTCAAGTAATTCCAATAATATTTTTGTGGAACCAGTAGGTGTTCGTTTCCCCTGTTCCCATTGCTTAACCGATGATGCACTTACGTTTAGTAATTTGGCAAAAACAGGCTGGCTTAGATGTATTGATTCTCTTATTTTTTTTATATCTTCAGCGGTCACTTCAACTTCCGGTATATTCACCCCTAGAGTTTTTAATTCTTTATCTGTAAATGAAGTTGTCAGTCCTGCACTCATAAGATCCTGCACTGTTTCAGCTATTGAATTCTTTATAGTTTCTCTCATTTTATTCCTCGATTTCCTGTAAAGCATTACTTTTTATTGCAGTCTCTAGCTCCTGTTGATTTAGTAAAAGTAAATCTTTTCCTAATTTTTTAAACATTGCTAAATCTGTTTTGGAAATATTGTCTTGTTCATTCTTAGCAAATCCATATAAAAATACCGCTCTTTCTGATGCTTTAAATACAAGTATTGTTCGGAAACCGCCGCTTTTACCTGATCCTTTTCTTGATATTCTTACTTTATAAATATTTGTTCCCAGGTTAACAGCTGATAATTCAGATTCTATATTTTGTACTGCTTCGTTTAAATATTTATCAGAAACATCATTTTTTTTTGCCCATTTGGTGAACCATTTAGTTTTTAGTTTCTTCACTATTCAAATATAACACATTGTGTTATGGGTGTCATTGTATATTTGTATTCTTTATTAACATTTCTTTCAAGGAATCTTCCACCGGAGGTTAATTCTCATAATCAAGAAGTTCATAGCATTCTTTCTAATTCTGCTTTCTATAATTCTTAGTTATGATTTTTTCTTATTAATAATTCTCGAATAATCTCAACTGAGCTTATTTTAAGAAATCTCATTTGAAAATGTTTTTAGCAGAATTTTAAGGTTTTATTCTTACCACCGGAGGTTATATTCTTCAAATATGTTACTGAATTTTTAAAAAATAGAATATTGCAAAAAAACCATTTCTCAGCCCAACGGGCCAGGTAACGCCCGCATAACCTGTTTTCGTGGCATGTATTCTGCCGGAGAAGCCGAAATAGCAGAATACATGCCTAAGAAAATCTGGTTCATGCGATTGTTATATTTCCTTCTATTGTAACTATTTATACAAACCTACCAAAGCAAGATATAATGCATTATTATAACCTATAAAATAATATCTAACAGACATTATTTCATTCGAAGGAAAGTGTTTTTCTAATCCATTTTGGATAAACATTGTATACACATCTCCATCCTCTTTAACAAGTGTCTTAAAATTATATATGTCTTCAATTCCTTCATATCCTAATGACTTTCCTATATATGAAAGAATTTTATAGTCTTCATCGGTTAATTTCTCAACATCCCCGTCACAAACAGCAGCAGTTCTTATTCCACTATACTTACCACTTGTAGTAATGACATCACGATCTTCAGAAGTTTGCCCCAATTCAAAGATTTCACTTTTTAAAAAGTTAAGAGTATAATAAGGAAATTTTTGAGAATAATTTATATCTGTAGAACTATCTATTAATTTTTCATTAATATACCATTCAGTTTTTATTATATTGTCATACCAATCAACGTATTCAATCAAATAGTTTATTCCATGTTCTTGAAAATAAATATCTGAGAAATACATATTGTATTGTTTAACAATGCCAGATTTTGTATAAAGTATTTCTTGTTTTATTATTCCTGTTTCAATAGTTGTTTCTTCTAATGGATATACATCAGTTTGCATAAGAATATTATTATTATCATAATGATCAATTTGCTTCTTTATACCCATGTAATCATTTTCGTTATAGTTGATCTCTTCAGTTTTACCACCATAAACATTTACAGTGTCTACATTACTATCAGATTCATCTATTTCGTTTGAATTCTCTTTCTCATTGGATTCAACAATAATTCCTAATTCTTCAGCTACAGAAAATGATTCCTTCACGGCTTTATTGGTTGTTTTACAAGACAACACTAGTGAAAATCCAATAATAATTAATATAATTCTTTGTTTCATTTAACCCTCATTTGTTTAGCCACAATAAATAATTAGATACCCGAATAACTACTATTACTTTATTTTAATATGTTCATTAATAAGCTATATTACATAACTGTTACTTCTTTTAGAAATTTCCATTTATAATCATTTTTATGAAGAGTTTGATATATATAAGGCATATGTTCGTCGCCAAAAAGAATTCCTATATCATATCGGTATTCTCGAATTTTATTTTCTTCAATTATTCCTTCTAAATTATTATTAATTATTTCATCTCTAGTATTTTGAATTAAAAGATCTAATGATGATTTTTCTTTATGCTTAAGTGCATAATGTTTCAAAGGATTTTTCAAAATATATTCTTTATTTTCAGGATAACTTAACCTCATTTTTAATAATTTGAGTATTTTGTCCTTTTTAAAAAAATAAGGGAATTGGAAAAAAATAATTAGCTTAATAAATCGAATTTTGTCTTTAATTTTTAATTGTTGAGTACCTTTTTTAAAATGATTTGGATCAATATCAATATTTCTTATTTTCAAATCAGTAGGAATATGAAGGGATTTTCTTTGTGATGATAATTGTAGTTTCCTAGAAATTTTCTCATATTTACCTAAGTCACCTTTTGTTAAATAGACACCCTCTGTTAATAAATAATTCAATTTTTTAATTTCATTTGATATTTCTTTATAATATTCTTCGATTCCAATATGGATCATTGGATAAGTATAAAAAACTGTTTTATTTTCTTTATTTTTCCATTCATGGATATATCTAATTACTTTCATAATCTGTATCTCAATTCAACTTTGAATAATCTGTTACAATTGCTTTTAGAAATATATCAAGAAATCTTATTTTCAAAATCGCACCCTTTGGCTTATCTCTTCAATATTTGTGATATTTTTTCAACAACAGAATCCAGTTCTGATTCGACAATAGAAATTTCAAAAGCTTGCTCAATAATTTGCTTAACAATCTGTTCTATACTTTTTTGAGGGAAGATTCTAAAATTTGAATGAATATCCATAGCTTCATATTTATAACCAAATAATTCTTTAAAATCATTGGCTTTTTCTCCTAAAGGATTCCAATCTTCTAGTATTATTCTTATTTCTTCAATTTCTTCATTCTTCATAAATATCTATCTTAATCCAAAAACATGATTCTCAATAGTAAAAACAATAATGTATATAACAAAACTATGTGTGTGCATTTATTCACGCTATCATAAATATAACGCCCGCATAATCCGCGCTGGAATCAGTTTAACTGAGTTTGTTCAAAGATGTACAGAATTTTTTAAAAGGAGCGGTTAAGCGTCGGTTTCATGCGATTGTTACACATTCTCACATTTATAAGAGATTCAATGAAAACAGAATACTGTGAAATGGATGCATTTGATAATAAATAAACTGTTTGCTCTGACCAATCCTTTCTATTTTTAGATGATTTTTCCATTAGTACATATTTCTTATAATATTTTAGGTTTCCCGCAAAAATGTATACGTGAGAACACACCGGAAGTGTCATGAGAGAACCTTTTGTTGTGATTTGAAAGCATGACCGTGTCCTGGTGGGCTATGATTCTTCTTTATAAATAATCTTAATATGAGTGGTAGGTCTGTGACAGTAAATGCTTCATTGGTAATCATTGTTCCGTAGCATGAAGAGCACTCTTCCTCTTCATTATTAATCTCTTCAGTGATACTTTCTAAACCGTATTCTCGGATGCGAATCTGTTCAAGCAAACCACTGTATTTATTGGAGTAGAGTCCATAATTCCGGATTGTTACTGTACCTTTGGGGGGAATATGACTGAGATATCGATACCAGAATGTATTCACATCAAGAGTTATTGTCTTTTCTTTACCCATATGACGATCTCGAATTGTGTAAGTACTTTCTTCGGATGAGTATTCCAGATCGTTTTCAATGTCGATAACCAATCCCGATACGGATTTAGAGAGATAGTTTACGATACTGTCTCCATTGAATTTATGTATGGCCGGGTATACCGTCCATTTTCTCTCGTCACAAGCTTCAAAGGTCTCTTTAAAATGATTTCGCAGCAAAGGATGCATCTTCTTTTTTAAATGAGGAATCAGTGTTTCTTTTGTCACATCTCTTAGCGTGTTGTATTTAAGGCTACCGCAGAGAACCCATTTATTAATAATATTATTGCTTAATCCGTGGTCTGTTACGATGCAATGCATATGTGGTTTGAAAAATAATCCCTGTGCGTGGCTCTGAAATACCATAATGATTCCGAGTGTGATTCCCAGATCCTGTTGAAGTTTTTTGAATGCTTTTTGAACTGTGTGGAAGAATGAATCGATGAACATCTTTTTATCATTTTTCCATATTTCTGTTAGTTCTTCGGGAATGGAGAATGACAAATGATAGTGACCGGTAGGGAGTAATTTTGCCTTGAGTTTATTTGCCCATTGAATCTGATTTTTCTTTGAGCAAATGGGGCAACCTCTCTGATTGCAGGGATTGTAAACAACGACTTGGGTTCCGCAATCCTGACAACGCAGGATTCTTCCGCCTTTTTCAATGGTCCGGCATGTACTCATGTTTTCCAGAGCATAATATTGTTCTGTTTCCAAACAGAGGATATTCTCTTTATAGCTATCTAGGAAATGTGCTGGATCCATAAAATGGATCACAACTGAATTTGCTTTGGTGATTCAAATTTTTAGGAAAAATATTCTTCCCTACGGCGGAGCCGGATGTGTAACATATTACATCACTAGAAAACCATGTATCAGAACAATCAAAAAAATAACTCACTTATTAAGTTACATGGAAAACTATATAACACCGTGAATAAACGGTGATATATAGCTTAAATTACTAAATTACATATATGGTTTTCCGTATAACACCCCTCGTATGAGGAGTTATACGGTTGCAATATATTTTCCGAATTCAACCGGTTTTACAGTTATCTGCATATCAAATACATTTCAGGTCGTAATATATACTTAAATCTCTCTAAGAGTATCAGCAATATTCCCCCTCAAAGCGGCAAATGCAGGTAGTAATCCCAGAATTCCACCACAGAGAATCGTCAGAATTATCCCTGAAAGTAATGCTGGTAACTGAATGGCAACTTCCGGATTCATATTTTCTGCAAATTCTCCCAATAATGGTGTAATATTTCCCAGAACCGATTCTGCCAGCAAAAAAGCTAGAATAACACCGGCAGTAGTGCCGAGTAAGGTAAGCATGATTGACCAGCTCCAGAACTCCCGGATCACCTGCAACCTTGAAGCCCCGAGAGATCTTTCAAGAGCGATCTCTCTTCTCCTTCCCAATGCTTCTACTACCATAATGCTGAATATCCCTAAAGAACTGGTCAGCAGAATAACTATTCCCAGAATATTCACAGACACTGTAAAAACGGAGACTGCTCTTCTCAACTCATCCATATATGTAGAGAAACCATTGGGCTTCCCCTCCCATACTATTAAAGGAGAGTATTCTCCATAATTATTTTTAACTATTTGTGAAATTTCAGATTCCACTGTATCTACTGAATTAAAGTCGCTTTTTACAACAATTCTTCCGGCGAGATAATCCAGAACTCCTTTCCCTTTTTCGGATACAGGAAAAAAGGATGTTACGGGAAAAATGACATCGGCTATACCGTATGACCGACGTGCTATTTCTGTTGGATTTTCATATACACCGGCAACAATATACTTAGTTAACAGTGCTCTTTTACGACTCTCTTTTTCAATTTCTTTCCCTGGAGGGGAAACATACTGCCCGATAGCAGCTTCTGCCGAGCCAAAGAATATGATAGCGGTATCTTCACTTAACCAAATCTTTTTGAATCCCGACATGTAATCCTTTTCGGTCATAGAGACTCCCTGAATAATATCCAGGGAAAAGACATCTAGATAGGAATGATCTGTACCCATAGTATTTCTGATTTTATAAGATTTACCATTAACGTAAATTTCCGGAAGAGGAAATGGAACGATTAGTGCCGCTTCTGAAATGGAAGCTCCATCTGATTTCAAAATATCGTAAATGCTGCTATCCCAATCTCCGGTTCTCTTCTGCTCCAGTTCTCCATAAGATGACCATTTTCCATTTGCAGCATATACAATTACACCTTTTTCATTCATACCGGAAACGACTTCATTTTCCAGGATGATTCCAGCACTGATAGAGAGAATGAGAATAGCAGAGCCAAGTGCAATGGCCAGTAATGTCAAAGACACTTTCACCGGTGTTTTTATCCAGTGGCGTACTAATAAACTCAGAAATTTTTTCACCGCATATCCTCTGCCGCTTTCAATCCCGAGTTTTGCCATGAGGGGAGAACTGCAAAAATAAAAGTGAGTAAAAATGAAAAAAACACTCCCGGAATTATATTCAGAACACTACCTCTGCTAAGATCCATTGATCGTTCCAGAACTCCGGAGAGAGGTAAAGCCAGTCCAACTCCTAAAACAGATCCTATTGCCGTAATGAATAAGGCTTCCAGGGTAAACAGACTTAGTACATCCTGTCTGGAAGCACCCATGGCTTTCAGGATGCCCATATGTCTTCTCATTTTAATATTTCTGCTCAATAGAATATTAGAGACATTGACTGCGGCAATGAATAAACCAGCGAAACTGAGAAAAAGGATGAGGAAAGTGATTCCCCTGTTTCTTGATATTATTCTTTGCGCTTCTACAGCAGGATTGGAAATGACAATCTGCCCTACTCCGTATTCTGATTTAAACCATTCTTTCAATAATAATGCAGTTTCATCGAGATCTGTCGGATCTGAAACTGTAAACCTGAGTTTGCTGTTCTCATTTCTGTTTTTTTTATGAGCAGTGAAATAAAAATTGTCATAATCACTGCCGATAGGTTCTAAGATGCCTACAATAGTGTAATATATGTCAAAAGAGATTATTTTTTTCCCAATAAGAGTTTCCACTGACTTATCACCTGAAAGCAAATCAGCAGTTTCGGAACCTAGAACAACTATATTTTTACTGGAAGTCATATCAGTAATACTAAAAAGACTCCCGAATTCTGCAACGATATTTTCTGCATTAAAAAACTGAGAGGTTACTGAATATCCGAAGAGTTCTTTTATTTCAGGGATGATATAGTCGGAATTATCTTTTGCATTTTTAAATGTATCAAGCATTTCAAAAAAAAGACTGGTTTCTTTATCATCATCACCTTCTTTCGGGCGGTAAAGCTCAAGATTTTCCATTCCGCCTTTTTCACTGATCATCTCTTCATTGAAAAATCCCATCTGAGTCGGTTCTTTAATATAAGCATATGAAATTTGAGGAACCAGTTCTGCCGCTTCGAGATCATCGACTGTCAATATTGCATGACCGGTTTTCAATGTTTCAATTGCCGCCTGATCCATATCCTCAATATTATCAACTGTCGTAACAACAAGCTCCCGATAATCCGATGAATACATTACTTCGGTATTAAACCGGCTTGTCTGCATGTGAAGTGCTATTCCTGAAGAAGCAGCACCTGCTCCCAGAGCTACTCCGATTACAAGCAGTCCTGATTCGAGAATTCGGCTGGTAAAACGCCGAATTATTATCTTTAGAGGTTCTTTAATCATTGCTTATTTCATCTGTATGAAGTGAACCATCTTTTATTAATATCTTTCTCTTGGCTCTATTCACCTGGTCGGAATCATGTGTAACCATGACATCTGTAAGAGCATTGACTTTCACATCTCCTAAATCATAAATCTTACTGATATTTTTCAAAGATATCATTTTGATGCTCCTGAATATTTACATATCTGCATACAATTCATTATTCTGTTGTTTTATTTTTTTGCCTCTTCTCTCCCAGAGAAATAAGAATAGGGAGCAGAATCAGCGATGCCAGAGATGTGGTAACCATAGACAGAGCAATTATCCATCCCATATCATTAATAATTCTGTAAGCAGATAACAGGAGTACAAGAAAACCCAGCCCCACTGAAAGAGCATTGGAAAGAATACCCCTGGCTGTTTCTGAAACACTATTAATCAGACTTTCATGATAGTGTCCGGTTTTTTCATAGAGGATTTTAAACCGTGAGTATAAATGGATGGAATAATCGACACCGACACCGAGGCCCACGGCTGCGATAATCGATGTTGCCGGATTGAGAGATACCTTGAATAACCACATAATCGCAAAGTTGAAAAATACGGCTATCATTACCGGTATAGAAACGATAAATCCTGAACGGAGAGACCGGAATAATATTGATAGAACCAGTATTATTATAATAATCGTTGTCGTCAGGCTGAATACCTGGCTCTCTACAATGACTCTCCCATTCCTCAATCGCAGATAATCTCCGGCGTACCCGATTTTTATAGTGTCATCAAATAGGGAATCCAAATGAGGTTCAATTTCCAGAAGAAGCTTCTCCATAGCTTTTGTGTTGGAATCTGTCAGACGGACTGAGATTTTAACTCTCCTGAATTCCTCATCAACATAGGCGAAGATATTCCTGCTCCTCGGATCTTCGCTGGTCTCAACAAGTCTGAGCATTCTTATTAAAAACAACTGGTTCTGAGGGACTTCAAAATACTCCAGGCGGCTGCCTCTCACTCTGTAATATAGATAACTGATATAATCTGCAATGGATATTGTCTGGCTGACTTCGGGACGGGCATTGAGAATTTCCTGAAGTTTTCCGATATTCTCGAGTACTTCAAGATTTTTGAAGGTATCGGTCTCTTCTGATTCGAGAATGATCTGAAGGACACTGATTCCCCCCAGTTCATTTTCAATTATTTCTGCAGATTTTCGGATAGGATTATCTTTTTTGAAATAACGCACTTCATCGGTATCTGTGTTGATGTTCAGCATTCCCCATATTGAAAGCCCCATAAGAGAGGCAGTAATTATAAGAACAGGGATCCTCTTCTTCAGCATGACTTCAATAATCGTAGTAATGGTTTTCAATATATGATATTGCTGAGTATAGTGTTTTCTGTCTTTGTGTTCTTTTAATGGTTTATACCATGACAGCATTATCGGTATGTATACAAGGGAAAACACCATTGCTGTAATAACACCGAAAGCGAGGAAAAGTCCCATATTTCTCAAAGAGCGTCCCGGAGAAAATATAAAGGAAGCGAAACCTATAGCTGTTGTAATGCTCGTCAGGACTATGGGTTTCCACAGGTTTTTCATTGTTCGTATTATAGCTGTTCGCGATGTGAGACCTCTGTGCATAAAGTGAAAGGCTTCACTGACTATATGAATTCCGTCAGCACAGGCTATGGATATTAGTATAACGGGGATTACTGTTTCGGTTATCGTAAGATTAGACCTCAGTAATCCTTTCAGTCCGAAGGTCCAGATTATCGATGCAAAAGTGATGGTCAATGGTATCAGCATCCCGCGGAAACTTCTCAGAATATAAAAGAGCATAAGCGCTACAGCGAGAATGGCAACTGGAAATAGGACATAGAGATCATTTGCCATTTTCTTAACAATTTCCGCATTTACAATGGGATGGCCGGTTATATGAATCTCCACTTCCGGATATTCTGCTCTGTATTTTTCTATCAGAGAGACTGCTCTATCTGCCAAAGATCTCAGAGCTTCATCGGATAGGGCTATTTCATTGGAAACCGGGGCGACAATCAGAGTACTTTGATCCATTTCTCCCACTAGGAAATCAGATACAAAAGGATCCTTTTCAATAAATTCTTTCAGATCTTCAACATCGGCATCGGCAGCATGAACGATGCTCATGAGCCTGTCTTGATCCACCTCTTCAAGAGCAGAAAGTTCTTCTGATAAGTTATTTATTAATCGAATAGTCTCTTCGTTGTATATTCCTCTATCGTCTTTAATCAGAATGATCAGTTCATCGGAATTACCGAATGTTTCCTCAACATACCTATTATAGAGAAAAACACTATCGTTATCGGGCAGAACTGATGTAAAACTACCATCAATGGAAAGATATATAACATTGAAACCCAGCAATATAGTAATCGCTATTCCTGTTATAAGTATGGGAATTCTATATTTTAAAATTAATAATAACATTCAGTAAAACAGCCTCAAATATAAGTTCAATTATTTATAAGAATAGTATTATGGAGGGCAAATGTCCAGTAAGGTTAAGATTTCAGTAAACTCTATGTAAAAGAATTGTAAACTATGTAAAACAATCTCTCATATATCAGTAAATGCTCGATTGTCACAATTTACCATTGTATACTCAAAAATATGAAAAACAGAAAAATTATGAGTAATCTTTTCAGTAGAGTTTCCACTGCTGCTGTACTTCTTGCACTAATTACTCTTTCCGTCTTCCAATACCAATGGGTCAAATCTTCAGCTGAAAAAGATTTAATTGAGTTATATAAAAATATTAGTTTCAGGATTTACAGCGCCATCAGTGAAGAATTCAGCTATTATCCATTATTCTCAAATAGATATGATGATTTCAAAAATCTGAATAGTGAATCCGAATTAAGAAGTAAACTGACAGACCTCTTTGCAATTTCCAATAATTACGATGAGAATCAATATATCAATTCCATATCCTATATAAGAGTTGGAGAAGATAGCCGAAATTATTTTTCCTATTCATCAGAGGGATGGCGGGAATTATCAGAATTCCCGATAGATTCAGAATTTGACAAACCGGGTCCTTCACTAATACCCGATTCTGCTGATACAACAAAAGTTTGGATTTTTCTTCCCCTGAGAACTATGATCAAAGATCTCAGAATTCAAATCGTAATACATTTTGATCTCTTTTCATTTTATAAAAATAACATTGAACAGAAAATCACAACGCTAAGTGACGTTTATGAACTGAAATGGCACTATAAGTCATCAGATGAAATTATGGAGCCCTTAAAAGAATACAATTATATCTATTCACCATTCAAAGTTTTAAAAAACAAGTTTTTATCAATAGATTCACCCAAATATATTGAAGTCCCTTTACATGTAATTATGTTCAACGTTGACGATGGAAGAGCCAGACTTTACTATGAGTCTGTCAAAGATAGACACTTAAAACAAGGATTAAATGCCTATGTATCGGTTTACGATGATGGAATTCCACTAATTCAGTCAAAAGAGTATAATCTCACTCTTCAATGGATACTTAGCCTACTGCTATTGCTGGGGATCGGTATAGCATACCTGATAATTCTCTATCAGATTAATCGGTTGAAACAACTGCGTCTGCGGGAGAAGGAGTTTGTCGCTACAGTCACTCATGAATTGCGGACTCCTCTCACAGTTATTCACTCTGCAGCAGATAATATTAAAAGC
>Ga0209475_10004814_pt1 | contig 11432 bp, 6 predicted proteins | sample tdDd471_FD_187128 | JGI IMG/M metagenome (GOLD analysis project Ga0209475, IMG submission 187128) | Marine sediment microbial communities from the Atlantic coast under amendment with organic carbon and nitrate - tdDd47.1 (SPAdes)... | ecosystem: Environmental > Aquatic > Marine > Coastal >...
GTTCACCTGTGCGAACAAGGACAAGGTCTTTCCCACGCAGATCCGAGATCTTTTGTGAGCTGTTGAGTGGTAATTCATCCAAATGCATGGTGAATATTCGCCTGGTTACATCTCTCTTTTTTGGGGTAATAAAAGTTAATCCCATAGCAGAGATCCCTGCGAAAGCAGCACCTAAAGGGATGAATGCCAGCAAGTTTTTTAATGCATCTCTTCTCTCCATATAATTGGTGTTTTGGTTGGTCGTTCGTTGCGATTACAGGCATAGAAGGAGCTACTACCGATATATTGGGACAGGTAGAATTTTCTTCATAGTGCTGTAAAATATTTAGATATTAGGTACTCTTATTCCTAATTGGAAATCTAAAATAATAATAATATAGCTGATTGCGGCAATTTCAAATTGCGAAAACTATAATTTAGAGACAATCCAGATAATTGAGTAACTTAATTTCTAGGAAGGAATAGCTCCTTCAATGGGGATGGAAAATGCATATACAAAAAAAGCCCCGTTCGTTAGAACGGGGCTCATATAAAAGTTGGCGACGACATACTCTCCCACCTTGGCAGTACCATCTGCGCGGGCAGGCTTAACTTCTCTGTTCGGAATGGGAAGAGGTGGGCCCTGCCGCTATAGTCACCATAAGATCTTTGTCCTCCGAAGCCTTGGCCAGGGGGGATCTAATATCTTAAAAAAGACATATTGTGAAAGAAAATACAACGAGAGAATGAATATAAAAGTTTCATCCTGGTAGAAAGCTATCGGGTAATTAGTACTACTCGGCTTTGACATTACTGCCTTTACACCTGTAGCCTATCAACGTCATAGTCTTTAACGACCCTTAAAGGAAACCTCATCTTAAACTGAGTTTCGTGCTTAGATGCTTTCAGCACTTATCTCATCCGAACATAGCTACCCTGCGGTGCAGCTGGCGCTACAACAGGTACACTAGAGGTTCGTCCAACCCGGTCCTCTCGTACTAGGGTCAGGTGTCTTCAAGTTTCCAACGCCCACAACAGATAGGGACCGAACTGTCTCGCGACGTTCTGAACCCAGCTCGCGTGCCACTTTAATGGGCGAACAGCCCAACCCTTGGGACCTTCTCCAGCCCCAGGATGTGACGAGCCGACATCGAGGTGCCAAACCACTCCGTCGATGTGAGCTCTTGGGAGTGATAAGCCTGTTATCCCCGGAGTACCTTTTATCCTTTGAGCGATGGCCCTTCCATGCGGAACCACCGGATCACTATGTCCTACTTTCGTACCTGGTCGACTTGTAAGTCTCACAGTCAAGCACCCTTATGCCATTACACTCTACGCACGATTACCAAACGTGCTGAGGGTACCTTTGAAAGCCTCCGTTACTCTTTTGGAGGCGACCACCCCAGTCAAACTACCCACCAAACACTGTCTTCCCGAAGGAATTAGGCATCAAGCAAACGAAGGGTGGTATTTCAAGGTTGACTCCACCAGACCTAGCGGCCCAGCTTCACAGTCTCCCACCTATCCTACACATCGTTTACCCAATGTCAATGTTAAGTTGTAGTGAAGGTTCACGGGGTCTTTCCGTCCCGTTGCGGGTATCCGGCATCTTCACCGGAACTACAATTTCACCGAGCTCATGGCCGAGACAGTACCCAGATCGTTGCACCATTCGTGCAGGTCGGAACTTACCCGACAAGGAATTTCGCTACCTTAGGACCGTTATAGTTACGGCCGCCGTTTACCGGGGCTTCAATTAAGACCTTCTCTAGACCGAAGTCTGGATGAGCCCTCCTCTTAACCTTCCGGCACCGGGCAGGTGTCAGGCCTTATACGTCATCTTTCAATTTAGCAAAGCCATGTGTTTTTGATAAACAGTCGCCTGGGTCATTTCTCTGCGGCCCACCTTACGGTGGGCGTCCTTTCTCCCGAAGTTACAGGACTATTTTGCCTAGTTCCTTAGCCATGAATCACTCGAGCACCTTTGGATTCTCTCCTCGACTACCTGTGTCGGTTTACGGTACGGGCGGCATGTATCTGATGCTTAGAGGTTTTTCTTGGAAGTCTGATTAGGATCACTATCCGCTTGTCCGAAGACTCACGGTACTATCGTGTTTCAGCACATTCGGCGGATTTGCCTACCGAACGTATACCTACGCACTTCAACGTACTATTCCGTCAGTACGCGGATCTTTCACTACTCCGTCACCCCATCGCAATACAAGCCGGTACAGGAATGTTGACCTGTTGTCCATCGACTACCCCTTTCGGGTTCGCCTTAGGTCCCGACTAACCCTGATCCGATTAGCGTTGATCAGGAAACCTTAGTCTTTCGGTGAGCGGGTTTCTCGCCCGCTTTATCGTTACTTATGCCTACATTTGCTTTTCCAGCCGCTCCAGCAAATCTCGCGATTCACCTTCAATGCAACTGGAATGCTCTCCTACCACTCATTACTGAGTCTATAGCTTCGGTAGTATATTTAATGCCCGATTATCATCCATGCCCGATCGCTCGACTAGTGAGCTGTTACGCACTCTTTAAATGAATGGCTGCTTCCAAGCCAACATCCTAGCTGTCTGTGCAATCAGACCTCGTTAGAACAACTTAATATACATTTTGGGACCTTAGCTGATAGTCTGGGTTCTTTCCCTCTCGGCGCTGGACCTTAGCACCCAACGCCTCACTCCTGAGGAACATGTCATAGCATTCGGAGTTTGTCAGGGTTTGGTAGGCGGTGAAGCCCCCTAGCCCAATCAGTAGCTCTACCTCTATGACACTTATACTCAAGGCTGCTCCTAAAAGCATTTCGGAGAGTACGAGCTATCTCTCAGTTTGATTAGCCTTTCACCCCTACCCACAGCTCATCCAAACACTTTTCAACGTGTACTGGTTCGGTCCTCCACGACGTTTTACCGTCGCTTCAACCTGGCCATGGGTAGATCACCAAGTTTCGCGTCTACCCCCTCTAACTAAGCGCCCTATTCAGACTTGCTTTCGCTTCGGCTGCTCCCATAGTTGGGATTAACCTTGCTAGAGAGGAGTAACTCGTAGGCTCATTATGCAAAAGGCACGCCGTCAGTTAATAATCCTGCAAGCAGGATGTTCACCTCCGACCGCTTGTAAGCGCACGGTTTCAGGGTCTATTTCACTCTTCTGTTCGAAGTACTTTTCACCTTTCCCTCACGGTACTAGTTCACTATCGGTCTCTCAGGAGTATTTAGCCTTACCAGATGGTGCTGGCAGATTCACGCAGGATTTCACCGGTCCCGCGCTACTCAGGATACTACTAGGTATCGGAATTGTTTCACCTACAGGACTTTCACCTTCTATGGTTCAACTTTCCAGAAGAATTCTGTTACAATTCCAAAGTCCACATTGTAGTCCTACAACCCCTGTATTGCCGTAACAATACAGGTTTGGGCTGTTCCCCGTTCGCTCGCCACTACTTGGGGAATCACTATTGTTTTCTCTTCCTCCGGTTACTTAGATGTTTCAGTTCACCGGGTTCGCCTCCTTGCAAGCAAGGATCCCTGGTCTTCAACCAGGGGGGTTGCCCCATTCGGAAATCTCCGGATTAAAGGTTATTTGCACCTACCCGAAGCTTATCGCAGCTTGTCACGTCCTTCATCGCCTCTGAGAGCCAAGGCATCCGCCGTACGCTCTTAATTACTTTCTTACCAAAGGTTTATTGTATTGTAAATTATAATATAATCACTAAAACAATATTTGTGGATGTAAAATTACATCCATTAACTTGATGTATTCTCTTTCTTACAATATGTCAAAGAACTTGAAATCCGCCGGTGGCCGTGTAAAACGGCCGGGCTGGATGGTTCGTCAGAACGGAAGTTTAGACGAACGGAGTGGAGAATATCGGATTCGAACCGATGACCCCCTGCGTGCAAGGCAGGTGCTCTAGCCAACTGAGCTAATTCCCCAAAACGAGTAGTCCCGCGCAGATTTGAACTGCGGACCCCTACATTATCAGTGTAGTGCTCTAACCAACTGAGCTACGGGACTGTATCGCTTACATAATTATGCAGTAAGCTTTACTTCCCATTGCTCTTAAGGAAGACAGCGTTCGCTGCTCGTTTTGGAATATAAATGGAATCAGTAAAAGCAACAAATATCAATTCGCCGAGGCGAATTATAATAGATCACTCTAGAAAGGAGGTATTCCAGCCACACCTTCCGGTACGGCTACCTTGTTACGACTTAGCCCCAGTCACTAGTTTTACCCTAGGCCGCTCCTTGCGGTTACGGACTTTAGGTACTCCCAGCTTCCATGGCTTGACGGGCGGTGTGTACAAGGCCCGGGAACGTATTCACCGCGCCATTGCTGATGCGCGATTACTAGCGAATCCGACTTCACGAAGTCGAGTTGCAGACTTCGATCCGAACTGAGACCGGTTTTCGAGATTAGCATCCTGTCACCAGGTAGCTGCCCTCTGTACCGGCCATTGTAGCACGTGTGTAGCCCTGGACATAAGGGCCGTGCTGATTTGACGTCATCCCCACCTTCCTCACTACTTACGTAGGCAGTTTCCTTAGAGTCCCCAGCATTATCTGATGGCAACTAAGAATAGGGGTTGCGCTCGTTATGGGACTTAACCCGACACCTCACGGCACGAGCTGACGACAACCATGCAGCACCTTGCTAGACGTTCCGAAGAAAGGTCCCCTTTCGGGGACTGTCGTCCAACATTTAAGCCCAGGTAAGGTTCCTCGCGTATCATCGAATTAAACCACATGCTCCTCCGCTTGTGCGGGCCCCCGTCAATTCCTTTGAGTTTCAATCTTGCGACCGTACTCCCCAGGTGGATCACTTAATGGTTTCCCTAAGCCGCTGACTGTGTATCGCCAACAGCGAGTGATCATCGTTTACGGCGTGGACTACCAGGGTATCTAATCCTGTTTGCTCCCCACGCTTTCGTGCCTGAGCGTCAGTTATAGTTTAGCAAGCTGCCTACGCTATCGGTGTTCTGTATCATATCTAAGCATTTCACCGCTACATGATACATTCCGCCCACTTCAACTATACTCAAGAATGACAGTATTAATGGCAGTTCCCCGGTTGAGCCGGGGGCTTTCACCACTAACTTATCATTCCGCCTACGCACCCTTTAAACCCAATGAATCCGGATAACGCTTGCATCCTCCGTATTACCGCGGCTGCTGGCACGGAGTTAGCCGATGCTTATTCGTACGGTACCGTCAACCCTGTACACGTACAGGGGATTCTTCCCGTATAAAAGCAGTTTACAACCCGTAGGGCCGTCATCCTGCACGCGGCATGGCTGGTTCAGACTTGCGTCCATTGACCAATATTCCTTACTGCTGCCTCCCGTAGGAGTCTGGTCCGTGTCTCAGTACCAGTGTGGGGGACAATCCTCTCAGAACCCCTAGACATCGAAGTCTTGGTGAGCCGTTACCTCACCAACTAACTAATGTCACGCATGCCCATCTTCAACCGCCGGAGCTTTAATCAAGTAATCAGGTGAAAACTTGATAATATGGAGTATTAATCCCGATTTCTCGGGGCTATGCTCCAGTTGAAGGTAGGTTGCATACGCGTTACGCACCCGTTCGCCACTCGTGTATCTCGCAAGCGAGATCTTACCGTTCGACTTGCATGTATTAGGCCTGCCGCTAGCGTTCATCCTGAGCCAGGATCAAACTCTTCGTTGTAAAAAGTCTGTTAATGTTCTCAAGATCTATTAAACTCTCAAATTAAATTGAGGGATATTTGCTACTTTTTAGGCTGATTCCAATATTTTCAAAGAACTTTCTCTTTTTCTTTATTTCAAAAGGGACTGCAAAAGTAATACACTTTTGTTAAACTACAAAAATATTTATCATATTTTTTATTTTCCCTTCATAATGTTTTTAAAGAACTCTCGCTCGAAAGCGGCTGCAAAAATACAAACATTAATTTTAATAAAACAAGAAATAAATCAAAAAAAATCAATGTTTTTTTTAAGGGGCTGAAAACCCACTAATTACAGTTAAAAAAATTTTCACTTATCGGGTGAAAACCCATTCTCTATCCTTAGAAAGTCGCGCATTATAGAAATAACCATCCATGTCAAATAATTTCATTTGCTCCGGATCTGCTAGTTTATTTTCAATAATAAACCTGCTCATCATCCCCCGGGCCTTCTTTCCAAACATACTTAAAAACTTATATTCTCCATTTCTGTACTCCTTAAACACCGGAGTGATGACATCAAAACCCAGCATCCTCGTATTAATGGATTTGTAATATTCGGCCGAGGCAAGGTTGACAAGAACCCCACTTCCTTCTGATATTTTTAAAGCATGTAATGAACGATTGATGTGATCATTCCAAAATGAATACAGCTCTTTATACCCTTCTATTTTTAATTTGGTTGCAAATTCGAGCCGATATGGCATAATTAAGTCCATAGGACGCAGCACACCATATAGCCCGCTGAGTATCCTGAAATGTCCCTGCGACCACTCCAGCCCATCCTCATCGAGATCGTTTGCATGCAGACCATTATATACATCACCACGATAAGCCAGCATGGCCTGCCTGGCACTGGAAGTATCAGAATTGAGCCCCCACCGCTGATACTTATCGTAACTCTCATAAGCAAGCTTATTGGATACACCCAGCAGATCCTTCAATTCGTTTGGACTATAGGATGCCAGAATAGAAGCTATCTTTTTTGCCTCTTCACCATACTCAGGCATACTTTTCAGAGCTGTTGATCCAGGATTTGAAAAGTCAAGTCTTTTGGCCGGTGATAATATGATGATCATGCTTAATGGTATTTATACAATAATATATATAAGGAAAAATTCAAACTACAAACTACAAACTTCAAGCTTCAAACTTCAAAAATCAAATTTCAAAATAGGGAATATCATTGGAACTTGGAATTTACACTATCACCACCTGGGCCTCTGTAAGGATTATAGAAGCCATTTCTGTAAGGGTTGTTACCCTCATAGATCTCAACACCGGCATCGATGGTCACATTCTCAGTGGGCATAAAACGCAAATTCATCATCAAACCCTTACCATCATAGCCGGGATTAAAGTCGGTTTGAGGATTGCCATGGTTAACAGAGAACTCCTTATATGCTGTGCCCGAGAGGATAAGTTTGGGACTGAGCATGTAATCGCCGCTCACATAGATCATCCCCTGACTGAAGTTCCCTGAATATTCGGTGAATCCGTATGGGGAATACATCAGTGCATTACCATACTGATTGTTGGCCATGCTGATGCCTCCCCTGAGGGTAAACCTGTCGTTGACACGGTACCTTAGCTCAGGAGCAACAAAGGTGGTAAAAGCAAATCCGCGGTTAAAATTCGTAGAGAATGAGGTGCCTAACTGTACATTTACATCCAGCTTTTTATCATCAGTAGTGCCTGGCTTATAGTTGTTTAAGCCTATACCGGTATGAAGTGGACTATACCCCCTGGAATACATGGGGTTATAGTGCGGATAATCCTGCGACCATGCCTGTAGCATGGTAATAGCTCCTATTAATATCAGCAGGATTTTCTTCATATTACAATATTAATACAATTTCTTTAATTGACCATATCTCATCATAGATGGCCTATCATCTATTGCAAGAATCATACCTTATGATCAATCAACTTATAAAAAGTTTGTTTTTCGGTGATTTCCATCTGTATGATGTCCAGGAGAATGAAGTTGATGAGTATTTTCTCTGCCATAAATGCCGGGATACCAGCAATCCTGCAAAACTGTGATAATGTGATCCGGCCGTTTTCCTTGAGAAAGTGCATAAGTTGCTCTTCCTGCTTCCTGTAGCGAACATTTACTGCTGTTTTATTTTTTTGATGCTTCCACAGCTGAATCAATATTTTGTTTGCTAGCAGGTTTTGATCTTTCACCCTGACAAATACTTTCCATTTCCCGTCCCTGTCGGGTGCCATATGTGGCTTTTTATCACTTTTGTCAACCTTGATCTCCAGGATCAGTCTTCCGTCTATTCTCCACTCCCTGGTGCTGAAAGTGACTTCGGGCCGGCAATACATGCTTGCTGCTCCCTCAACCATAAAATACTCTTCCTCAGACCTTACCCCTGCCAATACACCATTGTCTTTCACGCCAACAAGCAGCCTGCCACCATCGGTATTGGCAAAGGCTACAAGCGACCTGGCGATCTTCCTGGAGTCGGAAATCTCAAATTTGAAGTCGAGCCGTTGATGCTCACCTTCCTTGATAAGATCTTTTATGTATGTGTTCACAGAGAGGAGATCTTCTATTATGAAGGTCGAAGGTACCCCTTCATTTCATTAAATGAAAGTAAAATTGTCTTGGGCTGTTGTCTTCTCGCAATACAGGCATTGCAGTTTCACATCTTTTTTGTCAATCACAATAAATTTGGTAACAAGGCCTTCATGGTTAGTTATACAATTGGGATTCACACACTTGACAAACTTATTTACATTGTCGGGGATGACCACCTCTTTTTTCTCTTTCACCTTGTAGTTCTTGATCTCGATAAGTGTTGCGGTAGGTGCTACCAGGGCAATCTTATTTACAGAATCGGGATCAAAATAACGTCCACTCACCTTGATGATTCCTTTTTTGCCATATTTCTTGCTCTCAAGGTTGGTCCCAAAGAGGATTTGGTTTTCACATGTATTGAGTCCCAGCATATGGATGACCTGAAATACGCTCTGGGTAGGGATATGATCAATCACAGTACCATTCTCAATGGCATTGACTTTAAGTTCTTTTCTTTCTTCCATGATTCTGGTTTTATTTGTTAAACTACACCTAAGATAGAAGCCAAAAGTGCCATGCGCACGAAGACCCCATTCTGTGCCTGCTGAAAATAGTAGGCCTGTGGACTGCTGTCTACGTCTTCATCAATTTCATTGACCCTGGGTAAGGGATGCAGGACCTTCATGTTTTCCTTGGCATTTTCCAGCATGGCCAGCCTCAGGATGTAAGCGTCTTTAAGTCGCTCATATTCAATAGGATCAGAAAAGCGTTCTTTCTGTATCCTGGTCATATACAGGATGTCGGCCTTAGGAATTACTTCAGTCATTTCAGTATACTGATGATAGGCAAGTTTATTATCTTTTATATGTTGCTTAACGTAGCTTGGTAATTTTAGCATTTCGGGTGATACCAGGTGAAAAGTGGTGTTGAACTGACAGAGGGCCATCACCAGTGAGTGGACAGTACGGCCATATTTAAGGTCACCAACAAACACTATGTCAAGATTATCCAGTCGCCCCTGTGTTTTCATTATAGAGTACATGTCCAGCAAGGTCTGTGTAGGATGCTGGTGAGCACCATCTCCCGCATTAATGATGGGTACAGGTGCCACCTCATCGGCGTATTTAGCACTGCCTTCACGAGGGTGTCTCATTACAATAATATCAGAATAATTACTCACTGTGAGGATGGTATCCTTCAGGGTTTCTCCTTTGGAGACGCTGGAGGTGCCGGCCTCGCTAAATCCTACAATCTTGGCACTCAGCTGTGCTGCAGCACTTTCAAAACTGAGTCTGGTCCTTGTTGAGGGCTCAAAAAACAGGGATGCAACAACATGGTTCTCCAGGATCTTCTGTCTGGGATTCTTTTCAAATTCAGCTGCCAGCTTCAGTATATCAAGCTGTTCTTCGATGGTATAATCACTGATAGATACCAGGCTTCGGTTTTTCATATGCGTGAAATTATTTTTTTTCAAAATTAAATATTAATCCTCCTCATGCTCACCTTTCAAGCTAAAAGCTATCCAAAATTATTAACAATATAAGGTGCTCTCATATATATGCTGTCACGTGATCGAATACTCCTCCCAACTCTTGATTGTGATGTCTTCCAGGCTGTACCGGCATATGGCAATGATGAATGCACTGGCAAGCCTTGCATTGGTGATCAGTGGTATATTGTGGTCAACGGCAGCCCTGCGTATATGATAGTCGTTGTACAATTCATCTTTGGTCAGGTCTTTTGGGATGTTGATGACCAGGTCTATTTTATGTTCCTTGATATAATCAAGTGTGTTGGGTGTTTCTTTTGAATCAGGCCAGTGAAGTGTTGTGGCTGGGATGTCATGACTTTCGAGAAAAATTGTCGTCCCACGTGTGGCAAAAAGCTTATAACCCTTTTTATGCAATAGTTTGGCACTGTTGAGCATCTCTATCTTAGAGCGTACCGGACCTGTGCTCAGCAGTATGTTCTTTTCAGGGATCTTATATCCTACGGAAAGCATCGACTTGAGGATGGCCTCGTAATAATCTTCACCAATACAGCCTACTTCACCTGTCGACGACATATCAACACCCAGCACTGGATCGGCCTTTGCGAGTCGTGAAAATGAGAACTGTGACGCCTTAACTCCTATGTATTCCAGGTCGAATAGTGATTTGTCGGGCTTCTCCACCGGGATGCCAAGCATTATTTTTGTGGAGAGGTCTATAAAGTTTGTTTTTAGTACTTTGGAGACAAAAGGAAAGCTCCTTGATGCCCTCAGGTTACACTCTATAACCTTAATGTCATTATCCCGGGCAAGGTATTGTATGTTGAAGGGGCCGCAAATATTTAATTCTTCAGCTATCCTGTTGGTGATCTTTTTTATTCTCCGTATTGTTTCCACATATACTTTTTGTGGGGGGAACATCATGGTGGCATCACCTGAGTGGACCCCGGCAAATTCGATATGCTCAGAGATGGCGTAGGCCATCACTTTGCCGTGGTCGGCAACAGCATCCATTTCAATTTCTTTGGTGTTTTCCATAAAGCGGGATACCACCACGGGATATTTCTTGGAGACTTTGGAAGCGAGTCCCAGGAAATGCTCCAGTTCTTCTGCATTGGATACAATATTCATGGCGGCGCCGGAGAGGACATACGAAGGTCGTACGATGACAGGAAATCCAACCTTCTCTGTAAAGTTGAAGATGTCATCTATGCTGGTTAGCTCCTTCCATTCCGGCTGGTCTACTTCCAGTTCATCCAGCATCCTTGAAAACTTATATCTGTTTTCTGCCCTGTCGATGGAGACCGGTGATGTTCCCAGTATGTTCACATCTTGCTTATGCAGCCTTATGGAGAGGTTGTTAGGGATCTGCCCACCCATGGAAACGATGACTCCACCAGGTTTTTCAAGTTCAATGATGTCCATGGTGCGCTCAAAGGAGAGTTCATCAAAATACAGGCGGTCACAGATATCATAATCGGTGCTGACGGTCTCAGGGTTGTAGTTGATCATCACTGAGCGGTAGCCTTCATTTTTAACTGTTTCCAGCGCATTTACGCTGCACCAGTCGAACTCAACACTGCTGCCAATGCGATAGGCCCCTGAGCCCAGTACAATGACAGACCTGCCGTCGTCTTCATACTCAATATCGTTGGTATTCCCATTATAAGTAAGGTAGAGGTAATTGGTCATTGCCGGGTACTCAGCTGCCAGGGTGTCGATCTGT
>Ga0209475_10004816_pt1 | contig 11431 bp, 6 predicted proteins | sample tdDd471_FD_187128 | JGI IMG/M metagenome (GOLD analysis project Ga0209475, IMG submission 187128) | Marine sediment microbial communities from the Atlantic coast under amendment with organic carbon and nitrate - tdDd47.1 (SPAdes)... | ecosystem: Environmental > Aquatic > Marine > Coastal >...
TTCCAATCAGTTTTAAAATCAATTTTTCAGCATTTTCCCTGTCTGATTCTGCTATCATAGGCAGAGCCAGCAGGGCATAAGTCAGGCTTTCAGCTATATGATTTTCATAAGTTTCAACTGTATAAGTTAAGTGCGACAGATTATTATGGATTTTTGCCATTTGATAATGGACACGGCTCAGATCCTCTTTATCGCTTAAAAGAGGCTCCAGTCTTTCGTAACCTGAAAGGGACCGATTAAAGAGGTTGATTGATTCTACTTCTCTGTATTCCAGCTTTTCTCTGTAGGCGAGACGATAGAGGGCCCGTGACAATAATTCCAGTCCCTTCTGATGATATGAATTTAACTCATCGACAACATCGAGAAACTCTAGTAATTCAATTGCACCGCTGTATTGCTTATCATAATAAAAGATTTTTCCAAGATCGTAGGCCGCTTCTTCATAGCGGTTACTGCTCTCATCTGAGAGAACCTTTTTGAAGTAGAGAGCTGCTTTTATATCATCATCGAGCCTTTTGTAGAGACGTCCCATATACCACGTAGCATCATCTGATTTTATGCTTTTCGGATTTTCACCGATAAACTTTTCAAATAAGATGAGTGCCTGATCATTCTCTTTGTTATTGTATTTTTCCAGAGCTGTTTCGTAGTCGCTTCGATTTTCCGATACTACAAAAACTGTCACTAATGTAAATAAAATTATGCAGAATAACAGAAATCTTTTTTTCATGTTTTTCCCCCACCGGCTTTATGTTTACTAATATAGTGCACAACAGGGCTTTTGCCAGTTTTTATCAGGAATTCTTCTCAATAACAATTTCTCCCGGTAGTATTATTGTGAATGTCGTTCCAGTATCTTTAGTGCTGGTACAGAGAATTTGCCCATCCAATTTCTGAGTTATGAGATTGTAAATTATGTTCAATCCCAAACCGGTTCCTTTCCCTGTGGAAAAAAACGGCTCGAAAATTCTGGGAAGATTTTCGTTTTCTATTCCAATTCCGTTATCGGAAAAAATTATTTTCAGTTGTCCGTATTCAAATTTCATAATGATATCAATCTTTATCAACTCATTTAATTTAATACGTCCATGAGAGAGGGCATTACTGAGCAGATTTGTAATAATCTGAGTAAAAATACCTGCATAAGATAGAACCTTTATATTTTCCGTGCATACAATTGATATTTCTATATTTTCTTTGTTAATTTTGCTTTTCATTCCAGCCAGGATAATTTCAATCATATCTCTTAAGTCGAATTCTCTCTTATGTTCAATAATCTGTTTTACTGAAAGTTTTTTATATGCCTGAATAAGACTTGCTGTTTTTTTCAAATTTGAAACTATCAATTCCATCGCTTTTTCAAAATCGGGCTGAATATTTTCCACTTCTTTATCTGCAATACGGCTTTCAAGATATGTTGATGCTGTAATGGCTATGCCTAAAGGAGTATTAATCTGATGTGCCAGGCCTGCTATCATATTTGCTGTAGAGGCTACCCTTTCATATATAATAAGTTTTTCCTGGGCAGCTTCAAGGGATGAAATAACATCGTTCAGGTATTCTGTCCTTTCGGTTACTTTTAATTCCAGATTATCTTTTGTTTTCTTTAGATTCAGAAATGATAGTTCCAATTGTTCAGCCATATGATTGAAATCCATTGCGAGTTCGCCGATTTCATCAGTAGGATTCACAATAGGAGCCCTGGTCTGAAAATTATCCATACCAAAATGCAACGTGGCATTTTTAAGTAATTGCAGTGGTGTAAATATCATTCTCTTCAGTAAAGAGTAGAGTATCAGCAGTGAAATGATCAGAATGATTATAACATTGCGGGCGTTATTTCTTCGCATGATAATCAAATTGGCAAAAGCTTCTCTGTGGGGGACGGCGAATCCCAGAAGGAAACCAAGTTTGGTCCGACCATAATAAATTGTAGATAGACTTCCCTCTATTTCAATGTCAGCTATTACCTGGATTTCATCAGTCAGAGGATCTTCCGGTAGAAAATCACCCCAGAGACTTTTATCAAAAACGGTGAATATTTTTGATTCATCACTATGGTATAGATTTTTGCTTGTATCGGGATCGATGAAAAAAATTGTCGAACTTTCAGTTATAGTAAATTCTTCTAATAGCGATGGCAGAAAATCCAGTGTCCAGTCTGTTGATGTCAGACCGATAATGTTACCCTCGTGATCGTACATTATTGTATCCAGCGTTATGTATATGTGCCCATCGCCGTAATCATAGGGAGATGTCAGATATTGTGAAGAAGGTCTTCTCTTGTTTCTATCCCAGTCTTCGGGCAGACCGGTCGTGTACCACTGGTCTTTAGTAAAATCATGCTCTGAGAATTCATATGTAAGTTGAACTTCATTGCCTTTCCAATAGGCATAGGGACCGATATATTCTTTTTCGGGAAACAGGGACGGTTCATACCATATCCCGATTCCATATACAGTCGGATTTTGTGCTATCTGGGAAAGAAGATAGTCATTCAGTTTTTCTTTCAATTCTTCAGTATTTTTGAATTCATTATAAAAGAACTCACCTGTTCTTGCCGTAGAATAGCCGTTGGCTGACATGATATCTGTATAAGAATTGATAGAGTTTATATAACGAAGGCAATCTGCTGAAATTTTCTGCTCTAATAGAGATTCAAAATCTTCAGTGTTATTCGAATCGTTTAATAAAAGAACAAAAGTGAACCCTGAAACAATGAGTAGTGTCAGGATTACCAGCAATTTTACTCTTATGCTATTCCATCTCAATAAAAAAAGCTCCTGATTTAACTATAATTCAAAAATCAGGATTCTTCCTTCTTCCCCAGATAATACTCGTAATCTCCTTCATATACTTTCATTCTGCCATGATCGATTTCAAAAACTCTATTTGCCAGATGTTTCAGGAAATAACGGTCATGACTGACTATTATCACAGTGCCTTCAAACTCCTGTAACGCTTTAAGCAGAACCTCTCTTGATGCGATATCCAGATGGTTTGTCGGTTCATCGAGTACAAGAAAATTTAATGGCTGTGCCAGTAGACAGGCGAGCATGACTCTGCTTTTCTCTCCTCCCGACAGGATTCCGATTTTTTTATCCGCATCGTCACCGGAAAACTGAAAAGAGCCGAGCAGGTTTTTCACATATCCGATAGTTTCATTGGGAATGATTGACGAAACTTCATCAAAAATGGTGTTATTGGACCTCAGAATATCACTGGAATACTGGCTGAAATACCCCATATTGACACTGGCTCCAAGAGTACAGTTTCCCTTTGAGGCTTCAGTCTGTTCTGTAATAACTTTCAGTAAAGTCGATTTTCCCGCTCCATTCACACCGGTCAGAGCTATTTTGTTCGTCCTTTCGATAACGCCGCTTATTCCACTGAAAACAGGGAGATCTTTTCCATCATCTAGCTTCCAGGATTTTGTCAGATTGTCCATGGACACAACAATATCACCGCTTCTCTTTATGGGTTTGAAAGAGAATTTCATCACCTTCGGATCGGGAGGAATTACCACTCTTTCGATTTTTTCTATTGTTTTCACTCTCGACTGTACCTGAGCCGCATGGGAGGCTCTCGCTGCAAAACGGGCGATAAACTCTTCATCTTTGGCGAGCATGGCGTCCTGTTTTTTCTTGGAGGCGATCAGCTGTTCCCGGCGGATAACCCGTTCTCTCATATAAAAATCATAATCACCGCTGTACATGGTTATTGAACCTGAGGCAATTTCAATCGTTCTGTTGCAGATCCTGGTCATAAATTCCCTGTCATGGCAGGTCATCACCAGTGATCCTTTAAACTCTTTCAGCCATTCCTCGAGCCAGACGATGGTCTCTACATCGAGGTGATTTGTAGGCTCATCGATAAGCAGAACATCGGGATTCAGAAGAAGTATTTGAGCCAGGGCAATTCTCATTTTCCAGCCACCGCTGAAATTCTCTACCGGTTCATCCCAGCGATCCGATCCTATTCCCAGGCCATTCAAAATGGTTTTGCCATCGTTTTCGAGAGTGTAGCCACCTTGATTTTGATACTCCATCTGCAGTTCACCATAGTGGTTCATCAGTTTATCCATGGCGTCATCGTCCATAGGTTCACACATTTTATGTTCGAGTTCCGTCAACTTTTCGCCAATGGCAAAAACAGGTCCCCCGCCAGTGAGAACTTCGGTCAGGGCGCTGTGTCCCGACATTTCACCGACATCCTGTGAGAAATAACCCACAGTTTTTCCCGCATCGATGGTCACAGTACCATCATCGGGAGTTTCTTCACCTGCAATGATTCTGAAAATTGATGTTTTACCTGATCCGTTGGGACCTACCAGACCGATTTTGTCGTTAGGCCGTATGAGAAATGTTCCGTTGTTGAAAAGAACTCTTTCGCCGTAAGCCAATTTTATATTTGAGAGATTTACCATAGTTTGAGCATATTAAAGTATTTTGCTTAAAAACTACATTGGGGAAGATAAAAATATTGTTATTTTATGGTATAAATGTCATCTTTTGATGGGAAACATAGGGTCAAACTAATATAAACCTGGAGTAACTATGCTAACTAAGTTTTTATCAGAAGAAGAAAGGCAGAACGGGCGAAGCCGTATTTACAAGTTCCAGGCTCTTAATGGAATGGGTTTCAACTTTATGGGCGAAACACCGGTTTATCTGCTGGCCATTCATTTTGGTGCATCCAATATTGAACTCGGGTATATCTCATCGGTAATTTTTCTAACTGGTTTCATTCTTGTAGGGCTTCCCAGGTTACTGGCCGGAAAGAATCTGATTAAAGTACAGTCGACAGCATGGTTGATCAGAGGATTTTTCGTATTGCTCTATCTGGCTTTATTCTTTTTAGAGGGCCGGCCGGCAGTTCTACTTATCCTGATTGTCTACACCCTGTTCTGTGCGGCAAGAACAATCGGTGTTGTTATCTGGAATCCCCTTATGAAAATGGTCACGACATCTCAGAACAGGGGAGAAGTTCTCGCCCAGGGGAATATTGCCAATCAGAGTGCATCGGTCGTATCCAAACTGATCAGTTTTATCATAACATCATTCCAGTTTTTCTCCGGTGTCGCAGGGATTCTGCTACTTCAGGTTTTCGGCGTCATTCTCAATACTTCGGCAGCGTTCCAGCTTAAAAAAGTAGCCTGCCGGGAAACTGTGGAGTATCATAAAAGCCGCAACCTTTTTGTAATTTTTGCTGAATCTTTGAAAAATAAGAACAGACGATTTCCCCTTTTGCTTAAATGGGTCTCAATCTCTGTTCTGGTTCTCAATGGACTGACAATTGTTTTCCTGCGAAAAGAAGCCGGTTTGGATGCCAATTTTGTTTTTCTCTACACGATGATTATTGCTCTGGCAAATATTCTGGCAGGGCTTTTCGCCAAAACCTTTGCCGATAGGATAGGGAGTCGGCCACTTTTGATAGGGATGAATATCCTTTTAACGCTCTCATTTATTATCTGGATGCTGCTACCTCTAACGGGAAATACCAATATTCCCATACTTTTCTATTTCATTTTGGGTTTTTTCTCCAACTTCTTTTTATTATCTACAAACGTGCTCACTGCCCGGGTTGTGGTAAATACCATGCCAGAAAAAGATACTTTCAGTTACAATGCCATGATCAATTTTATTATGGCATTCTTCTCTTTTTTCACCGGTATAATTGGAGGCTTTCTCATTGATGTCGGACAATCTTCCCCTTTTCAATTACCCAATTCTTTCAGCCTGCTCTTTTTATTAATACTCATACTCAGTCTCGTACTTGTGGTCATCAGTCTTCTCATTCGTGATAGAGGAAGTTTAACTGCTAAAGAAACAGCAGCAATTCTTTTCTCCTTAGAGGGATTAAGGGCTTATGGTTATATCGGAAAGCTCAACACAACAGAGGATCCTGTAATAAAGAAAACTGTTATCTTATCAATGAGCCAGAATGATGCTCCCATAGCGACAGAGGAAATGAGATCCATTATTGCCTCGCCCCTTTCTTCGGGAAAGGGAGAAGTCATTAAGTCTCTATTCAATCATCCCCGACCGGAACTTCTGAAGGATCTGCTGAGAGAAGCTGCTGACTCAGGATCATACCATCAAACCAAAGCGATATTTGCTCTCGGAGCTTATGAGGACATAGAAGTTGAAGAATTTCTGGTGACACTACTGAATAGCCCGGATCCATCAGTAAGATCCAGTGGGGCAAAGTCACTCGGCAGAGTAGGGCATAAGAGCTCCCTGGAACATATCCGTAATCTGGCATCGGAAGCCGACCAGGCACTTGATAAAATAAATTATTTTATTGCTCTGAAAAATATGGATCCAACGGGTCTTGTCTTTCGGAATATCTTTGACGAAGCACGATCATTTTCCAATGGATTATTCCCTCAGACATATTATTCTCTCGCAGCGGATCTGCTGGATCTGAAACCCCAGTTGTCACAAATTTACAGTTCCAAGAATCTTCAGAAAGGAGATGGATTAAGAGATTTTCTAGAGCAGACAAGAGATCTAGATTACTTCTATAAGCATCACAAAGACCTTATTTTCTGGTTTTCCGAAGGCAATTGGAGAAGCATAGGAGATTTTTGCAGAAATTCATTAGATGATGTAACTGAAACAAATCTGTCGGAACCTCTTTGGAACCTCAAAATGTCTGTTTTGGGGGAATCGTCAAAATATATGAATGAAGACACAATAGGTATTTATGACAATGCTCTTGCCTGTGTTTATTTCACTTATCAGATTCAGATCATCTCTTTGTAGATGTCCATAAGATTTTTTCTGATCTGATTCATAGTCCCGTTCATAACCGACTCCCTGAATTGTCTGTTTTCCAGAAAAGAGATTGTGATTACCGACAGCATTTTCCTTATTTTATCAGGGCAGGGATCGGGAGCGACCATATAGATTATACGGGGAACGTTCTTTTTTTCGAACTGAATGATTCCGGCGCAGGCTGTATCGACAGTTGCCGATTTACAGTGCAGAACCCGAATCCCGTACTCCTCAAAATACAATGGTCCCATATCTTCTCTTTTCCTGAAAGAGATAGCCAGTTTTTCAGAATTTTCCTGGTTACCTGTCAGCTCTTCAGCCAGATTGTGGATCAACTCTTCGTTATTTTCATTTCCCGGGAAGGAAAAGTTTCCAAAATTTCCGATAAAATGCATTATTTCATTGAAGGAGATCCCCTCTATTCTTTCAGTTTGAGCTCCTGTAATATCCACTTTCCTATTTTGTTTATTTTTATTAATTAAATCGACAACACGGGATATTTCATCTTTTACCTGTTCTCTGTTAATGGGAAGAGATATGGGAACAACAGGTGTCTGAATATCATTGATAGGAAATGTTGAGAGAATGAGCTCTATTCCCTTTTCATCGAGATAGGCCTGGCGGATTTTGAAGACAGCTGTCGCTTCGACGATATTGATCCCGGGAATCTCTCTCTGGAGTATAGACTGCAGATACGATGCCAATCCGATCCCTTCAAAACAGCAGACCAGGCAACGCACTCTCTGTTCGGGAACATCTTTTTTTGTAAATACAAGAGAGTGAAAGTGAAGCAATAGATATTCGAGATCTTTTTTATCCGCCTCGAGGTTAAACTGTCTCTTAAGCAGGTCAGCGAGGATCTTTTCTTTTTCTTCTCTACCCCAATCTTCAGCAGATGAATCTCCCCATTCGCCATGCCAGTATGGAATCCCATTCTGCAATCTGTGAATCAGGGAGGCGAGAGTGAGATTTAAAACAGTTTCCATATGATCATTCAGGTAGTAGAGCCGGTTGTCGAGTTTTCCGAAATCATTGATCATTTTGATTGTAAATTCTCTGATCCGTTCAGTAATCAAGTGATTTATAGAGTTGTTCTGAGTTGAGGTGATATCACCGATTTCAAGGATCTGAAGAATAAGCCCAAGCAGTTTGATCTCTCCGTCGGGACATTTTCCACTGAGAATCCTCGTTGTGAGAGACGATAATACCGATTCCCCTTTTTTTTGAAAATAAGGCAGGCTGTTTATGTTCCCTGAATTCCAGATCAGAGCTCCTGATTTGATTCTGTGAACTGTCAACTGGAGATAAAAATACAAAAGAGCTTCACCGGACATGGTGAACTGATAACCAAGGTCGCTGCATATACCGGATATTATTTTTTCAATAGTTCCGCTGTTCACCGGGAATTTCAGTCTTCTCATAAGCAATTTAAACTGATTTGTTTCCAGTGACGATTCATTATCCTCTTTTAAAGCATAGAGGTAGGGGATTATCGTTCTTGATGAGAATATTTCTGTGATAATTGAAAGGAACTTCAGTCGGATGTCAGACTCCTCTCCGTTGAGCCGTATGCCCACTCCTTTCTGGCGTTCCAATATAAACGATTCAGATAAGATTTCTTCTTCAATCTGATTCAGATCATTCCAGACTGATGTATCGCTGATGAAAAAAGTATCGGCTATATCGGATATTTTAATTTCTCTGTTGTTGAAAAGAAGATAGAGCAATATCAGCTTCTGCCTGAGAGCTGGCGGGAGAGATTCCAGATAAGAATCCGGTTGATTTATCAGTTCGAGTAGTTCATCTGCATTACTTCCGAATGTGAGAACCTGAATTCCCTGGTTCGGTTTTCTCATCAAACGGGCTCCCCGCAGGGAGAGCCATTTATCGAGAGTATCGAGATCCCGAGACACTGTCCTTCTGCCGATAGTAAAAATCTGAGCCAGGTCGTCAATAAGAACAATTCCCTTATTGACGAGCATGAACCTCAGCATTTTCTTCTGGCGGTCTTTCATTTGAGCAGATCCCTTTCGCTCAGAAACCTGTTCAGCCTGGCTTTTATCCCTTCGGAAGTGGGGATTCGGAGAATCTCCTTCACCAGATCTGCAGCTTCACGGGAATCTATCTTTCGCACAATCTTCTTCAACTTCAGGATAGATGAAGCGTTCGTGCTCAATTCATCGAGTCCAAGTCCGACGAAATAGGGTAATGCCAGAGGATTGCCGGCCAGTTCTCCGCAGATACCGTTCAGTTTGTCCTTTTTTGAAGCCTGCTTTATCACATGGGCAATAGATCTGAGAACTGCCGGATGAAATTCATCGTAGTACTCATTCATTGAGGGATTTCCACGATCTGCCGCCAGAGTGTATTGAGTAAGGTCATTTGTACCTATGCTTACGAAATCGACATAATCGAGAATATCTTCGATCAACTGTACAGCAGCGGGAGTTTCTATCATTACCCCCAGTTGTAAATTGTCCGAACCTTTCCAGTCGAGAGCGATCTTTTCCTCTTCAATCAGAGAACGGATTCTTTCAATCGGTTTTATGGAACTGACCATAGGTATCATCATACCCACCGGTCCCGCTTCACTGGCCATTAATAAAGCCTGGATCTGTGTTCTGAGAATATCCTCTTTCTGAAACAGTAATCGTATTCCCCTGATTCCCAGAAAGGGGTTTTCCTCTTCCGGAAGCGGCCAGTAAGGCAGGGGTTTGTCAGCACCTGTATCGAGAAGACGGATAATGACATTATTTCCTTTCATCGATTCAACAGCCGATTTGTAGACCTCGGTCTGACGGGCCAGGGTCGGGCTGCTCATGGTTTCCATAAAAAGGAATTCCGTCCGGAATAAACCTATACCGTCGGCATTGTATTTTACGGCATTTTCAATATCAAAAGTGCCGCCCACATTGGCATATAATCCGATTTTTTTATTGTCTTTTGTTACAGAGGGCAGTTTGAGAAGTTTTAAGAGTTCCTCCTTTTCCCTTTTGTTCTTATTTTCTTTTCTTTTTAATTCACTGATAATTTTTTCATCGGGATTGATCCACATTTCTCCTGAATCTCCATCGAGAAAAACCAATTCTCCATCGGAAACCATTGAAGTAAGATCAGATTCTTTCACGATTATCGCCGGTATTTCCAGCGATCTGGCAATGATTGCCGCATGGGAGTTCTTTCCTCCCTTTCTTACAATAAAACCTTTAACTCGGGACATATCCAGAGATGCTGTCTGGGAAGGGGTCAGCTCTTCGCTGATCACTACTGCCCGTTGGGGCAATTCTTTTTCCGAAATTGCCGATCCCTCTATTCCCTTTATCAACTGCCGTCCGATATCCCGGAAATCCTGTCCCCGTTCCCGAAAGTACTCATCTTCCAGTTCTTCCATCTCTTTCGCATTTATTTCCGCAAAGATTTCCGAGGCTTTTTCGGCACAGACCAGTTGTTCTGTTATTATTTCAGATACACCTTCTTCAACATCTTCTGAAGAGAGGATTTCAAGGTGCCCTTCGAATATTTCGGCTTTGTCATTTCCCAATTCACGTCGCACTTTCCCGATCAGCTTTTCAAGCTCTTTAGCTGCCCTGTCTCGTCCCGTTCTGAATCGCTCAATTTCACTCTCAATACTGTCAGATGTTATACTTTTACAGGAGACTTCTTTATTTTCAGAAATAATATATGCGGTTCCCGAAGAAATACCGCCTGATACAGGTACTCCGGTCATATTATTCCTCCAGACTGAGTATAAAAGATTTCATATGGTTTAGTGCCTGATCTTCATCGGCACCGTTACATACCAGTTCAATGGAGTGGTTCTGGCTGATTCCCAGTTTCATTATTTTTAACAGGCTCTTCGCATTGGCTTCTTTTTCCCCGAAATGAATTGTTATATCGCTTTCGAATTTTTTTGCTTCCGATACGACCTGTTTTCCCGGTCTTGTGTGAAGACCAGTGGGATTGCTAATCCTGATAGTTTCTTTAACCATTATATTTTCTCCAGTATCCATCCGGGATGGATGCTCAGGGCATTTCTTGTCGCATAATCACGACCTTTTTCAACTGATTTCTTCAGAGATAATCCCTCGAGAGTTCCCTGAGTGATTCCCGCAGTCATGGAATCTCCACAGCCTATGGGATTTACCGCTTTAATCATTTTGCTTTCTATCTGGAAAATTATCCCCTTATCCGCAGCTATTGTAGATGCTGATCCCCGGGAAATAATAAATGCACAGTTGAATTCCGAAGAGACCTCTTTAATACCTGTTTCCAGGTCATTGTAACCGTGAAAAGTCTGAAAAAATTCCTCTTCATTTATTTTGATGATATCCGGGCGGATAATGGGGGATATGAAAGAATTCTTCAGGTCTTCCCCTCTGTAATCTGCAACGACAAGGCATTTATGCTCTTTTGCTGTTTCTACCATATAAGGGATAATCTCATTGGAAAACCCAGCGAATTTGCTCCCGGAAATCACTACGCTGCGATAGCCGTCGTTCAGTCTGTCAATGTATGCTCTTTTTACTGCCGTTTCTTCGTCAGAAGTTATCACTTCAGGTTCGTTGACAACAAGTTCTGTACTATTGTTTGTTTCAAGATCGACGATAGTTGTGCATATGCGGACCCGGCCACCTGTTTCAATTGTCCATATA
>Ga0209475_10004817_pt1 | contig 11431 bp, 9 predicted proteins | sample tdDd471_FD_187128 | JGI IMG/M metagenome (GOLD analysis project Ga0209475, IMG submission 187128) | Marine sediment microbial communities from the Atlantic coast under amendment with organic carbon and nitrate - tdDd47.1 (SPAdes)... | ecosystem: Environmental > Aquatic > Marine > Coastal >...
TGGAGTACATTATTCCGGATGGCGCAATCCCCAGGGTAACGGCGGCATCGCCATCAACCGCCACACCTTTGTGGACAGCACCGGCGGTGTACTGGCTTACAATGTCAGTGGTCTGCATGGATATCCCACAGGCTACACCATGGACATGCTGAGCTGGGGCTATCCTTCGGCGTTTATTTCCGAAGACACCCTGGCCTCCTCCGATCCCCGCGATCCTTTGGCCGGGCTTGGGGTTGCGGTGATAGAAGGCCGTACCGGTCTGCGCCGGGTAGAATGGCAGGGCGGCCTGTATCAGGATGCCGGACTTTCAGCCGAAGCCCTGACCGCCATTATGGACAACACGGCCCTGGGCGCTGCCAGCGAAGGCATTGTGGCCGCAGCCTACGGTGAAACCCAGTGGGACAGCACCGGCAGCGGTTTTCCCATTGTGGTGGAAGACGGCTCTGTAGCGATCCAGTGCAGCACTGATCTGGCTCAGCGCATGGAGGGCATCAACGGCTTTGGCACCACCATGGCCTGTCAGGTTAACCTTGCGGCGGTAAGCGGTCTTGCCCAATGGGACAGTTACCTGAAACCCGCCAGCGATGAAGGTGATGACATTGCGGTGGACACCGAAGCCGTGGCCGAGTGGATGGACGCCATCGCAACAAACTACAGCAACGGCGATGTCCGGCTGGATGATAAAGCAGTCTTTGATATTGATCCCGATACCGGCAAAAGCCGTGCCGACATAAGCGGCATTGACGGCAGACCCTTTACCCTTGGCAAAACCATGCCGGAAATTGTAGAGGATGTACTTGATAAAAGCGTGGAAGATATTCGGGGCTGGCTTTTGGAAAATCCCCATGTGATGGGAACCATCCTGCAATCCGCGCTAAACCCTGTTGACAAGGCCCGCTTTGTGGACTTTGGCATTAACAGCCGACCCCGCATGACCGCCTGGCCCGCTACCCTGAACTATGAAGATCAACGCGTAAACCTGCTGCCGGAAGCGCCGGGGCCCTTTGCCCGGGCACAACTGCCGGTGGATGTCAGCCCCGCCAACAGCAATGCGGCCCCGGATATGGTGTTTCCCTGGTACCGGGTCAGCATTACCGTGGATACCTCCGCCATGCAGGGAAGCGGCGAGTTGATGTTCGCTTTGGACTACCGCAGCGATACCGGTGAGGTACTGGAATCTCTGGGCACCCGTGCATACGACATCAACACGCGAACCCTGGGTGACGGTGATATTTCCGCAGCCCTGGACACAAGCGGCGAATACACCACCGTGATTCTGATTCTGGATAACAGCGAAGCGGGCCGGTATTTCTACAGCCACGGCAGCGACCGCGCGGCTTTGACCCTGAACGCGGAACTGCGGGTAGTTGATGAAACCCAGCCCCCCTACAATCTCATCCTTGATATGACCATGCAGCCCCTGTGCGATATGCCTGCGGATATCGCCGCAGAACCGGCATCGTATCCCGAAGCCGGAAGCTGTCCGGTAAAGGAACCTCCCGCAGCAGACGGTGACGGGGATGAAGAAACCACGGAAACGCCGGAGGCCTCAGACACCGGGGACGGTTGCGCTCTGGGCGGCGACGCCATGCTTATGCTGCTAATGCTTTATGTCGCTTTTTCCCGGGCTACGACGACGGCGGTAATATACTGTGCCGCGCGCACAGATATACACTGTTCAATCCCCGATGATACTGTACGGAAAAATATAATATAAGACGCACACACTCTCAATGGCGAGGGCCCGCCACGAGAAAAAGGACTATCGGGTCAGCACCAGCTTTTGCCGCAGCAGGTATAGCAATCGTTGCCAGCTGTGGTGGTGTTGACGGTCTCCACGGTTTCGATCACAGGTTTCTTCATGATGTTTCTCCTTCTTTACGACTATAGTATAACGCCTGTGCCTGCATACAGTCAACTATTGAATGATTTTCTTTTTCCCGCCCCTCCAAAACAGCCAAAGCGGTACAGCGATTGCATGCATTTTTGTACTCGCAGGAAGGGCAGTCCTGGAGATGTTTAAAGGTCATATTCCGCACCGCCTGCAACTCCCGGCTGTTCTTCCAAATATCCTCCACCGAAGACGCGGTTATATCACCCACCGTCAGGGGCCACATCAAACAGGGCTGCACCCGGCCATCGGGACCAATGGACATCTGGTTGCGACCCGCGCCGCATACCGGATCTTCGGGCTTTAGCTCCGCCAGCCTGCCGGGACGATGAGAAATATAGCGCTGCGTCAGCCGCCGCAGTTCATCATCGGATATCTGTAGGGCCTCATTTCCCTGGCCGGTGCGGGTGGCGGCCATAAGCAGATTCAGGTTGCCCGCGATACCGTTATCGTCCAGCAGGGTCATAAGCGCATCAATATGGTCCACATTATGACGGGTGACGCTGATGGCGGCCCGCAGAGACACCCCGGCGTTCCGCAACAACAGCAGGGTTTGCCAGGCAGCGTCAAAGGAACCGGGAACCCCGGTAAAACTGTCATGCACTGCGGCATTGGGTCCGTGCAGCGACACCTGGGCTTCGTCCAGCCCCCGGGAAATCATGTGCTCCAGCAGATCAGTATCCACGCCAACACCGCTGGTAAGCAAACTTACCGCAAAACGGCGATTCCGGGCATGGTCGTAGATATCCCGCAGATCAGATCGCAAAAAGGGTTCTCCCCCGGTAATGGACAGATACATGCAGCCCATGTCCGCCAGATCATCCAGCAGGGCACACCATTGCTCTGTGCCGAGTTCATCCGCGGCCTTCAGTGCGCTGCTATCCACATAACAGTGTTTGCAGCGTAACGGACAGCGCCAGGTGAGTTCCAGCTGGCAACTGACCGGCACCAGATTGTCCATGGCCCAGCCGGCAAAACGATCCAGCACCACAGATGCGCTGCCGCCACCGGGAGACATGGACGCCGCCGGTTTCGGGACCCGAGCCGTACCCCCGGCCAACAATCCCTGCTCTTCCAATACCTTTATAAAGGCAAGAGTGTCATCGTCCTTGATGTCCCGGCCCTGTTCAAGTATATTCAGCACATCTCCGGCATCGGCATTCATACGAAACACCCGGCGGCTGCGGGGGTCAGCCACCATGACGAAATCGGTATAACGGCGAAAAGCCACTGTTTGATGCAGGCGATATTTTTGAAACATAACGTTTTGAGGTCTCCTTGCAGGCAGTATATGCACCTGAGTCCGGGAAATCAATATGTATAAAAGAATACTGTTTATTTTAAATTTTTAACTTTGGAATAGTTTTGCTTACAACCGTGTTTAAATATTTAAATTTGGCAAATCCGGAAAACTATGATTGTATAACATAAAAAGTTATGGAGTCCTAACATGTCTTACACAATTACCCTTGATGCCGTTACCAAAGGCTTCACCGATGCAACGGGGAAACGCCGCACGATTATCAATGATTTAACATTGAAGATCAAAAGCGGTGCCTTTGGACTGCTGCTGGGACGATCCGGCAGCGGTAAATCCACCCTTCTTAACCTTATATCCGGTTTGTACGTCCCTGAAAAGGGAAAGATTATCGTAGGAGACACGGAGGTCAGCGCTATGGGAGAAGCCCGGCGGGATGCCTGGCGGAGCGCCCATATCGGCTATGTGTTTCAGACCTTCAACCTGCTGTCCCCTCTGACGGTACTGGAAAACGTCTATGTACCGGGGATTCTTGCGGGCACCGGAAGTCCTGCGGACCGCAAGGCGGCGGTGGATATTCTCAAGCGCCTGGATCTGGCGGAAGAAGCTCACAAGCGCCCCTTCGAGCTTTCCGTGGGTCAGCGGCAGCGGGTTGCCGTGGGCAGAGCCCTGCTGAAAAGCCCGCCGGTGCTGCTGGCGGATGAACCCACCGCCAACCTGGATGCGGAAAGCGCTCAGGTGGTGCGGGAGGCCTTTTTGCAGTTGCACAAACAGGGCACCACGGTAGTGGTTGCGACCCATGATCCGGTGTTCCGGGAAATCGCCCACACCATGAGCTTTGACGTCAGCACCGGAGAGGAGGTTCAGGCATGAAACACGGATATATCATTCGCCTTGCCTGGCGCTACCTGCGGCATCGCTCCTTTGCCACCATTATTTCGGTGATCGCCATTGCTCTGTCTTTGGCCATTGTCACCGGCGTTGGCCTGACCAACTTCGCCATCAAGAAAACAGCGGTGGAAGGCTCCATTCGCTATCCTCTGGCGGTTGGCCCCGGCAGCTCAAGCTCGGTGCAGGTGATTCTTTCCACCATTTTCCATGTGGATAAACCCACCGGCAGAATTCCCTTTTCCGTGTACGAGGAACTGGCCAAAGACCCCCGGGTGGTCAAGGCATTTCCCCTGGCCGTTGCGGACTCCCTGATGAATTACCCCATCATAGGCAGCAACGAGGAATTTGTGGAAGATATCGGTGTGGGCTGCATGGAGGGTAAAATCGATTTCTCCAAGCCCTTTTACACGGTTATCGGCTTTGATGTAGCCAACCGCATGAAAATGGCGGTGGGCACAAAATACTACGCGGCCCACGGCATGACCGGCGGTCACGGCGCTCATGTCCATAAAGAAATGGAATACACCGTGGTGGGCGTGCTGAACCCCACCGGCGGCCCGGAAGACACCGCCATTTACACCTCATACTCCGGTGTGTGGTTGATGCACAAGCTCCAGCTGGCCCACGGCCACTACCATCACCATGATGGAGAAGAAGAGGACGACCACGCCGAAGACGGACATAAACACGAGCATGAGGACGGGCATCACGAAGCCGAGGATGACGACCACGACCATCACGACAAGCATGCCAAGGACGATGACGACCACGATCATCACGACAAGCACGCCAAAGATGATGACGACCACGATCATCACGACAAGCATGCCAAAGATGATGACGACCACGATCATCACGACAAGCATGCCAAAGACGATGACGACCACGATCATCACGACAAGCATGCCAAAGACGATGATGACCACGACCATCACGACAAGCACGCCAAAGATGATGACGATCACGACCATCACGACAAGCACGCCAAAGACGATGATGACCACGACCATCACGACAAGCACGCCAAAGATGATGACGACCACGATCATCACGACAAGCATGCCAAAGACGATGACGACCACGATCATCACGACAAGCATGCCAAAGATGATGACGACCACGATCATCACGACGATGCCCACGCGGAAAAAGATCATGATCACCATGATGACGGACACCATGACGACGACGATGACGAAGATCATGAAGAAGACGATTACATGCTGCTGGACAACGAACTCACCGCCGTGCTGGTTCGTACCGCCAACCCCGCATTCACCGCTGCTCTGGAGCGGGAATGGACCCTTAAACACGGCACCCAGGGCGTAGACACCGCCCGCGCCATCCGCAGCCTGGTGGGCTACCTTAACAAGGGCGAGCGTCTGGTTGAGGTCTTCGGTATCCTGACCCTGCTGGTGGCCATTATCATGATTCTGGTTACCCTGGTCATGAGCATCAACGAGCGCCGCAAGGAACTGGCCCTGATGCGCAGCCTTGGCATAGGACAAAAAACCATTGCCCTTATCATCATGTGGGAAGCCTTCTGCATTACCCTTATGGGCGCTGTGGTGGGTCTGGCCGCCGGGCATCTGCTTACCTGGTGGGGTCAGGCCTGGATTAAAAACATTGCCGGAATCGGCATTGAACCCTTTGTCATGACCTCTATGGAAGGCCTTGCCCTGGTCTTGACCCTGATCGCCGGTCAGCTTCTGGCTCTGGTAAGTATGATTTGGACTTATCGGATGAATGTGATAGAAGAGATAGCCAAGGAATAGTTATCCCCGCGCGTCGTCAAACTAACCCCGGCGCGGAGACATTCAAAAGGACATCATGAGTATTCTTAAACATCCCGCGACTATCGCTATCATTGTTATAATCGCTGTGGCGGCGGTACTGATCCTCTTTAGGCCCGACGGCTCTGATGAGGGCGGTATCGCCGCTCAGAAAAAAGCCTATGAGGAAAAGCTGGCAAAAGAAGCCCAGCCCACCTGGTACGAAAAGCAGGAAGCCTCAGGCAACGTCGCTCCATCGGAAATAAGCGACGAGGAAATCGCGGTCCAGGAACAAGTACGGGCCGAACGTAAAGCCGCCGCCGAACAGGCGGAAGCCCTTAAACGCCTCAAGCAAATCAAAAAAGATCGCAAAGCGGTGGAAGCCTGCGGACAAACCAACGCGAACCTCACCGGTGAGGCGGGCAAACAGATGATGCACAGCCTCAACGCCACGGTCCACACCCGGGATCACATCAATGGCAAATCGGAAAAAAAAGCATTGCCGATAACAAAGCCTGACTGGGATAACCCCGTGGAGCTGCGCTACCGCGATCTGGTGAAAATGTACTACTATTTCCTTAAAAACCACGCGTATCCCAAAGGCGCTGCAGAGATGCTCAATGGCGCAGCGGTGATTGTCAACGGCGCCATCATGCCTATTGAAACCCCCAATAAAAAAGGCGAACTGCCCCGTTTTTGGCTGGCCAACCAAACAGTGGTTATGGCGGGTTGCGTGTTCTGTAACCCTCCCACCATGGCGGATCTGGTCTATGTGGAAAAAAAGGGCAAGCCCCTGCGGGTTGACCGGGAATCCCTGTACAAAAGCGTGGTGAACATGACGGTCAAGGGCCGTTTCTTCCTGGGCCCCAAAGTCACCGAGGACGGTGTGCAGTACCTGTTCGGCATGGAATTCAAGGAAATGGTGGACTAAGCCCTCAGGGGTTCATGGTCTTCCATACACCGCTGTGATAGCGGTAAATCAGGGCGCAGGCAAACACGATAATGTGTGCGGCCTTGGCAATCCAGCCGCCATATACCCCCATATTGAAATGCTGTATCAGCACAAAACCCGTGGGCACCATAATAACCCAGCCTCCGGCTATGCCGAAGATCATGGGCCACAGGGTGTCTCCAGCCCCTTGCAATGCGCCGTAATACACCGTACCCAAGGCGTCAATCACCTGAAACACCGCAATGATGTACAGCAGATACACCCCGGTGGTCACCACCTGGGTATCCTCGGTAAAAATGCTCATCAAAGACTCGGGTATCAGCACAAACACCCCGGCGCATATCCCCATATAGATTGAAGAAAGTATCACCGCGCGGCTTACCGCCGCAACGGCGCGGTCCGTGCGTTTGGCCCCCTGATGCTGTCCCACCAGAATCGTCGCCGCCCCGCTGATGCCCTGGGCAGGCAAAAAGCTGATCATGATAAACTGCACCACAATGCCGCTGGCAGCTAAAGCCACATCCCCGGCCCGGGCAATCATAATATTGATGGCGTTGAAGCTGCCTACCTCCAAAAAGAACTGCATTGCCAAAGGCAGGCCAACCTTCATCATGCGCCGCGCCGCAGCGGTGGAGGGACGGAACACGCCCTGTGACAAAATGCTGCGGGAGTTGGACCGCAACCACAGCAGGGACAGTCCCAGGCCAGCGGCGATCATGGACGACAGCAGGGTCGAAAGCCCCGCGCCGCCAACGCCCATACCTTCAAAACCCCCAAAGCCAAACACCAACACATAGGTAAAGGGCACATTCAGCAGGTTGGCCACAATGTTGATAACCATGGGAGTCCGGGTATCGCTGATAGCGCCGAAGTGATTGTCGCACACCACCCGCATAGCCACAAAGGGCACGCCCAAAAAGCGCCAGAACAGATAAGGCTCCGCCATACGCACCTGAGCATCGGTGCCTGCCACCAGCTCCAAAAAGGGTATGCGCACAAGATCCATGGAAGCCATCAGCAGCCCAAGACCAAGGGCAATCGTAAGGCCCGTGGCGGTGTTACCCGCAATGTTTTTAAGCCGTCCGGCCCCGAAATCCTGACTGTTAAGTGTGCGGATGGCCGCCAGCAAACCCATAAGCAACGACACCGCCTGAAACAGCACCACGTTGGCCAACACCACCCCGGCGGTCTGGGTAGGCCCAAGCCAGGACACAAACATGGTGTCCACAAACCCCATGACCGTAAAGGATATCATGGAGAGAATCATGGGCCAGGCCAGATTCATGATTTCCCCGTATCCATCCCGCTGGGGTGTTTGTATATGTTGCGCGTCGGTCATGCTTCGGGCTCCGGCAAGGGGTACAACAACAGGCTATTAGACAAAGCCGCCGGGCATTTGTCAAGGCGGGGAAACTGTTTCCGGTGTATGGCTGCCTGCAATAAAAAACGCCCCGGCGGGAAACCACTGGGGCGCTGTTGTTTCAATGAAACAAAGAGCTGTTTACTGACACTGATCGCCGACTTCGCCGGTCCAGCCCATGTCAAAGCTCAGGTCGTAGGGCATGCAGGTGTTGTCCGCGCCTTCGGCGTTTTTGATTTCCACAAAGAAGTTCCAGCTGTCGTCCAGACCGCAGGTGCCGCTCCAGGCCAGCACCATTTCGTGGACGCCGTCTTCCTCGTTCCAGGTCTGCGCATCGGCATCGCTGGTGCAGAAGGTGTTGTTGATTTCGTCGCAGTCCCGGGCAAAGGTGGTGTCATGCACGCACATGACATAATCGTCCTTCATTTCCGGGGTGGGCGGGGTGAAGGTCACCAAAAACAGGAAGTTGCACTGTTCCTCAAAGAGGTGATCCATGCAGGCGAAGATATGGGATGCTTCAAGGGCCTCAACGTGGAACCAGTCGGCGTCCTTGCCCTCAAGGGAACCGTGATACAGGGAAAGACCGCTTACTTCCAAAGTCTCGCCGCCTTCAAGAATGTCCGGCAGGGCGGAAGCGGTTTCGCAGGTGTCGTTGGCGCTGAAGGTGTCCCAGGAATCGTCGGCCAGCTCTTCATCGGTTTCGCCGTCGCAGTCGTCATCCTGCATGTTGCAGATTTCGGTTTCCGCTGCGGGAACATAGGCATCGCCGCCGCATTCGCTCCAGCCTTCGGCGGTGCAGGTGCGGATGCCCTTGACGCACATGCCAACGTCGGAGCCGCATTCTTCGGTGCCGTCAATGGGGGTGCATGGGCAGTTTTCGTCCACGTCGGTGTTGCAGTTGTTGTCCTGACCGTCGCAGAGTTCTTCCGCGCCGGGAAACACATCGGGGTTTTCATCGTTGCAGTCCTGGTTGTCTTCCACATAGTCTGCGCCGTTTTGGGAAGAGCCTTCCGGGGGAAGGGAGCAGGCTTCGGTGGACCATGCCAGATCCGGGTCGCCGAAACCGTCGTCATCAAAATCTTCGTAATAGGTGGTGGTCACGCCTTCGTCCACCAGACCGTCGCAGTTGTCGTCTTCACCGTTGCAGACTTCCTCGGTGGGAACCGGAGCAGTGCAGCCGGTCCATTCGCCTTCGGTGCAGGTTTCGGTGCCCGGACCGCAAAGGTTGTCGCAGGAGCGGCTGAGGGGAGTTCCATCTTCGGCTTCGTCGTGACGCCGTCCAGATCGTTGTCAACGTTGTCGCAGATTTCGTCAAAGGTTGCCCGGCATTCCCCGCCGTAGCAAATCTGTCCGTCCTGGCAGTCATTGAGGCATTCGCCGCAGTGGTCCGCATCGGTTGACAGGTTGACGCATTCGCCGTTGCAGTAGGCAAGACCTTCAGAGCAGGTGCAGACGCCTTCAGTGCAGGTGGCGGCGCCCTGACATTCGTTGTTGCATCCGCCGCAGTGCAGTTTGTTGGTGGCGGTGTTGATGCATTCGTCGCCGCACATTTCCATGCCATCGCCGCTGCATTCGTCGTTTTCTTCCACTTCGGTTACGTCACCGTCGGTGACATCCACATCACCGTCGGTCACGTCGCCGTCTGCGGTGGAATCGTCGCCGCCGGAACAGGCCACCATCAGGCCCATGCAGACGAAACACAGAATCGTTACTACGCTCATTTTTTTCATGTTGTTCTCCTCCTGTCGCAAGCAATAAAAATGTCCGCAGCCACAACTGCGGACCGACAGTTTGTACAGCATATCGTTTAGAAGGTCAAGCAATAATGCGCAACAATCCCGGCCTTTTTTATAAGGTATGTGGAAAACGGCCCGCCGCCGCCCCGGAACCGGGCTTGCAAAGGCAGAAGTATCATGTATTCTGTTTGCACAAAGCCGCACGCACACCAGGGAACAGCACAGGGTTATATATAGAGGATACACAAAGGAAAACCGGCATGCATTATTATATTACTACGCTGAAACGCATGGCCCTGTGCACAGTGGCGGCACTGCTGCTGCCTGCCACAATGCAGGGCGCAGCATGGGCCAACGGCGCTGGGTTTATGTGGGCTCCTGCTACTGGCATTCCTTATCCTGTCAAACAAAAAGACCTGACCCTTGACAAAGAAAAAGTGATTTTCAGTAACGGCAAGGTGGATGCACAGTTTTGGATCCGGAATCCAACCGGCAAGGATATCACGGTGCAGATGGGATTTCCCGTTGACGTTTATAATATTCCTCATGATCCGGCAGCAGCAGGGCATATACCAAATGTAAAACTGACTGTCGATGGCAAGAATACGGCCTTCACAGTTCATCACCCGGATAAGGGGCCATATCACGAACTGTATATGTGGAAAATGACCTTTGCCGCTGGTAAAACCACGCACTATCGTCTTCAATATCCCCTCGAAACCACCTACTTAGAGTCAGCCGCAAGTGTAGAAAATGAAACCTTTGAGTACATTACACACACCGGCGCATACTGGGGAAAGCCCATTGGTGAGGCGCATTTTTTATACTGCGATGGTCTGAAAGAAGATCTTGCGCAAATGAAACAAATTGCAAAAGGAAGCTACCACAGTGTTCACTGGGACGACAACGGGCACGCAAAAAAAACATCTTCAATCGACATCATCCCAACCCCTGACAGTAGTATTGATTCAAATTGCGTCGAATGGACACGCACCAACTGGACCCCAGAGAGAGGCGTGGATGACATTAGAATCACATGGAACACTTCTATTATTCTGTCAAATGAACCCGTGGACAGTAGTTGCAGCCCGATATGTACACCGCCAGTTGACGAGACCCTGGCTATACTTGCCCGCAGAAATAAGATCGCCCTTCCAAATGATCAAAACATACTTACAGATTCCATCTATTCAGTATTTCGCAAGCGCCTCTTTCACTTCATTGTGGCCAACGCAGAAGCCCCTTCATCTGAATACCTTTCCTATGATAATATGTTGCCCCACCTGCTGGCCGAGTTTGACGTACACATTTACCGCTATTTGCGCAATCGTATTATGGCCCGGCACGGACACCAGTTTGAGGATGCAACCCTTAAGCGATGTTTTGAGGGCATAGAGCAAAGCGATGTATGGACCGAGGTGGATAAAAAGAACATGGCCTTTATCAAAAAACGGGAAAAACAGGCAAAGGCCCGCTACCGCCGGGAACGCAAAAAAGCCGGTGTGGAGTAAGGCAAGTAGAAAAGACACACAAAGGAAAACCGGCATGCATTATTATATTACTACGCTGAA
>Ga0209475_10004821_pt1 | contig 11424 bp, 7 predicted proteins | sample tdDd471_FD_187128 | JGI IMG/M metagenome (GOLD analysis project Ga0209475, IMG submission 187128) | Marine sediment microbial communities from the Atlantic coast under amendment with organic carbon and nitrate - tdDd47.1 (SPAdes)... | ecosystem: Environmental > Aquatic > Marine > Coastal >...
AAGAAACTGGTTAACAGTCCCGCACCTGTAAACTTCAGTCGAGTAAGCGCATAAGCTGATATTGCCGCCAGCATAACCGATATTGCCGTACTAAACGTTGCAACTATAACTGTATTACGAAACCATATTAAGAAGGGTGAATCTTGTATCAAGCCTTGATATTGCTCAAGCGTCCATGGATCGGGCCAGAAGAGAGATTCACGGGAAGAAATCTGGGGTGTCGTTTTGAATGATACCGTCACGACCCAATATAGCGGGAACACCACAAATAACAGAATCGGAATCAGTATCAAAATACGCATCCCAAGACTCATACGTTCTCGCTCAGACGCTTTAAAATATGGTTTGCTCTCACCCGTCCCTGAACGGCGACGACTGATTGATTTTGATAAATTTTCTAGTCCGACGAAGATCACTTCAAACGGGAAAAAGACTGCGTCAAAGAATAAACCGATACCACGTCCAATGATCTCCATAATACGATCACTGATGCTGACTTTTTCAACAGTTGATGCATGACTATCATCTTGTCGCATAAACTTGGCAAGTAACCAGATAATGACCATCATCATTGGGGCAACACTAAAAGCAATGGCTACACCGGGACCATATTGGAGCGATCGGATACCCTTCTCCCACGCGAGAATTGAATATACGCGAGTTGCGCCACCAGGTCCACCGCCTGTCATCAAGAAAATTAAGCCAAAATTGTTGAATGTAGAAATAAACGACAAGAGTAATGTCGTAACGATAACGTAACGCATACCGGGTAAGGTGATATGTCGAAAACGTTTGATCGCATTCGCCCCATCAACCTCTGCCGCTTCGAGTAAATCACGATCTATCGCTTTTAATCCTGCTAACAATAACATGGTATAGAATGGAATACCTTTCCATACATTCACCATAATAACACTTGGCATCGCCAAGGCAGGGTCAGAGAGCCATCCTAATGGTTGATCGATAAGCCCAATGGATTGTAAGATCGGATTCAATCCCCCAAAAATAGGATCGAGAATACTCTTCCACGCCAGTGCTGTCACAATTTCCGGAACAATCCACGGCAGTAACATGATACCAGTGAGCACATTACGATATGGCAATCTACTGTTTAAGAGTAACGCAATCGTCATACCGACAATAAATTTAACAGTGAGTGACCAAAACGTGAACTGAAATGTGTTCTTCATGGAGAGAAGATAATCGCTGTTGGTTGCCAGTTTTTCGTAGTTTCTAAATCCAACACCAACAGTCTCACCTGTCAGAAAATTTAGTGAGGTTGTGCTAAGGGCAATCGCATTTATGAAAGGGTATAGAATCAGCCCAACCAAAAGAACAACCGTTGGAAGCACAAATGGAATCGCAATTTTCCAATCTTTCCCCAAAATTCTTTTAAGCATTTTCGAACGTCTGATACCGGGAGGCTGAATCGATTGTGTTAACCCAAATTGAGCATTAGCCATAATAATCTCTTTCAATAAGACTCTACATCATAATCGTTACTTACCCTCTGACTTGATCCATTGGATAAAGAGATAAAGTATCAGATGAGTATGTAATTACCAATATTCATTAAGTAAAATAAATCTTTTTAAGATAATACAGATTAACCGTTAAAGAGGGCAACATCAGTCACCCTCTTAACATCAGCCGAATTAGGGCTGCATGATGCCACCTTCTTCGAAGATGTCAACAATCACATTATGTGCGTCTGTTAGTGCCTCTGCTGGGGTCATACGCCCAGCTGTGATATTTGCAATCATTTGCTCTACAACACCGTTGGCACGGATTGCGTCAATAGCCGCATTTGGTTCTGCTGGCCATGAAGCGCCGATAAAGGGTTCTTCGATACTGACGAGGTCTTTGATTACAGCAAAGTTTGGATCAACTGCAAGCAGTTCTTCTGTCCATCCATCTTCATAGGCTGGCATGAGCAATCCACCACCAAGTGCAGCAATCGGTGTGAATGTTGCAGGATCAATCAATTTGACAGCTAAATCTTTTGCTAAGTCAAGATTTGGTGCCCCTTTGAAGATTGTCAACCAACTATTCGAACCAGCATCTTGGCGGATTTCTGCTGGCCCAAGTGGAGCAAGCATCAACATCGTATCGTCGAAATATTCGCTTTCATCACGTTTTGCTTGTGCGTAGATGCTGAAAGCATTGTGGGTGTAGCCGATCGTACCAGCAAGATAAGCTTCATTGTTGCTGATGTCTGTCCAGCTGAGGATCCCCGGAGGCAACATATCAGCATACATTTCATTCGTGTACGTTTCTGCAATCCACTCAACTGCTGCCAATGTTTCTGGAGAGTCAAATGTTACAACTAAACCTGTTTCGTCTGTATAGCTACCACCGAAAGCGTTGATAACCATCATTAGGAAGCCCCAACCATCACCACTTTGGTTTGGTGTACAGCCCCAACCCCAATACTCGCCCTCTGGGTCAGATGTTGCTAAAGCGGCATCACGGCGTTGGTCAAGTGTTTCGAGAGCATCAAGATCGATACCACCATCAACGAGTCTATCGCGACGGTTGTAATATCCAGTAGCTGATGACGCGAATGGTATTGATTGCCATGCACCATCAAACTGAGCATTTTTACCAGCATTAGTACCGGGCATAATCCGTCCGAAGGAGCTTTCTAAGGTTTCAACAACATCAGTAACGTCTTCAGTAAGCCCAAGAAGATTCATCTGGGCAACACTAATATTGGAGTGATAAGCAATGTCTGGTGGATTACCAGCAGCAACTGCCGCCTGCATTTTTGATAAGAAATCACCAAAAGCTTCAGGGTTAGCAGTTGAAATATCGAGAGCAATCCCTGCGTCATCAGCAAATTGTTGGACGGTATCACGAATTAATGTTTGAACTTGTTCAAAATATTCTGTCCGCTGAATAACCGACAATGTACCTTCTAAACCTTCTGGTAATTCTTGTTCATCTTGTGCGAGTAAGTGGAGAGGGCTAGATGCAGCGAATGCAGCTACACCGGTAGCAGCAGATTTACGAAGAAAGTCTCTACGACTCATTTTCTTTGACATAAGTATTCTCCTAAAAAATCATAATTAAAAAACATTCTATTGGGTTAGGTCTGTTTTTGTTGTGACTATGTAATCAGAGATGCTGAACACAACTTAGGAACATTGTCTCCTTTCTCACACACGGTGACATACAAATCAATATACTACGACTGAATTTAGTATATAGTACAGTAACTCTATCGCTAGAATCAACAAGTAACAGTTTGAACCCAATTGTGACACAATGTATCACAACATAATTAAAATTATACCCGAATTAACATATTTGACCAACAAGTTAAGTTACATAAACCAATTTGTAACATTATCAACTTTACAGTAACATTTCCGAGATATTTGTCAAACCATGAGTAGCATCTATTGATAGTTCACAACCTCACTTGATGAAAGTAAAACAAAAGAGATTTCTATGCGTTACTAGTGTCTGTTAATTATCTAACAACCCAAGTACATATTGTTCTGGCACCTTAACAACTTGTCTGTGATGTTTTTGACAGATCAAAAAGCCTATCAGCAGATTTTATACTTAACTATCCATTTCTTGACAATAACATTAATTTACAGTATATCTAACTGTAACATAGCAATGTTACAATGTAACATAACAACAGTAGCCCACTATAAGACGTAGTTCTCTAACACAATTGAAAAGTACCTTCGTAAATACAGCCATGCGAAAGGTGAGGGATTCCGATCCTATTCCTGTAAAATGAATAAACAACGTATCACAATGGAAGATATTGCAAAATCTGCCCATGTCTCAAAGATGACAGTGTCACGTGTATTTAGTAGTAAACCCGGTGTTTCTAATGCGACACGCCAACGTATTCTTGAGGTAGCTGAGCACTTGGGGTATAACTTACCACAGCATTTATCTCACTCATTCAATACAAACAAAGTCATTGCACTATTAATACCTGATTATCCAACAATCTATCTTGGTGAAATCCTAAGAGGCATATCTCACGCCGCGACACAACTAAATTGTGACCTCATGCTGTATACACACACTTTATTTAAACTAGCGATTGATCCGAATAATACCTTATCAGCTTTCCATACAGGTTTGATTGACGGAGCATTACTAATCGCCCCCCGCGAATACGAGACACTGGTAGCAGAAGTGAATCGCTATGATTTACCGTATGTGATTATTGACCATCGTAGTGAAACCAATAGCGAGGCAAGTGTTACAGCAACAAATCGCAAAGGTATGCTAGACGCAACTCGTTATTTACTTGCATTGGGTCATACTCGGATTGGATTTGTTACAGGACGGATGGATATTGTGTGTTCTCATGATCGTTTACAGGGTTACAAAGATGGGCTTTTAGAAGTTGATATACCGATACAAGATGATTTAATCCTTGAGGGTGATTTTCGACAATCATCAGGTTTCCAACTTGCCCAGCAACTCCTTCGATCAGATAATCCACCAACGGCATTATTGATGTCAAATGATTTGATGGCATTAGGTGCAATGGAAGCCGCGTTAATCAATGGATTGACGATTGGAAAAGATATTTCTATTATCGGGTTTGATGATGTATTTATCGCAAGCCAGAGTCACCCACCTTTGACAACGGTACGTCAACCATTAAAAGACATGGGTGCGGTTGCGCTCGATATTTTAGTCGCATTACAGCAACAACGTCCCATGTTATCATTCACAAATGAATTACCCACTGAACTTATCATACGAGAGACGACAGGACGACCAACTCCCTAATACCCAAATCAAAACAAAATCTCTGTCCACTCTTCTCTCAAATAATTTATCATCGTGCCCATCCAAACGCCATGATTTTTAGAAAATATCGTGCCATATTGCAAAGTGTAGGGGATGCGCATAAAGCACTATCCCCAAAGTAAGCATTACACATTAATCTTCAAATGGAATTGGCGTTACACCTCCACCAAATGGTGCATCAGGACGATCATAATCTCCCATTAATGCGCGACGTAAAGGAGTTGTACGCTCCAAGAAAGCAGGATCTGTTGCAAAACGATCTGAACGACGCACCCATGGTGGACTATAAATATAGTGCATATTATAACGGTCAAAATCTTCATTATTCGGCATCGGTGAATGCCAAACCCCATTATGAAATAATAAGACTGTACCTGCTTTACACAGAACATTATGTTGAATTGGGGAAACGGTTAAATTTTTGCGTTGATGTGCAGGTAAAGGAACTGGACTACGATGGCTACCGGGAAGCATCATCATATTACCCATCATCTCACGTGATTGATCCGTCAGACTATAACTTGCACGGAGTTGTAACAAGGGTAATGGGTAGCTGACCTGACTAAATTGATAGACTCCTGACCCATCTTGATGCCATCCAATACTCTGGCTTCCTGCTTGTTGAACCGTACACCACGCCGATTGTAAGACAAACTGATCGCCATAGAGAGCGCGCACTTTTGGCAATACGGCGGGATGATCTATCAAACGCTCAAGGGCAAGCTCAGTCTCAAAACCTTTACCAATTTGTCGCCAAACATCCTTTGTACTGGAATGGAGTCGTTTGGAAGCTTCTAAGGTCTCTTCAACTTCATCAGGGCTTAAAACATCTTCAATAATTACATAACCAAATGACTCGAACATAAAGCGTTCATCATCAGTCATTGCACCGGGTTGTGTTACAGGTATCATCTCATCTTATCCTTAGCGTCAGTGGTTTCGCCTAATGATAGATCATGCCAAAAGCAAATACAAATTAATCATTTCTAATAGCACCGCTCTCGCCTTGTTGCAAAAAAACGTTAGCTTCGTTATTCTGTGCTGTATTAATAGCAACAACATGTCGTAAATTGAAGTTAACCAAAGTGGCGTAATTTGAGCATAGAAGATTATTTAAAATCAATATTTTTGATGGGTGACTAACAATTATGGATGATAAACCAAAAGGCTATGCCAATCGTTTGACAGAATATGGAGATCGAGATTTTTCAATCTATATCCGTCGGACGTTTGCGAGTTCAATGGGATTTAGTAACGCAACACTCGATAAACCCATCATTGGGATAGTCAATACCTATAGTGACTTGAACAATTGCCATCGTGGGTTCAAAGAATTGGTTGAGGCAGTCAAACGGGGTGTATCAGCAGCAGGTGGTCTCCCCTTGGAGTTCCCTGTTATATCATTGGGAGAGGTGTTTCTGTCACCTACCAGTATGATGTTACGCAATCTGATGGCGATGGATGTTGAAGCCATGTTAAAGGCGCAACCACTTGATGCAGTGGTACTGATGGGTGGCTGTGATAAGACGCTACCTGCCCTACTGATGGGTGCGGCAAGTGCGGGAGTACCTGCAATTACATTGGCATCAGGTCCGATGTTAACTGGGAATTTTGACGGTGAGCGGGTTGGAGCATGTACGGATTGTCGGCGATTTTGGGCGCAATACCGACGTGGTGATATTGATCATGATACTGTTCAAGGGGTGCAATCTCATCTTGTCCCGACAGCTGGAACATGTGGCGTGATGGGAACAGCTAGCACAATGGCGTGTTTGACAGAAGCATTAGGGATGATGTTACCGGGTGGTGCGGCTATCCCTGCCGTATATGCCGAGCGATTACGACACGGTGAATTAACCGGACAAAAAGCCGTAGAATTATCTGTTAATCGCATCACACCTAACCAGATCATGACAAAAGAAGCGTTTGATAATGCCCTGCGCGTGTTATTGGCAATTGGTGGTTCAACCAATGGTATCATCCACCTAACCGCGATTGCGGGACGGTTGGGCATACATCTGGATTTGGAACATCTCAATACCTTGAGTGATGATACGCCAGTGTTGGTAGCACTCAAACCAACAGGTCAATATTATATGGAAGACTTTTATCGTGCAGGCGGATTACCAGTCGTCTTGCAGACGCTCAAAGACAAATTACATTTAGATGTAATGACCGTCACTGGTCAAACTATGGGCGAGTGGCTCGGAGATGATTTCCAATGGGCAGATTGGCAAGATGTGATTCACCCCGTTGATGACCCACTTCAACCTGCTGGCGCATTAATCGCCCTTAAGGGCAATTTAGCTCCGAATGGTGCGATATTAAAACGTTCTGCCGCTAGCCCTCATCTGCTCAATTCAACAGGGCGCGCGGTTGTCTTTACCTCATTAGCAGATTTAGCGGCACGTGTCGATGACCCTGACTTAGATGTTAAACCGGATGATTTTTTAGTGTTACAAAACGCCGGACCGATTGGCGCACCGGGGATGCCTGAGGCGGGTTATCTACCCATTCCCAAGAAACTAACAGGTGTCAAAGATATGGTTCGTATATCGGATGCACGAATGAGTGGCACAGCCTTCGGGACAATTGTGTTACACGTTTCCCCCGAATCAGCGGTTGGTGGCTTATTGGGTTTGGTTCAATCGGGTGATATGATTGAATTGAATGCGGATAAGCGTCAAATTAATTTGCTGGTGGATGATGAAGAAATCGAACGACGGCGACAGGCCAATCCTGTCCAATTACCTCATGTTGCACGGGGATATGAACGTCTTTTTCAGGAGTCGGTTCAGCAAGCCCATCTGGGTATGGATTTCGACTTTTTACGGCACGAATCACTTGAATAAAATGCAATATACAAATTTACAGAATATTTCAATTTCAATCATTTCTTATGGAGTCATCAATGAAAATTATAGATAGCCATGTCCATTTCTGGGATCCAAGCAACTTGTCGTATAGCTGGACAAAGGGTAATCCGGTATTAGATCGCGCTTATTTGCCAGCTGATTATAAAGATGCCAACGGAGACTATACCGTAGACGGTATCGTTTTTGTCGAAGCAGGAGCAGATTCTCAACATCAAATGCAAGAGATTGATTGGATCGAAACACTAGATGCCCCGATCAAAGCGATTGTTGCAAATTCCCCGCTGGATAGTGCTTATGGCGTAGAAGCAACACTCGAAAATTTAGCCAACCGTCCACTTGTTAAAGGTATACGGCGGATTTATCAAGGCCAACCCGAAGGATATGCAAGGGATTCAGCCTTTATCAAAGCTGTGCAAGACCTGAAAAAATACGACTTAAGTTTTGATATTTGTATTAAATCGTATCAGTTAGATGAAACCATTGAGTTGGTCGAACAATCCCCTGATATTCGCTTTATCCTCGATCATATCGCCAAGCCAAAAATTGCTGATGGAGAATTTGACTATTGGGCAACACGGATGAAAACACTCGCTGGATTTGAGAATATATCTTGCAAAATCTCTGGGATTATCACCGAAGCCAATCATACCGATTGGACACAGGAACAAATCAAACCGTATATCCTAGAAACGATTGAGGCATTTAGTATTGATCGTGTGATGTTCGGCAGTGATTGGCCTGTCGTCAATCTGGCTGGCTCATTTACCAAATGGGTTGATGCCCTGACTTATGCTACAGGTGGATTGAGCGACAACGAAAAACAGAAACTCTTTGCGGGTAATGTGGCACGGGCTTATCGACTCGATTCATAAATCGTGCTGAACATATAGATGTTTAAATTGAATACACATGATGCAGAAGGATTAATTAAATTATGACTGAACAACGCCCTAATATTTTATTTATTATGTCCGATGACCATGCCTCTCATGCGATGAGCTGTTATGGCAGTCGTATCAATACTACGCCAAATTTAGACCGTATCGCTAACGAGGGAGTGCGCTTTAATAATTGCTTCTGCACCAATGCCATTTGTACACCGAGCCGTGCCGCTATTTTGACAGGCACATACAATCATATCAATGAAGTGACAACACTCGATACCCATATGGATAACACCTTGCCGACGTTTGTCAAAGAATTAAATGCGAGTGGGTATCAAACGGGAATGTTTGGCAAATGGCATCTTGGCACAGGAGCGGCACATGAACCAACTGGATTTGACGATTGGGCAGTCTTACCCGGTCAAGGTCTATATCACAATCCAACATTTATCTTCAAAGGGGATGATGGCAGTGAACCCCAAGTTGTAAAGGGATATGTCACCGACATCATTACCGACCTGAGTTTAGAATTTTTGGAAAAGCGTGATAAAGAGCGTCCGTTCTTCATGATGACACACCATAAAGCCCCTCATCGTCATTGGGAACCCGATGAAAAACATGCTCATATGTACCTCAATGAAGATGTTCCCGAACCCGAAACATTGTATGACGATTATTCTAATCGTGCCTCTGCCGCCGAAGCCGCCACCATGCGAATGGGTGTCCATATGACACCACTCGATACCAAAACAGAAATCCCGCGCGATATGCCAGAAATGGAATTACGAAAATGGGCATATCAACGCTATATCAAAGATTATCTGAGGGTTGTCGCCAGCATTGATGATAATGTGGGGCGCATTTTGGATTATCTGGATGCTGAAGGTTTAACCGAAAATACCATAGTTGTCTATACGTCCGATCAAGGGTTCTTCTTAGGCGATCATGGTTGGTATGACAAGCGGTTTATGTACGAAGAATCACTCAAGATGCCGTATATTATGCGCTATCCTGCGAAGATAGAAGCAGGCACACAATGCGATGATATGATTCTGAATGTTGATTTTGCACCAACATATCTGGAACTGGCGGGTTTGAATGCACCCGATCACTATCAAGGCAATAGTTTTAAACCGTTACTAGAAGGAGAAACGCCGTCCGATTGGCAAACATCCATGTATTATCGCTATTGGATGCACAAAGCCCATCATAATGTATATGCTCATTATGGGGTTCGGACAATGCGTTATAAATTGATTTATTATTATGCCGATGCACTCGGACAAACTGGCGCAATTGATGAAAGTTATGAGCCAGAATGGGAACTCTTTGACCTCGAAACTGATCCGTTTGAGATGAATAACGTTGTCGATCATCCTGATTATGCTGATATTGTACTTGAGTTAAAAGCAGAGTTACATCGGCTACAAGCAGACTTACAAGATGAGCGTTATCCACTGGATAAGGATTAGCGATGGCTAAACCAAACTTTCTTTTTCTGATTGCTGACGATCACCGATTTTCTGCGATCAATGCACTTGGCATCGAACCTGTTTCAACTCCGACGTTTGATAAGCTCATGGCGGAAGGCACAACTTTCACTCGTGCTCATATCATGGGATCAACATCAGGCGCGGTCTGTATGCCGAGTCGTGGAATGCTGATGACAGGACGGAACGTGTTTCAAACCCCTGACCCTCTGCCACAAGATACGCCCCTCCTACCCGAATGGTTATGGCAACATGGCTATACCACATTTGGCACAGGCAAATGGCATAATCGACCAGAAACATTTGCACGTAGCTTTAGCACTGGCGGTAAAGTGTTCTTCGGGGGTATGACCGACGATCAGTTTGCGATTACGCTGAATGACTTCGATCCGTCACGCGCTTATGATGAACAGGCATTAGAAACAGCGGATACCTTTTCGACAACCTTGTTTGCGGATGAGACCATCACATTCTTAAATAACCATCAACCCGATGATGCGCCGTTTTTTGCTTATTGCGCGTTTACCTCACCCCATGATCCACGGACTGCGCCAGAACCTTATGCAAGTATGTATAACGCTGATGAGATTGAACTTCCACCCAATTTCATGACCGAGCATCCATTTGATTTAGGTATTCGCAACATCCGCGATGAGGTGTTAGCGGCGCAACCGCGTGATGAAGCTGAAGTTCGACAACATATTGCGGATTATTATGGCATGATCTCGCATATGGATGATGAAATTGGCAGAATCTTGCAGACCCTTGAAGACAAAGGACTTGCTGATAATACCATCGTGATTTATACAGCCGATCATGGACTGTCTATCGGACAACACGGGTTGTTAGGCAAGCAAAATCTGTATGACCATAGTATCCGCATCCCCATGATTATTAGGGGTTCTGGCATTGAAGCGGGCAAACGATCTGAGGCGCTGTGTTATCTGTATGATTTATTCCCCACGATTTGTGAACGCGCAGGCATCGCATTGCCAGAGACCAATGAAGGTTACAGTCTCAATGCCCTGTTGGGTGGCATGACAGACTCCCATCGTCATTCTATTTTTGCGGCGTATCAAAATGGATTTGGTCACCCCGATGGCAAACCTTATCAACGCATGGTCAAGGGAGGTCGCTTTAAACTCATCCAATCCGTTCTTGATGACACCCTGACAACTCAATTATTCGATATACAAGCTGATCCATACGAAACACACGATATACATGCTGATAGACAATATGCTCATGTTGTCGCTAATCTCGAAAAGCGATTATCCAATTGGCAACAAATTGTAAATGATCCAGTAATCGCGTAATAAAAAGTACCAGTCTATATAATTAGGCTGGTACTCAAACAAGTGTAGCAATACTATGGTGATG
>Ga0209475_10004827_pt1 | contig 11413 bp, 11 predicted proteins | sample tdDd471_FD_187128 | JGI IMG/M metagenome (GOLD analysis project Ga0209475, IMG submission 187128) | Marine sediment microbial communities from the Atlantic coast under amendment with organic carbon and nitrate - tdDd47.1 (SPAdes)... | ecosystem: Environmental > Aquatic > Marine > Coastal >...
TCCGCCTCCACTGTCGGACCCACCGCTTCCGCCTCCACTGCCGGAACCACCGCTTCCGCCTCCACTGCCAGAACTACCACTTCCGCCGTCATTATCTGATCCGCCCCTGTAGGCATTGCCGCGAGAGTTGCCGGGGGTTTCGCCCTTTTCAATGGAACTGGCGTATTGGTGGGCTAACTGCCTGGCTGATGTTTGCTGGGCCCCGATGGAAAAATTGTGGCGCAACTGCTTCATCTGCTGTGAGGTGTATTGGTGTTGTAAAGCCAGACAAATTGAATCAGATACATCAGTGTTAGCAGCACCTAGCCTTGCCATTGTGCGGACGGTCTGCATGGTTTGAAGAGAGAGACCTTCTGCTTGGTTTTTTGTCTGCTGGCGAGTCTGGATAGTGAGTCGGGCAGCTATTCGGTCCATATCTTGAACGGACATACCTGCGGTGAGGCAGTCTGTGATGGTATTGGCCATTTTTTCTGTTGTCTCCTTGTCGGCCGACAGGGACTTTGCCATCCGATAAGCATATTGGTGGCGATTGCGTACTGTTTCCATGGCTCTGATTACCTGCTGCTCTTGGACTTTTTTAACCATTCCCTCCATAGCTTTGTTCATGATTGGTTCGGTTGGTAAGCTTTCTTTGGCTGCATCCATGACGGTCTGTTGGGCGCGGACAATATTTTGCTGTTGAAAGCGATTCTGGTGCATGCGTGTCAGCATTTTTTGTGCCTTTGCTTCAGGTATGCCAAGTGCACTCATTTCCTGGGTCATTTGCTGGATTTTTTGCTGTGTCTGATTGGAGAGAGGTTGATTATCTGCAGCATGAGCCAAGGTAGACAGTGTAAAAAAGATGAGAATAAGCAGACGTATAGTTTTCATTATTAGCTCCTTATTAAATCCCTTGATCAATACCTTATGGTATAATCCGCTTTCTTGTACAACGTTTGTCAGGCGAGAAAGGTTACATACTTGGCTCGAAAAGACAGATTTTAGATGTAAAACAGTTTAGTTCTTGCAATGGACATTCAGGAACAAAGCTGTCACCATCGACCATATAAAAATATCTATACGGCTTCTCGGCTGCCAGGCTTATCTCCCATAATCGATTATGCTGTTTATGCAGTTGGCCCTCATATCCATTGAGCGAATATGCAAAGAGCAGGGTTTTGGCTTTTGAGTGTTTTGGAGAAATCGTAACGTTTTTTCTTGGAAAGAGTAGAAGAGTGTTGAAGAGCTCCCGAGAATTATAGGGAAGATAATAGAGATAAAATGTATGCATTTCATAGAGCAACCTCTCACCTTCAAGTCTGTATTGAAACATGATTGCGTTGCAAAGAAGACTCTGCGAGTTTATGAAATCGACAGGTTCGGACTATCGCAGATGTTATTTTTTTATAAAATCGATTATCCAGCGGATAAAACAGTCATTATCAGGCTCTTTTTCTAAAGATTGAAAGCCCTTTTCAACTATAGGCTGAGGAATTAATTTTCGTCGTTCGTTGATGAGTGTCTTTGAATAGACCCTGTTCCATTCAGGATGCCCCTGGATACTAAGAAAATGATCATTCCATTGGACCATAAAAAATGGGCAGAAATCACTTTCAGCTATAACCCTTGCTTCTTTGGGCAAGGAAATTATCTGATCCTGATGACTGACGATGATGTTGAGATTTTTCTTTTGCTCTCCCATCCACCGGGGTGTACAAACGATACGATTCGTTGCGACTCCGATACCCCATCCTTTTTCTGACTTTTCAACCCCTGTCTGAAAAGCCATTGCCAGGATTTGATGGCCAAAGCAGATGCCAATAAATTTCCTTTTTTCTCTTTCCAGTCGTCTGACAAATTCAATGAGAGTTTGAATCCAAATGTCTTTTTCATAGACACTTGCCCGGCTGCCTGTAGTAATAAAAAAATCATATGCATCAAGGTCGTCGGGGTACTCTTCCTTGCGGCAATCGTAGCTATCAAACTCGAAAGTATCATCAATGCATTCAAACATGTGCTTGATCATTTCCACGTAAGAACCGAACTCCGGCTGGAATTTCTCAAGCACTTCATCGCATTGCAGTATGGCAATTCTCATATTGCGTTTATAACGTTCCGTGGACGGCGGCAACAAAGATGTCTTTATACTGTTCCTCGCTAAAGCTGATGGGGTTTCCTCCTGCTGATGGGTCTTCCACAGCCATTTTTCCAACAGTTTCACTCTTTGCATCGTCGATACCGATTGTAGCAAGACTGTGCGGAATAGCCAGCTCTTCACGTATGGCCAACACCCAGTTCAAAAAGCTGTCAAAACCGGTTTCGGCAAGTCCCATATATCTGGTCAGGCGATTTATTCGTTCTTCTATTGAGTTTTTGTTTGCTTTCAGCACATAGGGCATGAGGATAGCATTCAACATACCGTGATGTGCATCGTATAGAGCGCCGAGCGGGTGTGCCAGGGCATGCATTGCTCCCAAGCCTTTCTGGAAGGCAGTTGCTCCCATACTGGAACATACCAGCATCTGGGTTCGGGCTTCTATATCAGTGCCGTCAGTCACTGCTCTGGGCAGATATTCCTGAACCAGGCGGATCCCCTCTACGGCAATACCCTCGGCCATCGGATGGTAAAATGGGGAACAGAGCGCTTCAAGGTTATGGGACAGGGCATCCATTCCGGTTGCAGCGGTCACCCCTTTTGGCAAACCAACGGTCAAGTCGGGATCGAGAATAACCTGAGCCGGCAGCATATTGGGATGAAAGATGATTTTTTTTATGTGCTGCGCCTGATCTGTGATGACTGAAGCTCTTCCTACTTCCGATCCGGTGCCCGCTGTGGTGGGAACGGCGACAACAGGTGACATGGCCTCAACATTGACGCGGGTCCAGTTATCACCCACATCTTCAAAGTCCCAGATGGGTCTGTCCTGTCCGACCATTAGGGCGACTGCTTTAGCGGCATCAAGCGCCGATCCACCGCCAAAGGCAATGACCCCGTCATGACCATTCTGTTTATAATCGTCTACCCCGGCCTCAACATTCTCTCCGGTTGGATTGGCTTTAATCTTTGAGAAAAGGCGGCATTTCAGGCCTGTATCTTGTACGTCACTCAGCACTTTTGTAACCATAGGCAGAGCAGCCAGACCCGGATCAGTAATTAGCAGCGGCGCCTGCATGCCCATCTTTGAACAGAGTTCTGCCAATTCCGAAATCCGTCCTTGGCCCACCTTGACATTTGTTGGATAATTCCAGTTTGCAGTATAAGTCAATGTCGTACCCTTTAATGAATTTATCCCCCTCAAGGGGGCATTGTAAAGAATCCCGCTCTTTTTAGCGGGGCTAGAGAACTGTTTTAATATGAAAAGATTTTGGTCTGGTCACAGCTTCATAACCGATGACAGAGAGAGTGCAGCCATATCCGGAATTTTTAACACCCGTCCAGGCAAGTTCCGGATCCAGGTAGTCACACCTGTTGATAAAAAAGGTGCCGGTTTCAATTTGTTGTCCGAGCTCGATGCCTGTATCGATATCTTTGGTGAAAATAGCTGCCGTCAAACCAAACTCACTGTCATTCATGAGTTCGATGGCCTCCTTGTCGGAGCTTACCTTCTGGATGCCGACAACAGGGCCAAAACTTTCCTCTGTCATAATTCGCATGGAGTGATTGACTTCCGTTAGAATCTGGGGTGCCAGATAGGCACTGCCTGGTTCATCCACCGGGAAATCATCTGCCGCAATGAGTGTTTGAGCACCCTGACTGATCGCCTCAGCAATTTGTCCGCGAACAAAATCGGCAGCACTGGCTTTTACCAGCGGGCCAAGTGTTGTTTCCGGATCGTCTGAACGACCAAGCTTAAGAGCTTTGACCCAGTCCGCCGCCTGCTGCAGAAAAGTGTCATAGATATCCTCGTGTACATACACCCGTTCAATGCCACAACAGGACTGGCCGGAATTAAAAAAGGCTCCATCCATCACTGTGTCAACCGCATGGGCAATATCGGCATCCCTGCGCACATAGGCCGGATCTTTGCCGCCAAGCTCAAGGCCGACGCCGATAAAGCGGCCCGTGGCTGCTTTTTCAACCATGGCTCCGCCCGGAACAGAGCCGGTAAAGGCAACATAATCCACGCGACTGTCTTTGATAATTGCCTCGGTATCACTATGGGTCAGATGCAGGTATTGAAAAACTCCATCGGGCAAGCCACCTTCTTTGAAGGCCTCATATAATCGTTCGGCGCAGAGTGGGGTTTGTGCTGAATGTTTTATAATCACCGAGTTTCCTGCCAGGATGGCCGGCAAAACTGCATTAATTGAGGTGAGGTAGGGGTAGTTCCACGGTGCAATGACGAAAACCACACCAACCGGATCGCGCTGAATCCAGCGATCAAATCCCGGTTTTTCTTCAAGCTTAACCGGAGCCAACCCCTGGTCCGCCAAGCGAATCATGGTGCGGGCTCGTTCCTCCAAACCAGCTACTTCACCTGCTGCAAAACGTATAGGCCGGCCCATCTGCCAGCAGATCTCCTCTGCTATTGCATCCTTTTTTGCCACAAACGCATCAATGGCTTTAGAGCAAATATCTTTGCGTTCAGACAGAGGAACCTTCTTCCAGTCTTGTTGCGTTTTTTTTGCAGCTTCAAGAGTTGATTGAATCTCTTCTGCAGTTGCATATTCTCTTGTCACATAGGCAGAACCATCAATCGGACTGATGGTTGAAAATGTCTTACTCATTGTCTCTCTCATTAAAAGTCAAATTATTTCAAAATAACGTTTCATTTCCCAATCGGTGATATGCTTACGAAATTCCCGCTCTTCCCATTCCCGCGATGCAGCAAAATGCTCAACAAAAGTATCTCCAAACAATTCACGTGCCGCCTCGGATCCCTTGAGGGTCTGGGACGCCTCCCACAATGTCTTGGGCAGGGCTAAAGCTTCGGCATGTTGTTGATCATAGGCATTACCTTTAACCTGCGGCTCCGGTTGCCATCCCTTTTCAATACCGTATAAACCAGCGCCTAATGCTGCGGCCAATGCCAGGTAGGGGTTTGCATCGGCTGATCCCAGTCGATGTTCAACCCGTTGTGATTTGTCACTGCCTGAGATCACCCGAAGAGCCGTTGTTCGATTATCTACTCCCCAGGTTGCATCGGTGGGTGCCCAGAAACCGGGGATGAGTCGGGAGTAGCTGTTGACGGTGGGGGCAATCATGCAGAGCAATTGCGGCATGAGTTTTTGTTGTCCTGCCACGAACTGCAACTGGATGTCGCTCATGTTGTGTTTTTTCGAGCTATCATAAAAGGCTGACTTTGAGCTATCTTTATGACGAAGTGACAGGTGGATGTGTCCACTCTGACCCGGATAATCATTGGACCATTTGGCCATAAATGTGGCCATCAATTCGTGTCGTTGAGCCAGTACCTTAAGAAATGTTTTAAAAAGAGCCCCTTTGTCGGCCGCATTAAGTGCAGTATCAACGGCGATGGCAGCTTCAATCACACCGGGTCCAGTTTCAGTGTGGATGCCTTCAAGTGGAAAATCCATCCCATTGCTTAGCTCAATCATTTCATGATAAAGCTCGGCGTGGGTTGAATTGCGGAGCATGGAATAGCCGAACCAGCCGGGGGTAATTGGCTTTAAATTGGTGAAATTCTTTTCCCGCACACTGTCGGGTGTCTCATCAAAGAGGAAGAATTCATATTCCAGAGATGCAAAAGCTTCAAAGCCCATATCGGCTGCTTTTTCGATGACTTTGCGTAATGCACCACGAGGGCAGACGGCTTCTGCTTTTTCCGCAAATTCTGCTATAAAAAGCAACATCCCGTCTTCAAAGGGAATGTCGCGACAGCTCTCCGGTAGAATTCTGACCGGGGCATCGGGGTATCCTGTGTGCCATCCGGTATACGTCACATTGTCATAGAGCTGATCTTTCAAATCCCAGCCGAGAACTACATCACAGAAGGCGAAGCCCTTTTCAAGCGAAGAAAAGAATTTCTCCCGGCTCATGTATTTGCCTCGCATTACGCCATCATTGTCAAATAAGCCGACTTTGACATGGCTGAGATCTCGTTCCTCAATGATCTGTTTCGCGTCTTGTATCGTTTTAACTTCTCTCGGGTTCATGACTTTAATCTCGCTTTGTTCAATGTGTCTTTTGGGGTTGACTGTTCGCGCCGATAAATTCCTAATAACATAAAAAAATTGTAAGGCTAATCAAAAAACTTCACTTGCACCCATCATCGTGCAAAATATGTTTCAGGTAACCACAAGGCAATCTGTGGGAACATCATGACCAGGCATAAGCCTATCAACATAATTATGACAAAGGGAACGATAGAGCTGTAGATATCGACCAGGGTGATCTCTTTTGGAGCCATTGCTTTCATCAGGAAAAGATTATAACCAAAAGGTGGGGTCATGTAAGCGATCTGGCAGGTTACGGTATAGAGTACTCCGTACCAGATAGGATTGAATCCGAGTGAGATAACCAGTGGGATATAAAGTGGTGCCACGATTACGAGCATGGCCGTATCGTCCAGGAACATACCCATAATGATGTAGGATATCTGCATCATGATAAGGACTTCCCATGGGCTGAGGTTCCATTTTTCGAGAAAGAGTATCTCAATTGCATGTACTGCACCCAGACCGTCGAAGACTGCACCGAAACAGAGGGCCGCCAGAATAATCCACATGAACATACAACTGACACTCAGTGTTTTATGCAGGGTGAAGTCCAGAACCTTTCGTGTCAACCTACCTTTTGCCAAAGCAGCGAGGGTAGCAGCTGCAGCGCCAACGGCCGAACTCTCAACCAGGCTGGTGACGCCTATCATGAACAGCCCGGTAACGGAGAAAATAATAATCAGGGGCAGGAAACCGGCACCCAGCAGCCTCAGCTTTTCGCTCCACTCCATCTGCCTTTCTTCAACAGGCAGCGATGGCCCCAACTGAGGCTGAAACTTACACCTGACAGCAATATATATTATGAACATAGCCGCCAGCAGGAGACCAGGAAAGACGCCCGCCAACCAGAGCTGGCTGACCGGCTGCCTGGCGATCATACCGTAGAGTACCAGGACTATGGAAGGCGGGACCATGATCCCCAGAGAACTGCCGGCCTGGATTACCCCGGTGACCATTCTCTTGTCATACCCGCGCTTGAGCATCTCGGGTAGGGCTATACTGGTACCGATTGCCATACCTGCAACACTCAATCCATTCATTGCCGATATCGCGACCATCAGGACAATGGTACCTATGGCAAGACCGCCGTTAAGCGGACCCATCCAGACATGAAACATGCGGTAAAGATCACTGGCTATGCCGGACTCTGACAGCATATAGCCCATATAAATAAACAGTGGCAGGGTCAACAGGGGATACCAGTTCAGTAAAACGATGCTGGCATTAAAAGGCATCTCGTAGCCACCTTTTCCCCAGAGAGCGAGAGCGGCAATTGTCGCAATAAAACCGACAGCACCGAAGACGCGCTGACCGGTCAGCAGCATCAGCATCAGGGTGGAGAACATCAACAAGGCAATAAATTCGTAACTCATTGGATATTCACCCCTTTAACTTTTGCTATATTCCTGAAAAATGTTGCGATAGCTTGCAGCAGCATCATGAAGATGCCGATGACCATGATGATTTTTATCGGGGCAATAAGCGGCGCCCATGAGGAATAATTTCTCTGTCCATATTCTAAAGAGTACCAGGTGCTGGATATACCGCCGATGAGCAGAACAACAAGGTAGAAGATCAGGCAGCAGATGGTAATGGCGTCGGTGATCGCTCGCCTTTTAGGGGACCATCTACCATAGAGCACATCCATTCTTACATGGGCTCCAAGCATCATGGAGAACCCTCCACCGAGAAGATAGTAAGCGGCCATCGTGAACTGGGCCATCTCGATTGTCCAGATGTACGGCAGGTTGAAGACGGTTCTGGAAATGGCCGAAAACAGCAGGATGCCCATCATGGCGAAGATCAGGTACATGGCGACTTTCCCAATGATACGGTTCAGGGCTTCGACATATCGCACATAGGCTTTTATTGCATCAGGCACGGTGGTCCCTCAATTTGTAAGAATTTGATTTTAGTGGCCTTAAAAAAGAAAACCTTCCTCAATACTACATCCCGCACAGGATTTGAAGAAGGTTTCACTGGTAAAAAATGTACTAACACCCCACAAGGGGGTATAAGTGCCTTGGAGGTTACTTTAAGTTCCTCTTTTCAAAGCACTCTCCCAATTGCTCGTTTTTTATACCCCTCAGGGGGGTACTAAAAAGAGTGACAGGATTTCAGGAGTAAGGCACTAAGTCGGCTTATATATTGCGATATGGTCGACCCGCTTTCTCCATTGTAGCTGCATATTTTTTGAGAATTCCAACAACTTTAGCATTTCTCGGACTTTTGGCAGCGATTTCGTCCCAGTACTTGAGGGCTTCCAGCTCAACAATCTTCCATTCTTCATCAGGAATGGAGGTGAGTTCCAGCTTGCCACCGGTAGTGCGATAATGCGCTTCACCCCACCAGTACCAATGCAGTCGATAGTAGTGTGAGCTGTCCATGGAGAGTTGGAACAAGGTCTTCAGGTGTTCAGGCAGTGCGTCCCACTTGTCGGAGTTGGCAAAGTAGGAACCGGCCCATGCTCCAGAGATATTATTAGTGAGGTAGTAATTGGTGACATCTGCCCAGCCGACGGTATAGTCCTCAGTGATTCCGGACCAGGCGATACCGTCAAGCTCACCTGTCTGCATGGCCACCTCGATATCCTCCCATGGCAGTGTTACGGGAACCACACCGAAACGTTTGAGAAAACGTCCTCCGGTAGGAAAGGTGAATATTCTCTTGCCCTTCAGATCGGCAATTTTGCGAATCGGATCAACTGTGGCAAAGTTGCATGGATCCCAGGAGCCAGCGCCCAACCACGTCACACCTTTTACTTCGGCGTAAGCTTCTTCCCATATCTCTTTCAAACCGTAGTGGTGAAAAAGAGTCGGGACATCGAGGGAGTATCGTGAGGCGAAGGGGAAATATGCACCGAAGACCGAGACGTCAACTGGGGCGGCGATAGAATCGTCATCACTTTGTACGGCATCAATGGTGCCACGCTGCATCGCTCTGAAAAGTTCACCGGTTGGAACCAGCTGGTCTGCATTATACAGCTCAATAACCATCTCTCCATTTGCGGCTTTATTAAACATGTCTATCTGAGGTTTAATGACATGTGCAGCAAGGGCAGGACCGGCGTAAGTTTGTAATCGCCATTTGATGGGGGTCTTTTTTGCTGCATGAACAAAAGGAGCATTGATTGTAGTGGCGGCTACTGCCGCTGCGGCTCCAAGTCCTGCTTTTTTTAAAAATTCACGTCGTTCCATATACCTCTCTCCTCTCGTTTAAAGTTTCAGATCAGGTCAAAACCTATTCTGTTGGTTCTTTGTAGCATAGCAAGGTACGTGCCCAAAAAATCCATACTATTGATGTCACGGTAATTTCGAAAAAATTGACACATCAAGCAGTTGAGAATCGAGCTGGGGATTGTGTAGGTTGACGGCAAAAAACGACAATAATGTAAGGAGAAACTACAAAAACGTCAATTTCACAACCTCGTAGCGTGAAATACAATAGCAAGAGGAAGGACCTTTTTGCAATGTCTAATACACCTAATATTTGGCAGAAGTTGATAACCAGGAGTTCTTCAAAACACAGAAAGATACCCGTGTATCTGATAAACCGATATACACTTTGAATATCGACAAAATAACGACCAGTAAAAAAGTCTTGACGAGCTAACGAGAACTAATTACATTTGATATTAATTATTAATAATAACAGGATTGCTATGCAGCTGCGAATGACCAATCAGCGGGAAATCATACTCCGCGAATTGAAAAAAAGTAAACGACATCTGGCAGCAGATGAGCTTTACGATATAGTCAAGAAGGTCATGCCACGCATAAGTCTTGCTACGGTTTATCGTAACCTTGAGATTCTCTCAGAGGCGGGGATGATAGGCAAATTAGAAATTAGTGGCAGGCAGAAACGTTTTGATTTTGATGTCTCTGATCATGATCACATCTATTGCGTTGTTTGCCACAGGGTTGATAATCTCAACATTGATCGGAAAGGTGTGGATTCCGAACAGCTTGGTATTGAGGTTGGGTATACGATAACCGGGTATAGAGTCGAAATTATGGGGATATGTCCGGAGTGTCAGAAGAAAGAAAAGAAAATGGAGAAAAACAAATGAGTGGATGTGGTTGTGGTTGTGCAAGTAAAACAAAAACAGCAGGTGGTGAATCTCAAAAAGTTTTAGAGGCGCTGGCAAAATGTGAGAGCCCTTGTGGTTCTAAAGATATTGCTGAGGCCACAGGTTTAGATAAGAAAGTCGTAAGCAGCCAGATCACCGCCTTGAAGAAGCAAGGTTTTGTTGATAGCCCTGTACGATGTAAGTATGGGATTACTGAAGAGGGTAAGGCCAGTCTAGGGTAAATGTAGTTGGTTACGATGGCATATTAACTCTTTAAGAGTACAAGAAAAACCCGCGGCTGATGGCAATCCCGCGGGTTTTTTAATTCCAGCTTTCAAAAATCCAGGTGGATGACACAAATTTTTAAGGCATTTGTTCTGTGAAAATAGTATCCTAACATAATTATGGTGACGTAAATGTAAGGAAATTACCCTCAACTCTGGTGCCCTATGCAAGAGATCATTGCAAGAACTAGGACTTTTAGGCGGTTTGTGGAAAAGGATCCTATTAGTGATGCCACTTTATACGATCTAATCGATTTAGCTCGATTAGGAGGGTCGGCCCGCAATGGCCAGCCATGGCAGTATATGATTGCCAATAAACCGGAAATCTGTGGGGAAATATTCCCATATCTTGGGTGGGCAGGGTATCTATCAGACTGGAAAGGTCCGATCGAGGGAGAGCGTCCCTGTGCCTATGTTCTTTGTCTGTTGAATAAAAACCGACTGAAAGGACCAGAAAGCGAGGCCCAGTTTGATCTGGGAGTTGCTACCCAGAACCTGCTTCTCGGGGCCATGGAAAAAAGAATTGGAGGTTGTCGGATCGGTGCATTTAATCCAAAGCTGGTATCTCTTTTCAAGCTACCTGACCACTTGGATCTTTCGCTGGTGGTAGCTCTTGGTAAACCCAGAGAGACTGTTATTGTGGAAGAATGTAAAGATGAAGATGATATAAAGTATTGGCGTGATGAGCATGGTGTACACCATGTTCCAAAACGATCGCTGGAGAGTTGTCTGGTCGACATTGAGTTACAGTGAGGTGGCTGCAGGCAGAAGACTGGTTTAAAGATTGGTCTGTGGATGAAGCCGTCAAGGCATGGCTGTATCTCTAATCCTAAAAAGGGGGACCTGTGAGCACAGAAAATTCATTTAAACAACAGCTTGCTAGTCTTCAAAAAGAAGTACA
>Ga0209475_10004846_pt1 | contig 11378 bp, 7 predicted proteins | sample tdDd471_FD_187128 | JGI IMG/M metagenome (GOLD analysis project Ga0209475, IMG submission 187128) | Marine sediment microbial communities from the Atlantic coast under amendment with organic carbon and nitrate - tdDd47.1 (SPAdes)... | ecosystem: Environmental > Aquatic > Marine > Coastal >...
CGCTCGCGCTCGAGTCGCCGATCCCGACGAGGGCCCCGGTGCCGGACGACCGCACCCAGAACTCGATGGTCACGTCTTCGTCGCCGGGCACCCAGGTCGCGCCGCCGCCCGACACCGTCGCGGCATCGATCGAGCCATAGCCGCGGATCTGACACGCATCACAGCCGTCGCACGGGTCGAAGTTGCCGTCGTCGCAGGCCTCGCCGATCGCTTCGGTGACGACGCCGTCGCCGCAGCGCGGCTCGTCGCAGAACCCGGCGGAGCACGAGATCTCGCAGGTCTCGAGCAGGCTCGAGCCATCCCCGGACGCGTTGCAGCGGCGCGCATCGTCGCCATCACAGAATCGAGCGCCCGGGTCGCATACGTCGACGACGCACGCACCGAAGCGGCAGATCGTCCCGCCCGCGCACGGCTCGACCGTCTCGGTCGTCCCGTCGTCGCTGCACGTCCGCACGGTGGACCCGTCGACGCACTCGGACGCCCCGGGGTCGCAGACCGTGACCTCGCACGACCCGTCGACGCAGACGGAGTCCCCGCTGCAACCGTCGATCGCGCGCCACGCGGTGCCCAGGTCGTTGCACTGCTGCCGGCTCGTCGGCGACGTGCACCGGGTCGCGCCGGGTTCGCACACCAGGCGGCGGCAGCTCGCCGTCGCGCCCTCGACGAGGCACGAGGTGCCGTCGCCGCAGGGGATGATGGTGTAGCCGCCGCCGACGCCGTCGCACTCGGCGATGTCGGGCCCGTCGCAGGTGCGCGCCCCGACCGTGCACACGTCGTCCACGCAGGCGCCGCCGTCGCAGTGCTGGTCGACCGGGCAGAGCGTCGGGCCGATCCAGACGTCGCCGTCGCAGGTTTCGTAACCGGTCCGCACCCCCGTGCATCGCGTCGCCCCGACCGGGCACGCGCCGGCTTCGCACGCGGCGCCGAGCGGGCCTTCGATGCACCGGACGGCGCCGCACGACTCGGACGTGAACGTGCCGTCGTCGCCGCAGATGCCGACGGTCGACGCGTCGATGCAGGTCGACGTGCCGGGCTCGCACGTCCCGGGGACGCACGCGCCGGATTCACAGACCTCACCGTCAAGGCACGGGTCCGACTCGACCCAGCCGCTGCCGGAGTCGTTGCACACCTCGGCGGTCGTCTCGTTCACGCAGCGCGCAGCCTCGGGGGTGCAGACCCGCGGGCGGCAGACCGGTCCATCGTCGCCGATGTCGCACCACGCGTCCGACGCGGTGCAGTCCTGCACCTCGTCCCACTGCCCGGTGTCGTCGCAGATCACGATCGTCTCGCCGATGCAGCCGCGGGACTCGGGCTCGCACTCGGCGACGACGCACCGCCCGTCGACGCACGCTTCACCGTCCACGCAGTTCTCGTCCACCGCCCAGCTCGCGCCGTCATCGGCACAGATCTCGGCACGCTCGGCGTCCTCGGCGCAGCGGCGGCTGCCGGGCTGGCAGACCGAGACGACGCACGCGCCTTCGGAGCACGTGCACGCCTCGCCGTCGCACGCCCCTTCGGCGTTGCAGTCCTGCTCGACGATCGCGCCGGCCTCGCACCGACGGGCCGTCGCGCCGACGCACTCGGCGAACCCTTCGGCGCACGACGCGCCGTCGCTGGATCCGTCGGTGCCGCCGATGTCGGTGGACCCGCCCACGTCGTCGGTGCCGCCGTCGAAGTCGCCGCCGCCGTCCACGAGGGTCGGGTCGACGCAGTTGCCGGCGAGACACAACCCGGGGGTGCAGTCGTCGTCGGTGTCGCACGGACCGCGTGCCGTCAGCGCGCTGTCGTCGAAGCTGCAGCCGGACGCGGTCATGAGGACCACGGCAGCAGCGGTTGCGAGCACAATCGTCGAAGGTCGCATCGGGCACCCGGGGGTCAGAATGCGCCCACTATAACCGGCCGCCCCCCTGCGGCAACGCCCGCTCGGCTTGTCGGCGCTCGATGCCGCAACTACGGTCCGACCGTGCTCTCGGGGAGCGGGTCGGCGACCCGCTGAGAGCGGGGGATGGTCCCCCGATACCCGTACCACCGGATCCGGGTCATGCCGGCGACGGGATGAGCATTCACAGGAGGCCTCTGAGATGAACGTCCGTACCGGAAAGCCGCTGGGCAAAGCGCCCGACGAGAACTCGCGCATCACGACCGACCCCTTCCCCGCGTCGAAGCGGGTCTACGTCGAGGGCACCCACGAGGGCGTGCGCGTGCCCTTCCGCGAGATCGCGCTGCAGGACACCCGCGTCGGCCGCGGATCCGACAGCCGCCCGGTGTCGAATCCGCCGATCCGCGTCTACGACACCTCGGGGCCGTACACCGACCCCGACGTCGACATCGACGTGCGCGCCGGGCTGCCGCGCCTGCGCCGAGAGTGGATCGAAGCCCGTGGGGACACCGAGCTCTACGACGGCCGCGCGATTCGCCCCGAGGACGACGGGTACAAGACCGAGGACCAGACCGAGCACATCGAGCGGTTCCCGTTCGACAACCAGCCGCGGCGGGCTAAGGCGGGGCGCAACGTGACCCAGCTGCACTACGCGCGTCAGGGCATCGTGACCCCCGAGATGGAGTACATCGCCATCCGCGAGAACATGGGGCGCGCGATGATTCGCGAGCACCTCGCGGACCACGGCTTCGACGCCGAGCGTGAGAAGCGCCTCGCCGGCGAGGGCTTCGGGGCGGTCATCCCCGAGGACATCACCGCCGAGTTCGTGCGCGACGAGGTCGCCGCGGGCCGCGCGATCATCCCCGCGAACATCAACCACCCCGAAGTCGAGCCGATGATCATCGGCCGGAACTTCCTCGTGAAGATCAACGCGAACCTCGGCAACTCCGCCGTGACCTCGTCGATCGAAGAGGAGGTCGAGAAGCTGGTGTGGGGCATCCGCTGGGGCGCCGACACGGTGATGGACCTTTCGACCGGGCGGCACATCCACGCCACCCGCGAGTGGATCCTGCGCAACAGCCCCGTGCCGATCGGTACCGTGCCGATCTACCAGGCCCTCGAGAAGGTTGGCGGGCGCCCCGAGGCGCTCACGTGGGAGGTCTACCGCGACACGATCATCGAGCAGTGCGAGCAGGGCGTGGACTACTTCACGATCCACGCCGGCGTGCTGCTGCGGTACGTGCCGCTGACGGCGAAGCGCGTCACGGGCATCGTGTCCCGCGGCGGCTCGATCATGGCGAAGTGGTGCCTCGCCCACCACAAGGAGAACTTCCTCTACACGCACTTCGAAGAGCTCTGCGAGATCATGAAGGCGTACGACGTCTCGTTCTCGCTGGGTGACGGGCTTCGCCCGGGCTCGATCGCCGACGCCAACGACGCGGCCCAGTTCGCCGAGCTCGAGACCCTCGGCGAGCTGACGCAGATCGCGTGGAAGCACGACGTGCAGGTGATGATCGAGGGGCCCGGCCACGTGCCGATGCACCTCATCAAGGAGAACATGGACAAGCAGCTCGCCACCTGCGGCGAGGCGCCGTTCTACACCCTCGGGCCGCTGACGACGGACATCGCCCCCGGCTACGACCACATCACCTCGGCCATCGGCGCCGCGATGATCGGGTGGTTCGGCACGGCGATGCTCTGCTACGTCACGCCGAAGGAGCACCTCGGCCTGCCCAACCGCGACGACGTGAAGCGTGGGGTGATCACGTACAAGCTCGCCGCCCACGCCGCGGACCTCGCAAAGGGCCACCCGGCGGCACGCTATCGCGACGACGCGCTGTCGAAGGCGCGCTTCGAGTTCCGGTGGGAGGACCAGTTCAACCTGTCCCTCGATCCGGACACGGCGCGTGAGTACCACGACGCCACGCTGCCCGCCGAGGGCGCCAAGGTCGCGCACTTCTGCTCGATGTGCGGGCCGAAGTTCTGCTCGATGGAGATCACCCAGCAGGTGCGGGACTACGCCGCGCAGCAGGGGCTCGAGACCACCGAAGCGATCGAAGCCGGCATGCAGGCGCAGTCGGAAGCCTTCGTCGACGGCGGCGCCGAGATCTACAACCCGGCGGAGTGATCCGACCCGGTCGAGGCGCTCGGAGCGGGTCCGCTCGGGCGACCTCGACCCGGGTCCCGGGTCACGTCAGCGCGTGACGAGCCGCCGCCGGAGTCAGCGCGTGACGAGCCTCCGCTCGATGACGTCCATCCGCCCGGCCAGCGGGCTGCCCTTTTCGACCTCGTCTTCGACGCGTCGACAGGCGGCGAGCACCGTCGTGTGGTCTCGGCGAAAGAGCTGCCCCAGCTCGGGGTAGGACGCCGAGGTCAGCTTGCGCGACAGGTACATCGCCACGCGGCGCGGCGTGGCGATCGTCGCCACACGCTTGCGCCCGAGCACGTCCTTCTCGGTCACCGAGAAGTGCTCGCACACCGCCTTCAGCACGGCACGCGGGGACAGCTCGTTCGGCTGGTCCTGCACGACGTGGCCGAGCTGCTCGCGGGCGATGTCGACCGTGATCGGGATGCGACGGTGGTGCGCCCACGAGCCGATGCGCAGCAGCGCGCCGTGGAGCTCACGCACGTTGGACCGGACGTTCTCAGCGATGAACGTGCAGACGTCGCGGGGCACCGAGAAGCCGAGCTTTTCGGCCCGCTTCTGCAGGATGGCGACGCGGGTCTCGAGGCCGGGCGGCTGGATGTCCGTGATCAGCCCGGACGTCAGGCGCGACCGCAGCCGCTCCTCGAGGTGCGGCAGCTCGGCCGGCGGGCGGTCACTGGTCAGGACGATCTGACGCCCCGACCGGTGCAGCGCGTTGAACGTGTGGAAGAACTCGATCTGCGTGCGCTCCTTGCCGGACAGGAACTGCACGTCGTCCAGCAGCAGCACGTCGACGTCGCGGCGGTTCCGCTCGCGGAACTCGTCGATGCGACCCCGGTCCGACCCGAGCGAGTCGATGAACTCGTTCACGAAGGTCTCGGCCGACACGTACCGAACCCGCGCGTCGGGCGTCCGCTCGAGCACGGACAGGCCGATCGCGTTGAGCAGGTGCGTCTTGCCGAGCCCGACCCCGCCGTAGATGAAGAGCGGGCTGTACACGCCGCCCGGCGCCTCGGCGACGGCCCGCGCGGCGGACGCAGCGAATTCGTTGGTGTCGCCCATGACGAACGAGCCGAAGTCCCAGGTCAGCGACAGACCGCAGTCCATGGCGCGACGCCGCACATCGACCGGCGCCGTGCGGCGCGGGGTCGGGGCGACGTGAGCGTGGGTGACGGTCGCCGGCGTCGACGGAGTCGTCGGGGTCGAGCGCGACACGCCGGGCTGCAGGCCGAAGAGCGACATCTGCCCGTCGTCCCCTTCATCGTCGACCTCGATCTCCACGTGCCACGGGCGCCCACTCACCGCCTCGGCACACCGGGCGACGAGCTTGCGGTAGTTCTTCTCGACCAGCAGTGCGGACATCTCGTCCGCCGTGGTGAGAACGAGCGTGCCCCCGGTCGCGCGCTTCACACGCAGCGACGCAAAGTGATCCGTCCACGCGGACGCATCCAGGTGCCGTCGAATCTCTTCACTCGTGCGGGTCCAGAAGCTCGACATGGGCAGGCGCAACACGGGGCGGTCGGCGTGACGAACACGCCGAGGGGTAGCTGGATCTGCGGGTGCCCACGTCCCTGGATCCGACCCGGCGCGACCTCGAACACCGCCTGTCTGAAACCCCGTTGTGGGCCGGACCGGTGGTGACGACGGGAGCCCTCTCGGGCTCGTCCGAGACATCTCCGACGTGGGACCCCGGATGTACCATCGGGGGTCTCGACGAGGCAAGCCCGCGAGCCCATCGGAACGCCCGTTCAGCGAATCCACAACCCGCTGAAATCGTTACGTTCCAGCGACACTCCACAGCCCGGCCGAGCGCCCCCTGTGGACTTCTCGATCCGCGGGATCCATCCACCGATCAAGCACTTGCGGCGAAGGATCTCCCGACGATCCGTCGAGATCTCCACAGGCGCAGGATTGTTGCGGCATTCCGCGTCATTGCGCGTCACGACGCCGCACTGCCCCGCAACGCACCGCGCTCGAGCAGCCGCGCGACCAGGTCGCCCAGCACCTCGGCAAACGCCTCGTCGACGGCGGTGCCCGTGGCCTGCGCGGCGGCGATGGCCGCGTCCGCGGCGGACGCCTCCGTCGACGCCCAGGCGCGCACGACCGCCGCCTCGATCGGCGTCAGCTCGAGCCACCTCGGCGCGAGGGTCTCGCCGTGCCGATACACGAGCAGGTCGGCCGGCGGATCCACCGACGCACCGTCCCGGTGCACGGCATGACCGAGCTGCAGCACGCGGACGGTCGCCGAGACGACGGGCCGGCGCTCGAAGGCGAACGCCTCGACGTCGACGTCGTCGAGCTCCCGGGCGTCCCGCGCATGAATCACCGCGACGTCGTAGTCCATGGCATCCCGCGCCGCGGCGGGCAGGTCGGTGCTGGACGCCCACGTCGCGAACTCGGCGACCAGCGTCCGCAGGTACCGGGACCGGGGCGGATGCGCCGCGACGAACGCGTCGACGAGGGCGTCCATCGCGTCCGCACCGAGGGCGCGGGTCGTCCGCGGCGCGCCTTCGCGGATCACCCGACGAAACCGCGCGCGCACCATCGTCCGGTACAGCGTCCACCGGGCGTCGTAGCCGCCCGCGTCGCGCACGTCCGTCGGATCGAGCTCGCTCGACAGACAGATGCGGCGCACCGCGTCCTGCCACCGGCGAAGGTCGCTCACGCCGCCCCCGCGATGGCGGCGTCCACAAGCTGCTGCAAGCGCTCGCACTCGTCGACGAGCACGTCGAGCGGCGGCGCGTTGTTGTCGCGCTCCAGCAGCACCGGGCGTGGGCCGATGCGCTGCAGCACCTCGCCAACGAGGGTGAACACGTCGTCGCAGATCGGCTCGCCGTGGGTGTCGATGCGCAGCCCGTCGGGGCGAACGAGATGGCCGGCGACGTGCATCTGCACGACGCGCTCGCCGGGGATCTGCGCGAGGTACTCGCGCGGGTCGAACCCGTGATTCTGCGCGTTGACGTAGACGTTGTTCACGTCGAGCAGCAGCCGTGCGTCCGCCCGGTCGAGCACCTCGAGCAGGAACTCGATCTCGGGCATCTCGTGCTCCTGCGGCAGGTACGCGCTGACGTTCTCGACGGCGACCGGCCGGCCGAGCGCGTCCTGCAGCTCATGGATGCGGTCGACGCACACGGCGATCGACTCCGCCGTCCGCGGCAGAGGCAACAGGTCGAAGAGGTGCGCGTGGCCGGTGGCACAGAAGCACAGGTGGTCGCTGTACCAGGGCGCGTCGATGCCATCGACGAACGCCCGCAGGTCGGTCAGCCACGTCGGGTCGAACCGGTCCGGGGACCCGAAGTTCGTCGTGAGGCCGTGGGGCACGAGGTCCCAGGTGTCCGCGGCTTCTTCGAGGACGGCGCGAAACCGGCCGCCGCGACCGACGTAGTTCTCGGGGTGAATCTCGAGCCAGCGGACCGCAGCCGGCTGCGCGTCGAGCAGGTCGCGCGCAAACGCGATGCGCATGCCGAGCCCGACCCCCGCGACTCCCTGTCCGGCACCTTCGCCCATCTGGCTCTCTCGTCGTTCACGCTCGCCGCGCGAGCCGTCGGATGCATCGCACCCGGCGGCCAGCGAGGCGCGCGGCGCGCACGAGGCGCGCCGCGACACGCTCAACCTTCAGCGTCGCACGCGGCTTCGCCGTCGCACGCAGCCTCACCGTCGCACGCGGCCTCGCCGTCGCACGCGGCCTCGCCGTCGCACGCAGCCTCGCCGTCGCACGCGGCCTCACCGTCGCACGCGGCCTCGCCGTCGCACGCAGCCTCGCCGTCGCACGCAGCCTCGCCGTCGCACGCAGCCTCACCGTCGCACGCGGCTTCGCCGTCGCACGCAGCCTCACCCGAGCAGGCCGCCTCGGACGCCTCGCTCGGCATCGACGTAGGGCCCTCGTCGCCGGCGGACTGCGAGCCGCCGCACGCAACGGTGCTGGCGAGGCCGAGGGCCGTTGCAGCCATGGCCACGAACTTCTTCTTGAAGACGGGATTCGCCATCGGATTCATCTCGGTTTCTGGTGGAGCTCAACCGGGACCCCGCGCACCTCTGCGCAGCGCCCACCGCCCCTCAATGCCAGAAACCGACCCGAGGTCGCAAGAAGGCACGCGTCGTCGCTCGCACGCCCGAAATCGGCGGCGGACGAGACACCCGCACGTCCAGACGCACTCTGTGGGGTCAGGATGCATCCCACGACCACGCATCCGACCGCTTGCCCCTTCGGCGAGCGATCCCCAGTGTGGTGCGAGCATCTGCCTCGGCCCCGACGCACCGTGAACGACACACGTACAGCCTGGACCGCCCGCGTCGACGAGTCGATCGCCGACATCGACGCAGACGCCTGGGATCACCTCGTCGGCGACGGGTCGCCGTTCGTCGAGTACCGGTGGCTCCGCGCGATGGAAGACACCGGCTGCGTCGACCCGGAGCACGGCTGGCTGCCCCAGATCGTCACGCTCTACGAGGGGGACCGACTCGTCGGTGCGCTGCCTACGTACCTCAAGGGCAACAGCTACGGCGAGTTCGTCTACGACTGGGCCTGGGCCGACCTCGCCCATCGCCTCGGCGTGGACTACTACCCCAAGCTCATCGTCGCCTCACCGTTCAGCCCGGTGACCGGGCCGCGCGTGCTCGTCGACCCGGACGGGTCCGAGGCCCAGCAGACCGCCTGGCGCTCGGCGCTGGCGGACGCGATGACCGAGCTGGTGCAACGCTCCGGCGTCTCGGGCGCCCACGTGCTCTTCGCGCCGGAGGCCGAGGCGCGCGCCCTCGAGGACCGCGGCTGGTTCGTACGCGTCGCCCACCAGTACCACTGGCACAACGACGGATATCGGGACTTCGACGACTTTCTGTCGCGGTTTCGGTCCAAGCGGCGTCGGTCGATCCGGCGCGAACGCCGCCGGGTGCGCGAAGCCGGATACACCGTGGAGTCCATCGCTGGCACCGAACTCGACGAGGCGACGATGGACCGGGTGTTCGGGTTCTACGCCTCGACCTGCGACCGGTACGTCTGGGGGCGGCAGTACCTCAACCGGGCGTTCTTCGCGCAGGTCCACGACACGATGCCCGAGCGCATCCGCGTGTTCATCGCCCGCGACGCGGACGGCGAGATCGTCGCCGGCACCTTCAACCTCGAGAAGGGCGACCGGATGTACGGCCGGTACTGGGGCTCGACCGTCGACGTCGACCTGCTGCACTTCGAGACCTGCTACTACGCGATGATCGAGCACGCGATCGCGCACGGGATGCAGGCGATCGAGCCGGGCCAGGGCGGCGAGCACAAGTACACCCGCGGCTTCTCGCCCCAGCCGATGTACAGCGCCCACCGGATCCGCGACCGGCGGCTCGGCTGGATGCTGCAGCGCCACACCGCGCAGGAAAGCGGGCTCGTGCTCGACGAGGTCGAGCGCAAACGTGAGGCGGGGCCCCTGCGGTCGGACGACTGACCGCGCCCGGGGAGCCGACGACCGGCCTGGTGCAATGAGGCGACCGGCCGCCCATTCTGCGCAAAAACGGCGACCGCGCCGGCCCGACGAGCGGGCGCGGCGCGGCGCACGAGCGAGCCGGGATCGATCAGAAGTCGTGATCGTGCCCGTGGTCGTCGCTGTCTTCGTCGGCCTCGACGATCGCGCACTCGGTCGTGATCAGCAGACCCGCGACCGACGCCGCATTCTGCAGCGCAGTGCGGACGACCTTGGCGGGGTCGATGACGCCCATCTCGAGCAGGTCGCGCAGGCGCGAGCCGCCGTCGTCGCCCCGGAGGGCCGCGTCGATCGAGAGGCTCGACTTCGACGCGAACAGCGCGGACGCCACGACCGACTCCGTCAGGTCCGTCACCTCCGCGATCTGCGCGGGGGTCGCGTCCGGATCGCCGAGCCGGATCGTCGCCTGGTTGATGTGCTTGAGCGCCTTCTGCAGGTACACCGGCACGCGGACGGTCTGGGTGCGGTTGTAGAGATGGTTGCGGAAGGCCTGGTTCAGCCAGTGGACCGCGTACGTGCGGAACAGCAGGCCGCGGCGCCAATCGAACCCGTCGACCGCGCGGAAGAGGCCCAGGCAACCCTCCTGGATCAGGTCCTGGCGGTTGTTCCGCTTCATCACGTACCGCTCGACGTTGATCAGGACGAGGTACAGGTTGCGCTCGACCATCTCCGTGCGGAGCGCGTGCAGCTCCAGGGCGCGCCGGGCGACGTCGCGCGGCCGCGGCTCGTCGTTCGTCGGCTTGGCCTCGGGATCGAGGCCGGCGCGCTCGCGCGCTCGCGCCAGGCGCCGGCGAGCGAACTCGATCCGGCGAGCGAGCTGCGCCTCCTCGGCGCGGTCGAGGGGGATCATGTCGTCAACCTCGGCGCGGAAGTGCTGCAACGGGCTCAGGCCCGTGCGCGGGGCGGGGCGGCCGTAGCGCCAGCTCCAGGGGTCGTGCAGCGCGAGGTCGCGATGCTCGCGGTCGAGCTCTTCGATCAGCTCGTCCGCCAGCGACTCGAAACGGTCGGGATCTTCTGCCGCCGGGTCGAGCCGGCGATCCAACGCATCTTGGGAAATCGGATGAATCACGTCTGTCCTCTCGGGTGCCTGCCTGCGAGCCTTCGTCGGACGATCTCGACCGAGATCGAGGGGAGGGGCTGTTCGTCCTGCCAGACGAATCGGATGCCCCGCGCAGCCGAATTGGCTCGCGCTCCGTACGAGGGAAACCGGCGATTGAAGCCGGAATCCGCGGGAAACCGAGAGGTGTTACGTGCGTGCGACGATGCGAGTGCCGCGAGAGGTCGTGAGGCGCGGAACCTAGGTCCCCGTGATCACTTCCTCATCCTTGAAGGTCTTCTGAACCTCGCGCGGGATGTAGTCCTCGAGGTGCTTCAAGCGGTCGGACTCGCGCACGAGGTTCCGCGCGATGACCATTCGTTGAACTTGGTTCGTGCCCTCGTAGATCTGGAGGATCTTGGCGTCGCGGAAGCACTTCGCGATCGGATAGTCCTCCATGAAGCCGTAGCCGCCGAAGATCTGGACCGCGTCGGTCGCGACGTCCATCGCGGTGTCGGTCGCGAAGCACTTCGCCATCGCGGCGCGCTTGCTGACCCCGGACACGTCCCCGGTGTCCACCAGCGCGGCGACCGAGTAGACGAGCCAGCGCGAGGCCTCGGTCTTCATCGCCATGTCGGCGAGCATCTTCTGCACCATCTGGAACGACGAGATCGGCGCGCCGAACTGCTGCCGCCGGTTGGCGTAGACCACGGCGAGATCGAGCGCACCCTGCGCCGCTCCGACCGCCTGCGCGGCCACGCCGGGCCGGGCGTAGTCCAGCGTCATCATCGCGTGCTTGAAGCCCATCCCGGCGCGCCCGCCGATCAGGTTGTCCTTCGGGACGCGCAC
>Ga0209475_10004847_pt1 | contig 11376 bp, 13 predicted proteins | sample tdDd471_FD_187128 | JGI IMG/M metagenome (GOLD analysis project Ga0209475, IMG submission 187128) | Marine sediment microbial communities from the Atlantic coast under amendment with organic carbon and nitrate - tdDd47.1 (SPAdes)... | ecosystem: Environmental > Aquatic > Marine > Coastal >...
CCGGGCATGCCCGGGCTTTTTCGTTTGATCATGAGAGAATAGCCTACTGGCCGTTCATCATGAAAGCCGGGATGTCCTCGCCGAATCCGACCGGCATCGGCCCGTCATCATTGTTGTGGCGGCGGCGATCCTTGCTGCGGTCCCGTTTTTGTTCGGGCCGGGCATCGCGCTTTTGTTCGGGACGATTGCTGTCGCGCTTTTCTTGCGGTCGCGGCGCTTCTTCGGCGGCCACGACCTCGGCGACGGGCACTTCCTGGGGTGCTTCCGCACGCGCCTCGCGCTCCTTGCCACCACGATTGCCACGCTCGCGCTTTTCGCCGCGGTCACGACGGCGACCGCGCTTGCCGTCGCTCTCGTCGTCGTCGGCGCTGGCTTCCGGGATCGGCTCGAGCCATTCGATCTTGTTGGTGATGAGCTTCTCGATCGCCTCGAGATGCTTCATCTCCGGCTTGGAGACCAGCGTGAACGCCGCACCCTCCCTGCCGGCGCGGCCGGTACGCCCGATCCGGTGGACATAGTCCTCGGCGTGGATCGGCACGTCGAAATTGAAGACGTGGCTGACATCGGGGATGTCGAGGCCGCGCGCGGCGACGTCGGAGGCGACGAGCAGCTGGATCTTGTTGTCCTTGAACCCGGCGAGCATCGCCATGCGCGAACGCTGGTCCATATCGCCATGCAGGGCGCCGACCGAAAAACCGTGTCGGTCGAGCGAGCGGAACAGGTCGGAGACGTCGCGCTTGCGGTTGCAGAAGATGATGCCGTTTTTCAGGTTGGTCTGATTGCGGATCAAATCGCGCAGGGCCGCGCGCTTCTCGTAATCCTTCTTCGAGACGCCCAGCAGCTTCTGTTCGACCGTCGTCGCGGTCGACGCGGCGCGCGACACTTCCACGCGCACCGGCGCGTGCAGGAACTGGTCGGCGAGCCGGGTGATCTCCGGCGGCATGGTGGCCGAGAAGAACAGCGTCTGGCGCGTGAAGGGGATCAGCTTGCAGATGCGCTCGATGTCGGGGATGAAGCCCATGTCGAGCATGCGGTCCGCCTCGTCGATGACGAGGATCTCGACGCCGGTCAGCAGCAGCTTGCCGCGCTCGAAATGATCGAGCAGGCGACCGGGCGTGGCGATCAGCACATCGACGCCGCGCTGCAGCTTGCGGTCCTGATCCTCGAAAGAGACGCCGCCGATCAGCAATGCGACATTCAGCTTGTGGTTGATGCCGTACTTGTTGAAGTTTTCCTCGACCTGCGCCGCCAATTCGCGGGTTGGTTCGAGGATCAGCGTGCGCGGCATGCGCGCCCGTGCGCGGCCCCGTTCGAGGCGCGTGATCATCGGGAGTACGAAGCCGGCGGTTTTGCCTGTGCCCGTCTGGGCAATGCCGAGGACGTCCTTGCCCTCAAGCGCGTGCGGAATGGCCTGTTCCTGGATGGGCGTCGGTTGCGTGTAACCGGCGGCCTCTACGGCCTTCAGGACTTTGTCGGAAAGTCCGAGTTCTGAGAAAGATGTCAATGGATATCCACGTTTCGCAAATCGAATACGGATGAAACTGCACGACGAGTGCCGTGCATTCGCCTGTCGCCTAGGCTTTTGCCGGCCGAAAGTCAACCGAAAGCCCGGAATTTCAGCGCTTTAGGGCACGAATTGTGACATACAACGGTAATAAAAGCGAAGAGTTACGCAGCGTCTTTTCGCAAAATTCGTAATCCGCCGCTCCGGCCTCCGCGTAAACGGCATGATGTCACGAGACATCCTATCAACAGGAGGTAATCAATGAAACCGATCAAGACCGCTATCATTTCGGCCATGGTTCTGGCGCTTGGCACCGGCTCGTCGCTGGCCATGAACAAGGACATTGTCGACACGGCGGCCGGCAATGCGGATTTCGAAACCCTGGTTGCAGCGGTGCAGGCCGCAGGGCTTGTCGACACGCTGAAGGGTGAGGGTCCGTTCACGGTGTTCGCCCCGACCGATGATGCGTTCGCCGCGCTCGGCACCACCGTCGACGAGCTGCTCAAGCCCGAAAACAAGGACAAGCTGACGGCGGTCCTCACCTATCATGTCGTTCCGGGCAAGGTGATGTCGTCCGACCTGACCGACGATGCGATGGTCGCGACCGTGCAGGGTTCGGACGTCAAGATCGATCTCGACAATGGCCCGATGGTGAATGATGCGAACGTCACCACCGCGGATATCGAGACATCCAACGGCGTCATCCATGTCATCGACAAGGTGATCGTGCCGGAAGGCGTGCTCTGACGCATTCTGGCTTATACGATGCATGGCCCGGCGGAACACCGCCGGGCTTTTCTCGCGCGGCGTCCGATCTGATTGGAGCAATCAGATCGGTAAACTTGCCGCGCTGGCTTAATTTGCGGACCGGCAATCTTTCCGATCATGACCCATCACGATCGGGAACCGGTCTAGTAGCGGAACTGTTCGGCCAGGATCCGCTCGTCCCATGAGTGGGAGCCGTCGAACAGAATGGTCGCCGTGGCGTCGCGCGCTTCCTCGATGCGGACGGAGCGCACGGATTTCACTTCCGTGTGATCCGCGACCGCATTGACCGGCCGTTTGACTGGTTCCTGCACGGTGAATGTGACGGAAACCTGGTTCGGCAAAAGGGCGCCGCGCCAGCGCCGCGGCCGGAACGGGCTGACCGGCGTCAGCGCGAGAAGCGGCGCGTCGATCGGGATGATCGGTCCCTGTGCGGAGAGGTTGTAGGCCGTCGAGCCTGCCGGGGTCGCCAGCATGACGCCGTCGCAGATCAGTTCGGCGAGGCGTTCCTTTCCATCGACGTGAATGGCGATCTTGGCGGCCTGGTAGGATTGCCGGAACAGCGAGACCTCGTTGATCGCGAAAGCCTCGACCACTTCGCCGTTCATGTCCTCGGCGCGCATTCTGAGCGGCCGGATCGTCTCCGCTTCGGCCGCCGCGATCCGTTCGCGCAATCCGTCCTCGCGGAAATCGTTCATAAGGAAGCCGACCGAGCCGCGATTCATCCCGTAGATGCGCTTGCCCGTGTTCATGAAGCGGTGCAGCGTCTGCAGCATGAAGCCGTCGCCGCCCAGCGCCACGATGGTCTCGGCTTCCTCGATCGCTTCCTGTCCGTAAAGAGTGGACAGCAAGGCCGCGGCTTCGTTCGATTCCGGCGTGTCCGATGACAGGAAGGCGAGGGAGTCGGGGTTCATCGTCAGGCTTTCGTTCGAAATTCGCGTCGGCGCTTAACACAGCCTATCGAAATAGTCTCTTTACAGCTTACATATATATTCGTATCGCGTGCAGCATGTGCCCTTGTAGCTCAGTTGGTAGAGCATCTGATTTGTAATCAGAGGGTCCGCGGTTCGAGTCCGTGCGGGGGCACCAGATTTTTCAATGGGTTACGTGTCGTCTCGGAAGCTGGCTACAAGTTTTGTAGCCACACTGTAGCCTGTTGTTGCGTACTGTGTAGCTTTCCGGCACTCCTCCCTTGCTCGGGCGCACATGAATTTCCTTTGTGCGATGAGCTTTAGAAATCGAGGCTGTTAAGGGGTCGAAATGACAGTTTTAGCAACCGTTCTTATTGTTGGCACGATAGCCGGTTGCGTCCTGTCTGCAAAACCAGACTACTTTCGATCCCTGTTTCCCGATGCAGAATTGAGGCGAAAGGTGGCCATTTATGGCTTCGGCGCTTATCTCGTGCTGCTGATTGTAGTCGTATACGGCGGCGGGGGCGGAGTTGAGCAGGTCTATCGCAGATAGCGATTGTCAAATGCGTGCCGCATAAAAAGCAGCGGCACCGACCTAAGCCGGGCCGCGCTTGTGGTGGCTCCGCGTGGTAGAATCAGGCGACCTCGACTAGATCGGCCGGCAACCAATACCGGCCGTGATCGTATTGGATCAGGTACTCTTCCAAGATTTCAGCGCAGCCAATTATCGTGCCGCCGCACGGTGTTGTTGCTCCTAGTGCTAAATTCATCCGACTTCTCCATACCGCCCTGTGCGGCCCGGAAAGCATGGCTTCACTAAGGAAAGGAGTCAATAACCCTTTGATATTTAGGCGTTTTCGCCTATTTAGGAGATCCTAAGTCCGATACCAGATCCAATTCGGCGAGCCGGTATAGGTGCATTCGCCTCTGCCTAGCGAAGTAGCGCAGGTTTTGCGGTCAACCAGGCAGGTAGGGAGACTTGCAGCCGGTTTCGCGTATGCGTGCCTCGATGGCCTGCTTCTCACCCTTCCTTTGAGCGATCAGCCCTTCTTTGTCGGCGCCGGACAGGCTCGACAACGGTACACCGATCAGAAACACGCCGAGCGCATCGCCTGTGACGGCTTGTTTCTGCTCGGCGAAGAGGTTGTTCAATTGGGTGTTGGTGTTGAGCAGTTGGGTATTGAGTTCGTCGCAGCTCAGTCCTGAATATGCGCTCATAGGCGCTGGCGTCGGCGCTATCGCGTCGGGATTCTTTGCGCAACTTGCGACAATAAGAGCCGAGCCGACGGTCAATGCTATCTTGAGTTTCATCATGCCCCCTCCTGCAACTCAGAGAAAATTGCCGCGTCTGCCTGCTGATTGCAAGGTGAAACGCGACCAGTATTGAATACGACCTGCGAACGGAGGAAAGAGGCGGCTATGTGCAACCTCTACAACATCACCAAGGGCCCTTCGGCTATCCTCGAATTCACCCGCGCGATGAAGAACCGCGCCGGCAATCTGGAGGGCGGCAAGGTCTGGCCGGACTATGCCGCGCCGATCGTCCGGGCAGGGGAGGATGGCGAGCGCGAACTGGTCACCGCCCGATGGGGCATGCCCTCGCCGAAATTCGCCCTGGAAGGAAAGAAGACCGACAAGGGCGTGACCAACATCCGCAACGTGAAATCGCCCCACTGGCGCCGGTGGCTGGGCGTGGAGCACCGTTGTGTAGTCCCGGCTACAGAGTTCGCCGAGCCGGCGCGCAAGCCAGATCCCGAGACCGGCCGCAAGGGTAATCACTGGTTCGCGCTCGACGAGGACCGGCCTCTGTTCTGCTTTGCTGGCGTCTGGACCAACTGGACGAGCGTGCGCAAGCTGAAGGAGGGCGAGGTCACTGCCGACCTCTACGGCTTCCTGACCACAGAGCCGAACGGCGTCGTCGCGCCGATACATCCGAAGGCGATGCCGGTGATCCTGACCTCGCAGGACGAGATCGAAACCTGGCTAACGGCCGATTGGGAAGAGGCAGCCAAACTTCAGCGGCCTTTGGCGGATGATATGCTTCGGGAAGTTGACGAGCTGGAATAGTTCTTGTTGCAGTCGGCTCCAAGCCCCCCCGCCCGAGGGAGGCAGTCTGTCATTCGTCGTCAGTCGGGGCTTCATCTTTGGAGCCGAGAGCTTTTGATAAAGCTCCCACTAACTTACCGAACCATGTCGTTTCCGACCATTCGCCCGTCAGTATCACACGTATCAGCAAGGCGACGGCGAGTATCAATCCGATCGCCATCAGCGTGGTCCAGATACCAGTCGCCCAAACAATTGTGGCGACAAAAATCATCGCGGCGATCAAGAGGACAACGGAGGAAATTATGCCAAAGCGTTGGCTAGCGTGCCAACGTTGATCCTGTTGATCTGCGCTTTCCACGACTTTGCGCGCAAGTTCGGGATTTGATTCTGACAAACGCCGAAGTTCGGCTAGATCATTACCCTTGTAATGAAACTGCCCGATGTACAGGTGGTTAGTTGTTCCGTCGCCTGATCCGCTGTCTGACTTGGAACTATCCGGCTTTGCGGGTGGGAGTATTTCTTCGTTCATCGCTGCCACGACCGTGTTCGCGCCGGTCCCCGGCTGACTTGCCTGAGATCGTCGTTTTTGCTTCTTTCACAGCTGACGAAACAGCGTTGCGAATGGGGCGCAACGTAAACGTGTCATTCACGCCTTTGTTAAACGCCTTCTTGTCGAAGAAGATGCTGTGGCTCATGGTGGTGTGCTCGCGTCCGGTACACGCTGGATATATGCATACACGTTTTGGGTTGCCAATAGGTTTCAAAAAATTTGAATTCTGCGTAAAAAAATTTGTGATGGTTTTCGGCGCATTCGGCGGTTCCACGCCTATGTAAATGGTTTCGTTATTCCTTCAAAGGTAGTCCCTAAGCGCCCATGCGGGATCGCGCGTTTGCCAGCACGATAACTCAATCAGTCTAGACTGCGCTTCACGTATCGGCCGGTTGTCGCTGTTTTCGATTAAGATAGCTGCCGCATGCAGAGTCTTTGACCCAGACGGCAGCCGTCTCGCACTATCGCCGTGCGGTCACATTATCGTTCGCCACGCCCGGCGTACCGCCGGCCTCCGCGATCGCCAGTGAGATCAGCCAGGCGATAAAGCGCCTGTCCTGCTCCATGGCGATGTCGAGGGCGCGATAGAGCGCGCCGAGAAGTTCACTGTTGTTCATGGTTGCCCCCATGTCGTTACAAAAAGGGGCTGCATTTGCCGGATCGCCGGACAAATTCCGATACCCGCATGTGTGGGGTCAGCGTGCCTCTCCGGTCCGGCCGGGAGGCCTGACGATCACGTCGCATCCCAGTCGTCGGCACTCCGAACACCGTAGCCGGCGCGCAATCTGCCGCACGCGCAACTCCGAACGGAGTACACCCAAATCGAGATCGCGGTAGTGATTGCAGGGGCTGCAGACAGCCGTCACCCGGAAGCCCATTTCGATGGCCTCGGCTATGGTGTTGCCGTCAGAAGTCGGATGCATAGTCCACGAAGGTCATGAAATAGAAAAAGCCAGCGACGATCGCGGCGACCGCGCCGGCCATGAGCCAAGCGATCAACGCAGGCCGAACTCCCGTCTCCGGGTCTCTCCATAGCTTCGTCATTTGCCCAGCTTATCGGAATCGGCGTTGTCGGCGAAAGTGATTTTGGCGGGGTCGCAATTGACGGCCACCTCAAACCGCGCCAGCGTCACGGAATGATCAAAGCCCCGCGACATGATGGAGACTGGCCCGACCGCGCTTTAGAATGCGAGGAGGCAATGGAGGACGCTTTCATCCGGTTAGCAGATTGCCTCCAGTTGGGCGGCATGTCGCCGGAGCAGGCCGCATCCGAATTGATCGCCGCCGCAGCGAGCGTTCAGCACCCCTTTGCAGCCGATCTTCGGCAGCTCGCTGCCTTGGCAATCTCGAAGGGATGGCGCAAGCTTGAAGTCGCGCGCGGGATTGTCAGCCTTGCCGACAATTACAAACTCGCTGTGGAAGCGAACCGCGAGACGGAACGGGAAATCAGGCGGGCGTGGCGGGAGCTGGATTAGTTCATTCGATATAGTCGAGCTTAAAAGCTTGGTCGCAAACACACGGGCTGGGCGACGTTACCTACTGAGTACATCTGCCGATCGGGGACCGCACCAAGCTGTGGGCTAGGTGTGCGATCCCCGAGCCGATGATTGGGCGCGACATCAAGGATATGCGGTCAGCAGGAGCGGCGCGGCGCTTTTCAGGAACGCGACCTCGCCTGCCGTGGCGCCGGTGTAGTTGCCGAGATCGATCGTGCCGCCATGTGTGGTCATGCTCGACGCAGGAAGCGTCGGCGTTGCGCTCAGGTCGCCAGGAGTAAGCCCATTGATCGTCACGCTGGAGCCGTCGAGAGACGGCGTTGGCGTCTTGAACATCGGGTTGTGCGACAGGTCGATGCCGAACTTCGCAGCCGTCGCGCTGGTCCATGTACCAACCAGTCCGCCGCCGCCCCTGCGGATGAAACGACGGCACTCCAGTTCCTCTACTGTGAACGGCGGAGTCTCAAAAGCCCTCGCGTGCCAACCCGCTCCGAAATCTGGCAGTGCTATTTCCCACGTCTCGGCCGTATTGATTGGGAACGACAGCGCGACCACAAGATAGTCGTCACCATTCGAGCCGAGCGTTTTACCTGACGTACTTGGCAGCGTGACCGGAAATACGTGATGCGCCCATGACGTGCCAACGGACTGAGCAGCCGATAGTGCGCCAACTACAGATGATGGCGAGCCGCCGGTCCCGAAGTGTTGCTCGCACCGAAGCGAAACGGAACGCGACGCTGAAGTCGTTTTCATGAATAAGCGCAGAGCGGCCCGGCGTCCTTCGAACAGCGCGACATTCGGGATTTTCCATGCCCAATACATAAAGGACTGACCGCTTGCCGCAGTGACCGCCCACCGCATGAAATGCTCCGGTTCATATGGCACGTCAGTCTGCCCAAGCGCGAAATCCTGCCTGGTCAACGTGCTAGTCACAGAGCCGTCATAAGTGGTGAAGAGCCCGTCCACGGTGTTGGCCGCGCCGCTTGGCGGATTGGACCTACTGGTACCGATAGCGGCATGACGGAATGTCGGATTAATGAGCCTGTTTTTTCCGTAACCGCGCTCATGGATGGCAAGTCCTTCCTCGGCCCAGAAGCCGCCCTTCGGGAAACTGCCAAATTCGACACCTGTCGAGCGGATATGTTTCGTCGCAGGCCAGGTCAGGTATTTCTGCTGATCGAGGAAAGTACGGTTGTCGATCGACACGCCTGGACCGATACCGTCATCGCAGACAACCGGGAAATTCTGACCAAGGTCTGTGTGGCCGGTAAAGTTGATCGTCTGCGGGAAGTCGTAACCGCCGGGAACAGTCTCGCTCAGAGTGAACTTCACCGACGCTTCGTTGCCGTTCGAAACACCGAACGTCGACATATAGGTGCCGTGGAAATTGTTCTGGTCGGTAAACCCGAACTCGATGCCCACAGAGCCGTCCAGCGTGGCGAGGATGTAGGTGTCGAAGAACTGCGAGCGCAGCGGATCCTTGCCGTTCGATGCCGATCCGGTATAGCCATCAAGGCGGATGCCGGTCGTATCAGTGTTGGTCAGATTGATGCGCGTATTCTCGAAACGGTTGCCTTCGGCCGAGATCGCCTCGGTCTGTGTGCCGCCGGAACTGATCGACTCCGCTGCGACGCAGCCGATATCGATGGCAACGCCGTTATCTTCGGGAGACGCGACGGTCAGGTTCAGGAACTTGCCACGGTTGCCGGACAGAATTTCCAGCCCCTTGGCTGCAAGGCTGTTGCAGTTCAGCGCGATATTGCTGATGCCATTACCCTGCGACGGGCCAGCAATCTTGACCATCGTGCCGCCAGAGGCGCCGGTCCATTTGAACCGCGTACCCTTGTCCTCCTGTGGCCCTCCCGTGTTGGTCAAGCGCAGGAACGGCGCACCCACGCCAACGAGCTCGACGCCGTTGATCGTGGAATAGGATGTTGACGTACCGTCTCCGACAGTGACCGTCGAAGTAAGCGCGTATTCCGCATCGCGGAAACGAAGCCTCTTGACGCCAATCAGCGCGCAGATGTCGACGGCATCCTGAATCTTTGCGGAGTCGCTCGTTGCGCCGTCCGCGGAAAGCTGAAACCAATGCGCGTCGGCGCCGGCTACGTGATAGCCAGCGCGGCGAATCCATGCGCCGGAAGCTGCTGCCGTGTCATCGGCTTTGACGTAAATGCCTTCCTGCACATCAGCGGCAATCTGAGTAGAATAATCGCCTGCAACAAAGCCCCACAAAGACCCGTCAAAATAGGCGAGCGTCGTCGACGCTGTTGCGAGCGCTTTCAACTCCGTACGGTCGGCAGGCGTCTCAACGCCTGATCCGCCGCCAACATCTGCACGCCACGTGGTTCCGTCAGTCCAGACAGTCACACCTTCATACTGGCCAAGTGCCAGCGTCGACTGCCCGTTGATCGTCTCGGCACCTGCCGGATCGATCGTCAAAGCGCCCGCTCCGATATTGAAGAACCGGCACTGGAAAAGCGTGTTCGCCTCGACCGCTGCCGCAAGTGTTGCTGCGGCCGTAAGCGACGCGGTTACGGCCGTCGCTTTGTTAAAGATAATGGTCCAGCCGCCATCCGCTGAGACGACCGTGTAATCGTCAGTCTTGACGACTTCGCGACCGCTGATGGCGTAACCGACACGCCCCTGCAGCGTCGCGCGGATGTTCGATTTTTTGGGTGGGTAAGCGCCTGAAGAGGGCACGCCCGGATTTACGAAATCGCGGAATGCGCTTTCAAAAGTCGTCTCTGTCATGAGGGACGATCTCCAAATTGTAGAATGAAGTGATTACGGGACGACGATCGCGCCGGCGGTTAGTCAGGCTGCTCCGGCCAACGAATTGTCATAACTGCCTCGTCTGTGCTTGCGCGACGCGACTGCCCATCGTGCGGTTTAGCTGCTTGTCGTACTGGCTAAGGCCGGTCTGCACGCCCTGGCGCACCAGGTCGATGACATGCGCATCGCCGTTGGCGCCTTCGACGCTGACGCTAATCGCGACAGGTTGAGTGCCGCCGCTCTTGCCGCCGCTAGGAATACGCAAATCAACAGGTATGCGCCGCCCGTCAGGCAACGGCACAGCGGCTTCAGGTCCAGCCTCGCCGAAGATAGCAGCAGACTTCGAAACGCCGCCACGGGCGAACGTCGGCAACGGACGGCCGTTTGCAACGACCCCGCCTTTGGCCAGGCCGAAGATCTTGCCGATGCCGCCAAAGCCACTGCCAGAAAACAGACTGTTTAACCCGGCTTCCAGAAGCCGATCGGCGACCTTGCTAAGTGCATTCGCAAGGGCTTCTGCTGCGCTCGTGCCTCGGGTTATGTCCTGAATCATGCCGCCCAGAACATCCTTACCGATCGCCCGCAATTCCTCCGCGGCTTCGGCTGCGGCTTCAGTCGCCTCGCGCTCGCGGTAAATCGCCTCGATCAGCATTTCGATTTCGGCACGCTGTTGCGCCGTGGCCGCGGTTCCGGCCTGGCGTAGCGCGTTTGCCTTTTCTCGCTCGACGTCGGTTGCACCGATTAACGCGCGTTCATGCTCGAGGTTTTCGATAACCCGCAGAACGGCTTCGGCCTCGCGATTGGCGGCCGCAACAGCGGCATTACGACTGCTTCCGCTGCCATCGTCTTTCGTCGGCAGAACTGTTTTCTTAGTCTTGTCCGCGAGCGTGCCATAACGCTTCTGCATCTCTGCGATAAGCGCTTCGTCGGCCGCGGTTAGCATATTGCCGGCGCTGCCCGTGAAGGCGTCGCGAATGCGCGCATCCGGACCCAAGTCGCGGCCCGCGGCGCGGGCAAGGTCGGGATCCAGCAGCGTCACGTCGTCGAGCATTAGACCTGCACTGGCCATGCCCTCGGCGATCCGTTTGAAGAACCCTGAATTTCCGAGCTCTTCGCCCTTGCTAATCAGGTCGTCGATCGCCGTAACGGCAGTCAGGATTGCGCTCTTCGAATTGATCGAGAACCGCCGCCACATCGCCGTAAATTCGTCATCAAGCGTCTCGGCACGCCGCAGGAGCTCTTCGTCGATTACGCCTCCCGCCTCGACCGTGGCCTTCTGCATATCGCGCAGGCCGTCGCTGCCGTTGCGCAGGGCGAGCACGAAATCCG
>Ga0209475_10004848_pt1 | contig 11374 bp, 8 predicted proteins | sample tdDd471_FD_187128 | JGI IMG/M metagenome (GOLD analysis project Ga0209475, IMG submission 187128) | Marine sediment microbial communities from the Atlantic coast under amendment with organic carbon and nitrate - tdDd47.1 (SPAdes)... | ecosystem: Environmental > Aquatic > Marine > Coastal >...
TTTACACCCATGGAAAGAACAACGTAATCTACATTCAAGCTGGTTGTTCTTTTTGTCTTTGTATCTTCTAGGACAATTTCATTTTTAAGAATATTTATTAGTTTATTAGCTGGATGAAAGGATACTCCTGCATCTCTAAGCTGTGGAATCAATTCACGTGTAAACTGCATATATGTTCCTGGTGAAATCTCCTCTTCCATTTCTATAATATGCACTTTATTAGCATTGGTAGCTAAGTACTTTGAGGTTTCGAGCCCAGTTAGTCCAGAACCTATAACAGCAATTGTTTTGTTTTGCAATGCAACGCTACTATCCAAAATTTGTGTAACTGTATAAACATTTTTCTGGTCTACACCTTCAATAAATTTAGGTCTTATAGCTACTCCTCCAGTTGCCACTAACACAGCATATGGCGAAAAGTCATCAATTAGCTCTTTTGTTGCAATGGTTTCATACTTAATATTTCCTCCAAGTTTTCGTACTATATGGGTAAGATCATCTATACAGTACTTTAGTTTTTCTTTTTTAGGTGGTACAATTGCTAAGTTTAACTGTCCACCTGCTATTTTTTCTTTCTCTAAAATCGTGACAGCAAACCCCCGCCTAAGTAGTGTTTCAGCAGCCATCAGTCCTGCTACCCCTGCACCGACCACTACAACAAGTCTGCCTTCACCGTTCTTGCTTAATTTACTATTATCCAATCCAAGCTTAGGATTAACTGCACAATCACCATGCTGTACTTTCAATGCATTTTTGCTCATGGTTTCAATACAGTACAAACAGCAAATACACCTTTTTACTTCATCCTCTCTGTTTTGCTCGCATTTTTGTACAAAATATGGATCAGCAATGTTTCCTCTACCTATTGCGACAAAATCCTGATGTCCCTCAACTAAAAGCTGTTCTGTAAATGAAGGATTTTTTATTAAATTAGCTGCAATAATCGGGATTTTAACGACATTACGAATTTCCTGTACATACTTTCTTCGCCATCCTTCGTCGAAAGATACAGGCTCGATCATATAATTCATAGTTTCATAAGCACCTGATGAAATACTTAGTGCATCTGCACCATATTCCTCAATCTTTTTTGCAATATCAATAGCAGTCTCAATGGTATAACCAGAATTCTTCTTATCTGCTGAACCAACGTCCCAATACCCCTCATCAGCAGAAATCCTAACAGTAATAGGAAAATCTGCACCACACTTTTGCTTTATGCCATGAACAATTTCTCTTATTATTCTTGTCCTGTTCTCTATACTTCCCCCATATTCATCATTTCTTTGGTTTGTACGTGGGCTAAAAAACTGGTGCAGTAAATAGCCATGTGCCGCATGGATTTCAACACCATCTCCTCCAGCTTGTAATACTCGGTATGCACCATCTATAAACTTTTGAATTATCTTTTTAGTCTCTTTTTTTCTAAGGGCTCTATTCTTAGCATAATTATAATCACAGGGTGCTACTTTTGATGGACTTACAACTGGTAATCCTATACCTTTATGCAGAATTCTTTCCATCAAGACATTATTCTTACGAAGTAATTTTTTAAAATTTGGAAAAATTCTGTCTATTGCTATCATTATTGGTCCTGTACCAATCATAATATTCATATTTTGATATCCTGGATGATGAAGTTGGATAAAAATCTTTGCTCCATGTTTATGTATTCTAGTAAAGAACTCGCTAAGAGGTTCAATGTTCTCATCTCGACTTACAGAAAGCTGATTTAAAAAAGCCATGCCAGTAATATCATCTATGCGGGTAACACCAGGGATGATTAAACCTACTCCCCCTTTGGCTCTCTCTTCATAATATGTCATTAATTCTTCTGTAGGCTTGCCATTTATCTGCCCAAACCCCATACACATTGCAGGCATAACTACTCTATTTTTAATCTCTACACTACCAATTTTCATAGGTGATAACATTTTTGCAAACTTAACCATCTTCTTCTCCTTAACAATTGCAAAATTTAATATTTTTTATTAGTTTAACTCTTTAGACAACTTAAAATGTACATACTGTTGACAATATAATCAATAAATAATATAATGATGATACATAGTGTCTTATTATATCATAAAAATTACCGTAATGACACTAAATTATGAATTCAATTTCTAATTTATTATATTATCGAACATAAAATCATAGATATGATAACAAAAGGAATAATCTTTTTGTTATTTTATATATCTATATGATGATACACTGTGTAACCTGACTATTAATTTAAAGATTTTATAATAAAACGTTAGGAGGATGTAATGAATACTGATATCAAGTATATTGAACAAAAAGCGAGAGAGCTGCGACACAAAATTGTTGATACCACACTATATGCTGGTGGAGCGCATGTAGGTGGTGCAATGAGCTGTGCAGACATTATGGCACTATTGTATTTTGACGTTTTAAATATTGACGTTGAAAATCCAGAGTGGGAGGACCGTGATCGGTTCATTCTCAGTAAAGGGCACACGGCAGTTGCATTTATCCCTGCACTTGTTATGAAAGGTTTTTTAGAAGAAAGCTCACTTGAAACATTTAATCACTTTAAGTCGCCATATGGTATGCACCCTGATTCACTAAAAATCAATGGCTGCGATGTATCATCTGGCTCATTAGGACACGGACTTTCCATTGCTGTTGGAATGGGATTATCTGCAAAACAGCTAAAGAAAGACTTTTACACTTACTGCCTAATGGGTGATGGTGAGTGCGATGAAGGTAGTGTATGGGAGGCAGCAATGTGCGCTTCACATTATAACCTAGATAATATTATTGCTTTTGTAGATCGTAACAAATGCATGATAGATGGATTCACAGAAGATGTAATGAGCCTAGAGCCTTTAGATTCCAAATGGGAAGCTTTTGGGTTCCATACATTAAAAGTTGATGGACACAATATCAAAGCATTAAAGGAAGCAATTGAAGAAGCAAAAGCAACAAATGGAAAACCAACGGTTATTATCTTAGACACAATTAAAGGAAAAGGTGTCGATTTTATGGAAGGTGATCCTAAGTGGCACTACGGGTCAATGGATTCAGATTTAGCAGCAAAAGCAAAAACTTCTATAGATAGGGAGGTGTTGTAAATGGCAGCAAAAACAGGCACTACATGGAATTGTTATGATGCAGCAACCATGTCATCAAAGGAGATATATGGTCGTGTTCTAGCAGAAATGAGTAAAACAGATGAGCGCATTGTAGGTGTAACTGCAGACTTAGCAAAATCTACAGCTATTTCTTGGTTTGCAAAGGAGTTCCCTAATCGTTTCTATAATGTAGGTATTGCAGAGCAAAACTTAATGGGAGTTGCAGCAGGTATGGCAAAATGCGGATTAATCCCCTTTGTTTCTACATTCTCAATTTTTGCTAGTATGAGAGGTGGCGAACAACTAAGAAGTGATATTTGCTACCAGAAGTTAAATGTTAAAGTAATTGCAACACATGGTGGAATATCATTTGGTCAAGCTGGGAGTACTCATCACAGTACAGAGGATATAGCTATTTTACGTGCAATTCCAAATCTTACTGTTATCGTTCCTGCAGATGGAACGGAAACAGCTCAAGCAGTACGCCAATCAATGGATATAGATGGACCAGTATATATAAGAATTGGTAGAGGATTCGAGCCTCCACTATATGAAAATGAAGATTATGACTTCAAAATTGGTAAGGCAATAACACTTAAAGAGGGTACTGATTTAGCCATTATTGGCTGTGGAATAACTGTCCTACAAGCATTGCAAGCAGCTAGAACTATGGAGGAAATAGATGGTCTTAGCGTACGCGTAATAGATATGCACACAATCAAACCTATTGATGAAGAGGCTATTATTAAAGCAGTATCTGAGACACGCCGTATATTAGTAGCAGAAGAGCATAATATAATGGGCGGTCTAGGTGATGCTGTTGCAGATGTTATTGCAAGAAGTGGTAAAGGGTGTGTGTTTCACAAGCTTGGAATACCTGATGTATTTAGCGAAGTTGGTTATCCTGAGGATTTATATGCACATTATAAATTAGATGCCAATGGAATTTTAGACACTGCAAGAGAATTAATGGGTAGAGAATTTGAAGAAGATGAAGATTGGGAAGACGAGGTATAGTATATGGATGCCAAAACATTTGAAAGAATAAGCGCTAGATTATTTTTTAATGCAGTCTTTCCCGTTATGAAGGTCATACTTACCGATGATGAAAAAATGAATAAGAAGTTTCAAGACGTTTGTGCAAATGTTCAGATTGTAGCTAAAGACTACGATGATTTGGTAGGAGCTTATTTAGTATTTAATAATGGTGATTTTAAAGTAGTAAATGGTATATGTGAAGATCCTGACATTACATTATCTTTTAAATCATTAAAAGCAATGAACGATATGTTTAGAGGTGGTAGCAACCTGCCTGCTATAAAAGGTATTATGAAAACTGGTCTTTTAATTAAAGTGCTTTCATTATTAATGGCAATAAAATTAATCATGCCTGATTCAAAGACCCCTACCGAGGAAAAGAAAAAGCTAAAAGTAAAGATGACCTTATACATGATTACTACAGCAGTCAGTCAGTATAACAAGGCTGGCGTTAAGGCAATGGCAGAATGGACAAAAAAGCAGCCTGATAGGATTTATCAGTTTTCTGTTAAAGATGTCGATATTGCAGCATACATAAGGATAAAGGCAGGAAAATCAAAAGCAGGTCGCGGAGTGTATGAACGTAGAAGTCCATTTGTGCATTTTGCATTTAATTCAGTAGATGGAGCATTGCAAGTACTTGGTGGTAAAGTCGAATTTGTTGAAGGTGTAGAAAAAGGCTATGTGAACGTTATTGGATCACCAGAATATTCAGCAAAGCTTAACGATTTTATGTCTACTATACAAAGCATGCTCATAAAGTAAGGAGATTTCATGGTTTGATATCTCTGCCACAACAAGCAATTTGAAAAACAGGACGTGGCTTATTTCTAACAAAGCGGAGCTACACTGAGGATTGCTATATATCTAATTATAGAAGGAGGAAAAATGAAAAACAGCAAAACTATGGCGTATATTAATCTTTTTAGTGTTCTTAGAAACATTGAAGATTTGTGCAGACTAGATGAATTTTCAAAAGAGATTATTAAAGATGAAAATGTCTCCATATCATTTAACATTAAAAACGGACCTAAAGCTGCTTTAATATTTAAAGATGGAGCATGTACTTTTGTTCCTAATCAAGGTAAAGCAAGAATTCGTTTGTTCTTTACATCCTATGAGCATATGAACAAAATGGTTGATGGAAAAGCAATGCCCATTCCACTAACAGGATTTTTTAAAATTTCATTTCTAACTAAGAAGTTTATGAAATTATCTGAAAGATTAGAATTTTATCTACGTCCAGAAGAAAATCTATTAGAAGATCCAAAATTTATGTTAATTCATACTGAACTTTTGCTTTATACCGCAGTAAATGCTGCTGCACAGTTTGCTAACGCAGATCCCATAGGTCAGTTAATTGCAAAAGATATAGCAAATGGCCAGGTCGCTGTGGAGATTAATGATGGACCATCAGTTCATGCAATTGTAAATAATGGTGTTATGCAAGTATCTAAAGGGATAACAAAAACACCACGTGCACGGATGGATTTTGCAGATATAGATGCAGCTTATGGTTTATTAAGTGGGAACATGGATGCATTCACATGCATAGCTTCTTCCAAGCTGTCACTTAGTGGATATGTCCCCATGTTAGATAATATTAATAAACTGCTATTCCATATCGCGACATATTTACGCTAGGAGATTTCATGAAATGTAATCTCCACAGTAGCAGGCAATAAACGATAAATAGGCCATAGCTTATTTCTAACAAAGTGGAATAAGCTTAAGGCTGTAACTCAGTGGATTAATGTAAAAATACATTATACGAGGAGAATACTATGAAGACTAATGATTACACCAAATCAAAAGAAGCTTATCAAAAAGCTTTAAAATATATCCCTACAGGAGTATATGGGCATTTAGGTCCTTCAGAGGGCTGTGCAATTCCTGTAAGCGCATATCCTTCGTTCGTTTCCAAAGCAAAAGGAACATACTTCTGGGATTTAGATGGAAACAGATTTATTGACTATATGTGTGCATATGGTCCCAACATTTTAGGCTATAACGATGCAGAAATTGATGCAGCTGCAAAGGCACAAATGGAACTGGGAAACTGTACAACTATGCCTTCAACAAAAATGATAGATATGGCAGAACTTTTGGTGGATACTGTTGAAATGGCTGATTGGGCATTCTTTGCAAAAAATGGTGGAGATGTAACTAGTTTTGCATTAATGGTCGCTAAAGCAGCTACAGGAAGAAGTAAAACCATATTAGTTAAGGGGAATTATCATGGAGTTGCACCTTGGACACAAAAGCTGGGTGCACCTGGAATTGTTAAAGAAGACATCGAAAACAATATATATGTTGAATGGAATAATTTTGAACAACTAAAGCAAGTTGTTGAAGAAAACAAAGATGAGATAGCATGCTTCATGTCGACACCGTACTGGCATCCTGTTTTTTCTGATAATGTTTTACCAGAAAAGGATTACTGGCAAAAGGTACGTAAATTATGCACAGAGAATGGTATTGTACTAGCAATAGATGATGTTCGATGTGGATTTAGATTAGATAATAAAGGCTCAGATTATCATTATGGTTTTAAAGCGGATTTAATGTGTTTTTGTAAAGCTCTCGGTAACGGCTGGAATTTCTCTGCATTAACTGGTGTAGATTCACTTAAAGATGCAGTTTCATCTGTTATGTACACAGGCAGCTATTGGTTGTCAGCCGTTCCATTTGCAGCGGGTATTGTAACTGTTAATAAACTAAGAGATATCAATGGTGCAAAAATAATGACTGGTTTAGGTAAGAAATTAACAGACCAACTAGTGGACTGTGCTAAAAGTAACAATTTTAATCTAGTTGTGAGTGGTGAACCATCCATGTGGTATATGCGTATTGCTGATGATGCTAATATGATGCTTCACCAAAAATGGGTAGCTGAATGCGTTAAGCGTGGTGTATTTTTTACTAACCATCATAATCTATTTATTAACTGTGCTTTAACAGATGATGACATAAATTTTACAATTGATGTTGCCAATGAAGCATTCAAAACTGTCAATAAAACAAGATAGCTACTACACTTTATCTAGTAAAAAGGTTTCATTTACTTGAAACCTTTTTGATTATATGTTTAGCAATGAATCAATAGTTTTTTCAAATTCCTCAAGTAGTTCAGCAATTGATATTCCTTGAGTAATTGGAATCAACTCACTGTGGCTCGCAATATCTTCCATAAAGTCCATTATGATATTAATTACTACAATATGTCTTCTAGCTTCAGCCTGCGGTAAATTCTTTAGCCTATCTTGTATTAAATTATTATACTCATTCTGATAAATATTTATTGTTGCTGGTGATATATCTTTTGCATTTGTATTAAGAGCATCGAACATATATATATATCGATATGCATCAACAAGTTCATCAAACTTTTTTACCATGTTTCTGTATCCAACAACTATAGTAAGGTTAGACTCAAAAGAAACACCATCAAAGGCTACACTATATATCTTTTCCATCATACGAGATGCAAGAATAAATGTTATTTCTTCTTTGTTTTTAAAATACCTATACATTGTTGCTCTACTTATATTTGCTTCTTTTGCTATATCAATAATGGTAATTGAAAAAATATCATTTTCCAAAAAAAGAGACAACGCAACGTTCAACACTTTCTCTTTATTTTCTTCCATTTGCTGTTTTCTAATAATATTGTATTCATCCATTTTTGTTGTATAATCCGTCATATAGATCCTCTATCTTTTATATTAATTAAATTCCATAGTCAGTAAGGTCCTCTTTTACTCTTTACAGCTATTATTTTACCATAATAATTTCATTATAGAGTGATTTTTTGGATTTCTTTTCTTATGACTAAGATTAATGTGACTTTAAGTTTCATTGTCTATTATTTTAAGTAATTATAAAAGAACCTAGCAAAACATGTTCGAAGCCAGAAATACAGTAAGCATATCAATTCTCCACTACATATTCAAACCAAACTGTTACAGCTTCACCATCACTTAATATACCATAGTCAAATCCGTGAGCCTTAAAAATTGCTGCACATATAGATAATCCTAAACCGGTACTGCTTTCACTTCTAGCTTTATCACCCACGTAAAACCTATCAAAAAACTTTTTTGCTTCGCTTCGACTTATCCCTTTGCATTTGTTAGTGACACTTACTGTGCATACGCCATCCTTTATTTCACCACCAACTATAATATTACTGGATTTTTCCCCATATAAAACACTGTTTTTTATTATGTTTGAAATGGCACTGTCTATCTTCTGAGTATCAGCCACAACTGCAGGGAACGCTCCCCTTGCTAGTATCTTCATATTTTTGTCATCAGCTAGCAATTGGTGAAGTATAACATTATCATCAATAATATCTTTTACTTCCACCTTGGTTTTGTTTAGCTTCAAATCACCTAATTCAACTTTGGAAAGCTCCAGCATCTCCATAACCAAGCGTGTCATTTTCTCCACTTCCTGCAGTATATCATCATAATACTCACTTTTGGTCTTGGTAATTATATTGTCTTTCAGGCTTTCAGCATAACACCTGATTACTCCAAGTGGAGTCTTAAGCTCATGAGAAACATTGTCAACAAATTCTTTTCTCACTTTCTCCTGTTCCTTTTTCTGCTCAATATCTTTCAGTAGCTGTGCATTAGCATCCTTTAACTCAATTAGTGCAATTTGGAGATTATGGGCTAAAATATTTAGATTTTCACCCAACTGTCCAATTTCATTGTTCCCTATATCCTCTACAGTTTCATCAAATTCTAACATTGCCATTTTGTTAGATATACTACTTATATTTGTTATAGGTTTTGATACTTTACTAGAATATATAAAAGATATAATTAACGCACATAGAACAGCTAGAGCAAGAAAATAGGGATAATATGAAAGCAATGCGGCTGCGGCATCGTCTACATTCTCTAACGATACCAAAGCATTTATCATAACTGTGCTACCATCAACAGTATACGCTAGTTTTTGTATATTAATAACATTTGACATAGCATAATCTTCAAAAATCACAGTCCCTTCTATAACATTGTGCGCAAAAAAATAATCATATAAAATATACTCATCTATTTCAACCTGTGTTGAGCTTCGCACCTCAGTAATAATTATTTCTGCACTATTTATAATGTCTACTTTATCATCAATAATATCAAGATATTCTGATATCATATGTATTTTAGCTTTATTATCATATATGTAATCAAATAAAATGATGAATTCATCACCCACTGCAATCAATTCATCATTTATCTCGTAACCATATTCTCTCTGTAAATTGTAATACAAGTCGTACTCACTTATGATAAATACTATTTCTCTATGATCTGCAGTTGTTGACGTTACAGTATACCAGTCTTGTTTGTTCTTCAAACTATTGGCATAATCGCTTCCCCATTCATCCTCTACAGTTAAAATAGTATTGTGAGTAAATATAAATTCATCTTGTATGTTCTTTAACTCAACTAAGTCCAATTCGTCATTTCCAATTTTCGTTCCTAATTCATTTATTTCACTATTCACTTTTTTGATTTTATAGTTTTCATACAGCACATCAAAAAACAAGTATTGAAGCAGCATAATAAAGGCAATTATTACTGTCATTACAATAAATGTAGTTATAAATAATTGAACTGATAGTCTTCTCTTTTTTTTCATCATGTCCTCTATCAATTTATCTCCAAAGTGTACCCAAGACCTGTTATAGTCTTAATCAGCTTGCTGTCATTATCCAGTTTATTACGCAAATTCTTTATGTGATTGTCAACAACTCTACTATCACCGTAAAAATCGTATCCCCATACAGTATTTAATATCTGATCTCTCGTTAAGCAATTATTTTTATTATCATACAAAGTTTCTAGTATTAAATACTCTTTTGGTGTTAATTCAACTTTATGATTTTCAATATATGCTATTCTGTTCTTCCTGTCTAATTTTATTATTCCGCTTACATCCACACCATTAACTTCTGCCCTCCTACTGCGATTTAGTAATGCACTCGCTCTTGCTACTAATACTTTTGGACTAAATGGCTTGGTCACATATTCATCTACTCCCAACTCAAATCCAAACAGTTTATCGTCTTCATCTCCTAATGCTGTAAGCATTATAACAAGAACATCAGACTGTTTTCTAATCTTTCTCAAAACAGTCCATCCATCAAGAACAGGCAGCATAACATCAAGAATTATAATGTCAATAAAGTTATCTTCAAATATCTTTATAGCGCTTTGTCCATCGCCAGCTTCAAGCACATTATAGCCATCAGCCTCAAAATAGTTAACTGTGACTTTTCTTATTTTAACTTCGTCCTCTACTACTAAAACATTCTTTTTCATACTGGCTCCTTATGCTTAGTTTAAGTGTGAGTTATCCTAGCTGTCTATTTCATAGACAGCTAGGATAAATTTTATTATATACTTATTTTATTCATAGTGCAAAGCTTCAACTGGCCGTAGAGCGCTAGCTTTCATAGCTGGATAAAGCCCAAAGATTATACCTACTACCAATGAGAAAATTGTAGAAAGCATTATTATCCATGATTCCATCGTTATCTGCATATTCAATGCACTACCCAAGAAACGTGATGTTACAGCAGTCAATATTATACCCATTATTCCACCAAACAAAGACAGCCCCATTGCTTCAATTAAAAACTGTATCATAATGTCTTTTCGTTTTGCACCAACAGCTTTACGTATACCGATTTCTTTTGTACGCTCTCTTACAGATACAAGCATTATGTTCATTATACCAATACCAGAAACCAACAAAGATATTCCACCTATGCCTCCGAGTAAAGCCATCATTATCTTGTTTGACTCTATTATATACTCTTGTATATTCTCATCTGAAGAAACATAGTAATCGTTTTTTGAAGGATATTTTTTAGACAGGAAGCTTTTTAATTCATTATTGGCTTGCTTGACCATATTCTCCTTAGGTAAAACGGAAACGTTACCTATGCTATCTATATTATAATTGATCTGCATAGTTGTTATAGGTACGTATATCTCTTTGTTAGCGTTGCTTATAAAGCTAGATTTCATTTCATCTACAACACCAATAACAACATACTTAATACCATCTATAAAGACTTCTTCACCTATAACATCAGTGTTGCCAAACATTTCTAAGCAAATCGTTAAACCAAGTACAACAGATTTAGATTTATTCTCCACATCAACATGACTCAAGAATCTACCTCTATTTATCTTTATATCCTTAATATCTGT
>Ga0209475_10004850_pt1 | contig 11368 bp, 6 predicted proteins | sample tdDd471_FD_187128 | JGI IMG/M metagenome (GOLD analysis project Ga0209475, IMG submission 187128) | Marine sediment microbial communities from the Atlantic coast under amendment with organic carbon and nitrate - tdDd47.1 (SPAdes)... | ecosystem: Environmental > Aquatic > Marine > Coastal >...
TGTCAGCGGGTTTAATGGCCGAGCGTTGTTTTTGCAGGATCATGCCCATTGGGCCATCGAGCGAGCCATCATCACGTATGGTTAGCACCTGCTGACCGCCTTGTGCACCGACGAGCACTCGATTGCCGTCTAGCTCGTAATTGGTCGCGGATGTGACGCCCATTGCGGTTACATAGACACGTTCCGGCGTAAATTCGTAACTCATGGACCTGTCACTATAAGTGCCGGAAAACTCCCCGGCAGTCTCAGCTTTGTTGTCGCTGGCATTGCCGCCGCTGTTTTCGCCGTTACTACAGGCACACAGTATTGCTGTTAATGCAATGGACAAAATTAGTTTTGGATTCCCCAAAATATTTCCCCTTTTAAATTTATTATTCCGTTTCACTATAAACGGTTTGCGTAAATACGCCAACCAGGTGCTGTCTTGCTGCTTTTTCGTATGACGAGCCGAGAGCTGAATCGCGCAATGCATGCACCATCACGGGCCCCACACTCACCGCGCTAGCTGAACAGCAAACCATATATAAGTGACCCAATGGTAATCAGCATGCAGGTGCTGGCGGTAACACGGAACAACGTTACTTCATCTTGCGTCACTCTAGGCCAGAAACAAAAGCCCAGGAAGAATCCGCTGGCAAAGCCGACCGCATGTGCCCAGTTATTGATGTTTGGCAGAGCAAGCCCGATGACGGCTATAAAGACGACCCATACGCCAACCGAGGCGATACGCATTTTGAGGTTGCCCTTGTGCGCCCGCCAGTCATCGTAGGAAACGCTGCCGATGAGCGCGCAGATTGCACCGGATGCACCCAGTGTCAGGGGTATTCCCGCCAGGCTGGATGCAGCCATGGCCGCAGCGCCACCTAGGGAATAGATAAGAAAAAACCGGCTCGGTGCGAATATGTCGATACTGATTTTGCCTATTGAACGCAGCGCAGATACATTAAAAACCAGGTGCAGCAGGCTGCCATGCAAATAGTTCGCGGTTATCAATGTCCACCAGCGATCTTCGGCAAATACCGGGAACCTGCCGGATGCCCCCAGCTTGAACAGAACATCTGTGCCCGGCGACAGGAAAACCATCGGGTTAAGGCTGATATTGACTGATTGTGGCTCGATCAATAGTGCTGTAATGAATAGCACAATGTTGGTCGTGATCAGAAAGCGCACCAGCTCGGCGGGCTCCCAAATATTTCTCAGGCGGATCAGCGACATGGCGGCATTATGACCTAATCGGATTGACGTAGGTGGCGAAATTGACATCTGCTTTCCGGTTCATGGGTAGCGAGGCGGCGATGGTCGCACTGGAATACTTAACCGGAACAAATTATTTAGATGTGCCGGAGAAGTTCGGCCAGCGGTCGGCAGCATAGTATGCGGAATGGCTCCCTGCGGTCCGCTTTATTTCCGCATACTATGCTGCCGACCGCTGGCCTGGTGCGGGGGGTTCTGATGCTGAGCCATTTATGCGCTAGCCCTGGTGACCGTCAATCAGCTCCGCGAATAATTTCCAGAAATTCTTCGCCGTAGCGCGTCAGCTTGGCCTGACCCACGCCGCTGATTTCCAGCAATGCGTCGGGGGTGGCGGGCCGGTCACTTAGCATTTGCCTTAACGTGCTGTCGTGAAAGATTACATAGGGCGGCACATTGTGTTCGGTAGCGAGGCGCTGGCGGCAATCGCGCAGAGCATCCCAGAGTGTGATGTCGACAATCGCAATTTCTACATTGTCTGATGAACGGCTTTGCTTGCTTTTGCCCTTGCCTTTATGTGGAGTAGCCGCGTCTACACGCAGACGAAATGCCTGTTCGCCACGCAGCACGCTGCGACTCGTTTCCGTCAGCACCAGGGCGCCGAAGCGACTTGCGTCGGCACGCAGATAGCCCTGCACTACCAGTTGGCGAATGACCGAGCGCCAGACCTGCGTGGACCGATTGGCGCCGATGCCGAATACACTTAGCATGGCATGGCCGTGTTGTCGGACTTTGGCCGTGTCTTTCCCTGCAAGTACGTCGACTGCGTGTGCAGCACCGAACATCTGCCCCGTGCGATATACGGTGGACAATAATTTTTGGGCATCTTCGGTCCCGTCGCGGGTCACGGGTGGCTGCAGGCAGTTGTCACAGTTACCGCAATCATCGGCGAGCTTATCGCCGAAATAGGCCAGCAGAGGCTGGCGTCGGCAGCTGGTGACTTCGCACCAGCCGAGCAGTGTATCCAGCTTCTGCCTTTCGTGACGTTTGTATCCTTCGTCTGCAGTGGACTCATCTGCCATCTGGCGCAGCCGCACCACGTCTTGCAGACCGTAAATCATCCAGGCCGTGGCGGGCAGGCCGTCGCGCCCGGCGCGACCGGTCTCCTGGTAATAAGCTTCGAGGCTTTTGGGCAGATCAAGGTGAGCGACAAAGCGCACATCCGGTTTGTCGATGCCCATTCCAAATGCAATTGTGGCGACGATAATCACACCGTCTTCGGTCAGAAAACGGCGCTGGTTTTCAGTGCGTGTTTCCGCAGGCAGGCCCGCATGGTAGGGCAGGGCTGTATAGCCCTGGCGGGTCAGTCGCTCGGCGGTGCTTTCAGTTTTTTTGCGTGAGAGACAGTACACAATGCCTGCCTCAGCGCGATGCTGATCCAGAAAGCGCTCAAGCTGGCTGCTACCGTCTGTCTTGGGTTGGACCTCGTAGCGTATGTTCGGTCTGTCGAAGCCGCTTACGAGTGTTTTGGCATCGCTCAGTGCAAGCCGCTCGATGATTTCGGTTCTCGTCAGTTCGGTAGCCGTGGCCGTGAGCGCCATACGCGGCACACCGGGGAACCAGTCGCCCAGGGCATGCAAGGCGAGGTAGTCCTGACGGAAATCATGGCCCCACTGGGATACACAATGGGCTTCATCGATGGCTATCAGTGAAACAGGCAGGCTGCTGAGCATCGCCCGGGTGCCCGGCTGGATCAGTCGTTCTGGGGCTATATATAACAGCCGCAATTCGCCATCACGCAGTTGCATGATGACGTTCTCCTGCTCCTCGCGAGTTAACGAAGAGTTCAGGAAAGCCGCCGGCACCCCCAGTGCATGCAATGCGCTGACCTGATCCTGCATCAGCGCTATTAACGGTGAAATCACCAGGGCAGTGCCAGCCCGGAGCTGCGCCGGCACCTGGTAACACACCGATTTGCCACCGCCGGTCGGCATCAATACCAGCGAATCATGCCCGGCCAGGGTCCGCTCGATAGCAGGCAGCTGCTGGCCACGAAAATCATCGTAGCCATAAATTTCCTGGAGAATCTGGTGGGCGGGAGAGGTCACTGTGTTAAGGATAGCAGCAGTGTTGCATCGGGTTTAGCTTTCTTTCAGCAGAAGCGGTCAGGTAATGTGGATTTGCCTCCGGTACCTGCCGATCGCGCTAAAGCGCGGCCTGCAGCACTAGCGGCATTTGTTTTCGCCGGTCTTATGGCCTTGATTGTATTGGCCTGCAAATCCTGATCCTGTCTTGAGCCCCATGCGTTAGTATTGAGCGCCACTACTAATTGCAGAGTTTACTTCTGTGCCCGGAGATTTTCGTATGAAATTCAGATTGTATTTTTTGAGCTTAATGTTTGCCGGATTGCTCGCGGGTCCGATTGCGCTGGCAGGTGGCCACAACCAGGCGCGTGAACCGGCAATTGCGAAAGATCAGCAGTTAACGGCCGAGATCGACGCTGTGCTGAACGAGTACGAAGCTCTGTGGGATACACAGGACACTGCCGGTCTGATCGCATTGTGGGACCAGGATGATCCCGAGCCTTTTTACCTGGCCGAGGAGCAGGATGAATGGCGCATCGGTTGGGAGCAGGTAAAGGATTATTTTGATCCGCCAGGTGAAAGCACAACCGAATCTATTCGCATGCGTTTCGATGGCGTGCAGGCGCGCTGGCTTGCCGACGACCTGGCCTTTGCAAAATTCTGGATTCGTTTTGATACGAAAATGGAATTCCTGCCAAATCCGATTGGCACCGATGCCCGGGCCAGTGCGATATTCCGCAAAACCGATGAAGGCTGGCGACTCATAACCTGGGCTGAATCACCCGGCTCGCCAATCCTGTATGTGCAACGGTTGTACAAACAGCACCGGGAAGAAGGCGAACAATCCCCGATGCCTTATGTATCGGTTCTGTACGAAAGACATACGCGCGAAGATTTTCCTGAGTACATGGAAACTCACAATAACTCCGACTAAATAGCAGGTCGGGAAACCCGGTATTTTTTGCTGGGTTCTGGTTGGCGAGCGAGCGAACTAACACAGGCGCATAACGGCTATAGCATTGGCGGTGACGCGCCATGTCGATCCCGAACTGTTAACGGGCAATTCCGGGCTGCTCGAGAAAAGCGGGGTCCATGAAGAAGCAAAAGCTGCGGGCAGGCAGAAGTCCGTGTCGGAGTCTGCACGGTTAATCAGAATAGCGATTGCCCGGTCCGTTTCCTCAGCCATGTCGCCCGTTGCAACCAGAAGGACTGTCAGTGAATCGGCGGTCGGCCAATCCGCAGCGCTCAGTGCATCACCAGCCGGGCCCAGCCAGGCTAAATCGGGCCAACCCGCGGCATTTTTTCTATGCCCGTGCGCATAAGTATGTCTGCGCAACAACGGAGTTTCGCGTCGCAGGCGTATTAGCTTGCGTACGCTGTCGAGAAACTCCGGATCAGTCTCGACTCCGGACCAGTCCAGCCAGCCGACAGGATTGTCCTGAGCGTAGGCATTGTTGTTGCCATTTTGGGAATGGCCAAACTCGTCGCCGGCTAGCAGCATGGGTGTCCCTTGCGACAACATTAGCGTAGCCAGCATGTTCAGTCGTTGCCGGCGTCGTGTTGCCAGGATGTCCTGGTCGCGGGTACCTCCTTCAACGCCATAGTTGCGACTGAAGTTATGACGATGACCATCCTGATTATTCTCACCGTTTGCTTCATTGTGACGGTGTTCAAACGCGACGCTATCGGCCAGTGTGAAACCGTCATGGCTTGAGATGAAATTAATGCTGGCATGCGGTGCGCGGTGTGTGGCTTCGAAAATGTCGGCCGACCCGTGTATACGCTGCGCCATCTTGCCAGCCTGATGCTCGTCGCCGCGCCAGAACTGCCTTACGCGATCACGATAGCGATCATTCCATTCGCCCCAGCGACCGCTAAAGCTACCCAGCTGATAGCCGCCCGGACCCGGGTCCCATGGCTCCGCGATCAGCTTTGCATTCTTCAGTACCGGGTCCACTGCTATAGCTTTTAGCAGGGGGTGCTGGATTGAAAATCCGGCGTGGCTGCGGCCAAGAATCGTGGCGAGATCAAAACGGAATCCGTCAACGCCCATGTCCTGGCTCCAGTAGCGCAGGCTGTCCATTACCAGCTCGCGGGCCGCAGGACTGTCGGCATCGAGGGTATTGCCGCAGCCGGTGTCATTGATATATTCGCCGGGTGCGTCGGGCAGGGTGCGGTAGTAGCTGAGGTTATCGATACCGCGAAAACTTAAGGTAGGCCCGTAAAAATCGCTTTCGCCCGTATGGTTATATACGACATCGAGTATGACCTCCATGTTCGCGTCATGAATGGCAGTGACCATCGCATGGAACTCGTCGATCCCGCCGTCGCCGAGGTAGCGATTGGCCGGCGCGAAAAAATTGATCGTGTTATAGCCCCACAGGTTGCGCAATCCGCGTTGATGCAACGCGTGCTCATCGATAAAAGCCTGAACGGGCATCAGTTCTACCGACGTTATCCCCAGTGCTTTCAGGTACTCAAGGATCTGGCCGTTACGCAGCCCACTGAGCCGGCCGCGGTCACGCTCGGGCATGTCCGGATGTTGCATGCTGAAGCTGCGGACGTTTAATTCGTAAATAATGGTGTCCGCCCAGCTGATATGTGGGCGATTCGGTCTGGTTATGGGTTTTGGCGCGACAACTACGCTCTTTGGCACGAAGGGCGCACTGTCGGCTTCATTAAACAGCATTTCGTCGGGGGCGCTGTTCGGAACAAAATCGAACACGGCCGGGGACCAGGTGAGTTCGCCATCGAGCAGGCGTGCGTAAGGGTCTATCAGCAATTTGTGTGCGTTGAAGCGCAGTCCTTCGGTCGGCGCATAAGGGCCGTGCACACGATAGCCATACCGTTGTCCGGGTTTGCAGCCGGGGACATAACCGTGCCAGGTGTCACCGGCGCGTGCCGGCAAATCCATCCGGGTTGTAGCGTGACCTGCAGAATCGAACAGGCACAATTCGACGCGTTCGGCCCTTGCAGAATACAGTGCAAAGTTCGTGCCCCGTGAATCCGGGTTGGCGCCTAAGGGGTCAGGGCGGCCCTCGTGAATCTTTTCTCGCGAATCATTTGGCATCCAGTTCAATCGGGTCGGCTCGCCAGATATCCTCGTTGTACTCGCGCATGGTCCGATCAGTCGAGAACCGCCCCGAACAGGCCGTATTCATGATGCTCATCTTCGTCCAGCGTTGGACATCCCTGTAGGCAGCATCGGCCAGTTGTTGTGCATCAATAAAACTGCGGAAGTCGGCTGCTGTCATCCACGGGTCCGAGGGTTCAAGAATCGACTGGATCACGCCATCGAGCACATTTGGTTCAAAGCGATTGAAATGCCCACTTTTAAGGAGGTCCATGACGCGGGTGAAATCTGCGTCGGCATCAATAATCGCTTGAGGGTCGTAATCGCCACTCAGTTCGCTAATCTCATCGACCGTGAGACCAAACAGGAAAAAGTTTTCGTCGCCAACGGCTTCGAGAATTTCTACATTGGCACCATCCAGCGTACCGATGGTGATAGCACCATTCATCATGAATTTCATATTGCCGGTGCCGGACGCTTCCTTGCCGGCTGTTGAAATCTGTTCCGACAAGTCGGCGGCCGGACAAATAAGCTCCATGGCAGACACATTATAATCGGGCAGGAATATCAGTCTTAGTTTGTTGGCCATTGCAGGGTTGGTGTTGATGACCTGCGCGACGTTATTGATGGCTTTGATTATGCATTTGGCCATGACATAGCCGGGTGCTGCCTTGCCGCCGATAATGATCGCACGTGGGGCAAGATCATCGCCGTCGCCACGCTGAATCCGGTCGTACAAATGCACAGCATGCAACATGTTCAGTAGCTGACGTTTGTACTCATGTATGCGTTTTACCTGCACATCAAACAGCATCGTGGGGTCAACATTTACGCCGGTGCGTTTGAGGATATCCTTGGAAAGCCGCAGCTTATTGGCCTGCTTGATGTCCCGCCATTGCGATCCAAACGATGGGTCGGTAGCGTATTGCTTTAGTTGGTCTATATGGTCGAGATCGGTGATCCACGCATCGCCTATGGTGCTGTTGATGAGTTTGGTCAGTTGCGGATTGCAGCCGGCTAGCCAGCGTCGTTGGGTGACGCCATTGGTCTTGTTGTTAAATTTTTGCGGCCATAGTTCGGCGAAATCCCTGAACAGGCCCTCGCGCAATAATTTGGAATGCAGTTCAGCGACGCCGTTGACAGAAAAGCTTCCCACGATGGCCAGGTAAGCCATTCGCACCATTCCGCCGTTCTCTTCGTCGATCAATGACATTCGCCGTAAGCGTTCATCGTCTCTGGGCCAACGTTGGTCGATCTCTTCGATAAACCGTGCATTGATTTCGTAGATGATATCGAGCAAACGCGGCAGCAAACGGCTGAACATCTCTACGGGCCACGTCTCCAGTGCTTCCGGCAGCAGCGTGTGGTTCGTATAAGCCATGGTGCTCCGGGTTATCTTCCAGGCCTCGTCCCAGCTTAGTCCATGGCAGTCCATGAGCAGGCGCATCAGTTCGGGCACGGCAATAGCGGGGTGCGTATCATTTAGCTGGAAGCAATGTTTGTCAGCAAAGTGAGTGAAGTCGCCGTCGTGGCGAAGATGCCAGTAGCGTATCGTGTCCTGCAGGCTTGCCGATGCCAGGAAATACTGCTGGCGCAGGCGCAGCTCCTGGCCATTTTCTGTTGCGGCATTGGGGTAAAGCACCATCGTGATATTTTCCGCAGCATTCTTGGACGCGACTGCATCCGCGTAACTGCCGGCATTGAATTCTTCCAGGTCGAATTCGTCAGTTGCAGCGGCTGACCAAAGCCGCAGGGTGTTCACCACGTCGTTGCGGTAGCCGGCAACCGGTACGTCAAAAGGTATGGCCAGTACATCATGAGTATCAATCCACTGTTGGCGAAGATCGCCGTGCTCGTCGACATATGTGCTGCTACGGCCGCCGAATTTTACCTTCTGTACAAACTCAATCCGCTCTATTTCCCAGGGGTAGCCTTCACGCAACCACGCATCCGGTTCTTCCAGCTGGTAGCCATTTTCGATGCGTTGATGAAACATGCCGTAGTTGTAGCGAATCCCGTAGCCCATCACGGGCAGGCTCAGAGTTGCGCAGCTGTCCAGGAAGCAGGCGGCTAGCCGGCCAAGCCCGCCGTTGCCCAGGCCTGCATCATGTTCGCGATCGTAAACATCTTCGAGTTTTAGTCCGAGCTCGTTGAGCGCCTTGCCGGCTTCATCCTCGATACCGAGGCTTAGCAAAGCGTTTCTCAGTAGCCGACCCATGAGGTATTCCAGCGACAGGTAGCAGACTCGCCGATGGTCGTTGCGCTCGAAACTCATTTTCATTTGGTTCCAGCGCTCCATCAGCCGGTCCCGGGTGGCGTAGGTCAGGGATTGATAAACAATCGGCTGGCGGGTCTGAATGGTTCGCCTGCCGAACAGGCGTCCGTGATAGTGCGTGAAATCTTCAACTATGGCGTCGGCCGTCATGCCCAATGCAGGTGCCTGCAGTAATTCGCTGTGGCCGTTGCCGTCGTTCTCGTCAGATGGTGCAGTCATTCTTTCATTCTCCGGTCGTGGCGGCGGGTGCGACACGGCCTAAAATTAGTGTGGCCAGCGGGGGAAGGGTTAATTGCATTGAATGCTCGCGGCCATTGACCCCAATATTATCCGATCGCAGGTCTTCAGGGTTACCCTGACCGCTACCGCCGTAGGGCAGCGCATCGGTGTTAATGAGTTCACGGTATGTGCCGGCTTCGGGAACGCCCACACGATAGTCCTGGCGCACCACGGGCGTCAGATTGACGATGCAGATCACATAACCGCCGTTCCTGTCGCGACGCAGCCAGGTAAAGATGCTGCTGTCCCGGTCATGGAGGTCGATCCACTCAAAGCCCTGCGGTTCGAAATCGATCTGGTGCAGCGCTGGCGTCGCACGATAGGCAGCGTTCAGGTCGCGCACCAGCGCCTGCATGCCCGCATGCAACGGCTCGCTGAGCAGATGCCAGTCGAGCGAAGCATCGTGGTCCCATTCGCGTCCCTGCGCGAGTTCAGCGCCCATAAACAGCAGTTTCTTGCCCGGGTGGCAGAACATCGAACCAATGTACGCACGCAGGTTAGCGAATTTCTGCCAGCCATCACCGGGCATGCGGTCGAGTAACGAGCGCTTGCCGTGCACAACTTCATCGTGGGATAACGGCAGAATAAAGTTCTCGTTGAACGCGTACACCAGGCCGAAGGTCATCTTGTCATGATGGTATTTTCGATTTACGGGCTCTTCGCTCATGTACAGCAAAGTATCGTTCATCCAGCCCATGTTCCATTTGTAGGTAAAGCCCAATCCGCCGGCGTAGGTAGGGCGGGAGACCGCAGGCCATGCTGTCGATTCTTCGGCGTAAGTGGTCGCGCCCCTGGCGTGAATCTCCTCATTAAGTCGCCGTATGAACGCCACTGCTTCGAGATTCTCGTTGCCGCCGTGTTCGTTCGGGACCCATTCGCCAGCTTCGCGCGAGTAATCCAGATACAGCATGGATGCGACGGCATCGACGCGTAACGCATCAATATGAAATTCATCAATCCAGTAGAGTGCACTGCCGATCAGGTAATTGATCACCTCGCGTCGCCCATAGTTGAATATCAGTGTGCCCCAGTCGGCATGTGAGCCTTTTTTAGGGTCTTCATATTCATACAGGGCCGTGCCATCGAAATGGCTGAGGCCGTGCGGGTCGCGGGGGAAATGTGCCGCGACCCAATCGATGATGACACCAATGCCGGCACGATGGCAGCAGTCAACCAGGTAGCGGAAGTCGTCGGGCTCGCCAAAACGCTGCGTCGGGGCATACAGCCCTATGGGCTGATAACCCCAGGAACCTTCAAACGGGTACTCTGTAATCGGCAGCAACTCCACGTGAGTGAAGCCCATCTCGACGACATAGTCGACCAGTTCGGTGGCCAGTTCGCGGTATGTCAGGGAGCGGTTGTGCTGCTCCGGGTTGCGACGCCATGAGCCGAGGTGCACCTCGTAGATGCTGACCGGGTCATCAAGTCTGGGGTTGGACGAACGTTGCTGCAGCCACTCATCGTCGGACCACTGGTGCTGACTCTGGTAAACGATAGCCGCATTTCCCGGTGGCGGTTCGTAATAATGGGCGAGCGGGTCAGTCTTGAAAGGCAATAATCTTCCATGCCGGTCGCAGAGTTCGAACTTGTAAAATGCACCTGGTTCAACGTCGGGTATGAAGATTTCCCAGAGGCCATTACCCGGGTGCAGGCGCATCGTATGCCGCCGTCCATCCCAGCTGTTGAAATCTCCAATTACACTCACTCTGGACGCATTCGGTGCCCACACGGCGAAACGGGTGCCGGTAACGCCCAGCAGTGTGCGAATCTGGGCGCCCAGTACCGAGTAAATATTGCGGTGCGAGCCTTCACCGAGCAAATAGAGATCCAGATCACCCAGGGTGGAGGGAAAGCGATACGGATCTTCAGTATCGTAGGTTACGCCGGCGTGCGTGGTAATGCGCAGGCGGTAGACTCGCTTGCGGGGAGGTAAGGGCGCAGCAAAAATTCCATCGCTGTGTATGCGCTCCATATCTGCAATCGCGCTGCCATCAGCGGCGATCAGACTGACAGCAGTTGCCTGCGGCTGAAATGTTCTGACGATCCGCGTGCCGGTAGCATGATGTATCCCGAGCAAGGCAAACGAATCACCGTGCCGGCCTTGTGCCAGCGCATCGAGCGCTGCGGCGTGTTTTTGCAGGTCAGCTTCCAGAGGATTCATACAGTTTTTTCTCATAGTGCTCGGCTGCGACTTGCCAGCTAAAGCGTTGGGCTGCAGCCAGTTTGCGCATGTTCTGCCATTGTTCAGGCGCAGTAGCCTTCAGTCGGCGGGCGCGCAGCACAGTGGCAACAAAACGGTCTGCCTGTGCAGCAGGCGTGTCGCCATCAAACAAAAAGCCAGTTGCGTCGTTTTGAATTGTATCCTTAAGCCCGCCGACAGCATGTGCAATGCAGGGCTGTCCCGCACGCATCGCCAGCATCTGGCTGATGCCGCAGGGTTCGAAACTGCTGGGCATCAGGAAAAAG
>Ga0209475_10004855_pt1 | contig 11359 bp, 7 predicted proteins | sample tdDd471_FD_187128 | JGI IMG/M metagenome (GOLD analysis project Ga0209475, IMG submission 187128) | Marine sediment microbial communities from the Atlantic coast under amendment with organic carbon and nitrate - tdDd47.1 (SPAdes)... | ecosystem: Environmental > Aquatic > Marine > Coastal >...
CGGCAAGAACCAGTTCATGCTGGTCAGCGAGGAGAAGGAGATCCAGATGGATCGCCAAGCCTCGCCCATGCAACTTTCCAACGACTACGGCCCGACACAGGACGGCGCTCTCAATGAGTACGTGACCCAGGTGGGCCGGTCGCTGTCCGACACGTCTCATCGGCCGCACATGCCGTATGCCTACAATGTGGTCAACGCCAATTACGTCAACGCCTATGCTTTTCCCGGCGGCACCATCGCCTGTACACGTGGCATCATGCTCGATCTGGATAACGAGGCTGAACTGGCCGCATTGCTTGGGCATGAAATAGGGCACGTCAATGCTCGGCATACCGCTTCTCGTATGAGTTCTCAGATGGTCATTGGCGGACTGGCTGGTGTCGGCGGGGCTGTTGTTGGCGCGAAATACGGCGGTGCCTGGGGTTCGCTGGCCGGAGGTCTTGGTGGCCTTGGAGCAGGGGTGTTGCTGGCGTCCTACAGTCGAGATGACGAACGGCAGGCGGACAGCCTTGGCATGGAATATATGACCCGCGCTCAATACAACCCGGAAGGCATGATCGGCTTGATGGAAATGCTCAATGAACAGCATGACCGTCAGCCGAGCGCATTGGAAGTCATGTTTTCCACCCACCCCATGAGCGCCGAGCGACTGACTGCGGCTCGTAACCGCGCCAAAGATCAGTATTATGGTGCGAAGGAATACTCTGTTTACCGTGAACGATACATGGATAACACCGCTGAGTTGCGCAAGATCGGGCCGGCGGTGAAGGATATGCAGGACGCGGAAAAGTTGAGTGGCGAAAAGAAATTTGGTGAGGCCGAAGAGAAAATGAAATCCGCTCTGCAAAAGGCCCCGAATGATTATACCGGCCTGCTTATCATGGCCAAGCTGCAAATGGCTCAGAAGCAGTACGACAAAGCCCTTCCGTATGCCATGGAAGCCAAGCGTGTGTATCCCGGCGAAGCGCAGGCCAGTCAGGTCAGCGGTGTGCTGTTGCTTCAGTCCGAGAAATACGCCGATGCGTACGACAGCTTCGTGCAGTACGACAAGGCATTGCCCGGCAACCCGTATGTTCCTTTCTTCAAGGGCTACAGTCAGGAGGGCTTGGGCGACCGCGAAGAGGCCGCACGCGAATACTACAAGTTCCTGCAAAAAGTCCGACAGGGCGACCAGGCCAATCACGCCTATCAGCGTCTCGTTCAATGGGGCTACATAAAGGGCGAGGTTGAACCTGTGCGTAACCCCATGTCTTATTTGGGATGATGCGGCTTCCGATAGCGGCGAATCTTCGTCGCTGTCGGGCACGACTTGATCCTCAACGTAGCTAGGCTACGCCTGCGGTCAAATCGCACCCGCCATCGACGAATCTCCACCACTCTCGAAAGCCTTATGACGTTGGAGGGGGAGTCAGGGCGCTGCGCTGTTGACTCTAGGGAAGAAGTGGGGAATTCGAAGAAAAGATGAAGAGTTTTGATTGGGAAATGTAGTGCGAGTTTGTTGGATTTAATATGTATGTACATACATATTAAATCCAACTGAACCATCGCAAAAGAGCACGGGGCGTCGGCTTACCAAAGGCCTCGCAAAGCGACACAAAAAGTTTAGGAAAAGAGAGGGATAGGGGGTCTGGGGGAAAGGGAGAGAGGGAAGCCCTTTCCAAAGGGTTCCTTCTCTCCCTTTTCCCCAGCCGCCGGAGGCTCCTACAACCCAAAAAACCGTCGAGCGTTGTCGCCGGTGATTTGCCAGATGTCTTTGAGGGACCAGCCTTTGATTTGGGCGATGCGTTGCGCGGTGAACGCGGCAAGAGCCGGATGATTTCGTTTGCCGCGCCATGGTTCTGGCGCGAGATACGGGCAATCTGTTTCGATCATGAGCCGGTCAAAGGGGATTCTGGCAACAGCGGCCTGAGTCTCTTCGGACTTTTTGCGGAAGGTGACTGGGCCGGGAATGGATATATGCCAGCCGTTGTTGACGATTCTCTCGGCGAGATCGATACCTGCACCGAAACAATGCCAGAGAACGGGGTAATCCTTGAATCCCTGCTCTTCGAGAATGGTTATGGTGTCGTCGTTGGCGTCACGGGAGTGGATGATGATTGGCAGGGACAACTCGCGGGCCAGATCGGCCTGTTTGATGAACGCGGTTTTTTGGATGTCGTGTGGCACACGTTCCCAGTAGTAATCGAGCCCGATTTCACCTACGCCCTTGAGTCGCGGGTCGGCCTTGAAATGGTCACGCATGCGGTTGAGTATGTCGTCGGTCAGGTCACTGGCGTTGTTTGGATGTATACCGAGCAGAAAGGAAATATGCGGGTGCTTGTCGAACAGTGACCGATTCTTTTCGTAGGCATCCGGCCCGAGAAAGACGTTGATGATCTGACTGAATCCCGAGGCCGTGGCCCGGGCAATGAGTTCATCCCGATCTTCGTCAAAGTCTTCAAGGTCAAGATGCGCGTGAGAATCTACGCCCCCGGCAGGGAGTGCCAGGGATTCCGGTTCAGGTCGTTTTTTTTTGGACATGGTGTGTTGTTTTTTAAAGTGCGTCCCATGCGGTCAGGACAGCGAGTTTTTGTTCGTCGGTACTGTAGGCGTCGGCGGTTTCCTGGCCCGATTCCAAGGCCGCTACCATATACAGATCGTCTTCCTTGATCATGTTGACGGCCTCTTCCAGACAGAGTGCGGCGTCAAGGACATCACCGTCTGCACACCATAGACCGTTTCCGGCCCAATCCACTTCACGGAGTTTGATCCATGGGGTGTAGCGTGGTTCTGGTTGAATCTGGCGCATGTAATCCCAGCCGCCAAAGCCGGTGAATCCAACGGGCAGACAGCCGCAAGCCATGGCTTCAAGAGGCGGGAGCGGACAACCTTCGGGAAAGCCGGTAGCGAGAAATATGTGCGAAGAACGCAGAGCGTCGGCCACTTGGTGTGTGTCCATGCCTTCAATGGGCAGCCAATTAACGGCGCACGGTCCGACACGGTGTTCGAAGATTGCCTTGATTTGTTGGGCCAGAGCTTTGTTTTTGCGCGGCATATAGGCCACGGTGATGCGGCCTGGTTTCTTTTTTTCAGATGGGTGGTAGATGGAACGGTCAATGCCCGGTCGGATAATGGGCGCATCCTTGAAAGTGCTCTGTTTGACGAATTGGGAGACAGGATCGGATACAGCCAAAAATTCCACGGGCAGGTTGTGCCAGTCTACGCCTTCAGGCAAGGCGGAGAACAGATAAGCCCAGTTTTGAACGTAGTTGACGCAATACGCGCCTGCCTCCATGCCAGGAGCCAGCGCATTGACCCATCCCTCGGGGACCAGCCAGAGGTCTTCCTTGGTCAGTCGCAGGTCGGCCCATTCGATAATCGGTGCGGCATCGGCCAGTCCGTCAGGTCTCCAGCCGCCAGTTTCACGAGCCACGAGACAGACGTCTCGCCCCGCCTGATGCAGAATGTCTGCAATCTGTCGTAAGACAGTGACGCCGCCGGTAGGCTTGTTGACTGGTGGCAGAAAAATACATGTTTTCATGATACCTTAATTGAAACCATAAACCGTCGAATTTGGCAAGGAAAGGGTGCGGGGCGGACAAGGAGAGGGTGGTCCGCCCCGCAATGAAGGGAAGGAGTTCTACGTTGTGCTGTGGGGATATGTTTAGCCCCTTGGCAGGGGCGGCGCCTTTCAGAGATGTGTCGGGTTTGTTGCGATAGGGCGACAATGCTTTTTTAAAGATGTTGCGTGCATCCGCAGTGAGGGAACAAGCGGAATTAGAACAAAGGTTTCGCCTTTACGGCGACTGGCTTTTTGCACTGTGATTCTGATAGCGGACCCAAGAGCCTGTACGCGGCTCCACTGCCCGACAGGATTGCCTGTTGCACAGACTCGGTCGGGCAACGCTACGCCGCGCTGGACAGGCTCTAAGGCCCGCTATCAATTGCCCGTCGCTGTAAGAAACATTTCATTGTAGGTGCTTATTTTTGATTCAGGCTCTCCGATAACCATAAAGGGTTTTGGGGTGTTTAACACCCCAACACCGCTCTTCCTTCGAAGACGAATACTTCTTCCTTTCCCCCAGACGAAGACCTGCATCAGCCCTTGATCGGTGGCTTAGAAGCTGACCAATCGAAGGAGGCGGCTTTCATAAGGGAGTCAGAGGAGTTGGCTTAAACTGAGATATTACGGAGAGGCAGGGCATGGAAAGCCTTGGGTGCTTCAGCACCCAACAATGACTTTCGCCGAAGGCGCATCTTCCCAATAAAAAAGGCCGCTAAAAGCGGCCTCTCCTTATTCTTCATTAAGGCTTGAGCTGACTCAATAGCATCCCTGTCAGCATCAACCCGCAACCAATCAATGCCCGCAAGGTCAACACCTCGCCAAGCATGAACCAGCCGCCGATGGCACCGAATACCGCTTCAAGACTGAGAAGGATGGCCGCATGGGCCGGTTGCGCATCACGCTGGGCAATCACCTGCAAGGTGTAGGCAATACCTACGGACATGAATCCGCCGAAGGCAATAGCCGGAGCCGCGCTGATAAGGCCGGTTATGGTGATTTCTTCGGTTGCAACTGCCCCAATGAAACTCAGAATTGCGCAGGCCGTGAATTGTATCGTGGACAATTTGATAGCATCCACCGCATCCAGGCCGGGGGAAAGTTTACCCACGAGGAGCACATGCCCTGCCCAGAATACTGCACCGACGAGCACCAGCATGTCCCCAAAAGAGATGGCAAGATTGGAAGTGACTGAAAGCAGGTACATGCCGACAACGGCCAACCCGGCACCGACCCAGGTTCCCCAACTTGTTTTTTGAGCCAGAAATAGTCCAAAAATAGGAACGAAAACTACGTAAAGGCCGGTGATGAACCCCGCCTTTCCGGCTGTGGTGGCTTCAAATCCGAATTTGGCAAGTTGCGGACCGGCCAACCCCATTTGTTGCAGTGAAGCCCCTATGAACAAGGCTATACCAAGTAATCCGCCGCCGATGAGCATTTTTTTTCTGTCTGCACCCACAGCATTGGAGGAGCGGTGTTTTTGCATATAGAGAATGAGTGGGATTAAGACAAGTGCGCCTAGAGCGAATCGAATGCCATTGAATGTGAGCGGTCCAATATGGTCCATGCCCACGCGTTGCGCGACAAAACCCAGCCCCCAGATGGCGGCTGTGATGAAAAGCAGAATGTCGGCGCGAAGTGTACGAGAATTCAAGCGGTAATCTCCTTTGAAAAGATCACCTCATGTACTGTATTCAGGGTCAGGCGGCAAGCTTGCAGGCCGGTCGTTACTCGGCGGCTTCTTCCTCTGTCTTCATCTGATCCACGGCGGCATTGGCTTTTTCGGCCAGCGACTTGATCAGGTCCAGCAGGAACGGTTCAGCTTCGGGTGATCCTTCGCGGGGAGCCCAGTCAGGTATGTTCTTGTCGGAATCCGACACATAAGGCCCGGTCTTGGTTTCGAACAGGAGAGTGTCCGGTTTGAGCGGAATAAACGTGTGATATACATGCGGGGGCACGTCGATGCCGAAGTTCTCGGTGCCGGGCTGGAGCAGAACTGTTTGCTCGACTTTTCCGTCGTCACTGAACTGTACATAGAGCATGGACCCGGCCATGACCAGAACGGTTTCATCCTTGGGCGGTTCAAGGTGCCGATGGGGCATTATGTACGTACCCGGTTGCATGGCGTTGAACATGCGGTGGGCAAGCGCATCGTGGGATGTGTGCAGCTTCTGCAACATCCGTTTGCGTGGAGTCTCTCTGGACTGGGCCAGCAATTCGCCGACCATCGTCAGGCTCAAAGGGGTGACGTCGGTGTCGGGCGCATCCATAGCCACGGGAAAGTCGTTGGATTGTTTAGTCATGGGCAAGAGATATCCTGCCCATGAACTTTCGGCAAGCCGGCTAGTCGAGTTTCAACCCGAGCAGTGACAACTCTGAATATGTCAGGTCTATATCACGGGGATGTACGCGTGAAGATTTGTAGAAGCGCGGGGATTTGATGACCTCCACTTCGGCTCCGGGACCGTCATCTTCCACGAATCGACGATCAGCGGCCAACACACATTCGTTGTCGGGGAGCAGGGCTTCGGCAATATCCTGTGCACGCTTGGTGAACAGTTCGGGGTTGCTTCGATACAGCACGTCGTAATAGACGCGATCGCCATGTTTTACGGCTCTGGAAAGAAGCAGCAGGCATTGCGAACAACGGGTAGTCACCAGTACCGGCATGACACGAAGGGGGACGTGGTCGTCAAAGAAAGGCAGATCGTCGGGAGCGGAGTGGGAGCGGATTTTGGCAGGGTCAACGACCAGTTCCAGATTTTCATATGGCTTACCGGTCTTGCGCCAGAGCAACCGTTCTTCTTCAAGGACATTCATGCCCAGAGACTTGAAGAACTCAATCCGTTTGGGAGAAAGGGAGAAGACGGTGTAGGTCGTTTCCGGATCTGCTGTGGCCATTTCGAGCATTTCGCTTCCCAGACCATTTTTCCGGTATTCCTTGAGAATGTACCAGGACGTGAAATTTGTGAATCGTTCCCAGTATCCATCAATAATGCGGTGGGAACAGATGTGGCCGTGAAAGCCGACAATCTTTCCACTATCTTCGGCCACTATGCCGAAGTCCGGTTTGCCTGAACACCAGCCGTGGGTAAAGAGAGCATGCCATCGCTTTGGAGGGAAGGCCGGGTTCATGTGTTTTGTCAGTAAGGCGCAGATGGCGTCAAAATCATTCGGTGTGGCTCGACGCAGTATGGCAGTCATGGAACTTCCTATTTTTGTTGCGGCCAAATATCAGCCGGAACAAGCCATGTAACGCCAGTGTGAACGGTGGTCAAGGCGAAGATGTCTTCTATAAATTGCCAAGCATCCCGGTCCATTTCAAGATGATGGGTGAGCAGGCAAGTTGGTTCGTTTTCGTCCGCCACGCCAGTGCGTTTATCTTTCAGGTGGTTGACCAGAGAACGGATGCACTTCTCTTGTCCTGCGAAGTGTGCTTCTTTCTTTTTCCAGCTCAGAACATCGCAATGAGCGTCGGCCACGCGCAAGTCACCTGGCGGCACGGGGCGGTGCTTTTTGTAGCTGGCAGACAGGCCGCGAAAACCCATGACCGGCAGGTAGGGCAGGAGTTCGGGGTCAATGCGGTTCCACGGTGGTACCAAAGCCGGAACAAACCGGCTTTTGAAAAGCTGACTGAGTTTGAGCATGCCTTCGCGCAACTCGTCGAGGACCACGGACTTCGGGCGATGCAACCCCAGTTCCCAGGCACCAATGCCGGAACCGGACGGAGCGTGGTTTATATGAGCGTAGCCGTGTTGGAGAATCCAGATATGGGTCGCACCCGAGACCGTTTTGCGCATCGGTTCACCGGTTTTGGCCGGGATTGTCGCCAGTCCGCATGGCACGTCGTATTGGTCGCTGATACGGATGAGTTGGTCCAGTTCCACTGTGGGTTCTGCTGCATCATCGTCCCGCCACCAGAGTTCGGCCGTCATGCCGGCACGCTTCCAAGCATCAAGTTCCTGCAAAAATGTGTTCATATTATCATGGGTCATATTCTCCTTTTGTATCAAAGGTTCTCCACAAAAGCCAATGGCTGCTCTGGCGTTTTCGCGCAATCCGTGGCAGGACCATGCTCGGAGGCCAAAACTGCCATGAATGTACCCCGTAACAGCATCATCTGGAACATGACGCGGAAGTGTAATTTCCGCTGTGAATATTGCTATTTCCCCCACGACAACACCCCGGTGACTGAGACTCTGCCAGCCGAACGCATAAAGGCGTTCCTCGATGCCACCGGGGAAACCTGGAAGGTGGGACTGACCGGTGGTGAGCCGTTTATTTATCCGAATTTCGTGGATGTCTGTGAGGTCTTGACGTCTTCGCATATCATTGGCGTGGACACCAACCTGTCCGTGTCCTCCAAGGTCAAAGAGTTTGCCGAGCGCATCGACCCGAACCGGGTGCACAATCTGTACGTGGCCCTGCACATCGAGGAGCGGGAGCGGATCAAGGGCGTGGATGCCTTTATCCGAAACGCACAGCTTCTCATGGACAAGGGATTCGAGATCATCGTCAATTATGTGGTCCATCCAACGCTGGAAGGTCGGTTTCAGGCTGACCGGGAGTTCTATGCCAGTCACGGCATTACCATCACGCCTCGTCCGTTCAAGGGAGAGCATGAAGGGCGACGGTATCCTGAAGCCTATGGGGATCGGGCGCAGGTTATTTTTGGCGATCACCCGGAGCAGGGTAAGAAGGTTGCTTTCAATTTTTATGGTGTTCCCTGTTCCGCAGGGCGAACCCTGTTGCGCATGGAACCGGACGGAACCATCTTCCGGTGCCCCGGAGACAAGACCGTGCTCGGCAATATCATGGATGAGGTTTCGCTTTACGAAGGGCATGAGCCGTGCATCAAAAAACGGTGTCCCTGTCGTGGACTTGACCATGTGCAGTTGACCGATTTTGAAGCGCATATGGTGGACGGCGTTCAGTATGCCGTGGTGGCAGATAACGCACAGTCCCGATTCGCATTCGAGCAGGCTGCGTTGTTGGTGCCTGGTGATCCGTGTGCCGAGAACAACCTCGGTGTTCTGGCGTGGCGCCGGGGTGATCGTGAGGATGCCCTTATCCATTTTCAGAGCGCATTCAAGAGCGAGCCTGAGAACACGCTTTATGCCCGTAATCGCGATGGCGCACAGGCTGCACAGGCCGACTTCGACCCGCAGATATGTCTGGATGTGAATTCTGATTTGGTAAAGTAGAGGTGGCGTCATGCCCGAATCTCGGGTAAAGGTCGCAATGTTGGTTTTCTGGACAGAATGAGCCCAAGACGATAACGTCGCGCAGCTACCGGAATAGAATGATATTCAGCGTTTTTTTTATTGCCGCAAACAAACGATATGGAATCGAAAGCATATAATATACTGATGTATTCCCATGACACTTATGGTCTGGGACATATTCGACGCACCATGGCTATTGCCAGAAATCTGGTGGCGCAGGATGTGAACATCCTCATTGTTACCGGTTCCCCCATTGTCGGACGGTACACCATGCCCAAGGGCATTGATTTTGTCCGCATGCCCGGCATGATCAAGAAAACCAACGCTATTTACGTCCCTCATTCCATCAAGGTCGATCCCAAGATTGCCATTTCCATTCGCAAAAATATTATTTCTGCCACGGCCAAGGCGTTCAAGCCGGACCTCTTTGTCGTTGATAAAGTGCCCACCGGCCTTAAGGGCGAGGTTCTGCCCACCCTAAAGTGGATCAAGAAGAATTTGCCGTGTACTCGTGTAGTGCTCGGTCTGCGTGATATCCTTGATGATGCCGAGTCCACTCGTGCGGACTGGAAGCGTAAGCAATTTCCCGAGGTCCTGCGCGATCTCTATTCTGAGATCTGGGTTTACGGCTACAAAGCCATGTATGATCCGATCACCGAGTACGCCTTCCCGGATGATATTGCGGCAAAGACGGTTTTCACAGGGTATATCCCGCGTAAAGCACCCCGTACCCGCAAGGTCAGGCGTAAGCATAAGCAGGTTGTTGTTACCATTGGTGGCGGCGGTGACGGCTACAACGTGTTGGATACCTATCTCAAGATGCTTGAGACCAACGGTACCGTTGATTTCAAAACGCTCATGATCACCGGCCCATTTCTTTCTCCAGAACGACTGGACGAGTTGGCCGACCGCGCCCGCGCTCTCAAGGTCCAGATCAAGCCGTTCGTGCGCAACATGGAAAAGCGTATGGCCAAGGCCGATCTGGTCGTATCCATGGGTGGCTACAACACCATGTGCGAAATTTTGTCTTTGAAGAAGCCTGCTTTGATCATTCCCCGCGACAATCCGCGTCAGGAGCAACTCATTCGTGCTACTGTTTTCAAGAAGCGCGGTCTGTGCGATTTTATCAAGTGGGGCGAAGTGTCACCCGAAACCATGCGGGAAAAGATCAATGGTCTTTTGGAAGATCCGACCCCCTACACCGCTGAACTCGAAACTTTTGCCATGACCGGCCTGGAAGTCATGCGTGAACGGCTCGAATACTTCCGAGAGCATTGCTTCTCTGAAGAACTGGCTGAAGAAAACAGCGAAAGAGACTCCTCATAATGACGACCGAATCCAAAAAGAAAACCCTTGGCATGGTGCTCAAGGGGTATCCGCGCATTTCCGAGACATTTATTTCCAATGAAATCCGTTTGCTTGAAAAGCAGGGATTCAACATTCATATTTACTCCATGCGCGCCCCCCGCGAAAACTTCTCCCACAAGTCCATCGCAGCTATCAAGGCCAAGGTTACGTATCTGCCGTCCTCCATGATCTGGGGACTTCCGGCCTTCCTCTGGTACAACATCCGCCTCTTCTGCAAAATGCCCAAGCGGTACATGGAATGTCTTAAACTCATGAAGTCCCGCTTTGCACTGGCTCCCAAAAAATACACTTGGGTTAAGCACATGCTCCAGGCCGGGTACATCATGCAGAAATCCGTGCTCGACGACGGCGTGAATCTGGCGCACATGCACGGCCATTTCGCGCACACGCCGACCACCGTCACTATGTACGCCGCTTTTCTCGCAGATATCCCGTTTTCATTCACGGCCCATGCCAAGGATATCTACACCCAGGACCCGCGCCGTATTCAGGACAAAGTTGATCGGGCCAAGTTCGTGGTCACCTGCACCAAATACAACGCCGATCATCTTGAAAAGACCGTGGGTGGCAAGAAACCTATCCATTGCGTTTATCACGGCATCAATCTCGATCTGTTCTCGCCCAACGGGCGTGGCACCAAGGCCAAAACGCCATATCAAATCCTGACAGTTGCCCGTTTCGTGGAAAAGAAAGGGCTGGATACCGTACTCATGGCACTCGCCAAGCTGCGGAGCGAAGGACTTGATTTTCGGTACACTCTGGTGGGTGAAGGCAAAGCCAAGTTCAACCGGAAGATCGAAAAACTCGTTCAGGATCTTGGTCTCAATGACGTCACCACATTGACCGGCACCATTACTCATGACGACGTGATCAAATTGCTCGGTTCGTCCGACTGTTTCACGCTTGGTTGTCGTGAGGCCAAGGACGGTGACCGGGACGGTATACCCAACGTGGTGGCCGAATCCATGGCAACAGGTGTGCCTGTAACTGCCACGGATGTGTCTGGTGTCCCTGAATTGGTGGCACACGAAGAGACCGGTTTGCTTTGTCCGTCCAACGATGTAGACGCTCTGGCCGACATTATTCGTCGGTCCCTCACCGACGACGAGTTGCGCGCTCGGATTATTCCTGCTGCCAATGATATCGTGCACGAACTTTTCAACAACAAGAAGCTCATTAACACGCTGGGCGAGATCTATAAGTCTCACGGCGTACCCTGCGCTAA
>Ga0209475_10004858_pt1 | contig 11350 bp, 8 predicted proteins | sample tdDd471_FD_187128 | JGI IMG/M metagenome (GOLD analysis project Ga0209475, IMG submission 187128) | Marine sediment microbial communities from the Atlantic coast under amendment with organic carbon and nitrate - tdDd47.1 (SPAdes)... | ecosystem: Environmental > Aquatic > Marine > Coastal >...
TTGTTCTATTTCATCAAATTGAGAGGCCGTTCGCCCCAAGCGCTCCGCATACCGACTAAAGCCAAAATGCGGGTCAATGGCCTCTTTAATCAGATCTGCCAGATCCTCCAAATACAAGGTCGCTAAATGCCGGGCTTTATCTTGCAGCCCCATCGTCCCAAAGGCCCATTCCATATCTTCCAAAACGGCAAAGCGCCCGCCCTCCGGCAAATAGGTGCCATCACAAATACTATGCGCTAAGGTGGGGTTCTTATGTTGTAAAAAGCGAATAACTGGGCCAATTGTGTTGATATAAGCCTCCTTCAAATTATAAATTCGATAAGCATTATCAGAAAGCGCTACATCGCTCTTTTCCAATTCATCAAAAAGCTGACGCAAGCCCTCCGTAGAGAAAATGGCCAAAATCACTTCTATCCCCAAATCTGCCTGATAGGAAGTGTAGTTTTTCGTATTCAAAAACCCCTTCAAGTAGGCCGTTGCTGGGTAGGGCGTATTGAGTTGCGTAAAAGGTGGCGTAAGAAGCAGTACTTTCTGTTTCAAGGCTTCGATGATTTAGAAAGTAAAGGTAATGCTTTTACTGTTGAAAGCCTTAATGCTAAAACCAGTATGTCAATACATACCTCCTGAACAGCGGTTTCATGTAGGCTTTTTCCGTATTTCGAAGCCTTGTTTTATAACTCAAAAAATGCCGAAAAATGGGAAATGGGAAGTCGGAAATGAGAATGCAGGCCATGAAAATGCCTATTCCGCCCTGTCTGCCTGTCTAGCGCCAGATAGATTCGGCCAAAAACCAGGCAGGCTTCCGAATTCGCACTTCCGCCTTCACATTAGAAACCGCTGCAAGGGCCTCCCATGCCCTCACATCTCCTTCTTCTTCAAACGCTTATGCATCTCATTGACTTTCATCAGAGCGGCGGAGCCATACCAGGGATGAAGCTCCATGACGAGTCGGTCTTGTTGGATAGTTGGGGTGTCAAGGACGGGGCAGGTGCCGGTTGGAAACCGGGCACCAACGGCTAGAGCAGCCTGTTTTTTCTCCATGTTAAGGCGCACTAAACCGCAGCACGGTTAAACGGCCGTAATCGGGTTCTACTTGTATCGTATCCCCATCTGAAGTGGCAGAACTGTAGGCCCAGGCCAGTACATTGACATACTTTTCGGCGTAATTTCCTGGACTAACGATACTGCCTACCTCTACCGTTTTGCCGTGATGCATATTGTCAGTAACATTGAAGCCACTGGCCTCCGTTATTTCCGTGCCTATCGTGTCGGTTGCAGCATTAGCCAGTACAAGCTGACTGGAAACACCTACATTAAAGCCAAGATCGTTGGTGGTTTCAAATTGGCTAAGTACTACAATAACTTCACCGGCTCTGATATTGCTTAAGCGTTCGGAGTAGATTACTTTTCGCGGGAGGATTTCAGGAATCCAATGTTCCGCTACCGTTTCCGTAGCAGGAATCAATGTTCTTTTGGTAACGGGCAAAAAGTCTGTTTTTTCAGCATTATTGCCACTATTGATGTGCTCCAGCAAAGCACCCGCCGAAGTAGCAATGGCAGCTGGCTCCACGATAATGGTTTGCCACTTGTAAAGTGCCCATTCCTGCGGTAGGTCCAACTGCTGGTAGATGGTCTTCGCCACCTGATGCAGACTGACCTTGGTTTGGTTAGTATCGGCTAGATATTCTAGCTGGCCTATCGTGGCGAAAGGTAATAATGTATTTGGATGATCATCCGGCGAGACGCCCTCCACGTGTATACTGGCTTTCCAGAACTGACTAAGTTTGTCGAAACCACAAAAATCGCCCACCCTCAGATCGGCCTCGCCATCCAGGATAAAGGTGACTTCTCCATTACTGTCTTTTTCCAGTGTGACATTGCCCAGGGTCAGTTTTAGGCTGCGAACTTTACCATGAGCAGGCACCCACCATTCGCTTTGGTAGGAACAGTTGCGCAAGTGTACATAAGGCTCCTGATGAAAGCTCATGGGCAACAATGCATTCTGCGATTTCCAGACGAAGCTACAAGTGTCAAAAACTAATTGCTGCGTATTGTGAGCCCGGAAGGCAGCAACTTGTAAGCCAGCTTCGGGTGTATCTTCGTCTTTGTTGAATTGAAAGGTGCAGCCCTGAAACAGTACTGGACGATGGGCCAGTAAATGGGTGTCGATAGCCCGGGTACCCGATTGCTGGTACAAGCTGAAATTACACCCGTTGAAGGCGGCCGGAATATTTTGGGAGCTATCTGAATACCCCAGTGTACCCAAGGAAAGCGTCGACTCAACAAATAGACCCTGACAGGAAAAATGCCCGTAGCTGTGGTGAAGATTAAACAATCGCTGGGTAACTTCAACCGTACAACCACTGATAACGGGCGGATATCCCTTTTGTAATCCCTGATTTACGCAGTCGATCCAGTATTGTTGACCAGTGAAGTAAGAATCTGTGATTTTGATCCCCTTGCACTGGTCATGCCCAATAATAATACCTGCCTTACCCAGGAAATGGCCGTTGAAGCGTCGAACTAGGTGCTTATCACAAAGCAGCGTATTCTCGTCTCCGCTGGTGCCAAAAGAGATGCCTCCCGCAAAAAAGCGCGCATTGACGTTGTCGATCAAGACTTGAGAACTGGCGATGCCCGGATAACGATCGATGGCAATAGCTAGGTGGTTTTCGTTCACGCCTTCATCCAGCCACCAATCCTTTCCGTCCTCATCGTGATCGAGATGTAGCGTAGGAAAACGTTCCCCGTTTATTGGAGTAAACAACTTTGCTTTTAGCCCAGTATTCTGCCCTTCGAGCGCAATATTCGAGAGGGTAGTAGCCCGGGTGGCCTGGATATCAATAGCTGGGCCATTGGAAAACAAACATTTCAAGGTAGTGAAGGACGCCTCCGCTCCTTGCCCCCCATAAGCCGGGCGTGCCCCCATGAGATGGATGCCGAAATTGAATAGGGCTTTTCTATGGTTCTCACTCTCTTTCAGGTAGAGGCGAAGGGGCTTTTTCAGCTCCCACTCCCCGCAGGGTACATAAACGGTACAATATTTTTTTGTGCGCAAAGCCCGGTTGATGGCTTTTTGGATGTCTTTGCCACGGCCTTTGCCGTTGGGGCCGAGTTTTGGTACGGTGATGGTGTCGGGGAAGGTTTTCATGGCGGGGTGAGGTTTAGTATTTGGGAGGAATCGGGCAAAATGTAATTACTTAACCTTCGCAATTTACCCGATTCCAAAAGCCTTTGTAATAAACTTTTCTACCTGTTCAACAGTATTGATAACTTGGACAAAAGACGTCTATGACGGCCTTTTTGCATCATCACCGATTATTAGAAGACAACTTATCTCCCACTCTCGGAATCCAGTATTTGTGGTTATTGTCCTGGAAGGTAATTCTGACATTAGGCAATTCTGTACCACTAAGATTGCACTTGTTGTATTTGTCATTCCAACCCGTCCTTACATCAAAATGGAGGTGAGCGGTAGAAGAATTCCCAGTGTTTCCACCTTTGGCAAGCAGTGCGCCTTGCCTGACCCTTTTTCCTTTGTTGACTACTACACTATTGTACTTGAGGTGCCAATAGGTGCCATAGGTACCATCATCATGCTTTATGACCACATAGTTCCCGACTCCGTGTTTACAAAAGTTTTTGCCCCTACTGTTTTCTTTTTCATTTTCTACCACTAGGTGAACAAGGCCTGCTCTAGCAGCTCGTATGTTCTGGTTTTCCTCTCCAACACCATCATTATTAGAATCAAAAACAAAATCAAAACTATAGGCCTGCAAGCCGGTTTTCTTACCCCCATGCCCAGGGATTTTATCATCCCAATTTCCATTTGTTAACTTCCATCCTTTTACGTTATCAAATGGCAACTTATATAGGGATCTGGGACTAGGGTGTAATTCAATATCTGTGAGGTAAAGATTCTTTTTCATAAAAGCCCCCACTGTCGTTTTTATATCCACATGGTTCAGACCTGACCACCAATATTGCGCTCCATTTCCTTTAGTCCAAACCCCTGTATATTTTCCATTGTAGATTTCCACATCCTTCAAACGAAACCCCTTCCTGATAAAGGAACTTATTTTGGCATTGAAATCGTTAAAACTCAGCCCCGTATACCAGTACATACCGCCGCTACCTTTTCTCCAAATGCCCGTATATTTTCCATTATAGATTTCCACATCAGACAAATAGTAGCCTTTTTTAAAGAAGGAATTTACTTTGGCATTAAAAGCCGAATAACTCAGGCCAGTATACCAATACATACCGCCACTGCCTTTGTGCCAGATACCGGTGTATTTACCATTTACTATTTCTACATCTACTAAATAATAGCCTTTTTTAAAGAAGGAATTGACCTTGGCATTGAAGTCATTAAAGCTCAAACCCGTATACCAATACATGCCTCCTGATTTTTTTCTCCAGATGCCAGAAAATTTCCCATTATTTACTTCAATATCTGTCAAATAGAATCCTTTCTTGTAATAGGAACTTACCTTACTGTTGAAAGCGTTAAAGTTCAAACCGGTATGCCAATACATGCCTCCAGAGCCGGGTTGCCATACGCCGATGTACCCTTTTTGAGCATTGATTTGTGTCATGAAAAAAAGCAGTGGAAGTAGATATAATAGCTTTCTCCCTTTTCCTCTTACATTTTTAATACGCATAATAATCCTTACAAACTTGGCTTTGGGCCCATCATAATTCATTTGTTGTTTCATTTTTTTGGTATTTTTATTGAGGTTTGAAATCTTAGAATCGTTTAAACAATCACCGAATTTTGCCTAATTCTCGTTCCATTTATTAACACTCTTGTTCCATTTGACTGATTATCAGTTGCTTTATTGCAAAAATAGTTCATTCTCCATACTACTGGACATTTTACGCCAACGGGTTTAAAAGTTTAGGGTTGAAGGTTTATCCTTTGTCCGTTTACTTATCCTTTACCTCCTTGCATACCAGTTTCATTTCGATCGGTGCAGCCCTGGCCAGGGTCGTATAAATTGGACAGCGTGTTTTTACGGCTTCGGCCAATTGCTTGCCTTGCGCTTCACTCACCCCGGTCAGTTCCAATTCCACACGGAATGCTTGTATTCTTGGATTAATGGCTTCGCCTTTTACTCCTCTGGGGTCCAAGTCGCCCTCCGCACTAGCTTTGGCTAGCCTTAGCGGTAAATCGAGTTCGGCTGCTACTTTCTCAGAGACCAACACTCCGCAGGTAGCTAGGGAAGACATGAGCATTTCGATAGGGTTTATGGCTTCATTCGGGCCTCCGAGCGGAGGGGGTGCATCTACGATAAAATGATGGTTTCTCGCAGTAGTTAAGGTACGACCATCTGTACTAGTAGATTGAGCGCTTGCTTTAAGGGTCGCCAAACCTTGAGCGTTTGTAGTGGGCATAGTTAATAGGGTTAACAAGAGGCTAAAGAGGAAAATTTTCATTTGAATTGACTTTAAAGAGACGGAGAAAAAACATGAGTTATCCGAGTTTATTCACGAAAACGGGACCGATGATCTATGTCCTAGTAGCATGCTGATAATCAAACTATTGCGGGTTGCGGCTTTACGGGTTCCCTAACCCGCAACTCGAAACAAAAAAGCAGTGTTGTACTATTAGACTTTATGTACGCAAATTTTGTATGGCCCCCAATGCTCTTTTTCCGTCAAATTACTAAGAAGGAGCTTTCATTTTTTGAAAAGGGCTCACCCCTGCAATGGGAATGGGCAAGACATTGTTAAAATCACTCCTCTGTCATGACCGATTTAATCTTCGTCACAATTTCCGCCGAGACTTCCTCCACGCCATGCGCTTCTTTGGCATGTTGGGCGGCCATGGCCAAGGCTTCTTGTTCGGTTTCTGCTTTAATAACTCCAGGACAATCAAATCCTACATCGGCACATTTGATAACTTTCATGATGTTTTAGGTTTTAGGTTGAAAAATGGTTTTGTGCTCTCGCAAAAAAAATCGATTAGATATTCAAAATTTAACCCATTTATAGGTTAGTACCTCAAATCAAATATTGTGACCACCTTACCATCATTTTTTAAGAAAAAAATTATTGGAGCTTCCTTTGTCGGAAATAAAATAGAGAAACCAGCATAAAAATTAACAGTCCTATCCCCCACTTCCACGAGGAGCTTTGTTCGTTGAAGGAAATGGGCGACATATCGCCGATAGGAATGAAGGCAGCCCAATAGAAAGGGTGAGCGTCATGACTATAGTGATCGATAAAATCCAGTTTGGCTTGTCGGAGTGCAGCATCTTTCGGCTGTCCTGCCTTGATATAGCCATAGAAACCCTCCATAAGGTTTTTGGTCTTTTGGTCGTCGACCCTCCATAAAGTTGTAATAATGGACTTGGCGCCGGCGTAGGAAAATCCGCGAGCGAGGCTAATGACTCCTTCGCCCAGCTGCAGCTCACCAGTACCTGTTTCGCAGGCACTTAGGACAACCATTTCTGCCTGAAGATTAAGCTGGTACAATTCGCGATTGTATAGTAGTTCGTTTTCGATAGAATCTGGAATTTCTTCAAATGCCAAATAGGCATAGTCTCCAACCAGGTCATTGGCTTTGGCGTGCGTAGCCAAGTGGATGATCCTGTAGCCTGGCGCATTATTGAGAAAGGCTTCCTCAGTGGCTTGCTCCCCGATAAAAACGTCCCCCCCCATCAATTGCTGAAGGCTTTTTGCTTCAGGTACATTGTAGAGCAAGGATCCAAGATCACTCCGGTTGCTAAGCAAGGGATTATCTTCGAAGGGGTTCCCTTCCTTATTAAATTCAGGGGCAAAGGCTAGAAAGGTATTTTTTGATTTGGCCTTTTTTCTAGCCTTGATTTGTCCGAGTAGGGTGGCTGAGTAGGTATAGCTAATCTGATAATCTTTGATTAAAAAGGCATGCTGGGCAAATAAGGTGGGATCCTCAGGGGGGTCTCGTAACAACATTTCAAAAGGCACATATCCGAGTACGCCGTCAGGTACAATAATCAAATTTTCTGGCAGGTCGAGCTGAGCCTCAATTGGGGCAAAGGTGTTATTGTAAAGTTGATATAACAAGTCGGATAATCGATTGGCCTGTAGGCGGGTCGTTTCATCGGATCGGTCTCCATTTGGCGAAAAATTGGCCATTTGTTTCCGTAACTCGGCTATCCAATGGGGTAGATTTGGATCAATCGGCATTTGGATCACTTGGTAATCCTCCTTGGAAATGATGAAGGCATACAGGTTTTTATCCCCTACAAAATATGCTAATATAGCGGTTTGGGCATTTGGAAGTAATGCACGTGCCTGTGTTACCCCATAGACCTCCACCTCATGTTTGAGTTTATAGTAATTGGGATATTTCCGTTCTAGCGTTTCAAGATTGTCGTAAAATTGTTTTTTGTAATAATTCAACTGACCATTGAGTTCTTTTATCGTGTTGGCATCAGCCTTGTTTGCCTTGGCTTTTTCCGCAGACAGATATTGTTCTCTTTCCTTGATGGCCGCACGGATTTCTTCTTCCTTCTCCGCTAAGACCTGTATGTCTCCGTCGAATTGGTAAGCATTAGATTTATTGAAAGACCTCAACAGCGACAAAGCTTTACTTCGTTCTGCCACCTGAAATGCTTTCTCCGGACTAATCTCCCGGCCTTGGCCTTGGCTTTTTTCGTAGTCCAGGGCAATGAGTGGCTCAAATAGCCTCCCCATGGCTTCCTTTTGTATAAATTGCTGTGATTCAGTAGATTGAACTTCAACCTGCATCTGATTCAGTGCCTGAAACGCCAGGTCATACATTTGGGTAGATTGATCCAATAGCTCCCCAGATTTTTCTATTTCGAACCATTCCCTAAGAAAATGGCCATAGGAGGTCAAGACGTTCAATAAAATGGAAAAGGACTGTACTTGAGCAAAGTGATCACCATTTTCTTGATAACCTAAGGTTGCTAATGCCAAATCAAAGTGATCCTGGGCTTTTTCCATTTCTCGCAACTTAGCATATGCCTTGGCGATGTCTCGGTAAACATTGGCCACCTGAGGAACCTTTAATAAATTCGTTTGTCTGTATATATTGATCGCTTCTTGATAATAGCTGATCGCGGTTTGATACTCTCCTTTCAATTGATATCCTGCAGCTATATTATTGAGAGAATAAGTAAAATTCTCCGTTGGTTCAGCGTAATTGGACTTCCAGATCGCCAGGGCTTTCTGATTAATATCAATCCCCTGTTGATAGTTTCCATTTTCTATAAAAAGTTGCCCCATTCCCTCATACATATGAGGTAAACCGATGTGTTCAGGGCCATACTTCAGGCTGATTAACGAGATAGCCTCATTCAGGTATTCAGCTGCTTGTTCAAATCTATTGGCAGTTTTACAGATTGTTGATAAAGCATAATAGTCTAATGAAAGCATCACATGGTCTTCCCCTAGGCGTGCTTTGTTGCCCTCCAAAGCTATCTTCAGGTAATCCTCAGCGGCTCTAAAGTCTCCTAGTCGCTTGTAAAGTAGTCCAACAACCCGATAAATATAATAGGTCATGGGTGCCTCCTCCTTACCTAACAACAAATAAACCCGCAGTGCTCTTTTCTGAAAATCTAATGCCTTATAGTATTGCCCCAGGCGGTTATAGTATTTACCTAAATAATGAAGCGTTAAGGCAGTATTTATGTGGTGCTCTCCCCATTCTTTTAGTTGTACCTCAAGCGCCTCTCCCAGGTATTGATATCCCTTCTGGGCCATTTCGTCTGACTGGGCATCCATTATATATTTACCACCTAAACTTTGTTTATAAATACTGGTCCTCGGATCACGATCACCATACAATTTGGCAAAAATAACATAGGCCTTTTCGTCTATTTCAGTTCCTTCTTTGATCTTTCCTTTGGAGCCATAAATTCGGCCTAACAAATTATATAATTGCCCGACCTCATGCGTGAATTCTCCTAAGATTTCCTGCTTTGTGTAAAGGGCCTTTTTGCAGTTTTGAATAGCTTGATCGTATTGCCCTTTACTAAAATAACAACGCCCGATGAGTTCATATTTTTCCGCTTGCAGTAAGCGGTTATCTTTTGCCAAAGTATCTTTAATGGTAGGCAGCTGCTCTAACAATTCCATTGCATGCGAGGCATCTAAGGAATCGATTAGTATTGATCTGATCTGTCTAAATTGATCTTGATAATAGGCCGTATCATATTGTTGGGCCTGTAGAAACGTACTAAACGAATAGTGGAGAAGGAATAAGGTGGTAATTAGGTTTTTCATTCAAATGGGGTATAGGTGAATTTTTCTTGTATGGCGTTTCACCAAACTAGTCTTCTCCATCGGCTGTTAAATTTCCTTTTTAGGGAAAGGGCTTCTCGTTGAAACATATGGCTCTGATCTATGCTGATCTTATCCAAAAGCAAATCCAGTGTTTCATCTTTACCTCCCAGGGCCACCATAGCTTGCACCATCATCCATTGCGCTTTTTGTCGCTGGCGGGTATCTAAACTTTGTTGATCTACGATTTCAGCACTTGCCTGCACTTTCGCATATTGTCCTTGTTCTAGCCGGGTATAGGCTAAATACAGCTGTGCCTGAATGAATAGTGTGGAAGTATCGGTGATGCCACTAAAAAAATCGGCTGCATCCGGCCATCTGCCTGCTTCAACCGCTTCGAGTCCCTGCACAAATGGATCTGTTTGTACCCATTCCGTGTTTCGCAAATTATCGATCCCTTCCTTTAGGTTCAATCGATCCATACCCAACTCAGCTAGGCTCAGATTACTATAATTCACATTTCCCCACCATAGGGAACCGGCCACAATCAATACTAATCCGACTGCAGCATAAGCCCACCAGCGGTTTGAAACCATTTGGATAGGACGAGGCCGTGTACTTGCATTTGCTTTAGTTAGGCCATTTAATTCTAATTGTCTTTCAGCTTCAGCTTCTGCTAGAATACCCTGCCACTCGATTGCCTTTGTTATATCTCGATACCATTCAAATTCCTCTCGCAAGCCTTCATCTTGTTCTACTTCTGCTTTAAGTTTTTCAGCGGTTTCAGCATCCAGCGCTCCACGAAAATAGGCCTCGATGCTCTTTTTATCGATTGGCTTATCCATGATCCTGATTTATTTTTTTTCTTATTGAAGCGATACAACGCCTTCTCTTATTTCTCACAAACTCTAAAGTGTAGTCCATTATGGGAGCAATCTCTTTGTCGGATAACTTATTAAAAAAGGTCAAGTGAAGAATCCTTTTACATGCCTCACTGCCAATGTTAAGGTGCTGAAAAACCTGTTGAATTCTAGAGGAGGTTTCATCTTCAGCGGGTAACACTTCTTCAACAAGACCTAATTGATCCATTTCAGTATCGGTACTTAGGAGTTCGATTTTTCCCCGCCGTTTTAATTCCTTCAGCCATTGGTTTCGACAAATCCCCGACAAGTATTTTTTAACCGTGCTGTTTAATACAAATGCCTCATCATGTAGTTTTTCTAGAAAAACAACCATACTTCGTTGGAAAATTTCTCGCGCATCCTCCTGATTTCCGCCATTCTTAATGATATACGTAGTGCAATAAACGAAGCCTGATTTATAGATTTCTTTTATTGCATTATTACCCCCATTCCTGATTTCTTCTAATTCATCTTTTTGGAGAGATATTGGGGCCATATTCGATATTGTATGATTCTCTGATAATTTTTATGTGCTTGAAATTTGGCTGACTAAAGATAGCATAAATTCAGTGCTTTGAATAGTTCTATAGGCTAGTATAGAGCAAACGCATCAAAGCTATTTTCCACAATACCAATGTGATACAAGGGAAAAAGCACTGCTAATTGAAAACACAAGGTGCTTCCTATACCGCACCACCTTAGTATTTCCCCCCCTTATTCCCACGAGGTAGTGCCTTCTGTGCCTGTAGGAAAGATTGTAGAAAGAGCAAATAAAATACAATCATTAGACTTTATGTACGCAAATTTTGTATGGCCCCCAATGCTCTTTTTCCGCTAGGCTGCGTTCCAGAACCAGGCTTCGTAGCTAAGAGCTACGATCTTGAATCTATCTGGCACTAGACAGGCCTGTGCCTTACCTAGCAAAAAAATAGCTATTGAGTTGCTCATACGAAATTCACATACATAAAGTCTATTCCTCCTGCCCCAAGATGATATGGCCGATAGGAAAGTGCCGGATGGTTGGGAAAAATGAATAATTACAGTGAATTTTCAAAAAGATCAAATGACATGACCAGCGACAAACTAATTAGACTTTATGCTGAAATAGGTTGTATAAGGATGGAAATTAAGATTTTAAAGCAAGGCAAGGCTCGAAGAAGGAGCATAGCCATAGCTACGCGACTGATGAAGAACGAAGGCTTGCTTTAAAAGAT
>Ga0209475_10004863_pt1 | contig 11341 bp, 8 predicted proteins | sample tdDd471_FD_187128 | JGI IMG/M metagenome (GOLD analysis project Ga0209475, IMG submission 187128) | Marine sediment microbial communities from the Atlantic coast under amendment with organic carbon and nitrate - tdDd47.1 (SPAdes)... | ecosystem: Environmental > Aquatic > Marine > Coastal >...
TTCAAATGTAAACAATCTCCCAATAGGAGTTTTCGATTCGGGTGTAGGCGGACTATCTGTTTTGCAGTATGCTGCAAAATTATTACCAAAGGAAGACTTTATCTACGTAGGCGATTTTGCAAATGCCCCATATGGCAATAAAAAACTAGATGAAATTGTTGATATATCCATTTTAAATACTGAAAAGCTTTGTAATATGAACATAAAAGCTTTACTTATTGCCTGTAACACTGCAACAAGTGCTGCTGCTCATTTGTTAAGGCAAAGTTTATCTATTCCTATAATAGGATTAGAGCCAGCTATAAAGCCAGCAGCAGAATCTGTAGTACAGAATAAGTCTATAGTTGTATTAGCTACTCCTCAAACTCTAAGATTAGATAAATTTAATAATCTTTTAAAGAACTTTGATTGTGATATCGTCCCTATTGCCTGTCCTGGACTATCTAGGTTAATTGAGGATGCAGGTCCTAGTAGCCAAGCGATAATTGAGTATCTAACAGAAATACTTAGCTGTGTAAACAAAGATAATACATCATCTATTGTAATTGGCTGTACTCATTTTAGCTTTGTTTCCAAACAAATACAGCAAGTTACAGGTGGGATAAATCTCTTTGATGGAAGATTTGGTGCAGCAAAACAATTAAAAAGAGTGTTACAAAATAATTTATCCGATTCAAATGGCACAATAAAGCTTATATCTTCTATAGATGATGAACGTCATACTGAACTTTTAAGAAAATTTTTCAGCTATGATTTACTAGGGGAATAATATGTGGACACGATTACACCAAAAGCAGGCACCAGAACTTTTAGACTATCTTGAAAGAAACGCACCTAATACAAGCTCAATAATTGCAAACATAAAATATGCATCTTCTATCTACAATCCATATGTTATGAGAAGTGGGCATTATTTTGTTTATAACGATCCAATAAAGAGACTAGACGGGATGATAGCTGTATATAATGATGGTAATGCCTTTGTTCATACAAAAAATCAAAAAGCACGAGAAACATCATTAAAAATACTTATAAAGAGTAAATACCATTCTATATGGGGGTTATCCGATTGGTTACCCAATCTAAGAAGTCTAAGCGCAAACATAGGAATGAAAATGGATTCACGTGAATTAGTAACTATGGTTAGAGATAAGGATGTTCCTCTGCCTAAGTCACAGTATGATTTAATAAGAATTGATAATAAATTTAATCTAAATAGATATATTCCATTTATAAAAGTATGCTTATATGAGGGGTTTGGATTTAAACCTTATTCCAGAGATTTAAAAAAAAGAATGCGTGAGCGCTCAGATAATGAACCATACTTTTTGTTATATAACAATAAAGTTCCTGTATCACAAGCACATATACAGTCAATTAGCCAAACTCATGGATATATTGCAGGAATATGCACTCCTAGAAACTACCGTCGAAAAGGATATGCAAAGCAAATAACTGCTAGAGCTTGCAAATTTATAGAGGATAAGGGTAGGCTTAGTGCTCTAACTGTTAATAACACAAATTCAGGAGCGGTTAATTTATATAAAGATTTAGGATTTGTACCTGTTGATAAAATGCAGGTATATATGAAAGCTCGTAAATTTACAGGAGATGAAAACCAATAGCTTTCATCTCCTTTTTACTATCCTAATAAACTGTATCCTTGCTTTTGAAGTGTCTCTTCATGCTCTGCTAGCCCTTTTACTATTACACTTACATGTTCTGCAAGCTCCATACCTAAATCTTCCATGGAAGATATAAGCTCTTCTCTATCAACTGCCTTTGCAAATCCCTTATCTTTTATTTTTTTCTTTACGGATTTTGCAGCCAATCCTTCAAGTTTTGTAGGACGCATTAATGCAACTGCAACTAAAAAGCTTGCCATCTTATCAACTGCAAATAAACATTTTCTAACCTTTGTATCCCTCATGTCCTCTTTACCAATACCATGAGACAATATGGTATTAATGAAATCTTCATCGAAACCATAGCCATCTAACAATTCAGGTGCATGATCAGGGTGTTCATCTGGGTATTTTTCAAAGTCTACATCATGTAGTAATCCAATCATTCCCCATCTTTCTATATCTTCATTAAATTTTTCTGCATAAGCTCTCATTGCTGCCTCAACTGCGAAACAATGTCTCTGTAAAGATTTTGCTTTTACATGCTCGTTTAATATTTCAAATGCTTTTTCTCTGTTCATTTACAACCTCCGTACTAGTTTAAATCTATTTTTTTGACCTATATAAATAAATAAGTCTTTCAGAACTAAGTATCATAGCCCCTATAATTGCTACCAAAATAACTGGTAGTAATGAATCTGAAATCCTCTCTAGAACAACACCTATTAAAGGTGTAATAAATGCTATACCTACATATGCAGATGCCATTTGAAAACCTATTATGGTTTGAGATTTATCTTTACCAAAGCGAGTAGGTGTTTCGTGAATCATTGCTGGGAATATAGGAGATAATCCTAAACCTATTAAAATTAATATTGCAATTAAAATATTGCCTTTGAAAGGAAGTATAAATAGTATTCCTGCGATTAACAGAATACTCATTCCTCCTCTTATCATCTGCTTATTATTTAGCTTTAACGATATAAATCCACATATAAATCTACCTGCTGTAATACCTCCAAAGTATGCTCCTATCCAAGAAGCTGCAGTATTTACATCTATTTGTTTTACATTTACTAAATAAGTGCTTCCCCACAAACCAACAGAAGACTCTACTGTACAGTAAAACATAAAAGTCAATAGTGCAAAAATAACACCCTTCGTTCTAATTGCATTCTTTGTGTTTGTCTCTTGTTTATCCTCTGTTAACTGTGCATCTTTCTTTTTATGTGCCATGTTCCATAATGGTAAACTGATTAGCAAAATAGCTGCTAAGGATAATTGAATGATTGATATCGTTCTATATCCACCTCTCCACGATAACGATGTCTGCAAGGTTCTAGATAAGATAACGGGACCTAGTGTGGCACCCACACCCCAAAACGAGTGTAACCAGTTCATGTGATGTGCTTTGTAATGGTTAGCCACATAATTATTTAAAGCAGCATCTACACTTCCTCCTCCAAATCCAAGAGGAATTGCAATTGGTAATACCCAGTAAAACGAATTGGTAAACGAGATTCCAAACAATGATATTCCAGTCATTAAACAGCTTATAAAAATGACTTTTCCTGTTCCAAGCCATTTTACAATTCTACCACTTAATAGACTTGATAATATAGTTGAACCGACCATAATCATAGACACAATGCCTGCTGAGTCGGCAGATACACCAAATTCTATGTGCATAACTGGCCATGAGACCCCTAAAAGTGAGTCTGGAAGCCCTAAACTAATGAACGCTAAATAAATAATAACTAATAATACTGTAACTATCATAATGCCTCTTTCTTGATTATCTAAATATATATCACTTAGCTTGCAAAATCAAGAACCACAGAGAAATTTCACTTATTTTATTTAAACAGTAGTTTTGATTATGTATTATTTGAGTATAATAGAAAATGTGTCAAAATTGTGAAAGATTATGATTTGTCTTTTGCTCTCCTTGAAGTTTATTGTTTATTGTGTAAAATTAAAATGAGGTAAAATATATGGATACAAAATTAATATTAATTTGCGACGATGATCCAGTCGTACACGAGTCGCTAGACATATACTTTGAAGCCGATGGATATGAAACACATCATACCTATGACGGAGAGGAAGGCCTAAAAAAAGCCTTGGAATTTGATTATTCTATTATAATACTTGATTTAATGATGCCTAAGTTAGGTGGAATTGATGTGTGCCGTGAGTTGAGAAAAGAAAAATCCACTCCTGTTATTATGCTAAGTGCAAAAGGTGAGGAAATAGATAAAATATTAGGATTAGAACTTGGGGCAGATGATTATATTGTTAAGCCGTTTAGTCCAAGAGAAGTAGTTGCACGCACAAAAGCTATTTTGCGCAGAGTTAATCAATACAGTGATAATACTAAAGACACAGGAATTGTCAAATTTCCTGGTCTTGAAATAAATATTAGCAGATACTCCGTTGAGATTGATGGAGATGCTGTGCCATTCACTCCTAAAGAAGTAGAGCTATTGTATATGCTATCATCAAATCCTGGGAGAGTATTTACTCGTGAAAAAATACTAGAGCAAATCTGGGGATATGAATATTTTGGAGATACTCGAACTGTTGATACCCATATTAAAAGAATAAGAGGCAAATTACCTTTAGAAAACGCCAAATATGGTTTACATACCATTTATGGTGTTGGATATAAATTCGAGGAAAATTCATGACCGAAAGCAAACATGAGCAAAGTGTACTTTCAAAGTTCATATTAGCAGTTCTTTTAGTAGTATTACTCTATGCTATATTATCTGTTGCTGTCTACATGTTTGCAAGCAGCTATCAACTAAATAATATTGCTGGGGCGGATATTAAGGCAACCAGTACTAACTCAGAAAACATTACAAGAGGATATATTAATGGAAACTTTTCTAAAGAAGTTTTCCTTATTGCTATAAGCGAAGTTGATGATTCATGGGTAGGTACTATAACTGTCTGGGATGGAAATCAACAGCTATTATACGGAGTAGATAGTTTTAAAGCCTTTATTGGAGAAGACGATACATTTGAAAATGCTGATGCACCTAGAAAATTGTCATACTATCAAACAAATCTAATATATATAAGAAATGAAGACAAGTTAGAGGCCATAATTCAAGTAACTGATCACACCTTAACAACAAAATACATTGAAGCTGTTTTTAACAAAGCTTTGTTTTTCTCCTTAATAATAATTTTTTCATTAATAAGTATATTGGTGTTCTTTGCTTCCTATAAAATAGAGAACTATATAAAAAAGTTTAGAGAAGTCATGAGCAAAGTATCTAATGGTGATTATGATACAATAGCTGATGAAGCTATGCCTGCAGAATTTGGAGAAATGGCATACACTTTAAATACTTTAACTCATAATATTAAGAAAAACATGAGTCAACTTTCATTTGAGAAAAACAAGCTGAATCATATACTTAACTCATTATCAGAAGGAATAATAGCTTTTGATAAAACTGGTGACATCACTCATATTAATAAAGCTGCATTTTATTTAACTGGTCACTATTCTGAAGATAAGATGCGCGAAAACAAAATATTTGATTCTTTAAAAAGATTAATTGATGAAGAAGCAGTAGTTACAATTATTAGAAACAAAGAAGTTGCAAGCTATAATATATCTCCCAATAAAGACAAGATACTTAATGTATCAATATCTCCTTTGTATGATAATGAAGTAGTATCAGGTGCAATCGCTATAATCAGAGATGTGACAGAAATAGAAAGACTAGAAAATACACGTAGAGAATATGTATCAAATGTATCTCACGAGCTAAGAACTCCTTTAACTGCAATGCGCGGGCTCATAGAGCCTTTAGCTGACGGTATGGTAACTAATGAGGAAAAGATAAAGAAGTATTATCATATATTATTAAGAGAAACCTTAAGGCTATCAAATCTTATTAATGATTTATTGCAGATATCCAGATTACAATCAGGTTCTGATAAAAGCCAAGACACTTATTTTAAAATTGATGCTTTAATTGACTATATTTTTGATAAGTATTCTTCAATAGCCCAAAATAAAGGAATAACTTTTACAAAAGATATTTACGAAGATTGCAAAATTTATGCTAATGAAAACAGAATTGAACAAATAATAACTATACTGCTAGACAATGCTATAAAGTATTCTCATAACGATGACACTGTTGGAATAAATGTTGAGAAAAAAGGAAATATTGTCGTCTTTACTGTATGGGATACTGGTATTGGTATAGCCCCAGAGGACATTGATCATATATTTGATAGATTCTTTAAGGCTGATAGATCTCACAACTCAAAAGGTACAGGATTAGGCTTAGCTATTGCAAAAGAAATAATAGAACAAATGAATGGAAATATACATGCAGAAAGTGTTCTAGGTGAGGGTTCAAAATTTACTTTTACAGTAAAACCTGTAATAAAATAATTAGTTGAACAAAAAGTTCTCAATTGCATCATACTCTTGACGTATTCATATTGTTTAATTATAATGTAGTACTAAAATAGCGTATAATATTGCATGGAATTCATTTCATGCAGTTTAACGATTCTCCATTTTCTCCGACTGTCTGTTTTTCTGGCAGTCCTTTTTTTATTCATTTATACATCTGACAATCTTAACAATCACTCAATAAAAAAGAACCATCTTAATAAACATATTATTCTTCATATACTGTATATCTTAACTCAGCGCTAAGATATGAATATTGCATATTTAGTCTTTTATAACATTCTTGCAGTAACTAAATTATACTAGAATCCTTGCAAATCATTATTTTATTATTCTTTTTATTCTAATTCATTTTAATAAAAGATTTTGTTTGTATTAGCTTCTAATGTTTGGTAGTATTAAAATATATATTACGATAGGAGCATGCTACATGAATATTTCAAATGATGCATTAAAAAGTATTGATTTTATTTTCAGCAAAGCCTACAATCAAAACAGAACTACTCTATTTGAACACGAAGTATATGAAATCTTATATTGTGCTGGTATGGATATACCTACGTATGATTACGTAGAAAATTCAAGCCAAGTAACATCCGATATGCTTTCAAAATACAGTGGAGAGATAGTCATAAAGATTGTATCCCAAAACATTGCCCACAAGCAAAAGGTTGGAGGCGTTCAGCGTATAGTTCCTCATGATGAATTCTTCGTACAATATGTACTTGATAAGATGAAAGAAAATGTCATACTTAATACACCTTCTGACACCGTTATTAATGGATTTTTAATCGTAGAAGCTGTAAGCTTCAGCCAAGGCTTAGGTTATGAGTTACTATATGGCATAAGTAACGATAGAGCATTTGGTCCAACTTTAACATTAAGTAAAGGTGGAGATGATGCTGAATTTTTTGCCAAACACTACGATAAAGCAAATCTGTTTTTACCTCCATTTTCATACGAAAAGTCTCTAGATCTAGTGAATGAGTTAAAAATAAAACATAAGTTTAAATCAATTGGTCACCCTGAGTATCTTGACGTAATGGCAAGAACGTCTTCAACTCTATCAAATATTGCATACGCATATTCTGCAATTAGCAATAATAACAGAAAGTGGAATATAACAACAATGGATGTTAACCCATTTGTTTTTGCTAAAGATGGAAGATTTATGGCTCTTGACGGTTATGCAGAATTTGAGCCTAGAAGTTCTTCTGCCCTTCCAGTTGCCAATACTGACAATTTGGATAAGTTCTTTAGACCAAAGAAAGCATGTGTATTAGGAGTTTCTACAAAGCCAGGTAATTCTAATATGGCTTCTGACATTGTTGAATTAATGCTAGATATGGGCTGGGATGACTTGTATCTTATCAATCCAAAGGGTGGAGAGACAACAATCCATGGCAAAACATTTAAATTGCATAAATCTCCTGATGAATTTGACTGCGACCTATATGTATATGCTGCACCTGCTAAAAATATTCCATTATTCTTAGAATCTATTGCAGACAAAAAGGATAAAGCTGTAGTTTTAATTCCTGGATTGCCAAGCGATATGCCATTTGCTAAGTTTAAAGAGATAGTGACACCTATCATCGCTAACAAATCTATACGTATAATAGGACCTAACTGTATGGGTGTTTTCTCAAGTTCAGGTGATAGATGTGTTGATACACTTTTTATAGAACAAGATAGATTGCAAGTTCGCTCTACAGAAAACAGTAATGTAGCTTTACTATCACAAAGCGGTGGTATGGCTATATCCTTAATAGACCAATCTAATAATTATCCTATTATGCACACTGTAGTTAGTTTTGGTAATAAGTACGACGTAAAGATAACAGACCTAGTACCATGGTTTATGAATGATGATGATATTGACGTTATCGGCATTTATGTAGAAGGCTTTGACTCATTAGAAGGTAGATTGTTATATGAACAAGCAATTGAAGCAACAAAGCCAATAATCATGTACAAAGGCGGCAAAACTGATGCAGGTGCAAAAGCAGCTTCATCTCATACTGCTGCTATGAGTGGAGATTATGCAGTAGTTGAAGCTATGTGCAACCAATCAAATATTATACTATGTAATGATACAGATACATTCTACAATTACCAAAAAGTATTCTCTATGCTAGCAAAAAGAGAAGTTAAAGGTAATAATGTATCAGTAATTTGCAATGCTGGATTTGAAAGCACACTTGCTGCTGATGAAACAGGAACACTAAATGTAGCTCCACTAACACAAAAGACTAAAGATAGGTTAGACGAGCTTGATAAGCTTGGACTAATGGGTAAGTCAACTGCAATACTTGACGTTACCCCTATGACAGACGATAAACTATATGGAGACATAATTCAGACTATGATAGACGATGAAACAGTTAATCATATTGTAGTAGGAATAATTCCTCATGTTGAAATTATAAAAACAACCAAAGAAACATGTCATGATGAAGACAGTTTGGCAAATACAATTGTTAGACTATTTAATAGCACAAGCAAACCTATTGTTGTTTCAGTAAATGCTGGTGAAGTGTATAAAGAGTTTGTGAAAGTAATGGAAAGCAATGGAGTTCCAGTATTTGATAATATTCGTGATGCTATGAATTCATTAAATGCATATGTTTCTTATAATTTACCTGAAAATTTGAATTAAAGTTATTTTAACCGAGTATTTACATAATATATCAATTAATATAGTTGTATTTTAAAAGTGCAGCATATATAATATATTATAAATAATACATATAAGTTATATATATAACTAACACTGGAGGAAAAAATGACAAATACTAATCAAAATAACCCAGAAACAGTAAAATGGATGAGCGTCCTAGCATACTTCGGTATACTGTTTTTCTTACCATTGGCTGTTGTGCCAAATTCTGAAGAAGGTAAATTTCACGCAAATCAAGGACTTACACTATTGCTTACTATAATTGCTATATCAATTGTAGGTAGCATATTAGGCATAATACCTATTATAGGAATCTTAGGTGTACTAATTGTCACTCTTGGTAACATAGGATGCTTTGTACTTGCAATAATGGGTATAATCAACGCTCTAAACATGGAGCAAAAGAAGTTACCTATTATAGGCGATTATACTTTCTTAAAATAAACTAAGAGCGCATAAAATACATAATAAATAAGCTATTACTAAAGCTGGTTTCATTGTTGAAGCCAGCTTTTTGTTATTACTTATATTTCTTATGTACATAATATGTACTTAACATCATATAACTATAATAAAACTAAAAAATAGATATAGTAAATAGAAATGGGTGGTTTGATGAATCTTGAGAAGGAATTCTTGCATATTCTAGAGAGAAAAAATATAAAAATAAAATTTCAACCAATAGTTGACTTAAATAGTGGAGATATTCTAGGCTTTGAGGCTTTTGCCCATGGTCCAAAAAGTTCAAGCTTTTATAAAACAAAAGACCTTAAAAAAATAGCTAGTAAACTAAAGAAAGTTTGGGACTTGGAAACAGTGTTTCGTACCGCAGCATTTGGCAAGTCAAATGCTAAGCTTAATGATAAACTTCTATTTTTAAGGGTAGATCCTATTGTTGCAGAAGATCCAAACTTTCACGAGGGTTTCACTAAGGCACAGCTAGAGGCTTTAAACATTAAACCTAAAAGTATCGTTTTTGAAATAACTCAAAAAACTATTGTAGATGACTATCAAAGATTTAAAAGAGTTCACAACCACTATAGAAATCAAAAATACTGTACTGCTGTAAGTAAAGTTGGAGACTCACATATAGCATTACAAGGTGTTAATGAAACTAACCCTAATTTTGTAAAAATAGATAAAAAAATAATATCAGCAATAGAATCTGATAAGCATAAGCAAACTGTAGTAAAATCATTTGTACAGATTGCAAGAAGTAATAATTTCAAAGTCATAGGTGTAGGGGTCAGTACAAAAGCAGAACTAAAGACTCTAATAGATATTGGTGTTCACTTTGGGCAAGGTCCATTTTTCTGCATACAAAAACCTACCTTAGAAGAATGCTGTGTTAACTTAAAGCATCGTGTTGCTGATGTTATGGTTGAAATAAATCAAAAAGACTTATTTTCAAAGGACAGCCAGACTGTACGTTCCTTAATAAAAAAAGCACCCATAATTGACAAAGATACATCGTGTGAATATGTGGATAACTATTTTAGAGAAATTGACAGCCCAACTATAGCCGTTCTTGATAACAATAAACCCGTGGGCCTTATCAATAGAAGCTCCTTTGGTTCTAAACTTTCCACAAGATATGGATATTCATTGTATAGCAAAAAGCCTATATCAGAAGTTTTAGAAAACAATACTCTGATAATAGATGCATCTACTGCAATCTACGATGCTGGCCAAATGGCACTTAACAGATCAAATGAATATGATGATATTATGGTTTTAGACAAGGGGAAATATATTGGCATTGTAACTATGAGATCTATAATCTCTTATACAATAGACTATGAAAAAAACATTGCCAAACACTTAAACCCACTAACCTCTCTACCAGGTAATACATCAATAAGCAAGACTCTGAATAATGTAATTCGCAGTAACGTAAATTGCGGGGTGTTTTACGTGGATATAGACAACTTTAAGGTATACAACGACATGTACGGATTTGAGGCTGGAGATAGCATAATTAGCTTGGTGGCTTCAATACTAAAAAAGGTTATAAACTTTAAGTATCCTCATTCAAGCTTTGTAGGCCATATTGGAGGCGATGATTTTGTATTCGTTGTAGAATCCAGAAAACAAGATTACTATATAATTTGCAATCAAATACTATCTGAATTCGACGAACAGATAAAGTATTACTTCAAACTGGATGATTTAAAGCGTGGATACTTTGAAGCAAAAGACCGGCTTCAAGACATAAAGAAATTTCCTTTGACTTCACTAACTATCGCTGGCATCTATGGTCATCTATCACGATTTCAAAGTGAATCGGATATTGCAAAGGCATGCGCCTATATAAAAAGCGAAGCTAAAAAGAGTATGGGGTCAACCTTTCTATTAAATGAAGTAATATCTGCTCAAGAATCTACAGCTCAAGTAAGTGCAACAACATAACTTTCTGTACTTCTAATTTAAGCCATTCTTAATTGATTGCCTTTTTTCTATTCAATTGTAAACAATCAAATATTACCATATAAAAAGAAGAAAACACCTTTTTCATTAGCAAATGTTGTGGTATAATAACTATCCAAATACCCTATGTGGTATATAAACATAGAAAAAGAGGTAGAATTA
>Ga0209475_10004872_pt1 | contig 11320 bp, 12 predicted proteins | sample tdDd471_FD_187128 | JGI IMG/M metagenome (GOLD analysis project Ga0209475, IMG submission 187128) | Marine sediment microbial communities from the Atlantic coast under amendment with organic carbon and nitrate - tdDd47.1 (SPAdes)... | ecosystem: Environmental > Aquatic > Marine > Coastal >...
CAGCCATTCAGCGTCATGGAGAAATTCTGCAGAACGACCCGGTCCACGCGGGTGAAAGGTAATCAGATGTGCGCCACCATCGCCTTGTCGTATTCCGAGCGCCATTGCTTCTATGATGGCGTGCTCTTCTTCACTCTGGATGTTTTGATCGCCTCCCAAAATCCAGATGATGGCATTATCTCGATACCGTTCACCTATAAAACGTCCATAAGTACGCGCATTCTCGACAGTGAATATGGGATCATGATTTCCCCCAACCAGTTTCCAGCTTGAACCCCATGTGGGTAACATCCCCATAAATAAGCCGGCTTCTTCGGCATATTTGATGATGTCGTCCACATGACGGAAGTAGGCTTCATTCGGTTTGCTTGGATCTCGGTCGATCAACGGGAGATCGCCATAGGGGTTGGGTACATCTGTCCCACCGAGTTCAGCCAGAGCGACAGCCTGAATGACTGTAAATCCCTTATCGGCACGGTTTTTTAGATAATATTGTGCTTCTTCACGATCTAACCGATGAAACAACTCCCATGCTGTATCGCCCATGTAAAAGAAGGGTGTACCATCCTCATACTCAAGATAGCGTTGATTGTCTGCGACTCGCAACGTGCCTAGCTTGTTTTCAAATTTGGTTTTCTGCATAAACAAACTCCTATAACTTCAACTATGCTTGTGCCGCCGCGATATGTTTTTGGATTAAATCTGCAAACCGTAATTCACTGTTATCCTCTGGCGCATAACCGATGATTTTGCGCGCATTGGCAATACTCCAGAAAGCATGATTATTCCCACTGATGCCATAAAAAATCTGGAAGGGTATACCGTGCTCATCACGAATATCATCTGCCTCTATACTCTTGACAAACAACTGTTGCATGTCACGGTCACTGATATAGACAGCTAAGGCGCGACGTACACGACGTAAATTCCCCAATTCACAGCTTTCAACATCGGTTTCGCGTGGTCCACCAATACGAATCTGTATGTTTTCTAAGGGTTGTTTTTCCATTTTTCCTGTAGCAAATACAAATCCCAGATGCTCATACACTTCCTTTGCCCAACCATAGTAGTTATCCGACAAAGCACGTTGATTAGGGTCTACATAATCCATAGCGCCATCTAATATCAGCTCTTCATAGTAGTCAGCGGCATGGTTAGAGCTAGCGACAACGACGCGCTTTACACCCTCTTCTAGTGCTGTTTTATATATGTTATAAGCCATGCCGACATTACCATATTCAGAACGGAAATTAGCATCAGCCGTATTATCCTCTGCGCGCATAAAACCAAAATGCACAACGATGTCTTGACCTGCAAACAGATGACGATACGCATCACGATCCACATCGCTGAGATCAGCAAGTTGCAAATCAGGGATTTCTTCTCCTTGTCGATTCGTACTGCGAATATCTGTCAATGTGACATCATAGCGTTCATGCAGGGCTGGCAGGACTTGTCCCGCAACCTTCCCAGATGCTCCTGTTACCAATACTTTTCGTTTACTCATATCCTGTCTTCCTTATTACAACTAATTACACTCGATATTCATGGGGACCAAAGTTGGCTTGATAAAATGGAGACACAAATGTTCCCGGAGGCACTAATTCATCGACCTTCGCCATATCTTCTGCCGTGACCTCAATGTCCAATGCTTTCAGATTATCTTCAAGCTGTTCCATCGTGCGTGGACCAATGATAGGACTGGTTACACCGGGTTGAGCTATCGCCCACGCAATCGCAAATTGAGAGATCGCAACACCTTTTGCATCCAAATACGCTTTTAAGCTATCGATCACTCCAAGGCTAGCTGTGGTGTAACGGGCTTGCAGCCTTTCATTTTCAGCGACGTTAGCGTATCGCGAATCCATCGGAGGCGGTTGGTTGCTGGAATATTTCCCTGTTAATAAACCACCTGCAAGCGGACTCCACGGAAGTGTTCCGATTCCGAAGGTTTGAGCCATCGGTAATAATTCACGTTCAATTCTGCGATCAAGGATATTGTACGGGGGTTGTTCCGAAATGAAGCGATTTAACCCGTATTCTTTAGAGACCCATAGGGATTCAAGAACTTGCCATGCCGCAAACGTACTTGTTCCGATATATCGGACTTTTCCACTGCGGACTAAGTCATCAAGTGCACGCAATGTCTCATCAATAGGTGTATCAGAGCGTGGGCGATGGACTTGATACAAATCAATATAATCGGTTTGTAGACGTTTTAGACTGGCTTCGCATTGCTCGATAATATGACGACGTGAACTGCCTGATGCATTCGGATGATCATCTGCCATCCGACCATGAAACTTTGTCGCCAGTACAATTTGACTACGTTTCCCATTGCGTTGTAGAGCTTCCCCAGTAACTTCCTCGCTCCGTCCGCGACTATACACATTAGCCGTATCGAGAAAATTAATGCCAGCATCTATCGCCCGATCAATGATTTCGTATGAATCTTCGGGTTCTGTTTTTCCACCGAACATCATACATCCTAAACATAGTGGGCTTACCTTCATACCTGTTCGTCCAAAGTTTCGATATTCCATAATATTTCTCTCCTTATTATTCTTTATAAAACTGTATTATTGACAACTACTCGGTGATATGTGTTTTGTTACTTTACACTTCCCCTTGACTTAATAGAGTCTCAAACAGATTGCGTGGCACTATGACGAAACATTTAAGAACTCACGGGTGAGGCTCAAAATTTCCGCTTCTGTTGGATTGGATAACACAATCAACCTTGAACGAGTGCTCGCCTGTTCACCTGCTTTGATGTCGTGTCCGAAAAATGACATGTAGTTAGAGTAATGTTTTTCTTCTCCGTAAGGTGTGAATATGCCAAAGCAATCTTCGCGCTGGGTCATCACAACAACAGTTAGTTTAGTCTCAGGATCACGACGGATTGCAAGTGGTAAAGCATAGGGCGGCATCATTGTCCAATCGAGTGGGTGAGGCTCTAAATCCCAGCGACCATCATTAATTATATTTGTCCCATCTTCATCACGAGGAAAAGCAAGCCATACACCCAGTTCTTGATCGGCGGAGACAAAGCCTTCTTCGCTCCCCCCACGTGGGTCATGTGCCGCCCAGACCTGTGAGTCTGTGAATGGGGGTTGATAGTAAGACGCAAGGAAAACCTCGAAGGCTTCAAGCTTAGCATCAGCGCTAACAGTCGTGACTAAATCTATGGTGTTTGGTGAAACCCAACTATATGTTCCCCGTAATTCAAAGGGACGTTCTGGGGTCACTTCCCAGATAACTTCTACACTGCCATCATCATGAAGTTCTGCCGTACTATCCCAGCGTCGCGCACCATAGCCGTAACGCTTCCCGCGAGTAAACACACGATAGTGATTAAAAAGTCCTTCACCAAGCGTAATCTCTGAGCCGTCTGCTTTATAAATAACTGGGAATAATCCGTTTGATTTTCCTTTGGCGCGTAACATCCCTCTTAAAACGTCTGTATTAAAATGGAATGCACCATCATTAGTGTGTACGAAGTGTAAATTTGAAGCCATTATATCTTCCTCCCTATGTTTCTTGGTCTCGATATATAATGACCATGTAGCGCATTGGTTGATCCGTCTCATTCCTGAGACCGTGCATTTTTCGCGGATCAAATACAGCCGATTCATTGGCTTTTAGGGTGTAAATCTCGTCTTCAATTTGAAGAGTGCCCTCACCTTCAAGCATATAAAATGCCTCGATACCCTCATGTTGATGAGGGGCATGAGATCGTGACTTGGCTTCTACTTCCGATATATGGATATGAAGTGGTTCGCCTTGTAAGCTCGTATCTAACAAATGATTATTGATTCCCTTAACTTGATGTTCTACAAGTGGCATTATGTCCTCCATTCAGACCATCTGCGCCAATAAATCTAATTCTTCTTGTTGCTCGTCGGTCAGCATAACGTTGAGTGAGCCAACAGATTCTTCTAGCGATTCAATTCGACTCGTGCCCGTAACGATACTTGTTACGGCGGGTTTGGCAAGTAGCCAAGCCATTGCCAATTGACTGGCGGTATGTTCACATGCTTCAGCCATCGCATCCATCCGCTGAGCAACTGTAACCTCAGCATCAGAATAGCCTCGTCCTTCTCCACCTCGCCAACGTTGCCCCCCAGTGATTTTTCGTCGGGTATTTTCCATTCCACTCAATAAGCCGCCATAAAGCGCACCAAATGGCATGACACTAAGCCCAAATTGTTCGCAGGCTGGAATCACTTCTTTCTCGACCTGTCGTCTCAGCAAGCTATAATGAATCTGATTGCATACAGGAATTGCACCATTGAGTATTTGCCCCTTGAGCACTGCCTCAGCAACTTGCCATCCTGATGAATTTGATAGACCAAAGTAGCGAATCTTGCCCATTCGCACCAGATCTCCCATCGCTTGCAGAGTCTCCTCAATCGGCGTATTGGGATCAGGGTGATGGGAATAATACAGATCAAGGTAGTCAGTTTGTAAGCGACGGAGTGTATCATCTATGGCTCGCATGATGTGTTGACGACTTAACCCACGTCCATTCTGCCCATCATATCTTTTCTCTCCAACTTTTGATGCGATGATAACATCTTGTCGTTTGCCCTTAAGTGCTGTTCCAAGCAATTCCTCACCACTCTTACGCTCAGTGTAAGGTGGCATACCGGGTTGATCAAAACTAGGACGATTGCCATAGGTGTTAGCTGTATCGAAGAAGTTGATGCCAAGATCAAGTGCCCGATCAACTAGCGAAGGTACATCTTTTTCCAGTGGGGCTAGTCCGAAGAGGGCAGATCCTAGACAAATTCTAGATACATTAACACCAGTACATCCAAGTGATGTATATTCCATAGAATATTCCATACAGTATTATCTCCATCCATCCTGTTATACGACTAACTGTTGATTAGATTTATCAATCGATTTTTACGTATTTCTGCCAGTTATGTTGTTCTTTAAAGCCCAGAACCTCACGGATTTTACGATTTGAAAACAAGGCTTCATGTTCACCCATTTCACGAGTAATCGGTGTACCGGGGAAAAATTGTTCAGCCAATTCTTTACTTGGAATGATCGCACTATTGTTATCGTTCCCTGCGTTGAAAACCTGATAACCAAGTCCGTCATTTTTCAGACATAAATCAACGATTTGCCCTAAGTCACGCGCATCTATATAACAGAAGGCATTCCGACGACGTACTTCAGGATTTTTGAAAAAATAGGGGAAGTTTTCAACATACTCGTGTGGTTCAATCACATTGCCGATACGAAGCGCATAAATATCGAAGCCTGAACGACGCTGAAAGCTACGCGCTGTTTTTTCGTTGACAACCTTCGACAAGCCATAGCTATCCATCGGGTCGGTATCATAGTCTTCTTCCAAGGGGAGTGAGTGCGGGTTGGTCTGTCCATCTGAAAAACAAATGCCGTAGGTCGTCTCTGAGGAAGCGATGATGATCTTCTTGATGCCAAGCTTAACCGCCGCTTCAATCACATTGTAAGTCCCCATCGTATTTACCCGAAAAGTTTCATTATCGGGATTAATCAATATCCGTGGTATCGCAGCAAAATGTACCACAGCATCAAATTTGGGTACGCCATGACCGGGGTCCATCTCATCAAACCCAGCATAAGAACTCATGGCATTAAACATTTGTCCAGAATCTGTAATATCGGCTATTAAATTGTCCACCTTCGGATGATCTAAAGGCACAAGATCGACATTCATCACACGATGTCCCTGTTCTAGTAGGTAAGGGATAACATATCGTCCAGCTTTTCCTGATCCGCCTGTAAAAAATATTCGTTTAGTCATCATAAAATTCTCTCAACTATTGATTAAATGATTTTGTCAGATTTTCAATTGTATTTTGCCACGCTTCTATGATTTGATCGTATAAGGGGAAGTCTTCACTTTTTTCTAGTTTCCCATTATCTTCCAACCATTTGATTGTTCGACGTGCCCCTTCAACCCACGGGATTGTGACACGGAAGCCGAGGTCTTCTCGAGCAGCGGTATTGTCAAAAAGATTGTTGTAGCTAAAGTTGACCTCAGTCAACATCGCCTCTTGAGGTGCTAGACGAACCAGTACATCAGTCGGGATATACACAAATGTTGGTGCTTTTGCGCCAATGGCTTTTGCCAATCCTTGATGATAGCCTTCCCACGTCATCCATTCTTCACCCGCTACATGATACCCACGACCTAGTGCATTTTCGTTACTGATTGCCCCGACAAAAGCCACTGCTACATCATCACGATGACAGGTAGGCCAGAAGGAAGTACCATTGCCGTGTACAATGATCGGTTGCCCTTTTTTCAAGCGATCTACATGATACGTGCCACGTCCCAGCGCATGAAGCAAATTGTTGCCGCCTTCGCCATAGGTGTGACCCGGACGGATACTGGTTACAACAAGATCACCACGTTCATGAGCGGCAAACAGCAATTCTTCACAACGTGCTTTGTTGTAGCCATACATGAAATTTGTCGAAGGTAGCTTTTCTGCATCCTCAGTGATGGGATAGCTAGTAGCAGGCTTGGTGTAGACATCGACTGTGCTACAGAAGATGTATTGCTCTGTACGACCTTTAAACGCGCGAATGGCACTTTCAGCCTCTTCGGGCAGGTAACATACCATATCGATCACGCAATCAAAGCTACCTGCGTCCTCCATTTGTTTTTCAAAGTTCGCAAAGTCTTTACGGTCGCCCGTAATGGTGGTGTAATTGCCCTCAACCTGCGATGGTCTCAAGCCACGATTATATAAAACAACATCATCACCACGCTCCAAAAGCAGACGCGTAATCCCCGTGCTAATGATGCCTGTACCGCCTATAATAAGTATTCGCATGGTTTTTCTTTCTCCTTTGAATCGCTTTTACGGTAGCATCCAGTCAGCACGAATTTTGAGTTCTTCTTGGACATCGGGTCGCCACTGATAGACTGCTTTTGGACCCATTGGGTCATCCCACCAGTGGTTCTTTGTGAGATCAGGCTGAACAAACTTACCGCCCCAACCGCCTTGATCGGGTTTGTCAGGATCGTTTACACCACGTACAGCACTGACCAGATGCAAGTATGAAGGCGTGTCTCCCTCCCATACACCGGGTGTTTCATGATTCCATCCACTCCGCGGATAGACTGCGCCTAGGGGGCCGTGCCCCTCACGAAGATTTTCATTCGCCCATTCAAGGTCGGAAAGCGAATGATCGGAGCCAGGCGAATTCCAGAACATCCCTTTGTAATTGTTCTCGGACGTGATGATGAACAAATCAGAGAAATTATCGAGCATCCAATCAGCTGTATTGTCTTGTCGTCCGATCTGGAAAATTCTCAGTTTGCTCAGAAAGCTAGAGAACTCTTGGACACTTCTAGTATGTTGTACTTTCCATATGGCTTGTGCTACCTCGCATGGACCGCCCCAGACACAGACCCAAACTGGACGGTCATCAGGTTTGTCTATGATACGGATGATGGCTTCGGAGGCTTCTGTATCTTTGGTCTCACCCAACATATCATCAATCGGCAGTCCCTGCCTTCTAAAGTGAGGTGAACCCCATGCACCATCAAGCCCCTGCCATGTCACGGAACGCAGAGTATCGGCAGTGGGATACCTGTGATCATGTTTAATCAGGTTCGGTTGCACTTGTTCATATACATCCAGCACATCCAATATGTTCTTTTTTCGCGCTATATTGGCGAGGCTACCGGCAGATGCAATGAGTGCTTCGATCTCTAGGTCATTTGAATAAAGAAGTAGACGGATCAATGATTGGACATCATCGGGGTCAGAATACATTTCCCGTGGCTCACCTTCCTTGAAGGTACTACCCGGAATAACGTTGATAGGTGGAAAATCTGTCATGGCGATCACACGCGGTTTTGCTGAAGATTGACTATATCTCTGTTTTCCCATTATCATTATTTCTTGTCTTCAAGCCGATCATTTGCAGGTGGTGGCTCTGGAGAAAGGGCAGAAATTTCGGCACGTAATTCCGATGTCATATCAATGTCTAGAGATTGCAACGAACCTTCTAATTGTTCTAGGTTGCGTGCACCAATAATGGGTGCAGTGATTGCAGGATGACTGGCAACCCAAGCCACAGCAAGACTAACCGGATTCAAATTGCGTTCCTGAGCGAAGTTCGTAAATCGTTCCGCGACCTCATAATATAAAGCCTCACCATATCTGATTTGATATGTTTTATTTTCTACCAGTCGCCCTACATCCGGTCGTCTATTTGTCCCATATTTACCGGTAAGCAAGCCTCCTCCCAATGGTGAATAAGGAATTACACCTATATTCTCCGATTGCGCCATCGGCAAAATTTCGACTTCTACCTGACGCTTAACTACGTTATACATTGGTTGAATACACTCAAAGCGAGCCAAACCTTCTTTGGCTGAAATTCCAAGTGATTTGGCGACTTGCCACGCGGCGAAGTTGCTTGCCGCTGGATAGAGGATTTTTCCCTCCTTGACCAAATCATCCAAAGCCCGTAGTGTTTCTTCAATCGGAGTATCGTAATCAAAATTGTGAAGAAAATAGACATCAATGTAATCGGTTTTGAGCCGCTTTAGACTGGCTTCTACTGCTCTTTTTAGATGCCGTCGTGATGTACCACCAGCATTAATGTCAGAACTCGTTTTGCCAAAAACTTTGGTGGTGATAACTAACTCGTCACGACAATCGGCGATTAGGTTTCCCAGAATTTCTTCCGAGCGTCCGCCATTATAAACATTCGCGCAATCGAAGAAATTAATTCCAACGTCTCTGCATCGATTGAACATAGCCGATGAGGTTGCTTCATCAGCAGCATCACCAAACGACATCGTCCCAAAACATAAAGTCGAGACTTTTACTCCAGTGTTCCCTAATAATTTATATTTCATAATATTCTCCTCCAAAATCGTATTGTTGTGATATAAGAAAGGAACATCGTCATGCTAAAATTTTGCCAGTTTCTTTTAAAAAAAGAGCTTTGGATGTGTTTGAGCAACGATGTCGTACCAGTCCTGACGATCCATTACTGTATTTACAGCTTTGATCGCGCCTTCGATGCGTTCTTGCTTACCAGTGCCAAGAATAATGACACTATTGGCAGGGTGACGTGCAACAAAGGAGATAGCCGCATTGGCAGGGCCATCAAGGTCGTATGCCTGTGCGATTTCTGCAAGCTTTTCACGCACCTGCACGATATAGTCATCATCACGCGTTAATAATCGTCCACCACCAACAGGTGACCAGATCATTGGCTTGTGTCCCATCTTGATAGCTAAATCGAATGTTCCATCAGCAATCGGATTAAGATAAATCGGTGAGAATTCAATCTGATTAGTGACAATCGGAGCTTTCAATCGCGATGCTAAAAGATCAAGTCGGGAAGGTGAGAGATTGGAAACGCCTACGTAACGTATCTTACCTTCGGAAACAAGGTCATCGAGTGCGCCAGCAGTCTCATCAGGATCCATCAGATAGTCTGGTCGGTGGAGCAACATCAAATCAATCACATCAATGCCGAGTTTCTGTAGCGAACGATCAGTTGAGCTTCGGATTTCTTTCGCGCTAAAGTCAAAATGTCGAATACGGTTTTCTGGTTTATGGGGTGAAATCCGCTGGATACCGCATTTAGTTACAATTTCGAACTTCTCACGTCCAACTTCAGCAATTGCTTTTCCAAGGAATTCCTCGGTTGTGTATGCATTGGGGCTTCCATAGGCAGGAGCAGTATCTAATGTTGTTACGCCACGGTCATATAACCATCTAAGATGTTCAGCTAAATCAGTCGAAGTTGCAAATTGTGATTCCGAACGCATGGTTCCCCATACAATCTCGGAAAACTCAGGTCCGCTTTCATGCATTTGAATACGTGAAACCGTATTATTCGTTGTCATTTACTTACCTCATTTTTTCATGGTTCATATATTAATTGGTGAAGCCGAGTCAGAATTAAATCAGGTTATGCTGATTCGATAGGTTTTGCGATAAAGACCGGAATCAACCGCCCCGATTGTCCCGCCTTTTCTAGATAGAGCGCATAACGGGGAAATGCCTCTAGGGCAATCTCCCATAGTCGTTTTCTCTCATCTAAATCAATGACTTCTCGAACTTGCATGGGATAGACTTCGGTCTTGTCTCGAATTTCGACACTAGGATCAGCTTTCAAGTTGTAATACCAAAGCGGATTATTTGGTGCTCCTCCGTTGGAGGCTACCAGAATATAGTTGTCTCCGTCTGTAACTCTCATCAACGGGGTTTTGCGAATTGCACCTGTCTTCCAACCTCGATTTGTCACAATAATGGCAGGTAAATTGGTATTCCTTAAGGTTAGCCCTTTGGTGCCTCCACTGCTTTCATAGAGTTCAACTTGCTCTGCCACCCATCCTCTGGGGCTTGGTATGTATTCATTCATACAGATATCCTTTAAATCTTTGTCTTTCTATGTTTTCAGTTAAGAAAGCGAGCAGAAGCACCTCAAGAGCGACTAATCAAAAATCAAGTCGCAGGCATCATCGGGCAACCAGTGGGCATCTTTTCCATCCCACTTTACATTGCAGCCAAGAGGATTCGTTAACGGTACACTAATCGGCTTGCCAGCTAGATGTTCTTCCAGTGCTTGGTTCAAATCGTTGACAGTCATTTTGCTAGTGTCTTTAGGGTTATCAACTGCGCGTCCAGTGTAAATCAATTTGCGATCTTGATTGAATACATAAAAGTGAGGGGTTCGTAACGCACCATAGGCTAGTGCAACCTCTTGTGATTCATCGTACAGGTAAAGCCAAGGGAATTTGTGTTCTTCCATTCTAGCAACCATGTGTTCAAAATCATCAGTGGGGTTGGTAGCTTTGCTGTTTGCATTGATACCCACGAATTTAACACCCTGTGGAGCAAATTTATCGACGGTTTTTCGGGTAACTTCATCGGAACCCACTACATAAGGACAATGGTTACAGGTGAAAAAAACAACCAAAGTAGTAGCATCATCAAAATCTGACAACTGATAGGTATTACCATCTGTTGCTGGTAATTTGAAATCGGGTGCTGATTCACTAATTTGTAATGTAAAAGCCATGATAGTTCTCCTTTTAATTAATGTGTTTGAAAAAATTCAATTATCTCGCCATTGGGTCCTTTGAAAAAAGCAATGGTGACATCCAACTTACCTAAGTTAGCATCCTTTGGTTCTACCTCCTTTATTTAATATGTAGATACTGTGGATTAATCGTTAGATAAATCTCTTGTTTTGGGTAGTGCGTTGAAATAGACCTTTATTTTCCAAATGTATCGGGATGGGGACCTACGCGCTCACCTTTATCGAGTGTACTGATTGT
>Ga0209475_10004876_pt1 | contig 11311 bp, 11 predicted proteins | sample tdDd471_FD_187128 | JGI IMG/M metagenome (GOLD analysis project Ga0209475, IMG submission 187128) | Marine sediment microbial communities from the Atlantic coast under amendment with organic carbon and nitrate - tdDd47.1 (SPAdes)... | ecosystem: Environmental > Aquatic > Marine > Coastal >...
AATACAAGGCCTCGATCAAGGAAATGAAGAACGCCGATAAGGTCATCAAGCGGGTTCTGTTCCTCGAAGGCCTGCCCAACCTGCAAAGCCTCAATAAATTGCTGGTCGGCGAAAACACCGAAGAGATTATCCAGTGCGATCTCAGGTTCGAGCGCCAAGCGATCCCCTTGCTGCGCGAGGCCGTTGCGCTTTGTGAGGACCTTCAGGATTACGTCAGCCGCGACATGCTGGAGGAAATTCTTGACGACCAGGAAGAACATCTCGACTGGCTGGAAACCCAGGAAGGACTGATCGAAAAAATGGGTCTGCCCAACTACATCCAGAAACAAGCTTAGGAGGAAACAACGATGAAAGGCGACGCCAAGGTTATCAAGGAACTGAACAGCCTCCTGGCCTACGAACTGACGGCGGCGGACCAATACTTCGTCCACTCGGAAATGTATTCGGACTGGGGCCTGAACGCGCTCTACGAACGCATCCATCACGAATGGGAAGAAGAGCTGGAGCACGCCAAGAAACTGATCGAACGGATTCTGTTCTTGGAAGGCACACCCAACGTCGGCAAGCGCGAAGCGCTCAAGATCGGCAAAGACGTGCCGTCGATGCTGAAGAGCGACCTCGCCATGGAGCTCGACGTCGGCAAACGGCTGAAAGACGCCATCGCCATCTGTGAGAAGGCCCAGGATTACGTGTCGCGGCAAATCCTCGTCGGCCTGCTGGACGACACGGAAACCGACCACACCTATTGGCTGGAGAAACAGCTGGGCCTGATCGACAAAATGGGCCTGGAAAACTACCTGCAATCCGCCGCCGGGTAGAAGGCTCAAGCAAAGGGGACATGTACGCGTTGCATGTCCCTTTTTTGCCCAAAAAACGGCAAAAATAGCCGGTTGGACGACAGAAAATGCACAAAAAACGCTAGCTAAAATCCGCTAAGTGTTTGATTTACTTATAAAAGAGCTAAAAAAGGAAAAAATCCTTATCATTTTTTATCATTTTTCCCAAGTGCGCCACCAAAACATAAGAAAAACAGCTTGTTAGGCGGGCTTAACGAAAAAGGACTTATATCCTATTTCATCTAAAAAGTCAAGAAGAGCCTCCCCGCCCTTTCAGGACGGTTACCTCTCTCCATAGCGTCCCGAGCATTACGGGGACATGACCGGGTTTCGAAGAGAGCGGGTTAAGTGCACTGTCACCGTAACTCTTGTCACCGTAACTCTGGGTTAAGTGCACTGTCACCGTAACTCACGTCACCGTAACTCTGAAGTAATAGCTGTCGTCAGCGCGCTGACAAGCGTCGTACTCAGCCTAGGGTCGGAGCCGTCGTAATACCTTACATCACCATTCGCCATATTTTCCTCCTACCCTGAATTCTTCAGGTGCTCTTTCCTCATATCTTGCCTTACTAAGGCATGAGCGAACGAACCATCCGCCAACAAATAAAATTCTTTTTTTACTTACTTCATCAAAATACACATAACATCTTCCGCCAACCTCAGGTACGCACGACCCAATATCTTCAGATCTAATGTTATTAGCAACACACTTTATTTCGCCCACATCCACATCAATAAATGAATACCAAATAACCCACCCATATACATACAATGGGATAGAGTCATATTTTGCTTCAATTATTTTACATTCAATCTTCTTACCTATTGTATAAGGAATTATCTCACTATTTATTTGCTTGTTTCTATTTATTTGAACTATTATTATTGAAAGAACAAACGAACATAGCGATGCTGTGGCGCTATTTATTCCAACATCCTCTATATTAAGAACCATTACAGGCACAGATATAATAAATAAAATTGAGCCCGCCAAATGCACGTTTAGTCTCTGCAATCCCTCCTCACGAAAGTCCCCCTTGGCCTTCAACTCGCGGATTAGTTCCCGTAGCCGCTTCGTGTAAAGCAGCCAATCCAGGCCGGGACCCATGATCCATTTCGATTCTGCGCGTTCGCTCATGCCCTCTCCTCCCGCGCCAGGTGGGCGCGATCATGTTTGTCGGTCATGAGCATTGTGAATGGGAAGGAATAGGCGGCAGTGACAGTGGTCACCCCAGCGTGCATACCGCCATACTGGATCGCCGTTTTTGTTTTGCCTGCTCGCAACATTCCCACCTTTTTTCCGCACGTCTTCTGCGCGCGGACTGATATTCATCCATCACCGGGCGTCCCAACGGACACCCTGAACCTCAAGCAAGCAAAACGATTCTATTGCAGGATTTTTAAAGAAGCTGCCATGAAAGCCACCTCTCCCCCCTTATATCGCTCAAGTTGAGCGCCACCCCTGACACCCTTGAGCCGGACAACTTTGGCGTACTCTTTATTGGTGCGTCAAGCAGGAGGACCACGGGAGCCTTGGCAACAACCAGTCAATCAACTAGGCACGAAACTCAAAATTCGCAATTGACAATCATTCGCATTTTCAATAAAAGGTTAGGAGCAGATCACGACCGCCTTGAGGGAAACGCGAAAATGTATGTCTGTATGTGTAACGGATTTACCGAAAGAGACGTTCAGGCCGCCATCCAGGAAACCGGCGCCAAGGACGTCCATGCCGTTCATCAGTCCTGCTGCGGCGAAAAGCCGCAATGCGGCAAGTGCTCCAAGCATATCCAAGGGATGCTGAAGCAAGAGAAGCGTAGCTGATGTTTATTTGGCGCACCCTGCAACACGGCAATCTGGCGAAGCTGCTGGCCGATCTGGCGAAAAAATCGGAAAGCGCGACACCGCCAAACACCGCCTTGCCGAAAAAACCGCCCGTAGCCGGCAAATAGCCGCCTCCACTTTGCCTGCGTTAAAGCCCGCCCATGGGACTTCATGGGCATTCGCTTCTGCATGGCTACACATTCAGCTTAAACAAACGGCCAAAATCCCATACAAACCACCGATTCGCGCTAGAGTGCGGTCGGATTAGGTTTACGCACTTTTGGCGTAACCCTAATCCGTGAATCGCCCTCTAAACTATTGGTAGGGGCGGATTCACGCTTTATGCGGAATCACTTGAACGTGATTCCGCATAAAACGATCCGACCCTAGAGCCGCTCTAAACAGCCTTCTTTTCAGATCATCAAAAAGAACAAAAAACGAACATCAATTGGCGCTCCCAACCCCGCACCCCAACCGCAACCATGGGACGCGATTTAAAGTCTAATTTTTCCCTTCCGAATCAACGGTTTATTCACACCTTGCCGGGTATCAAAAAGATGCCTGAAAAGCCTCGTTTTCCGCCGTTTCCCATTGACGCCCATAATATCCCATGGTATTCCATATTATCCCAATAAGGTGGAGTAGGCGTAGTGCCTGGGAGCCGCATCTTCATCCACCAAGGGATTACGGGTTGGGTCCGAAAAGACGTTTTAATTCGAGCGCACGGGGTACGCAGGGGGCATGGCACTCTTCGCGGGCACATTTGAGAATAAGGTCGACAGCAAGGGGCGGGTTTCCGTTCCGGCGCCTTTCCGTGCGGAATTGGAAGGTCAGCGGGCCAATCAGCTTTTCCTGTTTCCCTCCTTCACCTGTGCGGCCATCGAGGCCGGCACCGTCGAGTGGATGGAGGAAATCAAACAGGGTCTTAAGGATCACCGTGAGTTTTCGCCCGAACGCCGGGCCTTGACCACCGCCATCTTCGGCCGGGCCCGTCCGGTCCGTCTCGACGACATGGGGCGTTTGGTCATGCCCCGCGATTTCGCAGAGTTCGCCGGAATTTCCGGCCGCGCCACCTTCGTCGGCCAAGCCGACACCTTCCAAATCTGGGAACCCGCCGCCGCTCAGAAAGCCCAGGAAGAGGCTGTACGACAGGTCATCGAAAACGGATTGACCCTGGGGCCCGGAGGCGGACTGTAATGGCGGCAAACCGGACTTTAGCCTCAGCCCCCCATATCCCCGTTCTCCTGCCCGAAGTCCTGACCGCGCTCCAACCCAAGGACTCCGGCATCTACGTCGACGGCACCTTCGGCCGGGGCGGCTATTCCCGCGCCACCCTGGAAGCCGCCGATTGTTTCGTTTGGGCCATCGACCGCGACCCCGACGCCCAACCCCAGGCCGCCGCCTTGGAAGCCGACCACCCCAACCGGTTCCGCTTTCTCTCAGGGCGTTTCGGCGACATGGCCGAACTTTTGGCCGCCCACGATATCGACCGGGTCACCGGCGTCATGCTCGATATCGGCGTTTCTTCGGTCCAGCTCGACGAGGCGGACCGCGGCTTCTCCTTCCGCGAAGACGGCCCGCTCGATATGCGGATGGGCAAAACCGGACGCACCGCCGCCGATGTGGTCAACCAGCTGGACGAAAAGGTCCTCGCCGACATCATCTACAAATACGGCGAAGAACGGGCCTCGCGCGCCGTCGCCCGGACCATCGTCAATGCCCGCAGCGAAGCGCCGATCACCCGCACCGGACAACTGGCCGACTTGGTCCGCTCCGTCGTCCGCGCCCCACGCAAAAAAGGCGGAAAAGCGCCGATCGACCCGGCCACACGGACCTTCCAGGCCCTGCGCATCTACGTTAACGATGAACTGGGCGAGCTGGAACGCGGCCTCCAGGCGGCGGAAGAACTGCTCCAACCGGGCGGCCGTTTGGCCGTGGTGACCTTCCACTCCTTGGAAGACCGCATCGTCAAAAACTTCCTCAAGGAACGCTCCGGCAAATCCGGCGGCGAGTCCCGCCGCTTGCCCGGCGAACCGCCCGCCGACGCCCGCGCTCCCAGTTTCCGGCTGATTACCCGCAAGCCGGTTTCGCCAAGCCCCGAGGAAGCCCGCGCCAACCCCCGGGCCCGTTCCGCCCGGTTGCGCGCCGCCGAACGCACCGACGCCCCGGTGTGGCAGCAAAGGGAGGCCGCGTAATGAAAAAACTCACCCTCGCCCTGTTTCTTACCGCCGCCGCCCTCGGCGTCTTGCTGTTCAAAGTCAAATACGAGGTGATCGACCTGGAAAGCGAGTTGAACCGGGTCAACCACGACATCGTCTCCCACCAAGAGGCCATCCATGTGCTCAAGGCGGAATGGGCCTACCTCAACGAACCGGCGAGACTGAAGCGTCTGGCCCAGGAACACCTCAACCTCGCCCCCATGGGCCCCGAACACCTGGGTTCGTTCTCCGATCTGCCGCGCCGCGACGAAACCGCCGACCCCAACGCTCTGCCGACCAGCGCCGGGGGGGCTGCCCAATGACCGCAAAACACGCCTTGCCGCAAAGTGAGCGCGCCCGCCGGGTCGAATTCGACGGCGCACGAAAAACCGCGTTGGAAACCGGCCGTCACCGGTTGGTCGTCACCGGAATCGTTTTTACTTTGATCTTCGCCGTGCTGATGGGTCGGATTGTCGACGTCAGCGTTCTGACCGGCAGCGGCGAACCGCGGATCGCCCGCACCCCGCCGCCGGTCGAACACATCGCCGCCCGCGCCGGCATCGTCGACCGCAACGGCAACCTGCTGGCCACCAGCCTGCCGACGGTGTCTCTTCACGTGAACGCCCGGGCCTTCCAGCAAAGCGGCGAGTCGCCCGAAAAGGCCGCCACTGAGCTGGTCAAAATCCTTCCCGATCTGGACAAGGCGCAAGTTCTGGAACGCCTGACCTCGGACCGCGCCTTCGTCTATCTGCGCCGCAACCTGACCCCGAAGCAGCAATACGAAGTCAACAAACTCGGCATCCCGGCCCTGCAGTTCGAGCGGGAGGAAAGCCGGGTCTACCCGCACGGTCGCCTTTCCGCTCACGTTCTCGGCCTCACCGACGTTGACGGAAACGGCATCGCCGGTATCGAAAAAGCCTTCGACGCCCGCCTGCGCAGCGCCGGCCAGCCGGTGACGCTATCGCTCGATATCCGCCTGCAGGAACTCCTCCACGAAGAACTGAGCAAGGCTTACGACGAATTTAAAGCCGTCGGCGGCGCGGCGCTCATCATGGACGTCAATACGGGAGAGGTCTTGGCCCAGGTCTCCCTGCCCGACTACGACCCCAACACCTTCAGCGCCGAAGACCAGGACGCCCAACGCAACCGCGTCACCGCCGACGTTCATGAAATGGGTTCGACGTTCAAACTCATCACCGCCGCCATGGCGCTCGACACCGGTACAGTGAGCCTATCGAGCCGCTACGACGCCACCGACCCCATCAAGGTGGCGCGCTTCCGCATCCGCGACTTCCATCCGCAGAAGCGCTGGCTGTCGGTGCCCGAAATCCTCGTCTATTCGTCAAATATCGGCGCGGCCAAAATGGCGCTCGATGTCGGCACCGAAACCCAAAAGCGCTATCTCGGCAAACTCGGTCTTCTCGACCGACCGCAGGCGGAAATTCCCGAAACCGCAGCGCCCCTAACCCCGGCGACCTGGCGCGAAATCAATACGATGACCATTTCCTACGGTCACGGCATCGCGGTCAGCCCGCTGCAATTGGCCAGCGCCGTTTCGGCCATCGCCAACGGCGGCATCATGCGGCCGCCGACCTTCCTCAAGAAGAAGGAAGGGGAGTTTGTCCCCGGCGAACAGGTTTTCACGCCCCGCACCTCGCGCCAGATGCGCGAGATGATGCGTCTCGTCGTCCGCGACGGCACCGGGCGCAACGCCGAAGCGCCGGGCTACATGGTCGGCGGCAAAACCGGCACGGCGGAGAAACAAGTCAGCGGCAGCTACGAAGCCAAGGAGCTGTATTCGTCCTTCATCGGCGTCTTCCCGACCAGCGCCCCGCGCTATCTGATTTTCGCCGCCCTTGATGAACCCAAAGGCCACAAAGGCACTTACGGATACGCCACCGGCGGTTGGGTCGGCGCACCGGTCGTCGGGCGGGTGATCCGCCGTATGGCGCCGCTGATGGGCATGGCGCCGATTACCGAAGAACCCCTGCCCCAGCCGGGCGACCCGCTGTTTATCTCAGCGTCCTTAAGGCGATAGGAGCCGGGCGGTGCGGATGACGCAATTGATTGAAGGAGTTGAAGACCAAGTGAATATCGTGGGGACCATCGGGGACTTGGAAGTCACGGGCTTGACCGCCGACTCACGGGCGGTCGAGCCCGGCTTCCTGTTTGCCGCCCTTCCGGGCGCGCTTGCCGATGGCCGCGACTTCATTCCTCAAGCTCTCGATAAAGGGGCGAGCGCCCTGCTGCTGCCCCAGGGCAGCCCACACGGCACGGCCGTTCCGGTTCTTGAAAGCGCCCAACCCCGCCGCCTGTTCGCCCAAATGGCGGCGCGCTTCTATGGCGATCAACCGGCGACCATCGCCGCCGTGACCGGCACCAACGGCAAGACCTCGGTCGCCACGTTCCTGCGGCAAATCTGGACGCGGTTGGGTAAAACGGCGGCCAGCATGGGCACGCTCGGCGTCACAGCGCCCAACGTTAAGATCGACGGCGCCTTGACCACGCCCGACCCCGTGGCGCTTCATAAAAATCTCAAAACCCTGCACGATGCGGGCGTCGATCATTTGGCGATGGAGGCCTCCAGCCACGGCCTCGACCAGTTCCGTCTCGACGGCGTAAAGATATCGGCGGCGGGGTTCACCAACCTGTCGCGCGACCATCTCGACTACCACGGCGACATGGCGGCCTATCTGGCGGCAAAGGCTAGGCTATTTGAAGACCTGCTGCCCGAGGGAGCCACGGCGGTTCTCAATGCCGACGCGCCGGAATTCGCCGCCTTATCGAAACTCTGCCGGGCGAGAAAGCTTCGGGTCTTGAGCTACGGCCACAGCGCGGACGAGATCGTTCTCAACGCCGTCACCCACCGCCCCGACGGCCAGGACCTGTCGCTCACGGTTCTCGGAAAAACCTACAAAGTCCGCCTGCCGCTGATCGGCGAATTTCAGGTGATGAACGCGCTCTGCGCCCTCGGCCTCGCCCTCTCGGAAATCACCGACCAGGACGCGGCGGTCCTGGCGCTTGAGCATCTTGACGGCGCGCCGGGCAGGATGGAGCGGGTGGCCACGTTAAGCAATGGGGCCACCGTGGTTGTCGACTACGCGCATACCCCCGACGCTCTGCAGACCGTGCTTTTGGCCCTGCGCCCGCACGTCGGCGGAAAATTGTCCGTCGTCTTCGGCTGCGGCGGCGACCGGGACAAAGGCAAGCGGGCGCAAATGGGCGCTGTCGCGGCGCGCCATGCTGATGCCACGATCGTCACCGACGATAACCCCCGCAGCGAGGACGCGCGTCAAATTCGCAAGTCGATCCTGGCCGCTTGCCCGGACGCCCTTGAAATCGGCGACCGGGCGGCCGCCATCGCCCAAGGCATGGACACCCTCGGGCCGGGCGACATTCTCCTGGTTGCAGGCAAAGGACACGAACGGGGACAGATCGTCGGCGAGAAGGTTCTTCCCTTCTCCGACGCGGACGCCGTGCGGACCGTACAAAAAGAGTTGGAGAGCAAGAACCGATGACGAAGAAGGCCGAACACACCAAGGTCCTCTGGACCGCCGAAACCGCCAGTCAGGCGACCGGCGGGCGGACCGACTCGGCCTGGACGGTTTCCGGCGTCTCCATCGACAGCCGCAACGTCGCCAAAGGCGATCTTTTCATAGCGCTCCGCGGTCCCAATTTCGACGGACATAAGTTCGTCGCCCAGGCATTAGAAAACGGCGCTTCCGCCGCCCTGGTCGATCACGTTCCCGATGGGCTCGACCAGGGCGCTCCGCTGCTGGTGACCGCAAACACCGAGAAGGCGTTGTTCGACCTGGGAGCGGCGGCGCGGAACCGGACCTCGGCGAAAATCATCGGCGTGACCGGCAGCGTCGGGAAAACCGGCGTTAAGGAAGTTTTGCGCTCGGTGCTTTCCCAACTAGGCGCTTGCTCGGCCACCGAAGGCAATCTCAACAATCACTTGGGCCTGCCGCTTTCGCTGGCCCGCATGGCTCAAGACACCGATTTCGGCGTTTTCGAGATGGGTATGAACCATCTGGGCGAATTGACGCCGCTCTCCCGGGCCTGCCGTCCCGACGTGGCGGTGATTACGACCGTCGAAGCCGTCCATGCAGGAAACTTCGACAGCGAAGAAGCCATTGCCGACGCCAAGGCGGAGATCTTCGCCGGGATGGAGAAGAACAGCGTCGCCGTTCTCAATGCCGACAACCGTCACTTCGACCGCCTCCGCAAAGCGGCCAAAACGGCCGGAATCGGAAAAGTCATTGCATTCGGCTCGAGCGACGAAGCCGACATCACGGTCGTGTCGTCCGAAACCGATGCCGATGGCTCCAACGTCACCGCTGCGATCAATGGAAAAACGGTTTCGTACCGTATCGCCCTCCCCGGAACGCACTGGGTTGTGAACAGCCTAGCCGTTCTCGGCGTTGTCGCCGCCTTAAACCTCGACGTTGCAGCGGCGGCCCGGTCGTTGAGCCAGGTTTCGCCCCTTAAAGGACGCGGTGAACGTTTTGAAATCGCCCTGCCCGACGGCGGCTCCTTCACCTTGCTCGACGACAGCTACAACGCCAGCCCCGCGTCCATGCGCGCCGCCTTTGAAACCCTGTCGCGCATCGAACCGGGACAAGGGGGACACCGCATCGCCATTTTGGGCGACATGCTTGAGTTGGGACCGGCGTCGGCCGAACACCATGCCGGACTGGCAACGCCGCTGGAAGAAGCGAAAATCCATATGGTTTTGACCGTCGGTCGAGCGATGGCTCATTTACGCGACGCCTTAACCCCCGCGATGCGCGGCGGCCACGAAAGCGCCGCCGACGCCATGGTGCCCTTGGCGATCAACCGGATCCGCAAAGGCGACGTCGTCTTGGTCAAAGGGTCGGCGGGAAGCCGCATGGGCGTTATCGTCGAAGCCCTCAAAACAATCGAAACCGCGCCGCGCGTCGCGGCCAACGGAGGGTAAGAGCCATGCTTTACATGCTGCACCCTCTGGCCGATCAGTTCCCGGTTTTCAACGTCTTCCGCTACCTTACCTTCCGCACCGGCGGAGCGGTTATTACAGCCTTGATCGTCGCTTTCGTCTTCGGTCCGATGATTATCAACCGCCTGAAAACCCGGCTCCAACCCATTCGCAGCGACGGGCCGGAAAGCCATCTGATCACCAAGCAAGGCACGCCGACCATGGGCGGGATACTCATTCTGCTCGGTCTTTTCATTTCAACGCTGCTCTGGGCCGATCTTTCCAACGGCTATGTTTGGATCACCCTTTTCGTCACCGGCGGGTACGGCTTTATCGGCTTCCTCGACGACTACCTTAAAGTCAAAGCGAAGTCTTCCGGCGGTCTATCGGGCAAGCTCAAGCTTTTAGGTCAGATCGGCATCGCCATATTGGCCAGCTATTGGGCGACGAAATTGATGCCGATGGGCATGGAAACCCATCTGGCCTTCCCGTTCTTCAAAGGGCTTTTGGTCGATCTCGGATGGATGTTCATCGCGGTGGCCGCCTTCGTCATGGTCGGCGCATCCAATTCGGTCAACCTCACCGACGGGCTCGACGGATTGGCCATCGTTCCGGTGATGATCGCCGCCGGGGTGTTCGCCTTGATCGCCTATCTCACCGGCAACGCGGTCTTCGCCAATTATTTGCAGATTCATCACGTTCCGGGAACCGGCGAACTGGCGGTTTTCTGCGGCGCTTTAATCGGCGCGGGCCTCGGCTTCCTGTGGTTCAACGCTCCCCCGGCCATGGTGTTTATGGGCGATACCGGCTCCCTGGCCTTGGGCGGGGCGCTCGGCGCAATCAGCGTCGTCACCAAACACGAAATCGTCCTCGCCATCGTCGGCGGTCTGTTCGTTTTGGAAACCGTTTCGGTGATCGTTCAGGTCGCCTCGTTCAAGCTGACCGGCAAGCGGGTCTTCGCCATGGCCCCGCTTCACCATCACTTTGAGAAAAAGGGATGGGCGGAGCCGACCATCGTCATTCGCTTTTGGATCATCGCTTCCATCCTGGCGCTCGCCGGGTTGGCGACGTTGAAGTTGAGGTGAGGCGATGATCGATCTTTCCTTCCTCACCGGCAAAACCATCGCCGTCTTCGGCCTCGGCAGATCCGGCATTGCCACCGCCAACGCCTTGATCAACGGCGGCGCAACGGTGCTGGCCTGGGACGACAACGAAGCCAACCGCGTCAAATCCGGCCTGACGGTTACCGACCTGAAAACCGCCGACTGGACAGTCATCGACGCCTTGGTGTTAAGCCCCGGCGTTCCTTTGACCCATCCGAAACCTCATTGGACGGTCGAACTGGCGAAAGAGCATGCCGTAGAAATCGTCGGCGATGTGGAACTGCTTGCCCGCGCCCACCGTGACACTCCGAAAGTCGGCATCACCGGGACCAACGGCAAATCGACGACCACCGCGCTGATCGGGCACATCCTGAAAGCAACGGGCCGCGACAC
>Ga0209475_10004877_pt1 | contig 11310 bp, 10 predicted proteins | sample tdDd471_FD_187128 | JGI IMG/M metagenome (GOLD analysis project Ga0209475, IMG submission 187128) | Marine sediment microbial communities from the Atlantic coast under amendment with organic carbon and nitrate - tdDd47.1 (SPAdes)... | ecosystem: Environmental > Aquatic > Marine > Coastal >...
GTCGATGACGGGAAGAAGCTGCTTGATAAAGGCCTCATTGGCATACTTCTTCGCATCCTGAAATTCCCGGGCGGAACGTTTCTTGTAATTATCAAACTCAGCGGTGGCCCGGAGCAGACGATCATAATTTTCAGAGGCTTTCGCTTCCGCTTGTTTCACCTTCTCCTCCATCAACTCTTCGGGGCTTTTGATAACCTCTTCAGCGTCTTCCTCCACGGAGGTCTCCTCCGCGGCGTCTTCCGCCTCTGAAGCGGTTTTCACCTCCGCCTCTGAAGCGCGCTCCACTTCAGGCTCCGAAACGGTTTCCACTTCGGGCTCAACGCCCTTTGCTTCTGTATCATTCTGACGCTTCTTGGCCAATGCTCACTCCTGAATTCTATAGAACCCGAAAAACTCCGCCGCGCTGCATGGAACCACCTGAACGGGGTCACTTGATCCGTCACCTCTCTTTTTTATGGAGGGCAACCTGGTCTCGCATGCAGCCGATTCATCACCGTTATGAACATGAAGCTTCGGGGCCACGCTGGTGAACCGGGGTGTTTCCCCGGATATCATAAGGACAAACAGTCGGACTTGTTGTCTAAACCATTCACAGATCGCTTGATTCATGCGATTCGAAAAAAAAATAATACGTATTGATCAGTTGTCAATGGGGGGTTTGGGTAAAAAAGTGGGGAAAAAAGAGCCAGAGGGGCGTAAGTAAGGAGTGCTTAGGAAAAATGGGCAAAAAAAAACCTGACCGCATCCGCCGACCGGGATCGATCCACGACACAGACCACATCCCTTAGTGCTGCTTCCTTCCGGATCTGACACGGTTCGAGCGGGGCTGTTGCATGGCGGCCGGTCGGCAAGACACGGCCAGGAGACATACATATACGTGGAACGAAGGACCTTTTCAACCCCCTTTTTGCCAAAAATGAGTGGAAGGGGAATCATGGGGGCGGGAACATGGCGCAGGTGCCCGGACGCAACGTTCAAAATTGCCTTGAATACCGAGCGGTAATGGGCGAGCACGGCCCCGAGCCCAACACCAGACCTCATCCCTGGTTGACACCGACCGGGGGGTATTCTAACCTCGTAATGATCCGGCCATAAATAATCCGGCACCATACAACGAACCGGCCTTGCGTGCAGCGGCACCGGCAAAACACCCTTTTAAGCTTCCCGAACCCATAACTGAAACATCCCTGGCTTCATGACCCGACACCCACAGACAACGCTCATTAAAAAGGTCCATGCCACCCTTGTGCGCCACGCCATGCTCAACCAGGGCGACCATATCCTTGTGGCCCTTTCCGGAGGAGCCGACTCCATGGCCCTGCTGCACATCCTCCACCGGCTGGCCACCGACCTTGCCCTCTCCCTCTCGGTGGCCCACCTCAACCACGGCATCCGCGGAGAAGCGGCGGATCGGGACCAGGACTTTGCCAGACAGGCGGCTGCGGCCTTAAACCTGCCTTTTTATACAACCGCCGTGGACGTTCCAGCCCAGGCCAGGCGAGCCGGAACCGGCCTGGAGGAGACTGCCCGGAACGCCAGGCATGCATTCCTTCACGAGGTGGCATCCTCCTGCGGAGCACGACGCATTGCCGTGGGGCACCACAAGGGAGACATGGCCGAACAGCTCCTGCTCAACCTGCTTCGCGGATCGGGTCTCAAGGGCCTTGGGGCCATGAACCCGGTGACAAAGCAAGGGATCATCCGCCCCCTCATGGATTGTTCCCGAGAAGAGCTCACCGCCTGGCTCGAGGCAGACGGCATCGGCCATGTCATCGATGCCACCAACAGTGACACCGCTTACACCCGAAACCGGATTCGACACGCACTCATCCCCATGCTGGAAGCGTCCTTTAACCCGTCGACCGTCGACACCCTTGCCCGAACCGCCGCTCTGCTGCGGGATGAAGAGGCCTGGGTAAGCGACATGACCGAGGGACACTACTCTGACAGCCTCGTTTCTGAAGAGCCAAACCACCTGACACTCTCCACCGAAAAGCTCACAACCCTGCACCCCGCCGCCCGTAAACGCGTCCTGAGACGCGCCGCCGAGGCCCTGTGCGGCTCCACGCGGGCCCTTACAACTGCCCACATCCATAGCCTTGAAGGTCTTATGGACCAGGGGGGCAACGGCCGTTCCGTAGACCTCTCCCAAGGGCTTCGCGGCACCCTGACAAGGGACGGGGTTCACCTCACTGTTGAGACGGAAAGCCTGCGCAACAAACGATCCCCCCTTCTCGTGGAGACACCACCTTTTTCGTACCATGTGGAAAGCCCGACCCCAGGGGCCCCAACCAATCAAGTGATTGCAGAAACCGGGGACCAACTGGTGTTCCGATGGAGCCGGGCACCGGAAGTCCCCGTTGACAGCCGCGACGCCTTGCGTGTCTTTCTTGCACCCGAAGCGGTCACATTCCCCTTAACCATCCGAAATACCCGCCCCGGAGATCGCTTCCGCCCCGAAGGCGGCAGCGGGGGCCGCAAGCTCGGACGATTTCTTGCGGACTGCAACATCGAAGGTCCAAAGCGCTCGGAAATCCCCCTGATTGTATCAAAAGAAAAGATCCTGTGGGTTGCCGGGCGCAGGCTGGATACCTCGGCTGCCGGGCCGCCCCCGGGGGGCCAGGCCCTTGAAATTGTGCTCCGAAGACATAAAAAAGGGTGAAAACCCCACAAATGCTCCGGATTATGCCTTGCCTAAATTGCAATGATGATTAATATGGGTTTAACCCTGCGCTGAGTTCAGGGACGAACCGAAGACGAAAGATCATGGAGGACTCATTACTTGAACCCATTCTATAAAAATCTCTCCCTCTGGCTGGTCATCATCCTGATGATGGTCATGCTGTACAATATCTTCAATCAGAACCAGCCCGGAGGCCAGACTGTACCGTACTCTGAATTTATTTCTCAGGTGGAAAGCGGGAATGTCACCCGAGTTACCATTCAAAACAAGGATATCCTGGTTACGGACAGCAACAACGCCTCATACAAGGTGTTTTCCCCCGATGATCCCCAGCTGATCCCGACACTCAAGGACAAAGGCGTCATCATCGATGCCAAGCCACCTGCAGAAGCGCATTGGCTCGTCTCCATCATCGCCTCCTGGCTGCCCATGATCATCCTCATCGGAATCTGGATCTTCTTCATGAAGCAGATGCAGGGTGGGGCCGGCGGCAAAGCCATGAGCTTCGGCAAGAGCAAGGCCCGACTTCTCTCCGAAGACCGTCAGCGTATCACATTCCGTGATGTGGCTGGCGTCGAGGAGGCCAAGGAAGAGCTCACCGAGGTGGTGGACTTCCTCCGCGACCCAAAAAAATTCACCCGACTGGGTGGCCGTATCCCCAAAGGTGTTCTGCTGGTGGGCCCTCCCGGTACCGGCAAGACCCTTCTGGCACGTTCCGTCGCGGGCGAAGCCGAGGTCCCCTTCTTCACCATCAGCGGCTCCGACTTTGTTGAGATGTTCGTGGGTGTAGGTGCCTCCAGGGTGCGAGACCTCTTTGCCCAGGCCAAGAAAAATGCCCCATGCATCATTTTTATCGACGAAATTGACGCTGTGGGACGTCAGCGCGGCGCCGGTCTCGGCGGCGGTCATGACGAACGTGAGCAGACCCTCAACCAGCTCCTTGTAGAAATGGATGGTTTTGAAAGCAACGAAGGGGTTATCCTCATCTCTGCCACCAACCGTCCCGATGTCCTCGACCCGGCCCTTCTTCGCCCCGGTCGGTTTGACCGACAGGTGGTGGTGGACCTGCCCGACATCAACGGCAGAAAGAAGATCCTGGAAGTCCACATGCGCAAAACCCCCCTTGCCGACGACGTCAACGCCATGAACCTGGCCAAAGGGACCCCCGGATTTTCCGGTGCGGACCTTGAAAACATGGTCAACGAAGCCGCCCTTCTGGCCGCAAAGCGCGACCAGGAAAAGCTTCGCATGGTGGATTTTGAAGACGCCAAGGACAAGGTGTACATGGGCCTTGAAAGAAAATCCAAGGTCATCAAGGATGAGGACAAAAAGACCACCGCTTACCACGAAGCAGGCCATGCCCTCGTGGCGCGATTCCTCCCCGGAACCGATGCGGTGAACAAGGTCACCATCATCCCCAGAGGCAGAGCTGCCGGCGTCACCTGGTTCCTCCCCGAAGAGCGGGATTTCAAGTACAAGGACCAGCTCTTGAACGAGCTCTCTGTGGCCTACGGCGGACGCGTGGCCGAAGAGATTATCTTCAAGCGCATCAGCACCGGTGCCTCCAACGACATCAAACAGGCCAGCAGCATGGCCAACAAGATGGTTCGGGACTGGGGCATGAGTGAAAAACTTGGTCCCCTCTCCTACTCCAACTCCCAGGACCAGATCTTCCTTGGACGGGAAATATCCCAGCACAAGGACTACTCCGAGCACACGGCCCGGCTCATCGATGATGAGGTCACCCGCTTCATCATGGACAGCTACAACAAGGCGAACGAGATTCTCACCGAGAACCTCGATGTGCTCCACGCCCTCTCCGAACTTCTCCTGGACAAGGAGACCGTCATGGGCAAGGAGCTGGACGACCTCATCTACGCCATGCGCCCCGGCATCGTCCTCACCTCCAACCCCCTCGACACCGGCGATGATTCCGACACGCCCGAAGAGGTGATCTTGGAGTCCGAGCCCAAGGACGACGCTGGCGATACAGACAACGCATAGCCCGAAGCACCCATGTCACGGGGCGCCTGTCGCCCCGTGACATCCCTGCCCGACCCCGTTTCAGGGCGAAAGGATCCCTTACATTCATGACCACCTTTGATATTGTCTGGAAAAACCACCGACTCAATCTCGGTAACCGCACCTGCATCATGGGTATCTTAAACGTGACCCCGGACTCCTTTTCCGACGGCGGTAAATTTTTCAATTTTCAACACGCAATCAACCGAGCCAAACAAATGGTGGAAGAGGGTGCCGATATTATTGACATCGGTGGGGAATCCTCTCGCCCGAATGCGGCCCCGGTTTCCGCTGCCGAAGAGATCCGGCGCGTGGTTCCCGTGGTGGAGGAGCTGGTCAAGCATATTGATGTCCCCATCAGCGTGGATACGGTCAAAGCCGAGGTGGCAAGGCGCGCCCTTGATGCCGGTGCCGCCATCATCAACGACATCACCGCCCTGACGGGGGACCCTGACATGGCAAAGGTGGTGGCTGACTACGATGTCCCCGTGGTTCTCATGCACATGAAGGGAACCCCCGGCACCATGCAGAACAACCCCTCCTACGAAGACCCGGTGGGGGAGATCTCAGCCTATTTAACAGAGGCCATCGCCCGTGCAGAGGCAGCGGGTATCGCACGGGAGAAAATCATCGTGGATCCGGGCATCGGCTTCGGCAAAACCCTGGGACACAACTACACCATCCTCAAGCACCTCAAAAACTTCGAGGCGCTTGGGGTCCCCATCCTCATGGGCACCTCCCGTAAATCCTTCATTCGAAAAACCCTTGAGGAGAACGGCCGGGAGGTCCCCATGGAGGAGATCGAACTCGGCACCCAGGCCACTGTTTCAGCCTCCATTCTTGGCGGTGCCCACATTGTCCGTGTCCATGACGTGAAAGCCACCGCGACAACGGTCCGCATCACGGACAACATCGCAACGGCACGATAACCAAGGGCGGGGCAACACCCCGCCCTTTTTGCTGGCCCCTTGCCAACCGGAACCCCACGCCCCTCAACCCTGGAGTCAATGGTGACACCTGAGGAAAAAAAGGTAAAAAAACGCCTGCCCACACTTGTCTTGGGAGGCCTTGCTCTCCTTGCCCTTGCGGCCATGCTCTCCTTTGGGGTTCACAGGCTCCAGAGGGTTCAACGAACCCTCGTCACCCCCATTGAGGTCATTGGCGTACCGGATGGCTACGTCATCGAAGAGCAATCCCACACCCGGGCTAAAATCCGAATCGAAGGGCAGCCCGAGGACCTCACCCGCGCCACCCTGTTCAGGCTTCAGGTCACCCTGCCAGACACACCGGATCCGGACGGGGTCTACCCCATCGTCCCAAGTATTTCTTCCACCACCACCCTTCAGATTCTGGAGATCATCCCGGCGGAGCTCCATATCCGCCTTGTGGAAACCGTGAAGCGGGAACTGCCGGTGCAGGTGCGCCTGGAAGGAGAGCCAGCCCAGGGATTCCGATTGGGCCGCGTGACAATCAAACCCTCCACGACGGTGGCATCCGGGCCGTTAGAAGCGATCCAAAATCTCAATTTCATACGAACGACCCCCATCACCCTGACCGGAGCCACCGCCTCCCTGAAACTTAAAATCCCTGCGGAGAAAAGCGGTGAGGCCCCCCTCACACTGACACCTGACCTGTTTACGGTTCTGGTTCAGGTGGAAGAGATTCCATCCACAATACTCCTCAAGGGGGTTCCCGTAACCACCGGTCCGGAGGAGCCTCGCTCAGTATCCGTAACCCCTGATACGGTGAACATTGAGGTCACCGGCCCAGCGCGCCTCGTGGAGGCCCTCAAGGCGACCGGCGGAGTCACCGCTGTCATTGACACACAAAAACTTAAAGCCGGAGTTTTTGTCCGCCGCGCCGCAATCACCCTGCCCGAAGGGGTGAGCCTCATCGGAGCAGACCCCGAGCTTTTCACCGTCAATATCCCCCCCAACTCCTAAGCACCCCGTCCCTGTTCGCAGAACTGTTGCCGAGCCCCATGAAATGGGTTAGGATGTCTCGTTTATTAATCCCAGCAGACGGGACGCTTCGCTGTTGCGACCATGAGACGCACATGAAAAAGCAATGGTGTACACGCCCGAATAGGCCGTAGGGCCGCCAAGATGAGGAATTTATGGTACTGGTTATCGATGTGGGAAACACCAACACGGTGATGGGGCTTTTTGAAGGCAAAACACTTGTTCACGACTGGCGGATACGCTCCCAGAAGAACATGACAGAAGATGAGTTCAACCTCCTGGTCAACGGCCTCTTCAAAGAGCGGGAGATCGACCCCACAACCATCAAAAAAACCGTCATCTCCAGCGTGGTTCCGCGCGTCAAAGGGATTCTCCAGACCTTCTGCACCAAATACCTCGGTCTCAGTCCCATCTGGGTGGATGCTGAAACCACCAAAAGCCTGATGCCGGTGCTCTACCGAAACCCGGCGGAAGTCGGAGCCGACCGCATCGTCAACGCCATCGCTGCCTATGCAAAATACGAGTGCGCAATCATCGCCATTGACTTCGGTACGGCCACGACCTTTGACATCATCTCAGAGAAAGGGGAGTACATGGGCGGCGCCATCGCCCCAGGGGTCATGATCGCCTCCGAGGCCCTCTTCGCCAACGCCTCTAAACTTCCCCGTGTGGAGATCTGCTCCCCGCCGGAACGGGCCATTGGCCTCGATACGGCCGAGAGCATGAAGGCCGGCATTATTTTCGGGTACGCAGGCCTCGTGGACGGCATGGTGGGGCGCATCAAAAAAGAGATGGGCTGCGAGCCGAAAATCATCGCCACCGGGGGGCTTGCCACCCTTATCAGCCACGTCTCCTCCACCATCGAGTCGGTGGAACCCGACCTGACCCTTGAAGGGCTTCAGATCATCAGCGAACGCCTCTAAGGCAAGGTGAGCCACCTTGAAAGCTGGTTGCCGTTACGATTTGACCCGAGGTACGAGGGGCAAAGCGCAACGGCCTTTGTCTTACCTTGGCTGATTGTGGGGTTGACAGGCTGGCTTTTAACAATTTTTCAGGCGGCGCGTCGGAATAGTACTGGTCAACCTCACCCCTTGAGTTGGCATTGAAGGCTCGGCGGTTCCCGCCCTTGCGCCGCACGTTGCAATCCTTCACCCTTGGCGCAAACGCGTACGAGTGACGGCTTGAGTTACGACACCCCAAGCGCATTCGCCACCAGGTCTCCAGGTGCTCCACCCGCCGGAGGCTCTTTTCAGCTACCTGGCCAGACAACAAAAGCCGCCCCGGAATCTTCCGGGGCGGCTTCTTTTTTTTACAGAGAGACGTCTGGCCGGGCCCGTCAGGCCATGCCCATCTCCTTCTCCAATTCAGCAATCTCTTTTTCGATAACCGGCTTCTCCTCAGGGGAGAAGGAGCCTTCGGCAAGGCGCTTCTTCAGCGCCAAAAGCACCATCTCCTGGCGGTAGTCCCCGCAGGTATAGGGAGCTCCGGACTTACGCGTCGGCATACATCACCTCTTGAACTCATTGTAAATGCGGTAGAAAAGAGCATTTTCTCTCACTGTTTTTTCGAGAATGGTGTCAATCTTGTCGATGTCCCGATTGTTTACAATGATATTGACGCTCTTGTGAAAGGCCACCATCTCGTCACGGGTGCGATGGGTGTCGGTCATCAAAAAGACCGTCATATGACGCCTCGTCACCATGGGCTGTCGGTTCAAGTAGATAAGCACCCCGTTCACATCGGGGTTTTTGGTGTCAAACATATCGTCCACCACCACCACATCGTAGCTGTGGTACCGCATGCTTTTCAAGGCATCCCGGGTATCGATTGCCTGGGTGACGCTGTACTCCATCAAGTCCAGGGCAATACGCACCTTCTCACGCCGTTCGGGATCCACCATGCACACGATGGCGGTGAGCCCCTCCTCCTCGATAAAATCAAAGGGACGCTCATCGTCGTCGTAGCTGTCGGTCTCTTTTTCATCAAAGCTGATGACGGGCTTGCGGTCATCGTCCTCTTCAAACCCCATGGCGGCCCCAATGGAGGCCCCCCCCCGTGGGCCCACGGACAGCTTGTTGCTGCACCGGGGACAGCTGAGGGTCAACGTCCGGTCTTCGGGCACCTTCTCATCGGGAAAGTTGAATTTGCCGCTGCACTTTTCACACGTGATGTTCATGATCGCCTCCCGGAACGCCTCACTTCATTTTATCTTTGTACCCGTGATCGATCTCAAGGGAGTCGATGTCGGTGGTTTTTTCACCCCGGGCGCTCTTCACGGAATCGATGCCACGCCCCACCACAGCCTTGTGACTGGAGTAAACCATGGCGGTTTCCTGGGTGATGAGCCCCTGCTCGTAAAGCTGGACGATATAGTTGTCAAAGGTCGACATCCCGAAGTGCTTGCCCTGCTCCATGACGTCATCGTAGGTCTTGCCGTCGGACTCCCCATTGAGGATGAGATCCTTCACGCGGAGGCTGGTCCCAAGCATTTCAAAAGCCGCCACACGGCCCCCTCCCACCTTGGGAAGAAGACGCTGGCAGATAATCCAGCGCACCGAATCGGCAAGCCGGAGTCGCAACTGCTTCTCTTCATCGGTTTCGAACATTCCGAGTATACGGTTGATGGTGGCACCGGCATTGTTGGTATGCAGGGTGGTGAGAACAAGGTGGCCTGTTTCTGCTGCCCTTAAGCCAATCTCCACCGTCTCCTTGTCTCGCATCTCCCCCACAAGAACCACCTTGGGGGCCTGGCGCAGTGCGGCTCGAAGGCCACTGGCAAAGCTCTCGAAATCACTGCCGAGCTCCCTCTGGTTGAAGGTGGCCATCTTGTGGGCGTGCTGGTATTCGATGGGGTCCTCAAGGGTAATCACATGAACAGGCCGCGTGGCGTTGATCTCCGACAGCACGGCGGCAAGGGACGTGGTCTTGCCCGTTCCTGTAGAGCCCGTCACAAAGACGATGCCGTTCAAGAGCTTGGGGATCTCATAAAACGCCTTGGGAAGGTTGAGCTCCTTGATGGAGGGAACCGTGGTCTCTAAGCGTCTCAAGACGATGGAGTAATTGCCGGACTGGGAAAAGATATTGACCCTGAAACGGGCCTTTCCCGGAAGGCTGTAGGACAAGTCGCATGAACCCGACCGAATGAGTATCTCTGTCAGCCGCCGGTCTTGGCCGATGAGGTTCATGGCGATCTGTTCCGTCTGAAAAGGCGAGAGCTCCTTGATGTCCGGATCCAGGTCAACCTTGAGCAATTTCCCGGAACTCTCCACCTGCAGGGGCCGCCCCACGGTGAGGTTCAGGTCTGATACGTTGTTGTGAGAATCGAGCATCCGTGAAAGGATGTAATCCATCTCTTGTTTTCTCATCTCCTCCCCTTTACCTCCAGGTGACCCCGACCATATTCGAGGCGCCACACTAACATGGCTTGATGAAGGTCCCCTTTGTTTCCGATCCTGCAAAAATGATGCACGTTAAAACCACTGTATCTCCACAGAAGCGACTTACGCATCCGTGAAGTCATCAGGCGACCCTGAAAGGAGAGGCCGGAACTTCTGCTTGTCGTAGGACTTGCTGTAGGCCTCTTCGGGGCTGATCATGCCCTTGTTGTAGAGTTCCATGATGGAATCATCCAACAGTTGCATGCCATACTTCTGCCCCACCTGAATGGCCGATGGGATCTGATGGGTCTTGCCCTCCCGAATCAGGTTCCGCACTGCCGGGGTGGCAATCATGATCTCAAGGGCCACGCAGCGCCCCTTTCGATCGGTGCGCCTGAACAGGGTCTGGGCCACCACCGCACGGATGCTGTCGGACAGGGTTGAACGCACCTGGGCCTGCTGGTTGGCGGGAAACACCTCCACCAGGCGATCCACGGTCTTGGGGGCACTGGACGTGTGAAGGGTGGCAAGAACAAGGTGACCTGTTGAGGCCGCCTCGATGGCAAGACTGATGGTCTCAAGGTCCCTTAATTCGCCCACGAGAATAATATCGGGATCTTCTCGAAGAGCCCCACGCAAAGCAGCGCTGAAGCTTTTGGTGTGGTTGCCCACCTCCCGATGGTTGATGAGGCACCCCTTGCTCTGGTGAACAAATTCGATGGGGTCTTCGATGGTGATGATGTGGTCCTGACGCATGCGGTTGGCCACATCGAGAATGGCCGCAAGCGTCGTGGACTTACCGCTGCCGGTGGGCCCCGTCACGAGCACCAGCCCCCTGGGGAGGGTGGCAAGGCGGGATATGACCGCTGGAAGCCCCAGCTGCTCGGCGCTCATGATCTGACTTGGGATCTCCCTGAAGACGGCTCCCACGCCGTTTCTCTGCATAAAAAAGTTGGCCCTGTAGCGGGCCAACCCGGGAATCTCGTAACCAAAGTCGACATCACCCGTCTCTTCAAACACCTTGATTTTACTTTCTGGGGCAATCTCATAGATCATCCCTTTCAAGGTGTTGTTGTCCAATACCTTGTATTTAACCCGCTCTATTTCGCCGTTGATTCGAAGGGCGGGGGGCTGGCCGGCCGCAAGGTGCAGGTCGGACGCACCCTGGTCATGCATCAGCTTGAAAAACGCATCGATCTTTGCCATGGCTAATCACTCCTGATCGTTTCAGATCCGCGTCATACCGTAAAGGGGGTCCGGCGTTTGA
>Ga0209475_10004878_pt1 | contig 11309 bp, 6 predicted proteins | sample tdDd471_FD_187128 | JGI IMG/M metagenome (GOLD analysis project Ga0209475, IMG submission 187128) | Marine sediment microbial communities from the Atlantic coast under amendment with organic carbon and nitrate - tdDd47.1 (SPAdes)... | ecosystem: Environmental > Aquatic > Marine > Coastal >...
AGCCTCCAAATCAATTTGCTCTACTACGTATGGAAATGTAAAAACCTGTATATCTTCATCTTGCGCTACTATTTTTGATATAGCAATACGCTCATGGCTTATTGTTTTTGAACTTGCTTCAACATTAAAAGTAGTAACACCCCTATCTGTTGCAATACGTAATTCACCTTCAATCAGATCAATAAACTCATCATTTTCTATCAGCCTATTTTTAAGCGAACTCAATAGTTTTGTGTAGGCATAAAAATTACCATCATGAAGATTAGCCAGCATATTAGGCTTTCCATTTTGAACATATGCCACATAATTGGTATGCTTATCTGCATCAAGTGCTACAATATTTTCACCTTCTATTGTATTAAACGGTGCTTCCTTAATATTTTCAAATCCTCCTGCCTTATATTCCAATAGCTTCATGCCATCGTAATAAACAATATGACCTTCGCAAACAAAATAGTTCTCGATGGCCTTATGTTGATGCCGACTTACTATGCCCGTATCATCAACCTTTAATTGGATTACTGGCTCCCACTTTGTATCTGCCCAAATACACTTATTAACCTCATCATAAATTAATTTGGGATTACCCCATATGTTTAAGTTTTCGATCACCTTAATTCCATTCTTGCTTTTTTCAACAAGAAGAAGACCCGAATATCCCGAGAACAGGTAATACGGTGTTCCTACAAAATGGGCAACATCCATAATACCATCACCACCATAAACTTCGGTCATTTGATGATTACTCACCCGAAACAATCCTTTATTATGACACACCAACAACTCATTATCAATTTCCCTCGTGCGCCATACCTGCCCTTCACTATTTTTAATTAACGAAAATGACTCGGACTCCTTTGAAACGTACAGGCCTTTATTAGTGGATAAATAAGTACCATTATTATAATCCTGTATAAAATAGGTCGCTCCTTTGTTAAAGATAGGCTTGATGGCATTTTGCAGCTCTACATAAGCAATCCCATAATCAAGACCTAACCATACATTGCCATTTAAATCCTCGCCTATAGATAGTACTGTATTATCAATTAATCCTCCATCGGAATTGATACGCATTGTTATTTTTTCACTATTAACCTTGACTAAACCATCAGATATTGTACCAATCAACATTTCTCCCTTGTCGTACGAGGCTCCTGTAAAAAAGGCCTTACCTTCAATCTGATTTGGCAACTTATCCTTAATGATAACATCGCCATCAAAACTAAGTATTCGGCCATCAAACAATACAATTTTTAATAAATTATAATGCGAGAACACTTTGCGTATCTCTGCTCCTTTAAGGAGATCACTTTGTATTTGAATCTCAAAACTTGTATCAGTAATTTTCCCAATACATCCATTATTTGTAACCGCCCAAAGTTGATTATTCCATAATTCTAAATCAGAAAATCCTGATTCAGCATATATTTCCTGTGTTTCGTTGGTCTGCTTATTAAAGGCAATAATGGCACCTTTCGTTTGAAAATACACCATCTGATTATCACATTCGATACTCCATACATCTCCACCAGAAATCCTTCCAACCAGGTGATATGTTAGGTTACCTGGATTATCTTTAACGAAATAACCATAATCTATTCCACCCGCGCACCAAATCGTATCATTCTGAATTTTTAAACTACGTACAACATCATTGTTTTCTGTTGGTGCCAGTTCCCATTGCCCATATATATTTCTTAGTAAGCCATCTGAATTACCAAAATACACAATACCATTTGAGTCTGTTCCAATATCCCAATTCTGCCGCCCTGCCTTATAATCACTTTTATCAAAGCACTTAACTATTGGCAAGTAATTATATGCTTTGATATTAAAGCTCAACAATAATAAAATGCTAAGTAATATTACATTTGATTTTTTCATAGATTATATTGCGGCATTGCTATTCTATAACTTTTTGAACGATACTGAATAAGGTCATTCAAATATAACAAATAGCAAGCAATTTATAAGGCAAATAGCATTGCAAAGTATTAACACCTAAGAATGAGTGCCTGCTAAAAACAAGCACCCATTTCTTATTAACATTTTTGATATTGCCCCTTTACTCAAATGATACATTTTCTACATTAACCGTTTGCTTTAATTCTGGGATGTATGTTATCCCTTTACAGCGCTCAATTATTTCTTTAACATCTTGATGAGACATTTCATCGTGAGTAATATATGGAAATTTGATCAATGGATGTTCCAAAAAGAAACCTGGTATCTGTGCATCATCCAATGTTTTATCTTCACCATACACCCATCCACCAATCCAATTTGGAATAAATTCTTTTAAGATTTCACGCGTTTCTTCATTATCCCATAAGGCTTTAACAAAAGTGTATTCATCAACAAGCAAAGGAATCTCTTGAGTCGAGTTTAATATTAACGCTGCAGTCTGCCTGATATCTTGTGATGAAGCTGCTGCAGAGATCATAAAATCACCACTCTCAGCAATCCACATTTCTCTTTTTGCATCGTAATATGAGAAATCACGCTTCTCAAGATTAAACGTAATTTCCTTTTCTTCACCTGGAACCAACTCTACTTTAGCAAATTTCTTAAGCTCCTTAACCGGACGTTGCAAGGTACTTTCTTTATCAGACACATAAATCTGTACTGTTTCTTTTCCAGCTACACTTCCAATGTTTTTGACAGTAATCGTTACTTGTAAATCATCCTTGTCTGTTATCTCTTCTTCAGAAACTTTAATATCAGAATACTCAAATTTAGTATACGATAAACCGTGACCGAATGGGAATAATGGTTCAATTTGTTTCTCATCGTAATATCGGTAACCAACAAAAATACGCTCGCCATAAAGCACATCGCCCTGTTCACCAGGAAAATTAAATGCCGCAGGCGTATCACTAAGTTTCACCGGAAAAGTTTCAGCCAACTTACCTGAAGGATTAACAGTTCCAAACATAACATCTGCTACAGCACCGGCACCAGCCTGACCACCTAACCATGTTTCTAGAATAGCGGCTACATCATTTACCCAAGGCATTGCTACTGCACTACCGTTTGTTAATGCAACAACAGTGTTATTCTGTACTTTTGAGACTTCGTCGATAAGTTTATTGTGCGATGCGGGCATATCAATGTGGGTCCGATCAATACCTTCCGATTCATAATGTAAAGGCAAGCCAGCAAACACAATAGCAATATCAGCAGCTGAAGCTGCTTTTACGGCTTCTTCAATCAAGCTAAAATCATTATCATCGTTTAATTTGTATCCTTGTGTATAAGAAATATCTATACCCTTTCCATACTCCTTCTTAATCACATCAAGCACATTATCCAATTGGGTTGGTTTTACTTCTGAACTACCATTACCCTGGTAACGAGGCGATGCAGCAAACTCACCAATAAGCGCAATTTTCTTATACTTCTTTCTAGTAATAGGTAATACTTCATTATCGTTTTTTAATAAAGTTATTGCCTCAGAAGCCACTTTACGCGCAAAAGCATGATGTTCATCTGCCTTTAATTCAACTCCTTCTTTTTCAAGAGATTTTGCTTTGAGCACCACCATTAATATTTCTCGTACCAAGTTATCTAATACGGCCTCATCCACAAGCTCATCCTTAAGACCCTGTAGTAAGATATCATCGTTCACTCCACTCACACGTGGCATCTCGATGTGCATCCCTGCTTTAAGGGCTTCAACTCGATCTATAACAGCAAACCAATCGGAAATAACAATTCCCTCAAAGCCCCAATCTTCTTTTAAAACCTTAGTCAGCAAATAAGGATTCTGCGTACCATACACACCTTGCACACGGTTGTAGCAGGCCATTACCGTCCATGGTTGTGCTTTCTTCACAGCTATCTCAAAGGGCGTGAGATAAATTTCGTGTAGCGTTCGCATATCAACATTCGAATTCATGTACATGCGCTCTGTTTCTACATTATTGGCAGCAAAATGCTTTAACGAAGTTCCGACACCTTGACTTTGTACACCATTGATGTAGGCCGCTCCCAACTCCCCTGACAATATGGGATCTTCAGAAAAATATTCAAAGTTACGACCACCAAGTACTGAACGTTTGATATTCACACCAGGACCTAATAATACATTAACGTCCAATGCCTGACACTCTTCACCTAAAGTTTGTCCAACCTTATAGATTAAATCCACATCCCAAGTGGCTGAAAGCGCTGAAGCTGTTGGAAAACAAATTGCTGGAAGCTGATCGCCATAACCAGCTTTGTTTGTAGCAGGCGCACGACGAATACCATGTGGACCATCTGATAACCATATCCATGGAATATCCAGTCGCTCTATGGGTTGCGTACTCCAATCATCGCGACCAGAGCAAAGTGAAACCTTCTCCTCTAAAGTAAGTTGCGATATTAACTTGTCCACTTGAGCTTTTATATCGTTTCCCTGTGCATTCATAAACAAGCAAGTTATTAGGAATGATGCTAGTAATAATATCTTTTTCATATCTATTTATAATAATTTCATCGTTTACGTAGAAATTTCATTAATTTTTATCCAATTATTATCCTTTTTGATACAGTTATCTCTCCATTATTTAGTGAGACCAAATAGGTTCCACTCTCAAAATCTGAAATATTTACCGTGTTAGATTGGGTAATCGATGAACTATACACCATTTTACCTGATATATCTGTAATTTTAAGCGTATAATTATCTGGATTATCTATTTCGATATTCAATACATCTCTTGCTGGGTTTGGAAAAACCTTAAAATCAGAGCTCTTTTCATGTTCTTCAAGCGCAGTACTTGTACCCAATTGATAAACTTTAACCCAATCGATAAACACTGAACAAGGAAAGGTCGCCTCAGGCACTATTGCACCACCATATGTGTTTTGGCTGCCGCCAACTCCTGCACTTAAAATGGCATACATCTTATGCTCAAAAGGATACCATTCTGAAAAATGATTCGAGTATTCAGAAACACCTACTCGCCTTGAATCGATCTGTGATATTGTCGTTTCATCTTCGCCATCAATATCAAATGCATCGCCATCACTTAAATAATGAATGTGATACACATTTTCATCAACATGAAACTCTATTCTATTATCGTACCAATCGATACCATACGTATGGAACCCATTCCACCCTGCATACATATCATTTTTAAAAGCGGGGTATCCACCATAACCAGGTTCTGCAGGATTAGGAACTTCATTATTCTCGTAACTATAATAATAACCCTGATGCCCATGGTTCCATGATTGCCATTGGTTATTCTTCCAAAACCAGGCATAATGAACACTTCCAAGATTATGAAATGGGATTGAACCAACGTATTCCATAATGTCAATCTCGCCTCCCTGCGGCCACATAATATAATCCCATCCATCGGGTATTTCATCTGGCATCATCCAAAAAGCAAAACCTTGTCCTTTATGCTTTACATCTCTAGGGTAGGCTCGGATTATTATTCTGTGTCCTGGTCCCCACGAAGATTTATTGGCCGTATTAATTCTACCACTAGTATAGTTTCGGTCAATATAAAACTCCTTTCGCGTTGTAATAACTAAACATCCGTTTTCTGCACCTGGCACTCCATCCTGAAAACTCACATTTTCTGTTCGACTAGTTGCGCGATCCAATTGACCCGTTCCCCAATCTCCGTTAACACCAGTTCCTGTTTCAATACTCCACTTGGTAAGATCTAATTGCCCCTCATTAAAATTATCCTCCCATATTAAATTACCAACTTGTGCAACACTTGAGAAACTAAGCCATGAAAACGTTAAAATAAGTACGTATAATCTAATGGTAATCATATCATTAATTCAACTTAATCGTTTTCTTCTTTTTCTCTTCTCTCTTCTAAATCTCTTTGCATCATTAGGCAGGTTTTCTGATCAATACTATAAAAGAATAAAAGGATGGCGCAGGACATGTATAGAATCCCTGGAAAAACAGATATCATCAATTTAATACCAGTAATCGCCGTTGCCGTTTGTTCTACATTAGGCTCAAAATTAAAGATAGCCAATAGCCAACCGGCTAAAGCTCCACCAATTCCCCAGCCTGCCTTTTGTGCAAAAGTTGCAGCTGAAAAAGTCAATCCTGTAGATCGCCTGCCTGTCTTCCACTCAGAGTAGTCAGCCGTATCGCCTAACATGGTCCACAATAACGGAACAGCCGGAGCATAGGCCATTTTAGCCAAAATATTAAATGTGTAGATTAGTTTAATGTCGGTAATACCTGGTAAATACAAGAGGATGAAAAAGAAACCTGAAATTAAAGAACTGGCCACAAACACATTGCGATTACCAAACTTTTTGGCCAATGGTTTTGAAAATGGGATTGCAACAATTAAGGCCACCGTACCAATGACATTAAACAATTGCACATTTTCTTCCTTACCAATGTAATACTTAAAATAATAGGCAATGGATAAATTTTGCATGGCAAACATGACAAATGAAATGATACCTACAAAAAACAAGATCACCCAAGGCCGGTTTTTAAAGAGGTTCTTGAAATCTTCTTTTAATGATTCTTTCTGTTGCTTCGGTGGCTGAACACGTTCCTTCGTTGTTTTGAAGGTAATCATGAACAAGATGAAACTAACAATAGAAAACAAAATCAAGGTGTATTGATAACCTTTGGCACTATCCCCTTTTCCAAAGTACAAGGCCAATGAAAGGGCAGTACCTGAAACTATAAACTGACCAACAAAAGCAAAGATAAAACGGTATGAATTAAGTCCTGCGCGCTCGTTCGAATCGGCAGTCATTACAGCACCTAATGAAGAATAAGGCAAATTAATAGCCGTAAATACAGTCATTAATAACATATAAGTAACACCGGCATAAATGACTTTACCTGTATCGCTCAAATCAGGAGTTGTAAAAGTCATTACGGCTAATATACTATACGGCAAAGCCATCCATAAGATATATGGTCTGAATTTACCCCAACGGGTTTTTGTCCTGTCGGCAATAACACCCATTATTGGATCACTTAACATATCCCAAAACCGGGCAATTAACATGATGGTTCCGGCAGCAGCAGCAGATATACCAAAAGTATCAGTATAAAAAATGAGTATCCAAAAGCCAACCATATCCCATACAAAATGAGATGCTGTATCACCAACGCTATATCCTAATTTTTCCTTTAATGATAGTTTTGCTGCTATTTTATTCATTTCATTTGTTTTTAAGTTGTAAGTGCATTTTGGATGGCTATAATCCAATCCCTCCTTATTTCTTTTGGAATATTCTTACATAATCTACTTCCATAGTTTGTGGAAACGCTAATGAGTCAATTCCTTCAACACTTCCCCATGCTCCGCCTACTGCAACATTCATAATCAGGTAAAAAGGTTTGTCGTAAGGCCATTTGTCTACTCCAAGTTTTTCATTAGCATACGTAAAGTAAAGTTGATCATCAACAAAGGCTTTCATCGTATCTGGAGTCCATTCCAGTGTGTAGGAATGAAAATCATTACATACTTCATCAATATTGATTGTTGCGGTTTTTTGAGTATTTTTTTGCCATTGATAATCTTTCGAATGAGCAGAAGCATGAATAACTCCTTTGTCATATCCCACATGCTCCATTATATCAATTTCCCCAATATTTGGCCAATTACCATCATTAAAAGTCCAGCCACCAGGCATCATCCATATAGCGGCCCATGTACCTTTTGCTTCTGGTAATTTAGCGCGTACTTCCACTTTCCCATATTGCCAATCAGCTTTCGACATTAATCGAGCAGAGGTAAACTCCTTACCTTCGAATGTTTCATTGATGGCTGTAATGTGCAATTTACCATCTTCTACCCAGGCATTTTCCTTACACGCCTTGGTGTAATACTGGGCTTCAAAATTACCCCAGCCATCTGCATTTCCTTCCTGATCGTAATCCCATTTAGTAGAATCTGGTAGCCCATTATAGTCAAATGTATCTTCCCAAACCAATTGATAATCATTAGAACAGTTACAGCCAGCTACTAATATAAGTATTGATATTCCTGTTAAAAAAATAAATGTGCGATTCATAATATGCTTTTAAATGTTATTCTCCTTGATGCTTCACTTTGCCTCTGCGTGTAATTAAAGCTTCTCTGATTTCATGCGCTTTTTTCTCCGTGATAGAATAATTCCTCATTATTAAAATCGCCATCAGGGCAAAAAAGATCGGAATAATGATATCAGCCAATCGCAGGTTGACCATCGCCTCGGCTGTTTGCACCTCTGCATTTTCATTAAATCCAACCATTTTTAATACCACACCGCTCACCAACATCGCCAGAGCGTTACCTATTTTCACCATCAACCAATAAACAGCACCAAACATCCCCTCGCGACGTGTACCATTATTGAGCTCATCCAAATCGCAAACATCGGCTGTCATCGACATCATTAAAGTAAACAGACCACCAATACCAAATGAAATGAATGGGAGTGGTAAAAACATTAACCATGGGTTAGATGGATTAAAACACCACCACTTTAGAATATAGCCAATAACAGAAAGCCATGTAGCAATAATAAAGGCATTCTTTTTACCAACTTTTGTGGATATTTTAGTTACAATAGGAATAATTAAAAACGCCGTAGCCCCGGCATTAACCGTACTAAACCATGGAGGCCAGCTACCGGCAGCTGTCATACTTCCTTCAAAAAGGTAGTAGAGAATGATAAAATACGAAAACTGTGCGATGGTTTGAAAGCCATTAAAAATTAAAAAGGTTGTACCACACAGTTTAACAAAAGGTTTACAGGTGAGTGTTTGAACAATAGCGCTCCAAAATTCCTTTAAATTGGAGGCCATATGCTTCATATTAAGCTTGGATTCGCCTTGCAAATTGGGCAGAACCATTTCTTTACAGAACAAAGCCGGCAACGCTCCCAGAATAATACTAAATCCACCAACCCAAACAGAAAGGACCCTTACTCCCTCTGTAGACTCTTCAAAAAACAAATCCGGATTACCTATTATGAGCCAAAACCAAGGAGCAATCATCCATGCCATTTGCCCCATAAACTGACCGGCTGCCATTAATCGTGTTCGTTCATTGTAATCGGGTGTCATTTCATACCCTAAACCAATAAAAGGCGTTGAATACACTGTAAATGAAAAGAAAAACACAAAAGATAGACTTAAAAAATAAACAAAATTGTAAGCTTCAGAATTCTCAGGATATAACTGCCAAAGCACCATAAATGAAATACCTGTCAGCATGCTACCCAACAGAATATATGGCTTTCTTCTTCCCCAGCGTGATCGGGTATTATCAGTAATATAACCCATAATAGGATCTATTAGGGCATCGAATAGCTTAGGCAAAGCCGCTACTAAACCTGCCAATGCGGGGTCCATTTTAAATCCATAAATGAGGTAGAACATAAAAACGCCTAAGGCAGCAGGATAAAGGTTTATTGTTAATTGCCCAGCGCCATATGCAACTTTCTGACCAAAGGGTACTTTATCTTCCTTTGCTGTTTTATATACATTCATAGATTTTTGCTTTAATTGGTTTATACTGACTTAAGGGATTTTTCATTTGATTTTTTTACTTCATTGCTGCATAACTTTTTTGGGTGTGCGGTCGATATTGAATAAGCCCCAATGCTTTTCCGCACCAAGCGGATTAGCCGGATTACCTTTCCAGTCTTCATCAAAGGCCTCAAAAAAGAAGGTGGTAACATTCATTTCATGAGCCCAATCCATGAGCTCATTGTAATATTGCAGCTGTTTTACTTCACTGGCTCGCTCACCAAACTCTGAAGCTACGCTTGCCCAACCAGCCTCACTTATGACAATCCTACTATCAGGGAGAGCATTTCGTACCTTCTTAACATTGTCAATGGAGTATGACAAACCTTCATCGATGTCAAAGCCTTCCCAAACAGGGTAGATATGAATGGCAATAAAATCCAGTTCTTTGGCTAGTTTTTGCCCTTTGGCGGCCCACCATTCATAGTTTTCAGCGACCGTTACCGGTTGCTTAATCACCTTTTTCACCTTACGACAGTAGGAAATAATAGAATCAGTATCCACCAAATGATCGTTCCAGTCAACCAAGGCTTCGTTCCCAACATTAACCGCAGCTACAATCTCAGGATACTGGTTGGCCAGCATAATACCACGCTGAATCTCCAGCTGATTACTCATCATATTCTTTACTAATATATCTTCAGAAATTGGCTCAGTCAGCCACGCACAACCTTCGTGATTGCTTAATTCGGCCTTTAACCAAATGCCTAGCATGACCTTAACAGGTAAGTGATGCTTATCAATGATTTGAAGTACCGAAGCTGAGTTTTCTTGTGAGTCATATAAGCGGATCAGATTAAAAAGCGAATCCCTACTAAGAATTTGTAAATCTTCCAATATCTGAGCATCAGTTGGGAGAACTGCTCCATCACCTCGGTCGGGGTGTTGACCTGTTCTAAAACCCGAGTAACACACAGCCCGTGATGTACCACATAGCAAATCATTAGCACTTTGTAAGCCAACGATTTCTTCCATGTCAGCTTTTACTTGCTCGCCTAGTAATGTTTTCGAACCTTTACAGCCCACTAGATTGATAATTAAACCTAATAATACAATTGCTATTCTTAACTGCTTCATGGCTTCTTATTCATTAAACTTCTGTTTCCTGTTGAGGCATCAATTCCGGATACAATTCCTCCATCACTTTTTTAGGTCTTCGTTCCACCGTAAACAAGCCCCAGTGCTTTTCCGGCTCCATTGCATCAGGCGAACCTTTCCAAGGTTCATCAAAGGCCTCAAACACAAACGTCATCACACCCTCTTGCGCGCTCCAGTTGACCAAATCGTTATAATAAACGCTTTGTAAGTCTTCGCTCACATTACCGGGGCATATACCACGACCATTGGAATTAGTAGCCCATCCGGCTTCAGTTATGACAATCGGTTTGTGCGGATAGCGCTCAGCCACACTGTTATAGTTCTGACGCGTATACTCAAGAGCTTCATGTATATTTTTATACTCCCAGACCGGATAGGTATGAATGGAGATAAAATCCACTTCTTCAGCCAATTCCTTTAGCTTGTCGTGCCAGGGCAGGTAATTCTCACAAAACGTTACAGGTTGGCTGGCACCTTGTTTGGTCATTCTCACATATTCAATAACTGAATCAACCGGCACATAATGATCTGTCCAATCCACACATGCCTCATTACCCACCGAAAGTGAAAAAATGATATCCGGGTATTGATTCGCAAGCTCAATCAACTTTTCAATTTGCTGTATGTTCTTTACTTTATTCGTCTTTAGTTGCTCCTCAGCATAAATACCTCCCCAAGGACAGCCGTGATTATTAAC
>Ga0209475_10004887_pt1 | contig 11276 bp, 9 predicted proteins | sample tdDd471_FD_187128 | JGI IMG/M metagenome (GOLD analysis project Ga0209475, IMG submission 187128) | Marine sediment microbial communities from the Atlantic coast under amendment with organic carbon and nitrate - tdDd47.1 (SPAdes)... | ecosystem: Environmental > Aquatic > Marine > Coastal >...
CATTATCGGGTTAGCGCAACGCATCGGTGGTGATAAAGCAAAAGAGGTTGAGCGGTTTATAAAATTTGCAGTCGTTGGTTTGCTAGGCTTTGTTCTTGATTTTGGTACCGTATTCCTACTACAATCCAGCTTTTTACCACCTGTCGACAGTAATGATCAAAACATAATAATTAATGTGGCTATTGCTACTACCGCTGGTTTTATACTCGCTGTAGGTAGCAACTTTATATGGAATCGTTTATGGACATATCCTGATTCTCGGTCATCCTCCATCCGCAAGCAACTTACTCAGTTTGCAATTGTGAGTATTTCAGGTTGGACAGCGCGTACTGTCTGGATCGCCGCAACGTATACATTATTCGGCGTTCTATCGACATCCGTTATTCGACTATTATCTGCATCTTATAATCCGTCCCTTCTAAATCAACAAAAATTTGGAACTATGATCGCTCAGTTAATTGGTGTGGTCGTCGTGATGATATGGAATTTCTTTGCAAATCGTTATTGGACATATAGTGACGTAAAATAACGTGCCAAGAATAGCAATTGACTATACACCTGCATATGAGCAAGGCGGAGGGATAGGACGGTATGTCCGTGAATTGACATCTGCACTATCCCAGATAGATACGGAAACAACATACAAATTATTTGTATCTGGCGCACACCACAATAACCTACCTAATATACTGGGTGTTAATTTCAGTTGGAAGCCGACACGGCTCACACCACGTTGGTCAGCACGGTTATGGCATCGAGCAAGACTACCACTTCCTGTAGAATGGTTCACAGGAAATATTGATGTATTTCATGCTACAGATTTTGCTCTACCACCTACCCTACCAACTACAAAAACATTGTTAACCGTCCACGATTTATCGTTTATCCGTGTACCAAACACTGCAAGTCCCTCACTTAAAACCTACCTTGATGCAGTTGTACCCCGCTCAGTGAAAAAAGCAAATCATATCTTGGCAGATTCTCAAGCCACTAAAGATGATCTAATCGACTTATACGATACTCCCAAAAATAAAATTACTGTTTTACTAAGTGGTGTTGATAAACGATTTGAGCCCATTACTGATACAGCTTCTATAGAACAAATCCGTGGTAAATATGGGTTAAGAGATAAACGTTATATCTTGTCTGTCGGAACAGTTCAGCCTCGCAAAAATTACAGTCGGGTTATTCGTGCAATTTCAAATCTACAGGAAAAAGGACTTGATGTTCATTATGCGATTGTTGGAGGTAAAGGTTGGCTTGAGGACGAAATGTATCAAACAATTGAAGATACACAGCTGCAAGACTATGTACACGTTCTAGGTTTCGTCGATGATGACGACTTATCTGCGTTATACACTAGCTCAGAGTGTTTGATACTTACTTCACTATACGAAGGATTTGGTTTACCGATATTAGAAGCAATGGCATGTGGGACACCCATCATTACATCAAATATATCGTCATTGCCAGAAGTTGCAGGTAACGCAGGAATACTTGTAGATCCACTTGATATCGATGCCATCACAAACGCCATCTATTCAATGCTGACAAATTCATCCCTACGTGCTCAACATATTGAAGCAGGCTATCAACAGGTCAAAAAATTCACATGGGAGCAATCTGCCATACACCTTAAATCAATTTATGACGGGTTACTTCATTCATAACACTGATGTTATAATAACGGCGTTTAACTAACAGAAAGTTATGTTACATGACGGAACGTGTACGCAAAAAAATCGAAGACTCCCGAACAACACTTAGCCTACTAATGGGACAACAAAACGCCAATCGTTTAGGCAATGTTCATGGTGGTATTATCATGAAACTCGTTGATGAAGCAGGTGCAATCGCCGCTATGAAACATGCTCAATCTCCCGTTGTCACTGTAGCTGTCGACTCTATGACATTTGTTGAACCCATCCACATTGGCGAAGTCGTCACATTTACCGCTGAACTTACTTATGTAGGGCGAACATCAATGGAAACGCGAGTAGAAGTTGTCACAGAAGACCCGTTGACCGCCAATAGAAGACTTAGCAATACAGCCTATCTTGTATATGTTGCACTCGATAGTAATGGCAAACCAACCCCAGTATCTCCTTTACAGCTTGAAACTGACGAGCAGAAAATACGTGCCGAATCTGCAAAAGAACGGCAGGCATTTCGCAAACGGCAACGGGCAAAGGAAGTGTAGGATGGCAAACCAAGAGTCTGCCCTGCTTCGATTATTAGGACAACATAGTTACAAACGAATTGCGGAACTAGATGAACCGGATCTAGGGCTTGCAGAACATCGTCCTTATCCGTTTATGGCGATTGTTGGGCAACTTGAAATGCGAACAGCTTTATTGTTGGCTGTAATTAATCCTGCAATCGGTGGTGTCTTATTAATCGGTCCACGGGGAATTGCAAAAACAACAGCAGTGCGAAGTGTTACAGGGATTCTCCCACATATTGAAGTTAGTAATTGTGACGAAGATATTCTCCCTGAAGATCTACAAGTCCTTGAGCCGGATGTTGCCGAAGCACTTTATCCTGATTGCTATGAGAAATTTATTAGAGGTGAAGATATATCGCATCACGACTCTGTAAAATTGGTGGAATTACCGCTTAACGCTCGTCTCGAAGATGTTGTAGGAGGACTCAATGAACGCGCGGCAGTCCATCACAATGCTGTACGGATAGAGCGTGGTATTTTGTCGCGTGCAGACAAAAACATTCTTTATGTTGACGAAATCAATTTACTTGATGATGAAATCGTTGATGCTATCCTTGATGCCGCCGCACAAGGGAGCTATACAGTGCGACGTGGTGCCAATATCGGCACTTATCGCGCTCGATTTGTTCTTATTGGATCTATGAATCCTGAAGAAGGAAGATTACGTCCTCAGATTATGGACAGACTAGGTTTACGGGTCAATGTTCGCGGGCTAACAGAAATAGATGAACGCATTGAAGTATATAAGCGGGTACGTGATTTCCGTAGAAATCCGACAGCATTTATCCGTCAGTGGGAGCTTGAAACCGCCGAAGCCCGTGAAGAAATAATTCTAGCGCGTGAAAATCTCAAAAAGACAGAATTACCAGACGAAACAATCCGAGTCGGTGTGGAACTCGTAAATCAACTTGACATAGACTCTCATCGCGCTGAATTTACGATGTTTGAAGCAGCTCGTGCCTATGCAGCAGCAGATGATCGCACAGAAGTCACAATGGATGACCTCATGGTGGTTGCCCCATTAGCACTCCGGCAACGTCGTAGCGAATTTATGGTCAACTTCTTCCACCGCCAATCAGATGAAGATATTCAGATCCGTGACGTACTTGATTCAATTATTGATAAACAAACAAGAGCAAGATAACCCAATGCACACCAAAAACACACCGCTACTTTATTTCACCATTACTTTAGCTTTAATCGGTTATATACTCCCATGGATAACAACACAGACTGCACCACTTACATTAGGTGCATATGATCTCGCTGAATGGGTAAGTTTACATCCATCCCAACCATACACGACACCTGTTCTGATTGTGCCATTACTACTACGGCTAAATCTAGTTATTATCGTACTCATCATTGCGCTCTCAGCACATACAGATAAATTACGTATATTCACCATTTTTGCAATTGTTCCATTATCGCTAGCTCAACTCCCCCCTTTAGAATTCCTCACAATTGCAACTAACAATATCAACTATCAACAACAATTTGTGCTTGCAACCATCAGTCTTGTTTTAGGAATTGGATTAAGCGTGTTTAAACCAGTACGGTTTATTCCACAAATCAATATTTTTCTCGTCGGAGTAGGAATCGTTTCAGCTATAACAGGATTGCAACAAGCACAGGCACTATATATCATGTCGCTTCAAGAAAACTCATTGGGTATGGGGGTTATCGTCATAGGTATTGCATATATTATAATTGCGCTCACTTACTTACAATCACTCATTATTAAATTCCCGACTAGCAAGTTACAGCAATTATTAGAAATAAAACAAGGCAGCCATTAAGCTACCTTGTAACATTGTCGTGCAAGTCCTTTAAAGACTAGCCCATATTAGATTTAATATATTCAACAGCTTGGCCAACTGTTTCAATTTTTTGTGCATCTTCGTCGCTGATTTCGCCGCCAAATTCTTCTTCAAATGCCATAATCAATTCAACAAGATCCAATGAATCAGCTTCAAGTTCTTCACGGAAGCTAGCACTACTTACAACCTTGTCTTCATCAACACCTAACAATTCTACGACAATTCCTTTTACACGTTCTTCAATTGATGCCATATGTAATTCCTCCCACAGTGGAATAGATTTTATTTTCAATTAGACAGGCGACCATTATACCGATATTCGTTGACTGTACCAGACTAATTAACATTTTGTGGAAAATTATTGACACATATCCACTTCATCAGTACGATACTCCCGTTTATAAGTTTAGCATAAAGCTATCCATAATTAAGGAACACCATTATATGACAAAAGTCACGGAAACACCTACAACGGAAAGTAGAAAAGTTGATCATATCCGCATTAACCTTGATGAAAATGTCCAGTTTCCACGACTTACAACGGGACTTGAGAAGTATCGTTTCATGCACCAAGCTGTCCCAGAGCTTAACCTTAGTGATATAGATACATCAGTTGAGTTGTTTGGTAAAACTCTAGATTTCCCGATACTCATCTCATCCATGACTGGTGGAACCGAGATGGCACAGGCAATAAACCGTAATCTAGCTGAAGCCGCACAAGAACATAATATTGCAATGGGACTAGGGTCGCAACGGGCGGCAATCGAAGATGAAACGCTTGCTAGTACCTACACGATTCGTCAAGTTGCCCCTGATATTATGTTATTTGCTAATATCGGTGCGGTTCAATTTAACTATGGTTATGGTGTGGAACAATGTCAAAAAGCAATTGATATGGTAGAAGCCGATGCGCTAATTTTGCATTTTAATGTATTACAAGAAGCAGTCCAACCTGAAGGAGACATTAATTTTGCCGGACTTTTAGCTAAGACCGAAGCGGTCTGTAAAAAGTTACAAGTTCCTGTTATTGCAAAAGAAGTCGGTTGGGGATTTTCCAGCAAGAATGTCCGTGACTTAGTCAATGCTGGGGTATCCGCCATCGATGTTGCAGGTTCTGGTGGTACTTCATGGAGTGAGGTGGAGTATCATCGCGCGCCAACTGCTTTTCATGCGCGTGTAGCTCGAAGTTTTGCAGATTGGGGAATTCCAACAGCCGATGCACTTGAATATGTCACATCCACAGCACCTAATTTGCCAGTATTTGCAAGTGGGGGCTTACGAGATGGCATTGATGTTGCAAAAAGTATCGCACTAGGAGCGACTTTAGCAGGATTAGCAGGCCCATTCCTCAAAGCAGCTAATGAATCAGCCGAATCTGTTGATCTATTCATCCGAGAACTCACAGCTCAATTAAAAATCGCTATGCTATGTACAAGCTCTAGCAACATTGAAGAACTTAGAAAGGCTGAACTCAACAAGGTTGACTGAATTTTGTTACACAAATTCGCGAATCACAGCATTACTTAGCAGTCTACCTGATTCTGTCAGGTGGACTCGCTGCTCATCAATATCCAACAATCCAAGAGTCCGAAACTTTGCAACCCCCTCAGGAAACATATCGACAAAATCCATATCAAACCGCTTTTTGAATGCTGAGCGCTGAATTCCTTCCTTTGTCATTCGTAATCCCATCATGATTGTTTCATATAAATCATCATCACGTTCAATGCGTGTTGACTTTGCGACTGTGGGTGTCAGGGGAAATACTATTTCATCTTCATCATCAGCCTGATTATCCAATAACGCCGTCACATAACGTTGCGGAAGTGTGACTGTTGAATATCGGAACCCACCAGCAAACCCATGTGCACCTGCCCCAACACCCACATATGGCAGGTTACGCCAATATTGCAAATTATGTCGACACTCGTGATTTGGTTGACACCAATTGCTAATTTCATACTGATGATAACCATTTTCAGCCAAAACAGATGAACCATATTCATACATATCCGCAAACAAATCATCATCAGGTGTTGGCAATTCACCGGCATCAACTTTTAAGCGAATATCAGTTCCGCCTTTGAGCTCTAATCCATACATCGAAATATGTTCTGGGTGTAAATCCATCAGTTGTTCAACGGTATATTTCCAGTCCTCAAGTGTTTCATAAGGCGACCCCATTATGACATCAAGGTTAACATCATCGAATCCAGCCTGTCGTGCATAGGATAAAGCATCAATTACCATCTGAGTATCATGTTGCCTATTAAACAAGGTCAGTATTTTATCTGTTGCAGACTGCATCCCGATACTCAAGCGATTAAACCCAATTTGTCGTAATTCACTTAAATAAGAAACAGATAAATCATTGGGATTCGACTCTAACGAAATTTCAGCATCTGAGGTAAGTTTGAAGTTTGTCCGAATTGTCTGAAAAATCAAACGATATTGTTTTGGTGTTATCATGGAAGGTGTTCCACCACCAAAAAAAATGGATTGAACTGACGGATGCGGGTTATACTTTGCTAGATACTCTATTTCTTTGCATAACGCGTCTACATATTTGGGGATCAATTCTTCTAGGTCAGTGTATGTATTAAATGCGCAATATGTACATCTAACGGAACAAAATGGAATATGAAGGTATAATGATAATGGAGTATCAGTAAACATAATATAACGCAGTCAACTCTAGGGTTAAGATTGCGCCATTGTCATTGGTAAAATATAATAAATCAAGACATCATTCTAATTTCTGTATTTATAGGTTAAAACGGTAATCTCATGCCAGAAACAACTCAATTCGGTGGACACGAAGATGAAGTGTATGTCGATGGTGCCTTAAAACCAAACACTATCTTACTTACACGTTACAAAATCATAGGTATTCTAGGTGGTGGTGGTCAAGGTGCAGTCTACAACGCCCGCGATCTCAACTTCCCTGATGCAAAGCGTCTCGTAGCAATCAAAGAAATGCACGTACAGGGCTCGGATGCAGGCCAACGAGCATCCACTGTCAAAACATTTCAACGTGAAGCCAACATCTTGGCGACTCTCTCTCATCCAGCCATCCCCAAAATTTATGATTCATTTGAACAAAATGATCGTGTTTATTTGGTTATGGAATATATCAACGGTAGTGATCTTGAGGCTCTCCTCAGCAAAACCAAAACGCTACCAATGAAAAAAATACTTGAATGGGCAGTTGATCTATGTGATGTTTTACATTATCTACATTCACATCAACCAGAAACAATTATTTTCCGTGATATGAAACCTGCCAATGTCATGATCGACAGTCTTGGCAAGGTTCGCTTGATTGACTTTGGTATTGCTAAAGTCTTTGAAAGCGGTAAAAAACATACAATGATTGGTACAGAGGGTTATTCTGCTCCAGAGCAATATAAAGGCAATGTTACACCTTTAAGTGATATTTATAGCTTGGGTGCAACCTTACATCATGTCATTACTCGTAAAGACCCACGTTTAGAACCGCCTTTTAGTTTCTCAGAGCGTCCTATTGAGAAACTCAATGAGGAAGTGCCATCGGGATTGGTTGGAGTGATCGAAAAGGCTCTCGAATTTGAACCCCAGAATCGCTTCCAATCTTGTGCAGAAATGAAAGAGGCTCTCGACCAAATTCGTTACGGCTCGGCAAATTCCCAACGAGGCGCAACCAATGTCCAAATGAATGGCAGCGCTGCATTAGGCAGTATGGAATCAGGTAATGGTGAAGGAACAAATTTCTTCGATGGTATCGATGATATTTCGCCAGGAATCCAAGAACAATGGAAATTCAAGGCAGAAGACGAAATCCGTTCCACTCCTACGACTTACCGAGATTATGTATTTGTGTCGTCCTATGATTCCAATGTTTGGGCACTCAATGCAGATGACGGTGAATTTGGTTGGAAGTTCCCCACAACCGCAGGAATCGCCACTTCACCAGTGATTGACCAAGAGCATGGCTTCATTATGGTCGGCTCTGAGGATAACACCTTCTACGCCGTAGAGCACAAAAGTGGTCGTATTAACTGGACGTACTCAACGAACGGAAAGATTCGCAGTACAGCGCGTGTCGCTCATGGTCATGTATTCTTTGGTAGTGATGATGGTAAACTGTACGCACTTGTTGCCCAAAACGGTCGTTATCTTTGGGAATATGATATGGGGTCGCCAGTACGTACCCAACCATGGGTTACAAATGATATTGTCATCTGTGGTTGTGAAGATGGAGAATTAGTGGCTCTCGAGCTAAGCGGAGAAAAGAAATGGTCACTCCGTGCAAAACGAGCTATCACGTCGAGTCCTGTCGTAGACTTAGAAGGCATTTGTTATGTCGGCTCATTTGATGGTTATCTGTATGCAATACAGGCAGAATCTGGTTATCGTATGTGGCGTTTCCGTACAGGCCGCCCAATTGTGTCATCACCAGTCGTCGACGGCAATCTCGTATTCATTGGGGTAACCGATAGTCAGTTCTATGCCGTCAACACTCAAACTGGTAAAGATAAGTGGAGATTCTCTGCAGATGCACCGATTGTTGGCAGCGCAATTGTACAAGGCGAAAGTGTGTATTTTGGGGATTCCAAAGGCAATTTTTACTGTTTAGACAAAAATGACGGGAAAGAAAAATGGCGTTTTAAAACCCAAAATGGAATTACATCTGCGCCTTTGATTGCACATAACAGAATCTATATCACGTCAATGGACAAAACAGTATATGCTCTGCCTCTAGTGAGTTCGTAGGGCAACTATAAACATTAGGAAAACAATATGAACATTATCCGCCGAATCTTTGGCAACTCATCAGATGATGTTGACGTAAGTGTAAGTGCTGCGTCTTTATCCGCTGATGATAAAAGCAAAACAACCGATCCCGCCTCTGTTGTTAATGGGGTAGAGGCGAATCCAACCAACGAAATCGAGAAACAAAATTCGTCGGATTCATCTATTTCTCCAACAATTGGAGAAGACAAAGTTACAGATAACCTATCACCAGAAGGTGGAAACAGAACACCTGTCCCAGCAGGTGTCACCCGTCCACTCCAAACAGAAGCAATAGCTCATGAACAACATATATCATTGACATTTGGTAAAGCTAGTGATGTAGGTATGATGAGAGAGAACAATCAGGATGCATGTCTCGCATTACAGTTAGTTTCTACCACAGTTGATGAACGACCTGATTTTGGGTTCTTTATTGTTGCTGATGGGATGGGTGGACATCATGATGGAGAAAAAGCTTCAGCAATTACTGTTGAGACAGTTACAGCAGAAATGCTCGAAAACATCTATGTCCCCATGCTAAGAGATTTTGATGATGGAGATCGACCAACGATTGTTGAAGCTTTAGTTTCTGCATCAGAAAAAGCAAATCTAGCTGTTATCAAAAATGTCCCAGATGGCGGAACAACGGTAACAGCTGTTGCTGTAGTAGGCAATCTAGCATATTTGGCGCATGTTGGGGATAGTCGAGCATATCTGATTTATAATGGTGAAATCGAACAACTAACTCGTGATCACTCTCTAGTACAACGACTAATCGAACTCAATCAATTAACACCTGAAGAAGCAGAAGAACACCCACAAAAAAATGTGTTATATCGTGCAATTGGTCAAAATGAGAACTTAGAAGTAGAGCGACTCATTCGTCCATTGCCACAAGGTGCTCAAATGCTGATATGCAGTGATGGCTTATGGGGACTTGTAGATGATGACAAACTAAAAGAAATTGCCCTAGCTGCACCAACACCACAAGATGCGTGTGATAAACTCGTTGCACTTGCAAATGCAAAAGGCGGGACTGACAATATAACTGTAATCATCCTAAAAATTCCGAGTAGTAAGTAGTTTTATCTTATGACCAATAACTTTGACCCATATGCAACACTAGGTGTTTCGCAATCAACAACAATTGAAGAAGTCAAACGAGCTTATCGTAAACTCGCACAACGGTTGCACCCCGATGTAAATCCCAATAATCCGGGGGCAAATGTTCAGTTTCAAGAGATTACAGCAGCCTATGATATTCTTTCAGATAATATCCGTCGTCGTCATTTTGACGAAGAATTATCTGCGAGTCGTAACGAAGACGACTTATTCTTTTCGCTACGGGTGACAACTTCAAAGCGTTCTATCATTTCGTTAGAAGAATCTCAAGTCATCTATATGCTTGCAGAAATTTTACCGCCGCCACAACTTCGAAATGATACAGCATCAGCTCAATCACGTATCAATTTGACTTTAGTACTCGATCATAGCAATTCCATGAATGGTGTACGTCTTGATAAAGTAAAAGTCGCCGCTCATCAAATTATTGATAATCTTTCAGATGATGATTTTATTTCTATCGTAAGTTTCAATGATCGTGCCAATGCCATTATTCCAGCAACCCGAGTCTCTGATAAACAATCACTCAAAGCTAAAGTAAGTCTGATGTCGGCATTTGGAGGTACAGAAATTTATCAGGGGTTATCAAAAGGTGTTCTCGAAAATGAGAAATTTATGGACTCCAAAATGGTCAATCATGTCATCCTATTGACAGATGGGCATACCTTTGGTGATCAAGATCGATGCCTCGAATTGGCAAACATCAGCGCGAACAAAGGAATCGGCATCAGCGCAATGGGATTGGGTCATGATTGGAATGATGAATTCTTAGATGAAATTGCATCCAAAACTGGTGGGTCGTCCATATATATCAGCAGCGCAGATGCCGTTGTGCGGTTTCTCAATAATCATGTGCGCAATTTAGCCAATGTGTTTACTGAGCGAATGAAACTATCCATAGCAACAAACCCAGATATACAAATGGAACTTGCATTTAAGTTATCACCTCATCCACAACCACTCGAAATTGGTGGAGAATATATCCATCTAGGTAGCTTACAAACTTCCCGCCCTATCTCTATCTTGATGCAATATCAGTTACCTGCCAACATGGATTTAGGATTCCGTAATATTGTTCGACTTGTTGCAACCGGTGATATTCTACAGAATTCAGTTTCGCGATTTCAAGCAATTAGCGATTTAGAAATCGAAATAACGAAAGAACAACAGCTTGAAGAGCCACCGCCAGCTATACTTGATGCCCTTAGCAAATTAACGCTCTATCGCCTACAAGAACGTGCCCAACAAGCACTTGAAGAAGGTAATATCGCCGAAGCAACAAAACGTCTCGAAAACCTTGCAACACGTTTGCTAGAGATGGGTGAAGATGACTTAGC
>Ga0209475_10004890_pt1 | contig 11273 bp, 7 predicted proteins | sample tdDd471_FD_187128 | JGI IMG/M metagenome (GOLD analysis project Ga0209475, IMG submission 187128) | Marine sediment microbial communities from the Atlantic coast under amendment with organic carbon and nitrate - tdDd47.1 (SPAdes)... | ecosystem: Environmental > Aquatic > Marine > Coastal >...
ATATTCGGCTTTAAATAGCTTATAACAGGTCTCCATATCAGACAGGTTCAGGTTGGCGAACATGTTTGAAAGAAAGGTCAGGAATTTGTTGCCCAGGGAGTGCCAGAAGAAAAGTATCCTGTGTGGCGTGCCACCCATGAACCTTGAGCCGTAAACAACATCAGCATACCCGTCTACCACAGGCTTCAGTAAGATGTTATACTCTTGCGGATCATACTCAAGATCAGCATCCTGGATGATTATATAATCACCACTGGCTTCTTCAATACCTCTGTGTAAGGCAGCACCTTTTCCCATGTTGCGTGGCTGATCAAATAAACGGATGTCTTCATCAGTATGCGCTTCAATGTATTCCTTGATCACATGGGCTGTTTGATCGGATGAGCAATCATTGACAATAATGATCTCCTTTTCAAAACCACCGATTAAGTTCACCTCTAAAACCTTGTTGAGGATGAGATGGATTGTCTTTTCTTCGTTGTATGCAGGAATGAGTATGGAGAGTTTCATGATGGTCCGTTTAGGAATTATGTCCAAAAATAGGAAATTATTCTTGGAAGTACACCCTCTTGACCCTGCCTGAGATGGAAGTCATGACCTCATAGGGGATGGTGCCCAGTTCTTCGGCCAGCTCCCCAATGGGTTTACCATCGCCAAAAATGATCACCTGGTCTCCCTCCCTGGCCTTTACGCCACTGATGTCAACCATGCACATATCCATGCAAACGCTTCCAATAATGGGCACTTTATACCCATGAATGATCAGATGGCCTACGCCATCGCCAAGACGCCTGTCCAGACCATCGGCATAGCCAACAGGTATGATGCCTATCTTCATGTCAGAATTGGCCAGGTTATTCCCGTAGCCAATCCTGTCTCCGGCCTGAACCTTTTTCACCTGTGTGATGGTTGACTTGAGGGTACTTACATTCTTAAGTTTTTCGGTATCTTCAGGATTGGAGGCAACGCCATAAAGACTTATCCCCAGTCGTACCATATCGAAATGAGCATCAGGGAACCTGTTGATTCCTGCTGAGTTTACCATATGCTTGATCACAGGATGCTCACTTTCGCTACAGAAGCTGGCACTCATCTCATTGAACTTTTCTATCTGTCCCCTTGTAAAGTCATCACTGCCAGGATCATTGCTTGCTGCAAGATGTGAGAAGACAGATTGAAGGTACAGTCGCCGATTTTTTTTGATCCGCTGTGCCAGGCTGTTCAGTTTTGATTCATCAAAGCCGAGACGATGCATGCCGGTCTCCAGCTTCACATGTATCTTCACTGGCTTGTTGTAGGGAAGTATGTTTCTTCTGATCGCCCGCTCCAGCATATCCAGGATCCTGAAGTTATAGATTTCAGGCTCAAGATTATGCTGTATGATGGTGTCCAGGCTGTTTTCTTCAGGACTCATCACCATGATGGGCAGAATAATGCCTGCTTTCCGAAGCTCAACGCCTTCATCAGCATAGGCCACCGCCAGGTAGTCGACACGATGGAATTGCAGTAAGTTAGCAACCTCGTAACTTCCGCTGCCATATGAGAAGGCCTTGACCATGGCCATGATCTTGGTTATCGGACTTATCTTGGACCTGAAATAATTAAGGTTGTTAACCATAGCGTTCAGGTCAACTTCCATCACCGTTTCATGAGATTTTTGCTGAAGGGCGTTGCTGATAAGCTCAAACTCAAAGATCCTGGCCCCTTTCAGCAAAATAGATTCATTGTTGAAGGAGCTAATGGAGAATTTGCGCATGAACTCCTCAGTGCTTTCATAAAATGTTTTGTCGATATCAAAAAGGGCTGACTGCCTGCTAATAGCAGGACCAATACCTATGATGCGACCAATATTTTTCTGTTTCAGGATCTTGGCAATATCACCATAAAGGTCCTCTTCGTTCTTACCACTCTGCAATATGTCAGACAGGATGATGGTACGCTTCTTTTGCTGCGACTGCTGGTTGAGGAAATCGATGGCGATGCTCAGGGAGTTAATATCAGAATTATAGCTGTCGTTGATCACCGAGCAGTGATTGATGCCGGCCTTCATTTCAAGCCTCATGGCTATAGGATGAAGGTTTGGCATTCCTTCCGCGATGGTTTCCTGGTCTACACCAAGGTAAAGAGCTGTTGCCCAGCAATGGATGGCATTCTCAATAGAGGCATCATCAACAAAGGGGATGTCTATCCGCATCTCCTTCTCCTCGAAAACCCCCGTTATAGCAGTGCTTTCAAGCTTCGTCTTAATGATCGAAGTGATCTTAAGATCAGCAGGCAGCTTTTGGCTCCAGGTGAAGGCTTTGATGGTTTCCAGCATCTGTGAGCGGATCAATATCTCCTGGACCGCTGTATGGTCGGCACAGTAGATCATGGTCTCCACCTTGGTGAAAAGTTTTAACTTTTCTCCTATCTTCTGGTTCTTGCTGATGAAGTTCTCATTATGAGCTTCACCAATATTCGCAAAGATCCCTATGTTGGGCTTGATGATGGACTGCAGCTTCTCCATCTCATCAGGCTTTGAAATGCCACCTTCAAATATGGCCAGGTCATTGGCATCTTCCATCTGCCAGACTGAGAGTGGAACACCGATCTGCGAATTATAACTCTTTGGGCTCCTGACGATCTTGTATTTCTTTTGTAGCAGCTGAAAAAGCCACTCCTTAATGATGGTTTTGCCGTTGCTGCCGGTGATCCCGATCACGGGGATCTTAAATTTCGTACGGTGGTGTGCACCTATAGCCTGGAGGGCGCTCAGGGTGTTCTGAACAAGGATGAAATTGGCACCCTTGTATACGTTAAGGTCAAGATTATTTGCAGAAATTATAAAGGTTCGGATGCCCTTATCATAAAGTTCGTTGATATAATCATGCCCGCTCTTATTCCTGCCCTGCAATGCAAAGAAGGCACACTTATCGGGATTGATTAATCGGCGACTGTCAACAAGTATATCGGTAATCTCAGGATTGCTATTGCTTTTCCTGATCAATTCCCCACTGGTGATCTCTACTATTTCACTTACTTTAAACATTCATTATGCGATCAAAATCCTTAATATGGTCGTATTGCCTATTAAAGCTAGTTAATAATAAACTCAGATTTTGATAATTTAGTCTTCGATTTGGTTTTAATATCCGGATTCTACTCTCCGTGTGCTGGCACCGACTGCCGTCTATTCGGGTACCTGGTTCTGGGTTTATGGTCGTTGAATTATTATGCTTGAGTCTTAATTTTTAGTTGTCTCCATTTTCCTTGTTTGCATCCTTATAGGGTAAAGGATTTTTATTCATCTCGTCAAACCTTTTCCTGTTATGGTAAATGTCGCTTGCAAGGTATATTGCTGCGCGCATTGACTCCGGCGAAGCTTCATTTTTACCTGCAATCTCGTAAGCAGTACCGTGGGCTGGCGATGTGCGTATAAATGGTATCCCTGCGGTGAAATTCACTCCTGATTCAAACGACAGCGCTTTGAAAGGGATCATTCCCTGATCATGGTACATGGCCAGGATCCCGTCAAACTTACTAAACATGGAAGATCCAAAGAAGCCATCTGCCGCATATGGCCCGTATGCAAGTATGCCTTCGTCAAAAGCTTGCTTGATGGTTGGTGAAATGGTTTCTTCCTCCTCTTTTCCCAGCAGACCGCTATCACCGGCATGTGGGTTCAGCCCCATCAATGCAATTTTTGGTCGAGGAATATTGAAATCTCTTTTAAGCGAATGATTCATGATCTTCAACTTATGAAGAATGCTCTCGGCTGTTAATGCCTGTGGCACCTCAGCAATTGGAATATGGGTGGTGACCACGCCTATCCTGAGGCTATTGCTAACCATTAACATCAGAAAATCACTGCTCTCAAATTTCTCAGCCAGGTATTCTGTGTGCCCTGGAAAGTGAAACTGTTCCGACTGAATATTCTTTTTGTTGATAGGGGCCGTAACCATCACATCAACATCACCGTTCTTAAGATCCTGGCTCGCCTTTTCAAGTGCCAGAAATGCGACCTCACCGGCAATCTCCGTTGACATTCCCAGATCTATCTTCACCTCCTGGTCAAAGCAGTTTATTATATTTGGACGCTTAGGATTAGCTGCTGCGGCATTTTTTACAAGGTTGAAGTTGAACTCATCCATACCTAATACCTTGCGATGATAAGACGCTACTTTAGATACGCCATACACTACCGGAGTGACAGAATCGAGCATGCGCTGATCGTGCAGCGACTTTATAATGATCTCATAACCAATGCCATTAAGATCGCCATGGGTGATCCCTATTTTTACACGATCGGTATCATGTTTATCTGCTTTATTCATTGGTTTTACGTTGAATTAGCAAAGATAAGAATATTTAGTTCTTCATTCTCTAATTTCCCGAAGGGAGACGGCTGCCTATTTCTCGTAGAAATGCATTTCTCTGAGATATTGGTACACCTTAGGTGGGAGCATATACCGTATATCTTTTCCGGTCTTTATGGAATCCCTGATGAAACTGCTGGAGATCTCAATCAGGGGGGCATCAAAGAAACTTATCTGAGGGTGATCATGATATTCCCCGGCATCATAATGGGGCCTGTTGTAAATATATAGCTCATACTGCTTCAACAACTCCTGGTAGTTTTTCCACTTATGAAAGCTTGGGAGGATATCGGTGCCACCGATCAGGACAAAGTGTGCATCAGGATGTTTTTCACTGAGATAGGTCAAAGTATCGATGGTGTAAGATGGCTGCGGCATCTTAAACTCAATGTTGCAGGAGCGAAGCCGTGGGTCATCCTCTACCGCTATATTTACCATGGCCAGACGGTGGTAGTCGGCCAGAAGGGTCTTCTTCTCCTTTAAAGGGTTCTGAGGAGACACCACAAACCAGACCTCCTTCAAGCCGGCATGTTCAACCATATATTCAGCCAGGATCATATGTCCGGTGTGGATCGGGTTGAATGATCCAAAGAAAAGTCCGATTTTATCTTGCTCAGCCATCGTCAGTCAAAAAGTTGTTAACGAGATCCTTAGCTTCTTCAATTGCAGTTTCCAGTTCGTCGTTGACAATAATGCTGTCAAATTTTTCTGCCATGCTTATCTCATGCTTTGCCTTGCTCATCCTCTTTTGGATATTCTCTTCTGAATCGGTAGATCTGCCACGCAATCGCTCCTCTAACATTTCTATCGACGGAGGCATTACGAACACGGCGAGGGCCCTGTCTCCAAACTGCTCTTTTATTGTGATCCCTCCATATACATCTACATCAAAGATCACATGCAAGCCTTTGCCCCAGATGCGGTTGAGCTCTGACCTCAGGGTGCCATAGAAATGATCCTTATATACCTCTTCCCACTCCAGGAGCTCATCGGCCTCTATCTTTTGTTTGAATCCTTCCAGCCCGAGAAAATAATAATCTTTACCATCAACTTCATTGCTTCTTTTGTCCCTGCTGCATGCAGAGATGGAAAATTCCAGACCAATTTCTGCTTTCAGTAAAGCCTGGACAATGGTAGTTTTACCGGCTCCGCTGGGTGCGGAAAATATAACCAGCTTACCTTTCATCAGAGAATATTGAAGAGTTGTTCTTTTATTTTTTCCAATTCGTCCTTCATGAGCACCACTATCTTTTGCATGTCGGCATCGTTGGCCTTGGATCCCAGGGTATTGATCTCTCTTCCCATCTCCTGTGATATAAAGCCAAGTTTCTTACCATTTTGGCCGTCATCAGCAAGTGTCTCCATGAAATACTGGCAGTGCTTGGCCAGGCGCACTTTTTCTTCAGTAATATCAAGCTTTTCCATGTAATAGATGAGCTCCTGCTCAAATCTGTTCATATCGACAGATCCATCTGTGACCGACTCTTCAAGCTGCTTTAATATGCGTTCCCTGAGATTATCAATCCTCTGTTTCTCAAAGAGGGTAACCTCGGAGAGAAGATGATCGATCTGGGTTACACGCTTCTTCAGGTCATTTTCAAGAGTGATGCCTTCTTGAAGTCTGAAATCATTCAATTTAACGATGGCCTCTTCAATGGCCTTGCTCACCTTCTTCCATTCGTCTTCAGAAAGCTCCGCCTGTTCAGCTTTTAAAACATCTGGCATCCTCACTATGGTGCTGATAACCTCACTACTCAACTCCATGCCTACCTCTGCTGACAAGCCTTTGATCTCATCAAAATATTGCTTTGCAAGAGCGCGGTTGAAATTAAAGTTTGATCCTCCCCCATTGTCATCAACGTTGATGTTCATCTCCACTTTTCCACGAACGAGGCCGGCATTCAGCATCAGCCTCATTTCAGCTTCCTTCTCACGATAAAGGGGTGGCAGACGCAGGTATGCATCAAATTGTTTGCTGTTCAGTGATTTTATCTCCACAGAAATGCTCTTACCTGCCAGCTCAAGCGTGCATTTCCCAAAGCCTGTCATTGATTTGATCATATTCCACTATTTTAAAGCAAATATAATCAGTAAATCGCTATATCCAAATGCCCGGAAGCTGGTGATACCCAATGATTATTCTGAAAAAATGATTAAATTGCGCTTGAAAGAAAGGTATATGCAAACAAAAAGCAGACATTCTTTAGGCTTCATATTTTTACTTTTTCTGGGAACAATCATTTCTCCATCTCTCCTCTCCCAGGAACATTCCTTTGAAAAATATTCTGAAGACGAAGGTCTGGCCAGCAAGGATATTTATGATTTGCTTGTTTCAGGAGAAGGATATTTATGGTTAGCTACTGACAATGGTGTTGCCAAATATGATGGCACAACCTTTACGAACTATGGAGTGGAAGATGGGCTGGCAACCAACACAGTGATTAAACTTTATGAAGATATTTTTGGCAGGATATGGTTCCTTTCATACAATGGGATGCTTAGCTATTATAAGCAAGGAATAGTCCAACCCTATGAATTCAATGATTCTGTCATAAAATACTTCAGTGATAATTATATTGGAAAGATCCAGGTAGACACCAATAGAAATCTCATCCTATCACCCCGACAGGGAGGAAAGGGTGTCATTGATACAAATGGGAATGTATTCACACGTGCAGAGCTGGTACCTATTCAGGTGGATTCGTGTTACCTGTTTTTTGAGGATAGGGGCAATGATCATTTCATTACTATTCAAAATGAGGTTCCTGCAGCTTGTACGAAAGGGAATAAGCTGTCTTATTGCGGCGATAGCTATTACATAAAAGTTGATTTTACAACCCGTCAATTTCAAAGGAAGTACCTTAAAACAGCTCCTCAGAAATACATTGTCAGCTTCCGGAACATTATCTATGTTATTCAAGATCATGAGCTCATAAATATAAAAGTGTTTGGAGACGAGATCATATCGATATATCAGGATCTCAGCGGGAATATCTGGATTAGTGAGAAATATGATAATGGTGTATACATGTATGATAATGAGATGCTTGACGGAAATCCTCAGCATTTTCTGAAAGGTTATACCGTGACAAGGGTATTGCAGGATAATGAAAAGAATTTCTGGATGAGTACTGAAGGCGGGGGAGTATTCTTTACACCTGGTTTTGACTTTAAAAGGTATACAATCCCCGGGGATGATCGCAATCTGAATGTTATGGCCCTGGCAATCTCCGGGAACAGAATGTGGTTTTCTACAAGGGATAAAGATATATATTCAGCCAATATCAGAAAAGGTAACCTGAGCAATTTCCGTAAAGTTGATATTGAGGAACCTTTTGACTGGATAAAACACATTCTAATTGATCGTGATGGTTATCTATGGCTGTCCTCCACCAGAAATCTGAGGTACGATCCGGCAGGATTTGCACGGCCACCTGATACCATCGTAAATGGTAACTTCCTGGCAAAGGGAAAGGGCGACACCATTTTTTGCGCCAATAAAATGCTTGGGATTTATTATAAAAAGGAGCTTGTTAATCTCGTTACTCAGGAAGTAGAACGACGCATATACTCCGGATTTCATCAGAATGATGATTTCTGGCTAGGGACTTTATATGGCCTCTACGTGTATCGTGATTCGGAGTTCCAATATGCTGGCGGGATTTCAGATGCTCTGTCTGACAGGATTAACTGTATAAATCAAATCGGGGACCTTTTGGTAATAGGTACTGCCTCCAATGGTTTGGCTTTTGTTAAAAAAGATAGCCTGATCAACTCCTTATCAATGGAGCAAGGATTACTGGACAATGGAATAAAATATCTTTTTGTACAGGATGATACTACACTTTGGGTAGGAACCAAAAAAGGCTTGAACAAGGTGATTATCAGGGATAAGACCAACTCATTAGTAATAGAAGGGTATGGACAGGGAGATGGTCTTCCTTCCAATGAAATTAGTGGGATTGCTATGCATGATGGCTATATATGGCTGGCAACAAGCAGTGGCCTGGTGTCATTTGATCCTCAAAAAATAGTACCACATCTGGCTCCTCCATCTATTCATATCAACAGCGTCCAGATCAATGGGAGGGATACTATTTTATCTGACCTGTATAATCTGGATCACAATCAGAATGATATCAGGATAAATTTCAGTGGCATAAGTTTCAGACATGAAGGGGGGGCTAGATACAGGTATATGATGTCAGACTACAACGATGATCTTGTGGATACAAAAAATAATTGGGCGAGCTTTCCAAATTTGTCTCCCGGCGACTATACTTTTTACGTGAATGTTGGCAATGTACACGGAATATGGAATGAAGCACCCAGAACAATAAATTTCAAGATTAAAAAACACTACAGTCAAACTACCGGATTCATGATCTTGCTTGTCGCCCTCTCTATTCTGGCCGTCTATAGCATTACTATGATCATCCTGAAGCAAAGAAAGATTAAGGATCAAGCCAGGAATGAACTTGCAAGAATGGAGCAAAAGATCTTCAGGCTTCAGATGAACCCTCACTTTGTGTTCAATGCTTTACTGGCTATTCAAGGTTTTATGTATCAGCGCAATACTCAGGATGCCGGGCGATATCTCACAAGCTTTGCTAAGTTGATCAGGCATACTCTGTATGGATCGAGAGAAGAATCTATTTCCCTTGATAAAGAAATTGAGGCAATGAAATATTACCTCGAGCTCCAGCGCCTGAGGTTCAACGATAATTTTGAGTTTTTCATTGACGTTGGAGAGGACATCGTCCCTGAATCCATACAACTACCTCCGCTGCTCATCCAACCATTCCTTGAAAATGCAATTGAACATGGATTGCAACACAAAACAGAAGCCGGAAACCTGTATCTCAGGGTAGTCAGAATTGGACCAAGCATGCATATAGAAATAGAGGATGATGGGATCGGAAGAGAAAGATCACTGGAAAATCAAAAGAGGAAAGGGAAATTGCATAAATCCCTGGGGATGGATATTGTACAAAGCAGGATAAGTTCCCTAAACAAAATCATAGGAAAAGAGATTACGCTGGAAATAATTGATCTTAAGGATGATAAGCAGCAGCCAAACGGGACATTGGTGAGAATTGTAATTCCTAATTAGCTTTCAGTTATCAGGAATTGCTCCATAATAACAAGATTGTTTATATTTACACCAGTCATAGAGAAAAACAAAAACTAAGATAGCTCGGGGATGATAAAAACAATAATTATTGACGATGAAGTTAAGGCAAGGGAAACGATCGAGAGTATGCTCAAAACATACTGTTCAGATGTTGAAGTGATCGATTCAGCGTCAAGTGTCCGAGAGGGAGTAGAAGTCATGGATAAGAACGACCCGGATCTTGTTTTTCTTGATATTAAGATGGGGGATGGCACAGGATTCGATCTTCTTAGAAAAATTAAAAACGCAAACTTTTTCCTTGTTTTTATTACTGCTTTTGAGGAGTTTGCCATTCGTGCTATAAAATTTAGCGCCCTGGATTATATACTGAAACCTTTGGACCCTGATGAACTGGTGAGTGCAGTTGACAAGGCAAGGCTGGCCATTGAAAAAGAAAATGTATCAAGTAGAATAGAGGCACTGTTCGAAAACCTAGATATGCTTAATGCCAAGTCAAAAAAGATCGTTCTCAAAACAACCAGCAGCGTGCATATTGTAAATATTAACGATATTATCAGGTGTGAATCGGAGAAAAACTACACTCACTTTTTTACTACTGATGGTGAGCAGATTACGGTTTCCAAGACTTTGAAGGAATACAATGAGATGCTTAATGATTACAGCTTTTACAGAGTGCATCAATCACATCTAGTGAATCTTGCTCATGTGAAAAGATATGAAAAGCAGGAAGGTGGAAACCTTGTAATGGATGATAATACTATTGTCCCTGTTTCATTCCGGAAAAAGGAAGACCTGATGAAAGTTTTTAAGCGGCTGTGATAACTTTCGACCTATGACTGAGGCCGAACCATATAAACCACAATATAACTTTTACGACGATCCGTGGCAGTACTATAATGCCATGCTTGACGATATTGCCGGTGCCCGGAAGTGCATCTATATCGAAACCTATAAGTACGGAAGCGGAAACATTGGGGAGCGCTTCAGAGATGTCCTGACCAGGAAGGCTGAAGAGGGTGTTGAAGTAAAAGTCCTTATTGATTCATGGGGAGCCCGTGTTTCACATTCCTTTTTCAGGGAGCTGGAGAAGCTTGGTGGCGAAGTTAGGTTTTTCATGAAGATCCGGTTCTTTTGGGATTTCTTTACTAAAAACCATAGACGTAACCACAGGAAAATGCTGCTTGTTGATGAGCACATCTCGTATATTGGCTCTGCAAACATTGCCGGACACTCACTGAATTGGCGTGAATCCATGCTCAGGATGAACGACACATCAATGAACAAGAAGCTCAAAGGGATCTTCTTTGAAGATTTTAGCTTATACAACCGTTATGTATTTAATAAGCCGGCCTTGACCCGCCTGATCAGCTGTAGTGGATTTGACATTCTCAGAGAGGTACCTTCCATTACCAGTCAGAAAATCAAAAAACGATACGAAAACCTCATTAAAAATGCCAGGCAACGTATTGTCATCGAAACCCCGTATTTCCTGCCTGGTTTTCTCTTGAGAAAGGCCATGACTGAAGCCGTAAAAAGAGGGGTGGATGTGACAGTAATCATTCCTAAGAATTCGGATGTCCATATGGTTGATCTTGTACGGAGCAGGTATCTTGGAATGTTGCATAAAAACGGTGTAAATTTTCGCCTTTATCTGCCCAATAAACTACATGCAAAGCTATTGATGATCGACGGGGAGATTTTCTCAATGGGATCAGCAAATTTCGATTACCGCAGCTTCAGGTACCAGCATGAGATTGTCCTGGTTGGCACCGATAAAGAGATCC
>Ga0209475_10004891_pt1 | contig 11272 bp, 5 predicted proteins | sample tdDd471_FD_187128 | JGI IMG/M metagenome (GOLD analysis project Ga0209475, IMG submission 187128) | Marine sediment microbial communities from the Atlantic coast under amendment with organic carbon and nitrate - tdDd47.1 (SPAdes)... | ecosystem: Environmental > Aquatic > Marine > Coastal >...
CGCAGCTCCAGGGTGTAGTGGGCGAATGTCTCATAGCCCAGAAGCTGCGCCTTCTCGACCCGCAGGTTGACGATCTCGGCGATGATGGCCTTGTTGTCATACTCGTTTTCCTGGTTGCCGCGGATCGTATAGGCAGTAAAAATCTGCTCTCTCAGATCCCGATTCTCCGCATAGGTCAGGAAAGGAAGAATGCTGGGTTTGTGGGTGGTGAAAACCCAGGCGTTCTCGATTCCCTCTCGCTGCGCAGTTCCAGCTGCTGTTTCGATTACACCGGCTGGCAAACCGGCGAGATCGGCTTCGTCCTCGACGACGAGCTTGAAGCCGTTGGTCTCGGCGAGGAGGTTGCTGCTGAACTCCACCCTCAGGGCGGACAACCGCTGGTTGATCTCCTTGAGCCGGGTCTGATCCGTATCGTTCAGCAGGGCGCCCTCGCGTACATATCGTTTGTAGAGGTTCTCGACCAGAAAGAGCTGCTCGGTATTGAGGTCGAGAGACTCGCGCTCGTCGTACACGGACTTCACCCGCGCAAAGAGCCCGGGATTGAGCTGGATCTCATCTTTATGGGCCGCCAGCCGCGGGGCGATCTCTTTCTGAATCCCCTGGAGCTCTTCATTGGTGTTCGACCCGCTCAGGGCGAAGAAAACCCTCGACACTTCGCCGAGCAGCTCACCCGACTGGTCGAGCGCAACAATGGTGTTGGCAAACGTCGGCGGCTCCGGGTTATCAACGATGGCGGAAATCTCGGTGTTCTGCCGCACCATCGCCTCCTCGAAGGCAGGCACGAAGTGAGCCTCGTCAATCCGATCAAAGGGCTGAACGTTGAAAGGCGTGTCGTATTCAACAAAGAACGGGTTGACATCGGTTGCCGGCTGTTCAGCGCCCTGACCACCACAGCCGAGAATCAAAACAAACCCAGCGAAAATGAACATCTTTCTCAAAATCATGGTTCCTCCATCCATCGACTCGAGCGGCGATATCGTAGCAGGGATTGTCCTCCCTGAACCGGAATCCGAATCACACAACCTCACTCCCAACCATTTGCCTCCAGCGTGCATCTCAAGGGCTGACTCGGCGCGACCGCGGGCGCCGACGACCGTGCCGGACAGGGAGGCAGAAGGTGGCGACACAAGCCCTTGGAAAGAAAATCGCACAGCTCATTGACACGACTCGCCAGGATGTCCGCTTTGCATTGAGACAGATGGCGCGCAGACCCGGGTTCTCGGCGCTCATCGCGTTGACCCTGGCAGTCGGCATCGGTGGCAGTACGGCGATCTTCTCGGTGCTCAAGGGGGTCGTTCTTCGCGATCTCCCGTACCCCGAACCCGAGCGTCTCGTAGCGGTATGGGAAATGCAGGGCGAGATTCCCTCCTATCAGCCCTTCTCCGGTTCCGACTACCTCGACGTGCGAGAGCAAAGCCTGACGCTGCAGGAGTTCGGCGTGCTGACCAATCTCTGGTTCACCCTGTCCGGTGACGGCGCACCGATCCGGCTGCCCGGTGCAGAATGCACGGCGAGCCTGTTTCGGGTGCTCGGCGTTCCACCCCTTCATGGGCGTCTCTTCATGGAGGAAGAGGAAACCGAAGGCGGCAACCACGTCGCCATTCTCAGTCACGGGCTGTGGTGGGCTCAGTTCGGCGGCGAGCTTGATGTGATCGGAAGGAAGATCCCCGTCAACGGTGTGCCGTACGAGATCATCGGCATCATGCCGGAGGAATTCGAGTTTCCGACCCCGTGGGGGGGCCGCGACACCACGCAACTCTGGGCCCCATTGGTGCTGCCACGCGATAACTCCCTTCGTGAATGGCATAATTTCGGCGGAGTGGGACGGTTGGCCGAGGGAGTCACGGTCGCAGCGGCCGACGTCGAGCTCAAGTCGATCGCGGCACAGTTGGCCGCAACCTACCCGGACACCAACGCCCATACCAACATGTGGGTCGAGCCGATGATGAAGCGAACCCTCGGCGGGGTCCGAAACGCGATGAACTTCCTTCTGATTGTGGTTGGACTGGTGCTTCTCATTGCCTGCGCCAACATCGCGAGCATGCTGTTGGCCCAGGGTGCGCGGCGGACCCCCGAAATCGCGGTTCGCAGCTCTGTCGGGGCCGACGGTCATCGTCTCATCCGGCAACTTCTGACCGAGAGTCTGATCCAATCACTGTTCGGCGGTGTTGCCGGTCTGGCTCTCGCCATCTGGGGCGTCCACGCTCTGGTGGCGATCCTGCCCGACAATGTGCCGCGAGTCGCAGGAATCGGAGTCGACAGCCAGGTACTCATCTTTGCAGCCATGACGACCATCGCCGCCGGTCTTCTATCGGGTCTGGCACCGGCAGTTTTCGCCGGGAGAACCGAGATCGCAACGGTACTGAGGGAGGGTCTGATGGCGCGTGGCGGCAGCCGCGCGCTCAACCGGTTTCTGAGCGCGCTCGTAGCAATCCAGATCGCGATCGGCCTCATGCTGGTGAACGCTGCGGTGGTGTTGATGATCAGCTACTCAAACGTCGTCTCCCAGGAGATGAACTTCGACACCGATAAGGTAATGGTGGCCGGAATTTCGCTCACCGGTCCGACCTATGACGAGCCCCACCAGCGCCGCTCATTCGTCTCAGACCTTTTGACACGTGTTCGAAACGTACCCGGTGTTGCTCAAGCCGGGGTGACGAACAAACTGCCTCTGAGAGGTGGCTCAAACGGTGGTGTCCTGATCAAGGACGAGGTCTTTGATCCCACTGCTCGGAGAACGAGGAACACGGTCGAACACTCGTTTGTCGATGACGGATACCACGAGGCGATGGGGATCCCGTTGCTGACCGGAAGAACCTTCAGCCAGTTCGACCTCGAGGCATCCAGTGTCGCGGCAGGACTCGAAGTCTCTCCGGTCGAGTTGCCGGTGGTCATCAACCGGACCATGGCCGAGCAGATGTGGCCCGATGAGAACGCCTTGGGTCAGCTGGTTCGACCGCGCAGCGCCGTCGAGGGCTATCGGGCGCGGGTTGTCGGAGTCGTCGAAGATGTCATGCAGTGGGGCGCCGAGAGACCCCCGCTGCCTGAGATGTACTTTCCTCATACCTCCGAAATCTGGGGACCAGCCGTAGCGTACCTGGTCGTTCGGTCGGAGAACGACCTGAACTCGGTGGCGGCTGTGCTCCGTGAGACGGTTCACGAGATCGACCCCCACATCGCAGTCACCGAACCGTCAACCATGGCGGACATCCTCCGCCAAAGCACCGGACGTCGCCGCTTCTCAATGCTACTTATCGGTCTGTTCGCCGCGACCGCTTTGGTCCTGATCATTGCCGGCACTTACGGTGTGATGTCGTATTCGGTCTCGCAACGCACCCATGAAATCGGCCTGCGGATGGCCCTCGGAGCCGACAAAGTGCTCGTGATCCGCCACTTCCTCAACCGTTCCGCACGCCTCTTCGGTCCAGGCCTACTGCTCGGCCTCCTCGGGAGCTTTGCCGCATCGGCCATGACGCGGAGCATGGTTTTCGGTGTCAGCCCCTTGAATCCCATCTATGTCGTCGCAGCAGTTGGGGCGATGATCATCGTGACAGCCACCGCAATCACAGTCCCGGTGCTCCGAGCGACCCGAGTGAATCCCGTCGAGGCGCTGAAGGCGGATTAAACTGACGGAGCGCGCGGACTCGTGTCCGAAACCGGACACCCGGATCCGGAAGTGGACAATAACCGTCGATATCTGTCGGAATCTACGAGATTCCCTTGGTACGAGACTTGCTCATATCGGATCCCAACGATCCCCAGCTGCCGAAGGAGGCGGGCTGGCGGCCACCTGAGAAGGGGGACACGAACGTGAGTGATCTTGTTCAGGACATTCGGATTGGTCTTCGCAGCCTCGTCAGGCGTCCGCTGTATTCCGGGGTGGCTGTCCTGACCCTGGGTCTGGGTATCGGCGCAACCACCGCGATGATGAGCGTAGCGAACACCGTGCTGCTTCCCGACCTGTCCTACCAAGAACCCGAACGCCTCGTGACCCTGTGGCAGGAGTGGCCGGGATACCGCGGTCTCGGGAAGCACATCAATCTAACCGACGACCAGTACCGATTGTGGAGAGACGAGGCCACCGCGTTGAGCGAGGTGGCCATGTTCAATGCCAGCGAGTGGGGTTACGGCACACTGACCGAGCTCGGAAGACCGAGCAGGGTCGGGGTTGGAAGCGCCACAGCATCCATCGCCGATGTCATCGGCATGCGCCCACAACTAGGTCGTTGGTTCCGTGACTGGGAGGAAGGCACAAGCCCCGGCGAGGCCGCCCCGGTTGCCGTCATCAGCCACAAACTCTGGCAGCGGGCTTTCGGCGGCGAGCCGGATACGCTTGGAAGCACCCTGGTGCTCGACGGCCTCGGACGCACGATCATCGGGATTCTCCCACTGGGTTTCGAACTGAGATGGCTTGGCGAATCCCCTCTCCAGAGCCGCGAACTTGCCGCCAAGGACATCTGGGTCCCGTACGGCCAGACATGGGACTGCGTCGGTTGCGGCTCAAGCATGTATCAGGGACTGGGCCGGCTCGTCGACGGGGCCACCATCAGCGAAGCCGAGGCCGAAGCCGAACGGATCCTTGCGGGAAGCATGTCCACCGATACCATCAAGGTCAGGATGGTTCCGCGAGATCAGGATGAAATCCGCGGACTTGCATCTCCGCTTCTGCTCCTCCTTGCGGGTGCGGGTCTTTTGTTGCTCATTGCATGCGGCAACATCGCCACCCTGTCGGTGGGTGAAATGCAGAGCCGATCGAGAGAGATGGCGACGCGGATCGCGCTCGGTGCGGGCAGGTTCAGGATCAGCCGTTTGTTTCTCATCGAGAGCGTGATCCTCGGCCTCATCGGCGCGGCGGTCGGCATTGTATTCGCGGTCGGAGGAATCGAGAGCCTCAAGATCCTGGCGCCTCCCATTCCGCGGATCGATGAAGTGACGATCGACCATCGGCTTCTGGCCATTGCCGCCGGGCTCGGCACTCTGGCGGGTCTGATCTTTGGAACCATCCCCTCGCTCAGCCTTGCGCGGTCGTCCGCGACAGAGGCGATGAGCACATCCAGTCGGACGCAGACCGGGCGATCCTCACGTTTTCATTTTGCGGTCATCGCAGCCGAAATCGCCCTCTCGGTCGTCCTCTTGGTGACCGGCGGCCTCCTGATCCGGAGCCTGTCCCTTCTCCTCTCCGTCGACCCGGGTTTCGACACCGAGAAGATGGCCACCGCCCACCTCTCGCTCCCCGACGACCGGTACGACACACCCGAGCTGCAGACGCAGTTTCTCAGGGAAGTTGTCCAACGCATGGATCAGATCCCCGGAGCGAAGGCCGTCACCGCCGCGAACGGCCTCCCGTTTCCCGGAAGGACCTCCGGTTGGTCCGTCTGGCTCGAAGATCAGCCCTCCACCGAGGACAGAATCAGCACAAAGCTCTTCCATGTCGCGCCGGGATACCACGAGACGATGGGCATTCAACTCATCTCAGGAAGGGCTTTCACCGAGGGCGACGGACCCGAATCACAACGGGTCGCGCTCGTCGGCGAGTCCCTTGCCCAAGCCCTCTGGCCTGACACTCAACCCGTCGGAGCACAGCTCCACTATCCATGGGGGACGGTCACGGTCGTGGGTGTCGTGGCCGATGTCAAGAGAGAGGCTCTCGCCGGAATTTCGGAGAAAACCTTCTATGTTCCTTTCGCCCAGCATTCGAACGGGTCATTGGCGTTTGCGGTGCGCACGAGCAACGATCCCCGCTTGCTGATCCCACGGATGCGGAAAGCCGTCTGGGATGTGGACGACACCGTCGCCATCACTGAAATCGACACCATGACCGCACTGGTCAACCGATCCGTTTCCGACCAGAGGTTCCGCACCCTCCTCATCGCTGCATTCGGACTCTCGGCTGTACTCCTCGCATCGGTGGGAATATTCGGAGTCGCCGCACGGATGGTCGGGATGCGACGCCGTGAGCTGGCGATCCGGATGGCTGTCGGGGCGGGAGGCGCCGATTTGATCAGGATGGTGGTTCGTCAGAACCTGAAAGCCGCGCTGGTGGGCACGGCCCTGGGCGTCGCCGGTGCGATCTGGGTTTCACGGTTTGTAAGCCGATTCCTCCACGGCGTCGGAACCACCGATATCCTGACCTATGCGACTGTTTGTGTGTTCACTCTCGCTCTGACCTTGGTCGCGAGCTACATCCCCGCCCGCCGCTGCGCCACCGTCAACCCGGTGGACGTATTGAGAGCCGACTAGAAAGGTCTGTGATGCTTTTCAAAGATCTTCGCATCGCCGTACGATCATTGCTCCGGACACCCGGATTCACATCCATTGCCGTACTCACCCTCGGTCTCGGGATCGGAATGTCGGTCGCCGTGTGGTCGGTCATCGACACCGTCCTGATTGAACCTCTCCCCTATCCTGACGGCGATCGTCTCGTGGAGATCAGATCGATCCAGCCGGAACGTCATCAGGCCGGGCATCCCATGTCGACGCCCGACTATTTCGATCTCGAGCAGCGGCAACAGACCTTCGACGCAATGACCGCGGTCTTTCGCGGCAATCTCAACCTGACCGGCGAAGAGAACCCGGAGAGGGTTTCGGGGGCATGGGTTACAGCACGATTCTTTGACGTCTTTGGGGTCCCTCCGGAGTTGGGACGAGCATTCACGGCGGCTGAAGACGCTCCCGGCAGTGATCGCGTAGCCGTCATCTCCCACGGGTTGTGGCAGCGGAGGTTCAACGCCGCGCGGTCAACGCTGGGCGCATCCGTCATCATCGACGGAAACCCGCATGTGATCGTGGGAATCGCACCGCGAGGATTCACCTTTCCGAAAGACACCGAACTCTGGGTTCCCCTCGCCATCGATCTCCAGGTCGACGATCGCTCCAACGGTCGGGTGATCGGCTACGGCCGCCTTCGGCCCGGGGTCTCGATCTCGAGCGCCCGAGTCGATCTCGAGGCGATCGCCGAACAGCTCCGGAAGGAGCACCCCGAGGCCAACGACGGGGAGAGTTTCAGCGTTGAAACCCTGAAAGACCAGATCGTCGGAAACGTCAGATCATCTCTCCTCATCCTTCTCGCGGCGGTCGGCTGCGTCCTCCTCATCGCGGCTACAAACGTCGCGATCCTGCTGTCGGTTCGAACCTCCGCTCGGCAGCGCGAACTCGCGGTGCGTCAGGCTCTCGGCGCGAGTTGTTCTCAGTTGATCCGGCTGGTGGTGGTTGAAAGCGTCATGCTGGCACTTGGCGGGGGGGCGGTCGGCCTGGTTCTCGCTCACTGGGGCACGCGGCTCATGAAATTGCGCTACGCCGATCTCATCCCGCGAGCCGAAACTTTGGGATTGGACGCCGGGATCTTCGCCGTCGCGATCCTGCTGTCCCTGGCCGTCGGCCTTCTGGTCGGTCTCCAACCCGCGATGCGTTCGAGGGATTCCGAGATCATGGGTCGACTGCGGGCGGCGGATCGCAGCGTCATCGGCGCCTCCTCCCTGGGTACGGCGATGGTGGTGGTCGAGATCGCGATCTCGGTGGTTCTGCTGATCGGCGCAGTCCTTCTGACCCGAACGTCGCTCAATCTCCTCGGCGTCGATCCGGGTTTCGAAAGTGATCGCGTCGTGACCGTCGAAGTCGCGCTCACCAGCGAGCGCTACGCGGAGGAAGCCGACCGCATCGAGTTTTACCGCCGGGCCGTCGAAGAAATCGGCTCGATCTCGAATGTCGAGGCGGTCGGAACCATCTACCCGCTCCCCCTCTTCTCACGCCGGATTTCGACCCGCAGTTATGTTGAAGGGGCTCCCCTGCCGGTCTCCGCCGCCCAACGGCCCATCGTGGATCTCCGGTTCGTCAGCCCGGGCTATCTGGCAGCGGCAGGCCTGCAATTGAAGACCGGACGATTCATCGAGGAGTCGGACACCGGAGAAGCGCCCGGCGTCGTGGTGGTGAACGAGAGCTTTGTCCGTCAACTGGTGCCCCAGGGTGATCCGGTGGGACGCCGGACCACCGGGTGGGACCCGGCCGACCCGGAAGCCGAGTGGGATACCATCGTCGGTGTCGTTGAGAACGTGCGGCACATCGATCTCGCCGATGACGCCGGTCCGGAAATCTACCTCGCGGTCGCCCAGGAAGGTTTCGAGTGGGCCACCATCGTCGTTCGCGTAAAAACGGGTTCGGCAACCGCGTTGTCAAACCCCATCCGGGAAGCGATCGCGCGCATCGATCCCGAGCTGCCGATCTTCAATGTCCAAACCATGGATGAGGTGGTGGCCGGGTCATTGGCGAGAAAAAACTCCCTCACCGCCCTGCTCGTCCTCTTTGCATCCATCGGCCTCGCCCTGACCGGGATCGGCGTCTTCAGCGTCGTCAGCTACTCGGTGGGACAACGGCTGCACGAGGTGGCGATTCGGATGGCCGTCGGCGGAACACCCGGCCGGGTCGTGGCTCTCATCGTGAAACAGGGGCTTGCTCCGGTGACGGCAGGGTTGCTCCTTGGGTTGGCGACCGCTGTCGTCGTGATGCGCGTCCTTGGGAACCAACTCTTCGGGATCGCGTCCTACGATCCACTGACCCTCTCCGGGACCATTCTTCTTGTCTTGGGGATCGCTGCACTCGCCACATGGCTCCCGGCCCGGCGCGCCACTCAGGTCGACCCGAACGTCCTACTGCGGACCGAATAGGAGCCCTAGATGACCGGACTTGGCATGGACATTCGAATCGCACTCAGGACGATGGCCCGAAGGCCTCTCTTCACCCTCGCGTGCGTGGTGACTCTCGCGGTCGGCATCGGCAGTACCACCTCGATCTTCACCGTTGTAAATTCGGTGATCCTTCGTTCACTCCCCTACCCGGAATCTCATCGACTGGTCAGGCTTTACTCGAGCGACAATGAAAGCGCCGGTGAGCTAGACAACGCAAATGGGGCCGACTACCTGGACTGGAAAACTCAGAGCACCTCGTTCAGCCTCTTGGCCGGTTATGTCGCAAGGAACTTCAACCTAACCGGCACCGAGTTTCCAATCCGCGTGCGCGGGGCTTCGGTCACCCCTGAGTTTTTCTCGGTCCTCGGCCGCAGCGCCGTGCTCGGGCGCGCTCTTTCGCCGGAGATAGACCATCCAGGGGCAGAGCCCATGGTGGTGGTAAGCGACGGTTTCTGGCGTACCCAGCTCGGAACCGATCCCGAAATCGTCGGTACCAACCTGCGGCTCAACGGTGTCCCGTACACGGTAATCGGCGTCATGCCGGTAGACTTCGCCTATCCCAGCGATGCGAAGCTGTGGACCTCTTCTCCCTTCCGGGTTCCCGCGCCACCGTTTGACTTCGGCGATGACCCCGCGGCCGATCGTGCATCCAACTATTTCAACGTCATCGGACGTCTCGCTGAGGCGACCGACGTGGCCGACACGCAGCGGGAGATGACCGCAATCGCCGGCCGTCTCGCTCAGGAGTATCCCGATACCAACAGCGGTGAAGGGGTTGTCGTACGCTCGTTGACGGAAACTGTGATCGGCGACGCGCGACCGCGCCTTCTCCTCCTCCTCGCCACCGCAGGGTTTGTTCTCATGATCGCCTGTATCAATGTCGCTGGCATGCTCGTGACCCGCGCCAGCGAAAGATCGCGGGAGATCGCCCTGCGACTCGCCATCGGGGCCGAGCGCCGTCGGGTCTTGCGACAGTTCTTGACCGAAAGCCTGGTCCTCGCATGCACCGGTGGGATCGTCGGCGTCACCCTCGCGATCTGGGGAACGCGGACCATTCTCGCAGTCATGCCTGAGGGGCTGCCTCGGACCGATGAGGTGACGGTGGATCTCAATGTGCTGGCATTCACCGTGCTGCTCGTGGTCGGCACAAGCATTGTCTTCGGGCTTGCGCCCGCCGTTCAGGGACTGGGGCACGATCTTCGGCCCGCCCTCAACGAGGGCCGCGAGGGTGCGGCCGCCAATGATGGAAGTCGGCTGCGAACCGGGCTGGTAGTTGCAGAGGTCGCCGCTTCTCTGCTGCTGGTCATCGGGACCGGATTGATGGTCAGGACCTTTATCAATCTCAACACCGTCGACCCCGGTTTCGAACCCCGCGGTCTACTCGCGGCCCACGTGGCCCTGCCCGACTCCGACTACAGTGAAGACCACGCCGTGAAGGAGTTTCAGACCCTGGTGCTCGAAAAGTTAGAGTCCCTTCACGGAGTGGAATCGGCAAGCACCGTGCTGACCCTACCCATGCACTGGAATCTCTACGGCGACCTCCTTTTCGAAATCGACGGACGCACCGAGGTCGAGGAAAGTTCCACCAGAGCGGGATACCAGGTGGTTGGCGTCGACTACTTCCGAACCATGCGAATCCCACTCTTGGAGGGTCGGCTGATTGACGAGGGCGACGGCGACGGCGCACCGCAGGTGGCGCTCGTCAACCGAACCGCGGCCGAACGCTACTGGCCCAACGAAGATCCGCTTGGAAAGCGAATATCCTGGGGAAGTTCTGATGGTGAGAACCGTGATTGGGTCACTATCGTCGGTGTCGTTGGTGATGTATACGTCGACGGATTGGACACGCCGCCGAGACCCGAAACCTATCGCCCATTCGCGCAGGATCCCTTCCCGTACATGACTCTCGTTCTTCGTACCCACGAAAACCCAGCGTCCTATGCCAGCTCTTTGCGACGGGTGGTGGCCGAGGTCGATCCCGACCAGCCCATCAGCGGGCTGACGACGCTGGAGGATGTGCTCGACGCAGCTCTGATCAACCGACGCTTCAACATGCTGCTCATGGGTTCCTTCGCCGGTGTTGCACTCCTCCTGGCCGCCGTCGGGCTGTATGGGATGCTCAGCTTCGGCGTTTCCCGCCGACGCCGCGAGATCGGGATCCGATGCGCCCTCGGCGCCCTGCCGCGAGATATCGCCGCCCAGTTCATCTCCAAGGGGGTCAGGACGATCGTCGCCGGGTTATGCATCGGCACGGCGGGGGCTCTCGCACTCGCTCGATTGATCTCGTCCCAGCTTCACGAGGTGAGCGCCATTGACCCCCCCACATACATCGTCGCGGTGCTCATTCTCAGTCTTGTCGGGCTTCTGGCAAGTTATCTGCCGGCACGTCGAGCCTCACGGATCGACCCGGCGACCATTCTCAGGAGCGAGTGATGGGTTCGGGTGGGAACACTGCCGTGACTGTCCGTTTCCGGACAGTCACCGCCCGCGATTGGACGGAGGATCCCGGCACCTGCTGTCTACAGGCTAAATCAGAGCTGGCACGTGAATTGCGCTATCAACCGGCGAGAGGTTGAGAATGGATATTCTTC
>Ga0209475_10004897_pt1 | contig 11266 bp, 10 predicted proteins | sample tdDd471_FD_187128 | JGI IMG/M metagenome (GOLD analysis project Ga0209475, IMG submission 187128) | Marine sediment microbial communities from the Atlantic coast under amendment with organic carbon and nitrate - tdDd47.1 (SPAdes)... | ecosystem: Environmental > Aquatic > Marine > Coastal >...
GACATCCTGAAGCGGGCACGTAACGGGGAGGACTTTGCAGAACTGGCGGTGACCTTCTCTGACAGCCAACAAGCGCTGGAAGGCGGACAGATAGGCTGGCGCAAAGGCGCCGATCTGCCGACACTGTTTGCTGAGTATGTACCGGCCATGCAGGTTGGTGATATTAGCGACCCGATCCGGGCCGGCAGCGGATTGCATTTAATACGCTTGAACGACAAACGCGGCAGAGAACAGGTTATGGAGGATCAGATGCACCTGCGTCATATTCTGATCAAGACCACCGAAATTAAAGATGATGACACTGCCCGTCAGCAGCTGTTGAAACTGCGCCAGCAGATTCTTGATGGCGAGGATTTTGCGACAGTAGCAACTGCCGTATCTGAAGACCCGGGCTCCGGAGCGAAAGGCGGCGATCTGGGTTGGAACGGCCCCGGTGTATTCGTACCCGAATTTGAAATGATGGCATCAACGCTTGAAATCGGTGAAATCAGTCAGCCGTTTTCTTCACCTTTTGGCTGGCACATCATGGAGCTTTTGGGTCGGCGCAGCTACGACACCACCGACGAACTGCAACGGCGCGAGGCCATCATGGCTATCCGGGGCGCCAAGTTTGAAGAAGAAACCGAACTTTGGGTACGTCGTATCCGCGACGAAGCTTTCGTCGAATACCGCCTGTAAACACCATGAACTCTGCTGCACGCATTGCAGTAACGGCCGGTGAGCCCGCCGGAATAGGACCGGACATTGTTCTAGAGCTGGCCAATCATGACTGGCCTGTTGAGCTGGTCGTGTTCGGTAGCCGAAGCGTTCTGGAAGCCCGTGCAAATCAACTGCACAACGTGCAACTGCGTGACTATCGGCCGGAACAAAACCCCGAACCATCAAAGGCGGGGCAACTGACGATCTCAGACATTAACTACCCTGCACCTGTGGTAGCCGGCAAACTAAACCAGGATAACGCGGTAGCGGTTGTTGATAGCCTGCGGCGCGCCTGTGAAGGCTGCTTGTCCGGCGAATTTGCCGGCATGGTTACCGCGCCTGTGCAAAAAAGCATCATCAACGATGCAGGCATCGCCTTTAGCGGGCATACGGAATTTCTCGCAGAACTTTGTGGCGATGAATTACCCGTCATGATGCTTGCCAGCGAATCATTGCGGGTTGCATTAGTTACAACACATCTGCCTCTCAGAGCTGTGCCTGACGCAATCACGGCCGAACGGCTGCAAAACATTACCCGGACTGTAAGTCGGGACCTTGAGAACCGTTTCGGTATCAATAATCCGGCAATAGCGGTACTCGGCCTGAACCCGCATGCCGGCGAAGATGGTCATCTTGGCCACGAAGAAACAGAAGTCATCATTCCTGCTCTTAACGAACTGCGCAGCGAAGGCCTGAATATTACCGGCCCGCTGCCGGCTGACACCGCTTTCACACAACAGTCACTAAAAGGTTTCGATGGCGTCATTGCCATGTTCCACGATCAGGGTCTGCCGGTTGTTAAACATGCGGGTTTCGGTGAAGTCGTCAATATCACGCTTGGACTCCCGATAGTGCGGACCTCTGTCGATCATGGCACGGCTCTTGACCTTGCCGGTTCAGGCAGAGCCAATCCCCGCAGTTTGCTCGAAGCAACGCGTGTTGCAATTAGTATGGCTGGCGGCGCAACAGAATGAGCGGCGGCGCAAAAAAAAGATTCGGACAAAACTTCCTGCATGATGGCAACATCATTGCAAAAATCGTAGATTCAATTTATCCCCAAAGCGATGAGCACTTTGTTGAGATCGGGCCCGGCCACGGCGCCATCACAGCGCCATTAAGTCGCAAGTGCAAGCACTTGGACGTCATTGAAATCGATCGCGACCTGATTGCAGAACTGGAACAACGGGACTGGCAGGGCAAAGTAACAATCAACCCCGGCGATGCTCTTAAGTTCGACTTCAGCAAACTCAGCCGTAATGGTGAGCAGTTACGTATGGCAGGCAATCTGCCTTATAACATTTCAACACCCCTGCTATTTCATCTGCTGGATTCGGCAACACTTTTTACCGACCTGCACGTCATGCTGCAAAAAGAGGTGGTTGACCGCATGATTGCCGAACCCGGTAACAAACAGTACGGCAGGCTCACCGTAATGCTTGCAGCACGCTGCCAAATTGAACATTTGTTCAACATCAAGCCGAACTGTTTCCGGCCGGCACCGAAAGTAGACTCCAGCTTTGCCCGGATCGTGCCGCTTGATGAGCCGCTGGTTAGCGATGAGCAATACCCGATATTTAAAAAGGTAGTGACACAAGCATTCAGCATGCGTCGCAAGACCCTTAGCAATGCACTACGACCCATCATGGACCCCGAAGATATTGAAGCCGCCGGCATCGACCCCGGGCTCCGGGCAGAAGCTCTGTATCCGGAGGAGTTTCTCGCTCTTTCCACTTTGGTTCCTGAAAACGAAGTATAAGCGGCAACAAAGACGCACTAATACATCGACTGCTGCGGTAAACTTAGTTCATGAGCGTCACTCTTCCCGACACTATTGTTATCAGTGCCCAAAGCACCTATCTCGCCCGGCAGTCTGAGCCCGATGCGGCCCGGTTTGTTTTTGGCTACACCATTACCATTGAGAATCGAGGTGAAACAGCGGCTCAATTACTCACCCGCCACTGGCTCATTACCGATGCCAATGGCCATACCCAGGAAGTGCATGGTGACGGGGTGATCGGAGAGCAACCGCTGCTTGCCCCCGGCCAGAGCCACACATACTCCAGCGGTGCTGTACTTAAAACGCCGGTAGGCACAATGCACGGCACCTACGGAATGCGCAGTGCCGATGGCGAGACATTCGACGCCCATATCCCTGTCTTCAGGCTGGCAGATCCCGGAGTTCTTAACTGATATGGCGATCTATGCCATTGGCGATATTCAAGGCTGCTACAACGAGTTCCGGACTTTGCTGGACAAGCTGCAGTTTGAGCCGGGCAAAGACCAACTCCGGCTGGTCGGAGATATCGTTAATCGCGGCCCGGATTCCCTCGCCACTTTAAGGTTCGTCAGGTCACTCGGTGATCGTTGCGTAACCGTACTGGGCAATCATGACCTGCACCTTCTCGCCATGTGTCTGGGCAAAGACGTTCCCGATGTCACACATACAATGCAGGATATCCTCGATGCTGAGGACAGAGATGAACTAGTCGACTGGCTGCGCAACAGGCCATTGGCCCACTATGATGCCAACCTGAATACTTTAATGATTCATGCCGGCGTCCCCGAGATGTGGACAACGGCAACGACGCTCCGGTTGGCCGATGAGGTCAGTCATGCACTGAAGAGTGATAAAGCGGATAAGTTTCTAAGCAGAATGTACGGCAGCAAACCCGATCGCTGGCAGGATAACTTAAGCGGCATGAAGCGCCTCCGCTGCATTACCAACCATCTCACCAGAATTCGCTTCTGCAATCCTGATGGCAGCATGGAGTTCAACCACAAGGGTCGCCCGAAAAAAACCAGAAAAACTCTGCGCCCGTGGTTTGAAATGCCCGATAGAGCAACGACAGACACCCGGATAGTTTTCGGGCACTGGTCCGCACTTGGCTACATCAATCGTGGGCAGTTGATTGGATTGGATACCGGCTGCGTGTGGGGTAACGCCTTAACGGCTATCCGGCTCGATACCGCCAACCCTGAGCCGGTCAGCGTTCCCAGCACCATGGAAAAGGTGTATTAGCGCAACACCTGCGCGCTACCCGGGGCGGGTCTTTAACCAAACTGTGACCGGAGCACCTCCGCGATCACGGCATATACGTCAGTATTTTGATAGCATCGCTGCAATCCACCTTCAGGCCTTCTTTTAAGAACAAGGACCCGTGAATGCTTCAGGCATCCAAGTTCGAAAACAACACCTTCTTTAAGGCCTGCCTGATTCTGGCATTGCTTGTTCTGCCTATGCTCCGCGTAGGGTACTACGGGGTACCGATGTTCCTGGACGATGCAGCCATTGTGTTTATCTATGCTCTGAATCTGCTTAACCACGGCGCAATCTTTTTCAATATTCCGGCCGACCGCATCGATGGCTTCACCAGCATGATTGACGTGCTCTTTGCCCTGCCCCTTGCGGCAATCAACGCCGAAGCAATGTACGAGCTCAACTACTATGTGAAAGCGGCAATGACATCCCTTGTGCCACTGGCTGCCTTCCTGGTTCTGCGCAAGCAACAAGTCACCATCATCAATGCCGGCCTGGTCGCACTGGCGATAGCGCTTTCGACACCGCTGGCTCATGGCTTCGGAATGCAACTCGAAGCGCCCTATTACGCATTATTTATCTGTGCATTCATTGGCAATTTATTATCAAACGGTAAACGGCGACTGCTATTGCTGTCGCTGAGTGGTATTGCACTGTGCCTGACCCGCCCGGAATCTCCGGCATTGATTTTTTCTGCACTCAGCGCCTATATCTTCCTCTTCAGAAATGATGCACTTCGTCGCCGGCAAACCGTTACTGCAATGATCGTAATAGCTGTGTTTCTGGCAATCTGGTACAGCTGGCGCATCTACTATTTCGGTTACTGGGCACCAAACACCTACTACGCAAAGCTCTCCGGCACCCGGCTCGAAGAAATTCAACAAGGCCTCAGCTACCTGCTCTACTTCTTCGGCAGTTCAGCAGACGTCTGGCTTTGCATCGGCGCATTGCTCTCATTGTCCGGGCTCGCCTACCTTCAGTTTTACAAGAACGATGCCGCTGACCAAGTCACCCGGGTAGCTGCTAATAATGCTTTAGTAGTCGGCTTTGCAGCGTGCACAATGCTGGCAGTAAGAATTGCTACCGGCGGGGACAGCTACACAATCTCCGCACGCTTACTGATTGATTTTTACTTACTTACCGCACTTACGGCAGGACTTCTGACTACTGCCATAACTCAGCAGCGCCTAAACTATGTGCTCGCAGCACTGGTAGCTGTCAGCATATTGGGAAACACTCTGGTAATCGTCCGCAATCTGCCCGGAAACATCGGCGGCTTCATCAAGCAACAGCGTATCCTTAGCGCAACGCTACAATGTGAAAGAAATGCCATAACGGCCTTACATGCCGCTAATCCGGATGCCCGTTTTGCCCAAACAGATTTCCAGCGGGCCAAATACTACGCGCCTGATATGCACATGATTGATTTGTCCGGGCTTAATAGCCGCGAGATTGCACATCGTGAGGCTACGGACAGCAATGTGTATGGCAAACACGACTTAAAACATGCGCTGGATAAAAAAGTCGAGCTTTGGAAAATAGGAACAGGACCGATTGAACAGGCGCCGGTTACGCAGGAAGAGTGGGCACAAACACTAATCACCGGAGAGTACCCGGACACACATTACTCGGATCCGTTTTTCATCGAAAATGCAGACGCCTTAAGCAAGCACTACAAGACGGCAGCTATTGAAACGGGTTGCGACAATTATATAAACCTGATTGTTACCGGAAACGTCCGGATACCGTCGCAATAGCCGTTCTGTAGGAACCAAAAAGATGCAACAGAACAATAGCCTTTCCAGCATAGATCAACTGCTTCGTTTGCTACTGCTTTCGCTGGCGACGATTCTGACAGTTGCGTTTGTCTATGTGTCGTTCAAACGCATGCTGTTCCCTTATGAAATTCGCTGGATGGAAGGCGGCATGCTGGATCATGTTCTGCACATCCGTGCCGGCGGCCAGCTATATGATCAACCAGGGTGGGAATTCACCCCGCTGATCTATATGCCCTTGTATCACTACCTGAGTGCCGCCGTCAGCTTCATCACCGGCGAGAACTTTATATCGATGCGACTGGTTTCTGTCGTATCGACGTACGCAGCGGCAATCCTGGCAGCAAAAATTGTTCTGAAAGAAACGGAGTCACAGTTCTCTGCTCTGATCTCAGGACTGTTCTTTATCGCTGCCTTCAAGATTTCCGGCTATTACCTGGATTTAGGAAGGGTCGACTCACTGTTCGTTGCGCTGCTGCTCGGCTATTACTACTGCGCAAGGAACATGCCCGGCAAAGGCGGGCAAATTCTCGCGGCCGTCATCGCGACTCTGGCCTTCTTCACCAAACAAGCCACCGTTTTGTACGCGACACCCATCGTCTTATATTTGTTTCTGACTCAACCCAAGTCGATACGGTTCATAACACCATTAACCGGCATACTGCTGACTCTGGGCGGACTGGCCTACATGCACCTGAGCACTCAGGGCTGGTTCTGGTACTACGTTTTCGAGCTACCACTGGCGCACAACTACCAATGGCACTTGCTGCCCTCAGTCTTGAAGAATGCTCTGCTGTTGCAGATACCCTTCCTGCTAGCCACCGCTGCACTCGCCGCCGTGTTTGCGAATAGCAATGAACGGCGACAGTCGGTCTTTACACTTTTAATCTTTTTCACGGTGACCGGCGCCACTTTGCTGCACTACATGCACACCGGCAGTGCTGCTAATGTCTTGCTGCCATTGCATGCCAGCGGTGCTTTGCTGTTGGGCTATTCACTGGCAATTCTGGAGAAAAAACGGCTACTGGCAACCGCAGGCTTACTGCTCACCACAGCCCAGTTTGGCATGCTCGCTTACTGGCCCAACAATATATTGCCTAAAGACGCCCAGATAGAACGCAACCGGCTAACCGAGGAATGCTACGCACAAATTCCGGGGCCGATACTCAGCACCCGCATAGGCTATGTATCGCATAAGCTCGGGATCAAGCCAACCGCAACCGAACCGGCGATAGCCGATGTATTCCGCACAGAAGACAACGAAACCAATACGGCACTTATGAACGAGTTTCGTGAACGGGTCGACGCGCAGTACTACGATGCGGCTTTCCTCGGCATTCAAATGCACGTGGCCCTCAAGGACATTCTGGAAGAAAACTACGTATACGCAGGCACTAACTTTGACCGCAAGGGGAGTGGCGGCGGATATCAGCTGTCCTCAGTCTGGCTGTCAAAAAACTTTATCGGCGACAGAGTGCTGGTCGATATTCCGGTATGTGAAGCAGACAGCATCTTTGTAGAAAGCATCGACCCGACTGCGGTGTACACCCGCCGTTAAATAGCTACCGGTGCTTTAATGTGCTCGTGATGCTCATAGCCGGTAATCTCAAAATCCTCAAAACGATAACCGGCGATGTCGTCGGGTTTAGTCAGAATATTGAGCTTAGGTAACGGCAAAGGGTCACGGGACAACTGCAGCTGAGTCTGCTCCAGATGGTTCAAATACAAGTGGCAGTCGCCACCGGTCCAGATAAAGTCGCCCACTTCCAATCCGGCCTGCTGCGCAACCATATGCGTAAGCAATGCATACGAAGCAATATTAAACGGCACGCCGAGAAAGATATCAGCACTGCGCTGATACAACTGACAAGATAATTTTCCGTCAGCCACATAAAACTGGAAGAATGCATGGCAGGGCATAAGCGCCATCTGGTCCAGTTCTGACACATTCCATGCAGACACAATAATCCGGCGTGAATCGGGATTGTTACGCAGGATATCGAGCGTCTGAGCAAGCTGGTCAACACTGCCACCATCCGGCGTTGGCCAGGAGCGCCACTGCTTACCGTATACCGGCCCCAAATCACCATTCTCATCAGCCCACTCGTCCCATATAGAGACGCCGTTCTCTTTGAGATATGCCGTGTTGGTGTCGCCGTTCAAGAACCAGAGTAGCTCATAAATAATAGAGCGCAAATGCAGCTTCTTCGTTGTAACGAGAGGGAATCCCTGCTGCAGATCAAAGCGCATCTGATGACCAAATACGCTTAATGTGCCGGTTCCGGTACGGTCATCCTTGCGGGTACCGTTGTCCAGAACGTGTTGCATCATATCCAGATATTGCCGCACGTTACGAGTCTTCCTCTACTTGGTAATGGCTGCTTCGGGCGATACATTCCGCCGGTAAGCAATAATGATAAACAGAGCGCCACAAATAATCATCGGTGCACTCAGAATTTGTCCCATGGTTAACCAGTCAAAGGCCAGGTAACCGAGATGCGCGTCGGGCACCCGCACAAATTCGACGCTGAAACGGAACAGGCCGTAGCACAACAGGAACATGCCGGAGACAGCCATAACCGGTGGTCGACGTGATGCAAACAACCACAATATCGTGAACAGTACCGGACCTTCCAAAATAGCTTCATACAGATTGGAAGGATGCACGGGCGTACCGTTAACTATGACAGCCCAGGGCACATCCGTTGTTTTGCCCCAGAGCTCACCATTAATGAAGTTGCCTATACGACCGGCGCCCAGCCCGATAGGGACAAACGGGGCCATAAAATCGGTAACCCGGAAAAAGGTGCTGCCCACTTTGCGGGCCAGTAGCCACATAGCCAGCAACACACCGAGCAAGCCGCCATGGAACGACATTCCGCCCTCCCAGATACGCAGCATGCTTAACGGGTCGTTAGCGAGATTCGTCCAGCCGTAGAAAAGCATGTAGCCAACGCGGCCGCCCAAAATCACGCCCATCGCTGTATAAAACAGCAGGTCGTCAACCTGTTCGAGTTTAAACGGCTTGCCCCACTGCTTAGCGCGATAGCGGGCCAGAGCCCAGCCACCCACGAAGCCAATGAGATACATCAACCCGTACCAGCGGACTGCCAGTGGGCCGATTTCTATCGCGATGGGATCTATGCCGGTGTAGGTGTACACGGCACCGATTCTAGCACCATTATCGTCATCAGATGGCAGCACTGACAGGAACTCTTTTTGTCTGACCTCTATATAATCCACACATGAATAAATTAGCCAACGAGTCCAGTCTCTACCTCAAGCAACACCAGGACAATCCTGTCGACTGGCATCCTTGGGGCGAGGCCGCGCTTGAACTCGCCGCCAAAGAACAGAAGCCTATATTGCTATCAATAGGTTACTCGGCTTGTCACTGGTGCCATGTCATGGCCCACGAGTCGTTCGAAGACCCGGCAATTGCAGAAGTCATGAACCGCCTGTTCATCAATATAAAAGTTGATCGTGAGGAACGCCCCGATCTCGACAAAATTTATCAAACCGCTCATCAACTGTTAAACCAGCGTGGTGGCGGCTGGCCACTAACCGTATTCCTGACACCAACCGATCAGCTCCCGTTCTTTGCCGGCACCTATTTCCCGAATACAGAACGACAGGGTATGCCCGCCTTCCCTGACCTGTTGATGCAGGTCGCGCAAGGCTATGAAGAACATAAGAATGACCTCAACACGCGCAGCAAGGCGATGGTTAGCGCCCTGCAAAGTCTTGAGCCGCAACTCCCGGAAAAAAGCATCGAGCTCACAGATGCTCCGCTAACAGCTATCCGTGAGCAATTAGCCGACAACTTTGATAGTGACTGGGGCGGCTTCGGTGATGCACCCAAATTTCCACATCCCGCTAATCTCGAGCGTTTGCTGAGGCATTGGCGCGGCAGCTCCGCTGAGACAGAACCCGATATCGAAGCCTTGCTGATACCCGCGCTCACGCTCAGCCGCATGCAAAACGGAGGCATTTACGATCAGATTGGCGGGGGCTTTTTCCGCTACGCAGTAGACCGTGAATGGCAGATCCCGCATTTCGAAAAAATGCTCTACGACAACGGGCCTCTGCTCGCCATCACTGCACAACTCTGGCAAGCCAGCGGTGACGACTCTTTCCGGCGGGTAGCCGGTCAGACTGCCGACTGGGTACTGAGGGAAATGCAATCGCCGGAAGGGGGTTTTTATTCAACGCTGGATGCTGACTCGGAAGGCGAAGAAGGCAAATTCTATGTCTGGCAACCGGATGAGCTGAAAGACGTACTCGACACCTATCAGTACACCGCCGCCGGGAAACTCTACGGCCTCGACAAACAAGCTAATTTTGAAGGTAGCTGGCATCTCACGAATCACCTGTCACTTGATGAGTTGTTTGAACAAACCGGCTATACCAAATCACGACTGCAAACACTGCTAGGCGATGCTCAACAGGCCATGCTGGTCGCCCGGGAGAAAAGAATCCGGCCTGCCCGTGATGAAAAAGTTCTGACTGCATGGAATGCCTTGATGATCAGAGGGCTGATAATTGCTGCAGCCGCTTTAGAGCGCAAAGAGCTGGCTGATTCTGCCGGACAGGCATTGGACTTTATTCGCAGCAATCTCATTGTTAATGATCGCCTACTTGCCTGCTACAGCGAAGGCAATGCACAGATCCCGGCTTACCTTGATGACTATGCCTATTTACTGGATGCGACAACCGAACTACTGCAATACCAATGGGATTCGAACCTGCTGAGTTTTGCCATCTGGCTGGCAGACAAACTATTGGAACTGTTCGAAGACAAGAACAACGGCGGCTTTTACTTTACGGCCAATGACGCAGAGCAACTCCTGTATCGTCCGAAAACGATGAGTGATGATGCTATTCCGGCGGGCAATGCGGTTGCGGCATTAGCGCTAAACCGGCTTGGCCACCTACTTGGCAACACGGCCTATCTGGATGCCGCCGAACGAACATTGAAACTCGCATGGTCCGGCATCAATGACTTCCCGCACGGGCATGCCACCATGATCACAGCTCTGGATGAGTTTCTCACTCAACCTGAGATTGTCATCGTTCGAGGTGAGGAAGCTGCTCTATGGGCAGAAGCCGTGCGTAAACTCTACACACCAACAAGACTGGTATTCGCCATACCCGATGACGCAGCGTTGCCCGACTCTCTTGCTGCCAAGAAACCGGGCGACGTCACCACCGCGTATATTTGTCGGGGCATGACCTGCGGCGCACCAATCACATCCGATGAAGAGCTCGCAACAACACTGCAGCCAGCGTAAAAAGTAGGTGACCATGAAGCAGGAATACTACACAGAAGAACGCTGTCATATTCTTGAGTATCACAACACGCCGGATGACCCGGCAATATCGGTCGCGCGGGCACGCGTAGAACCCGGCATCACCACCAAATGGCACGCGGTGTCCGGTACTGAAGAGCGCTATGTCGTTCTCGAGGGCCGGGGATATGCCGAAGTTGGCGAGTCTGGCCCGCAAATGTTAGCGACTGGTGATCACCTGCTTATTCCGGCAGGTGCGCCACAGCGAATCAGTAATCAGGGCGACTCGGACCTGATTTTTTTATGTATTTGTACGCCGCGTTTTGAGTGGGACAACTACCAGTCACTCGAACCGGCAGACTAGATACTAGTCACCCTGTAGCTCACGCAAGACCGAAACCGGATCCTGCATAATTTCCGGATACCAGTCGCGCATGACCCGAAGGTATTCGACGGGCAAGTCCTCC
>Ga0209475_10004900_pt1 | contig 11260 bp, 16 predicted proteins | sample tdDd471_FD_187128 | JGI IMG/M metagenome (GOLD analysis project Ga0209475, IMG submission 187128) | Marine sediment microbial communities from the Atlantic coast under amendment with organic carbon and nitrate - tdDd47.1 (SPAdes)... | ecosystem: Environmental > Aquatic > Marine > Coastal >...
CTGGGGATTTTTTCTTAGTGTTTACACGGTTGGGTTGTATCTGGGAAAAACTTATCGAGGAGTATTTGAAAGCGTGGGTCCTCTTCGATAATATTGAAGTCTTCATTGTCTTCAATATACTTTCTAGGTCTATTGTATCCCTTTTCTAGGCTTGTCCTTAAATTTTCAATAGCTCTATCAACTTCTTTCTGTTTCGAGTAAAACCGTGCTAAATGAAAATACCCAATGGGATCGTCGGGAGAAATTTTTGTTGCTGTTGAATAATAATGAAATGCTTCCGAAGGATTATTTATCTCGAGATATATATTTCCCAGGTTAATATATGCATCAAAGTGGTTTGAATCATGCTCAATCGCTTTTTTATATGAATCAATTGCTTTAGTTGTTTCATCTAATATCCGGTATATAATCCCAAGATTATAATGAGCATCGGAGTATTCAGGTCTTAGCATTATTGCAGAAATAAAAGACTCTTTTGCCTGCATATATCTCTTTAAAGATGTATAAGAAGATCCAAGATTGTTAAAAGCTTCCGCATTGTCAGGGAATAAATTCAAAATTTTCTTATATATTGCTACAGCCTCTTCGTATTTCTTCTGATTGGCAAGGTTAAGAGCCTCTACAAATAATTCGGATGATTTAGATTGTTTTGCTGATTCTTCTGCCTTTTTTTGACTATCAAGGACAATCTTTTCGATTTTAAAGAGTCTAGAGAGTCTTACAATATCTGCTCTAATGTTCTCTTGCTCCTTCGTTATTCCATCCAATTGTATTTTCTTTTTCCTACTATCAAAGAACGAAAATCCACCAAATAGGATAATTGAAAATGGAATAAGAATTGATAACCCCATCATAGATCTGTTGAATTTCTTATCTATGTCACTGGATATACCTTTGTAATAATCTATTGATTCCTCAAAATTTGTGTCTTCTATGACCAGCTTGAGATCATCAATGGTTTTCTGCATCTCATTGATTTTTGTATATAAGGCCTGAACATCTTGGGATTCTGGTTTTGCCTCTTGTCCCTGGGGAAAGAGATTAATAGATAGAAAAATAAGGATTGGGAGTATAAAAAGCCTTTTCATATTGGTCACCTGATGTTTGATAGAATGTTTACTTATGGACCAGTATAACGCAGGAAGTAGGATTTTAGTAGACAGGAACGATCTTAACGGAAGTTACACCCATTAATAGAATGCCGTTTATTATATGGTGGTTTCTGTATCTCTTCTATATAAATGAGATTGGGAGAGATCTGGTAATGTAGAGCTGCCCTCTCTTTTTTGACTTTAAGACTTCCGGTTCGAAATCGTATAGTTTTCCACAACTTAAATCCACAAACCGGAAGACGTCTAACAGTAGTCACCCACGACTACAGTTAATCCTTAACAGTGGTCGTGGGTGACCATGTTTAACAGTTTAAAGTAGTCACCCATGACCACTTTAATAGATAAGAATTTTATAAGATTTCTTTAAGAGCTAATTTCTCCCTAAATTTTTCCTTATATCTTGTAAGTTCTCCACAACATCAAATTCAGCTTGAATAGGCCCGTCAGGAACCTCTCGAACCTCATTAATATTTATATTTTCAATAGTTCCCATATTTACAATGATATTGATATCTCTTAAACCTTCAGCACCGGCAAGCTTCTTTACTACCTCTGAACGGATTTGCTGTACTAAATCATGCATCCCCATCCTTCGATACGGTATTTCAGCAATAGCATCTGGAGAACCACTTTTATGGACTGAAGGAATCTTTTCTATAATTTGATAAGTGTTTTTTCTTCCAAATCGTTCAGAAAAAAGATAACCAAGATCTTTTAATTCTTTTACAGCCCTTTGTACCTGTGACTTTGATAACCCTGCTTGGCTTGCAATATCATCAAGAGATGCGGTAGTTTTTCCATTCTCAAATCCAGAAAGTATTTTTACTACAACATAAACCTTCAGAGCGGATCCAGACATTTTTGCAATTGAGCCGTTTTCAACCATATATCGAAAAACATGGACGAAATCGCTTCCAGGGAGACGGAAGTCATCAGCAATGAGCTCAAGCTGATTCATTTTATCGTCCATATACGCCCCTTACTAATACGTCCAAGGGGTCAGAGTGACAATCTACCATATACCCCTCTTCGATCGATTCTGAGCAATCCTCAGGCATATGATTATAAAATAAGAACATAATTTATCACCTCTTAATTTTATAGACCCTCTTTCTCTATAAATTCCATAATCGCTTGACGAACAAGGTCAGCTCTTTTTAACCCTCTCCGTGTTGCTTCTTCCTTTAGCTTCTCCATAAAGTTTTTTGGGAGACGTAAGGTATATGGAGCAAGTTCTGAAGGAATGACTTTTGTGATTCCAGAAAAAACCTCATCAGCTTTTTTAGTAGCTGGATCTACAGATGATTTCTTCAGTCCCATCACAATGCCTCTACAAGTGTTTCAAAATATTGGACAGACCTAGATGTTCCAGCCTCTTTTTCTCCACGAGCTATATATTCATAAATAGATATGTTTTCAGCTTGAGCACTCTTTAGATTAACATCCTGAGGAATGTGGTAAGGTGTTAATTTGCCCTTTATCGCCTTTTCAATATCGTTAACTGTTTCTTTATGGATTTTAAGAGAAAGGTTTATATTATTAATAATAACCTTGTCATATTTGGTCTTGATCCTCATGGCTTTTCTGAGTTTCTCAAGTTCAGTAATGAATATTTCTACACCATCTAAACTAAAATACTCAGGAAGAATAGGTGTGATTACCTCATCACTTCCAATCATAACTGCTCGTTCTAAAGGTCCAAGTCCAGGAGAAAGGTCGTAAATCAAATAATCAAAACCTAGTTTCTCTAGTTCTTCTCCAAGATCCTGAAAAATGAATGGTTCTTGGGTTACTTTAGTTTCTCCATACAGTCTTAATCCTCCGCCGATTGAAAAAGTAGGGAGTATGAAAAAATTCTCTCTGATTTCTGCTAGAGCATCTTTTACTTCTACGTTCCCATTGAGAACATCTGATAATTCATATTCTGGTGCTTCTGTTAGATAATTTGTAGAAGCGTTCCCCTGGGGATCGCAATCTGCTAATACAACTTTATATCCCTTTCTCGCTAATCCGAAAGCAACATTTGTAGATGTGGTTGTTTTTCCAGATCCACCTTTTTGAACCGAAAAACCTATTTTCTTCACAGGACCCTCTCTATGTACAAGATACTCCGATTGTACATCATATGTATTAAAAAACAACCCCATATTGCTATAAAAATAAATAGATGGTGTATGAATGATTTATGTGTGATGTACAAGAGATTACGCAAGGAAATGAATGAAATCTTAGAAAGTCGACATAATACGGGTTCTCAGAAGTTTAGCGATTTGACTTTCTTACAGAATTAGGATTCATTCTTATGAGCGTCCATATAACTCCGGAGAACATTGTTTATCTTGCTCTGGTAGCCTTTCCCCTGGTGCTTAAAGAAATCTATGATATCCTGATCCAAACGGATACTGATGGCCTTTTTTCCTTTGGGATAGACGGGTTTCGCATTGACCCAGAAATCCTTTCCTAGTTCAGGACTCTCTGAGTAATCGATATCTTCATCTTTTATATTCTTGATCTGATTCAGTCTCTTTCTACTTATACTCATGATAGGCCCTCTGCTCGTTCTTCTTTTATTCCATTCATACTACATAATTAAGTATATACAATTTGTATATACAAGACAAAGAGAAGAGTATCCTAGTTGGCAGAGAATGGGTTATCAGAAGTTTTTCGCATGGGTCCACGGCTAGAATAAGCCTACACTCAATCTGATGCTTATACTATACGTCCTTAGGACGTATAGTATAAGCATAGCCATATATTTTGTCAATAGGACATATAGAATTATTTCAATTTACTCGATATTCTTGACAAACAGGTTTTATGTTGATACACTACGTCCTAAGGACGTAGTGTATCAACATCATTATCGAATAAGGAGGTGATTTCAATATGACTGCAATAAAAGCTATTACATTATCTCTTGGAGAATTCGAGAAAGCTGCCGTATCAACATATGAATTAGGTTTAATAGTAAACGAAGTATATAAAAACAAATCTTTTAAAGGTGAAGCAGTAAAAAATCTTCAAAAAGACTCTGCAGAAGGATTAGATCTGTCTCGATATTTACGTACACTGTTGAATGAAGGAGTCTTATTTCCCTATAAAGATCTTTCAGATATCTACACACTTCTCGGGAGAGTTGATGCGGACCCTGAGGATATCATTTGTGCGATTGATCCATTTTGCTATGTATCCCATTTGAGTGCCATGTCATATCATGCCCTGACGGATAGGATTCCAACCAAAATCTATATATCATCCCCCCCCGCCACTGAATGGCGGTTATTGGCTGAAAGAAAAATGATAAAAGATCTCGGTTCTGATTTTGAAATGTATAATAGAAATGGGTTGCCAAAACTTAGTCGAATAAAAATTAAAAAAATTAAAAAACATGAAGTCAAATATTTTGAATCGAAGCACTTGGGATCTCCCAAGAGTGTGAGAGGCCGATCGATGCGAGTCTCTACGATTGGACGGACATTCCTGGAGATGCTGAGGGAGCCTGAATACTGTGGCGGAATCGAGCATGTTTTAGATGTCTTTCATAAATATGGGAAAATCTATATTAAACAGATAGCGAATGAGATTGATAGAAATGGATTTCCAATAGATAAAATTCGTGCTGGATATATCCTAGATGAGTGGTTAGGGCTTAATAGTGAGATAATTGAAAGTTGGACCTCATTTGCACAAAGAGGGGGATCAAGGAAACTTGACCCTAAATCCGAGTATATGCATGAATGGTCGGAGAAATGGATGATTTCTCTAAATGTGCCAGGAATAAACAATGATTACTGATTTGAAAGAATATAGTATTGAAAGTTGGGTTGAAGAAGCACCTGATGATGCTAATCGTGAGTTTAGAGAAGCCGTTCATACAATTCTTTCTGCCATTGCCGCTGATAAGAATTTGAAGGAAAGTATGGTTTTAAAGGGAGGGATTCTTTTAGCCATAAGATATAAAAGTAACCGGTATACTAAAGACATGGATTTCTCAACAGAGAAAGTATTAGGAGAGGGTATCATCTCTTCAGAAGAAATGCGAGAGTCCTTAAACAATAGTTTTGCAACTGTGGTTGAAGATCTGGAGTATGACCTGGATTGTCGTGTTCAACGTTGCAAGATCGAGCCTTCAGAAGATCCTTCGTATACATATAAATCAATTAATATGACAATAGGGTATGCGTACAAAGGATCTCCCAGACACAAATGGTTATTAAAATCCAAGTCGCCAAAAACAGTTTCAATCGATTTTAGCTTGAACGAATCTACTCCAAATATTGAGAGCCTAAAACTGCAGGATGGAGACGTTTTAGTATATTCATTAACAGATCTAATTGCAGAAAAGTATCGATCCTTATTACAGCAAATCGATAGAAACAGGGGACGGAGGCAGGACATTTATGATCTGAATTTCCTGATTGATAAATTGGATGATATTGATGAAGAAGAGAAATTTAATATCCTGAAATGCTTAATTCAAAAGGCGAACTCAAGAAAAATTAATCCAGGAATTTCTTCTTTTGATAATAAGGAGATTAAGTCCAGGGCAAAAGAAGGGTATCATACTCTAAAAGATGAAGTGGATGGGGATCTTCCTGATTTCGATGAAATATATGAAACTGTTTCGGATTTCTACAGATCACTACCATGGGAAACAGTTTCAGCGGAAGAAACCAAACTCTAGTGGACAGAATAGAACCTTATCGGAAGTCAGAGATTATCCCGCAAGTGCCGTATTTCTTCTTTCAGTTCATCTCGATCCGGATGAGTACAGGGATCCAGGATCACAAGCAGCCCCTGCAAATATCCCTGTAGGAATTCCGGGGGATGCTCCAGGGATCTGAGATTCTTGTATTCTTTCAATGCTGTTTTGACTGCTTCAATGATTTCCATGTTTTACCTATTCCTCTGATCTATCATCCGTATTGAGTTTTTCTGATTCTTTCGGTTCCTGACTTCTCCGCCTAACAGAAGTCTCCAGAGTGATCTTTCCGTGACTATGATCTACAGCTTCCTGGAGAGCCTCCATGAGATCATTAAAGAATTTATTCTTTGACTTCTTCATTTTTCTACCACTCATAAATCTGCTCCTCGGACAGACTCGAACTGCCGACCAGGTGGTTAACAGCCACCCGCTCTTTATAACACAAAAGGGACGACTCTTAGTCGTCCCTGGATTTTCGCTTCGCTGCTTATAGGTGGCGATTTACCTCTCTTCCATTATCGAGAATATCCAGTATGACGTCAAATACTATTTCAGATTCTATCGTTCCCATCCTCTTCCCGGATCCCTGAACCGGGAAGAATCCCGAAACTGTTTCGGCAGCACCTTGGGGCGGGATCTTCCTTCGGCCCTCAATCCTTTCATCGCATCTTCCCGCAGTAACTGGATCGCATCTTCTGTTCCGAAGGCAAGGAACTCCCGGACCCGGTCCCGCCGTGTGGAGAGATCGGTCACTTTTTCATCCAGGGATTTCACCTTGATTCTCCAAGAACTCTCATTCTGCTGCTGCTTCCGCAGTTCATCGGAGAGGAAAGCCTTTTCCGATTGGGAAACCTGAAGGGAAGAGTTAAGCCGTCTGTTTTTCGCCGCTATCGCCTTTCTGTCGATTATGATCCTGGCATGATGATGGCCGTATTCCTTCCGTATCCGTTCCTCTGTGGCCTGTTTCCACTCCTGTGTCTTTCTTCTTGGGATATCTCCCAGATCGATCTTGGGAGCCTTTTTCATGGTTCCGTAGAACTCTTTGATCTCTGTATGGTGAGCGCCGCTTTTTTCGATTCCCCGATCCAGTCCGAACTCTTTCCCCACCTCCCGGTGAAAAGCAGTCTGTAGGGCCGATAACATGGCCTTGCCGCTGAAAAAACGCTTGGCCGACAGGGAGGGGCCTTTTTCAGTCTGGGCTATGGGAACGATCAGGGCGTGGAGGTGCGGGGTCGCCTCGTCATAGTGATGGGTAATGGAAAGAACATTCTCAGCGCCGTGCTTCTTGGCGATCCACCGTCCGGCTTTTTCCAGATACGCCTTGGAGTCCACTTCGGACTCGGGGGAGTGGGTTATCACGTACTCCACCATCCGGACGGCATCGGGGCGGATCTTCCGGGGGACCGTATCAAGCCGCTCCTGGAGCTTTGCCATGAGCTGCTGCCGGGACTGAGCGCCGTAGGTGACGTTATCTTTCGCCCGTTCGGGATCGGCATTTTCGGGCTGGTACTCCCGGAGATTGTGTCTGGCTGCATGAGCGGCTGCACCGGCGGACTTTAATCGTTCTATTCGTAGAATGCAATAATTTCCCATATCGGGATGCATTCTATCATAGGTCCGCCGCCGGTGGAACCCTTTTTTCAAAAAGGTTCACTTACTGGCCATTTTTTTGGTTCCCCAAAAAATAGCGGTAAGCCAAGGGGGCACGCCCCCCTGGACCCCTGTAACTTCCTCCTAGTCCCTAGAAGGGAAGTTTATTATTCATAGGGTTGTTTTTGTTCTCGATTTGCCATCTATGAACCCCAATGCTAACATGAAGTTCCAAGGAGTCACTAACTATGACCACGTATAGAATAACAGACGAAACAGGACGTGAAATTTCTGGAAAAATAACAGGATCCCGTCCAGACCCAAATGAAGGGAATATATGTTTGATCGATGTAGAAAATGAAGGACAAAAAGAATTCGTAATAAAGAAGATGATACTCAATGAGGGAACTAATCAAAGAACCTTAATAGTAAAAGAAAAATAGTTGTTCTTCTCTGTGGGATAGATCGAAGCTTTGCCCGCTGTCCACATGAAGGGGATCACGGAATATCCCCGATTGTGGTCAGGGTGCAAGGTCACGGATTCCGCCTGCCTCTGTGGATATCCGAATGTACTGGAGGTACAAGACAGATGTACTCCAGGTTAGTTCTTGGTCAGGTAGTATTCGGGAGGATCGTCCATCAGAGATCCCAGGAGTTGGGCCAGATCCGGATCAATGGAGCGGATCCCCTTTTCCAGATCAGCGATATCCTGACCTCTGAGTCCTCCGATTTTTTTACCCAGGGCTTCCTGGGAAAGTCCGGCATTCTCCCGGTGAACCCGCAGTTTTAAACCGGGAGTAACTTCGCTGCGATCCAAGACCATCCAGGGATCAATCAGTTCTTCTTCTTCCATGAGGATATTATAGCAGGTGGAATGCAGCAGGAGCCAAATATTGCACTTTGGTCGCCTCAGGAACAGAATTTGGGTAGAAAATGACGATTCTTATAAAATTAAAAGAATTATAAACATTACAGAGATGTTATAAACTTACTACATAAAGGGTTATTTGGGTTTAACATTACACTTTGGTCTATCTATTATTACACTTTGGTCCGGTTAATATTACACTATGGTCATTCAACTATTACACTATGGTCATTCAACTATTACACTATGGTCGTTAACTATTACACTTTGGTCGTTAACTATTACACTTTGGTCGTTAACTATTACACTTTGGTCAAGTGGATTTGTACCCAAAGACCATCAGGACAGCAACCAAGAGTACAAAAGCACCCGAAAACCATGCAAACCAACCCGCTTTTACCGTGAAACCAATAATATCATTTCCCCAATTTCATAGTTTTCCCCTCTGAAACCCAAAATCCTAAACCAATACACTTTTACCGTGAAACATGTACGGGTTTACCGAATAACGGCCTTTCCTGACGCTCATCGATGGCAAGGGTGATCAGGGAATAATGGTACCGGAAGTACATGCCGTTTCGTACCAGAAGTGCAGTGCTGCACTTCTTCGAATACCGATTTACTGAAGTTATGTTATAAAACCTAACATAACGAGTGAAGTGTTAGAGATTGTGAGTATAAAGATAAAAAAGGGCTGCCTCATTATGAGCAGCCCTTTTTCCAATTAAAAGAAAATATCTTTGAATTATTATATTCCAAGAACAATTTCTTTTATCACTTTGTTGTTTTTTGTGACAGAAATTCTGTTTCCTCGTTTAACCTCTTCCGTAGCGAGTTCGAGTAGAGTCAACGCAGTTCTAAAAACATCTGCCTTCGTGTTGAACTCTAGAGATTCGTCATTCAATAGGTTATTAATACGCATTTCAGCCTGTTTCGTCACTGACAAATTAAGCCTTGGCATAAACACCTCCTATCTGACGTATTTTCATTAGAAACTACCCCTTAGTATTTCTTCGGGAGCAATAATGAACGTTTAGCAATCATGTGTTTATTATAAAGTTCCAAAAACTTCGTTGAGCTGCTCCCTGATGAAAAAAATTATATCACTGTGCGCTCATACTGTCAACACTACAACGCCCTCAATGCACGGATATTGCACTTCACTTGACACAGATATCCTATTGTGGTATCTTCGATCGTGGGAACTTCTGTAAAGGAGGAGAAGTTCAAAAAGAGTTTATACAGAAATGAAGGAGTTAATTATGAAACGCGCACAAAGAAAAAATATTCCAGGCAGGGATAAATTCCCTCCTGGATAAAAGGACGGTAAATTAATGAGTGAAAGTGACCTTAATGACAACGATGGACATGAAGTTGAAAAGATTTCTCTAAAGGAAAACACTGAGAAGAGATATCCTGGAGACTCCATTCAAACCGAAGGAAAGCTTATTGACTTAGGTGGTCGAATAATACTCGTCGTTATTTGTACGTGTTGTATAGCTTTCTTGGCAATTGTCATAGCCAGTATATTGGGGGTGCCGTTCCAAGTCCCTCCGATGGTGACTCGGATCATTTATACTAGCTTTGGAATTGCTGGAACTTCCGCAACATTTTTGTTCAGCCGAAGATTCTTGCGAAAGTGATTCTGATATGGGGATAATTTTACCAGGGAAATTATCCCCATATCCATTATCTAGTCCTGTTTGACTCTTGTCACATCAAATCCGACACGCGGATCCACTTCTCTGCATCCGTCCTAATATGAAGAATCGCCCCATCATCCGGATCCAGTAAATTCAAAGAATGATCCTCGTAATCCATCGGATTGAACGCTACTAAATCCACTAGATAACTTTTCCCGGGCTGAATTTTTTCCTTGTCCGGATAAGTTTCCAAGTGATCCGCCTTGGTAAATTCAAAGTACGCAGATTTTGCTTTTAACCATTCCCCTGGTTGGATTCTTCTTTTTCTCATATAATACCTCCGGGGTTATCCCCATGATCTAATAGTTAGGGTTTCTGCACCTTATGCATTTTCCCTATGTAGTAGTTATGCTGAGAAAGAGCCATTTTTCAGAAAAAAAGGTTGAGTTTTTCGGATTTTCCTTCACTCGATAAGTTAGATTATAGAGTAAAGACCCCTTTTTGAGGTAGAATAGAGCCATGAGCGAGAACGCCCCCCTGTATTTTTCAGACAAGAATATCCTGGATAAAATTCCGAAAGGCTACCACCCCGAGGCCCTCACCTTCCTGGCTCTGATCCGGAGTGAAGGGTTCAGCCCCGAAACCATGGAACACCAGGTGCAGCGGCTCAAGGCCGCGGGGAAGAAAGCTTCCACCATCAACAAGAACATCTCTGCCATGCGGAGCGTGGTCCGGGCGATCTACGAGACAGGGGTGATCCACCCGGCCCTGGCCTGGGAGATCGAGACGAACATGAAGAAGGTCCGGTTCGTGAAAAAAGCCAGCAGAGCCGTCACCGAAGGGTCGGTGATCTCCCAGGACGAGTACGAACGATTAAAGGCCGCTGGCGGCCCGAGAATCGCCCTGGTGATGTCTTTCCTCTGGGAGACCGGCTGCCGGGTCTCTGAGGCCCTCCACGTGCGCCTGTCGGACTGCAAGGCCGAGATGGATGTGGTCAGGGTCTACGTATGGGGGAAAGGGCGGAAAGAACGGGTGCTGCGGGTCCGGCCTCTGTTGTATTACCGGATCCTTGAAACCTTCGGCGGGGAGACCTGGTTATTTGAGAGCCGGCGGAAAAGTCCCCGGAGTGGGGAGAAAGTGCCTCTGCATGACCGGGGTGTGGACAAGGAGATCCGAAGGATAGGACGGGAGGTGTTAGGAAGGAATGTGAGTCCTCATATGTTCAGGCATAGTTTTGCGACACGGATGATTGAGAAGGGCGTGGACGTGAAGGCGGTGAGTAAGTACCTGGGACACTCGAGTACGGCGATTACGATGGATTTGTATGTTCATACAGAGC
>Ga0209475_10004901_pt1 | contig 11258 bp, 7 predicted proteins | sample tdDd471_FD_187128 | JGI IMG/M metagenome (GOLD analysis project Ga0209475, IMG submission 187128) | Marine sediment microbial communities from the Atlantic coast under amendment with organic carbon and nitrate - tdDd47.1 (SPAdes)... | ecosystem: Environmental > Aquatic > Marine > Coastal >...
TCCAACTTCTCAGCACTGAGCAGTTGGATAAGTAAGGGTTGTCTTCGATACGAAGGTTACCCCCGATGGAAGCCAAATTGTCCAGTCCAGTCAGACTGGTCAATGAATTATTACCATCCCAAGTTTTCCCAATTTTAAGGTTACCCCCAATGGAAGTCAAATTATCCAGGCCTGATAAACTTGTCAGGGCATCATTTCCTGTAATCCATAGGTCATTCCCGATGGATGTCACATTATCTAAACCCGTTAAACTGGTCAGGGAATCATTGTCTTTAATCCTAAGGTCACTCCCGATGAAAGTCACATTGTCCAGCCCTGATAAACTTGTCAGGGAATCATGATATAAAATACTAAGGGAACCCCCGACAGAAGTTACATTTTTCAGCCCCAATAAACTTGTCAGGCCATTAAGAGTAAACTCAATGTTATCCATAATTGAAGTCACATTTCCCAGGCCAGATAACCTTTTTAGAGAATAGCAGTGGTAAATCTCAAGGGTACCCCCAATGGATGTCACATTATTCAGTGCCGATATCCTTTCTAGACCAGGATTGAAAATAATCCTAAGGCTTCTTCCGATGGAAGTCAAATTGTCCAGCCCCGATAAACTTGTCAGGTCATAATTGTCGCGAATTAAAAGATAACCCCCAATGGAAGTCAGATTCTCTAATCCTGAGAGATTTTGTAAATTTGTATTTCCTTGAGTTATATACGGAGGGTCTGAAAATCCAATAGAAAAATTTCCCCCAACAAAAACAAGGTTGTTCAATCCTTCTAAATTATAGATTGAGTTCCCAAAGAATGTAAAATCCCCACCAATTGAATTCAGCACATTTAAACCATCCAGATTTTCTATATCCCATCCCGATATAACCACATTCCCTTGAATCTCTTTACAATTAGGATAGTTAGTTTGAAAATTGTCTATCTCTTCTTGACTTGAAAAAGAAATACCGTTTGGTAGGCATGGTTGTGCTGATACCCAAACAAAACAGCACATTAAGATTACAGTAGTAAAAAATAACTTTTTCATTAGACTGCTATTTAAGATTAAGCAAATGATTGAGCAGGGCTGGCCTGAAGTTCCCCATTGGTGGTGTAAATATACTAAATCACAGGGCCGAAATCAAGGTGTTAGATGTTAAGTGTTAGGTGTTAGATGAACTATTAATCTTCGAACTACCTTCTCTGTTCTTATTCTTAGTCCTTGTTCTTTATTCTTTATTCAATTATGAGCTTCTGTCTTATCCTGGTATTCTCAACAGTTACTTCAAAGATATGCAGGCTTTGTTGCAGGGATGAATTGTATTTCTATACAGATTTCTTTACAAACCACATCTCTAACTCACCTTTACCCTTTACTTCTATTTTTCCTCTCGATTCAAATGTGAATGCCGCATCGTCTATAATAAGTTCATAAGTGGATTGCGATATATTTACCTTCCCAATTTCCCCGGAGTTTTCCATGCGGGAGGCGATATTAACGGTATCGCCCCATATGTCGTATTGAAATTTCTTTACACCAACTATACCGGCTACCACAGGCCCGGTATGTATACCGAGACGCATTTCAAAAGGGATTTGACCTGCGGCCTCTCTTTCAGCCTTTCTTCTGGCAATAAAGTCCACCATTGCCAGGGCTGCAAGTACAGTTTCTCTTGCAGACTCATCACTGGAAATGGGTAAGCCTCCGGCAGCCATGTATGCATCACCGATGGTTTTTATCTTTTCTACTCCGTATTTTTCGCAGAAACCATCAAAACCTTTGAAGCAATAGTTGATCTCAGCTACCAACTCAGTTGCACTGAGCTTTGCCGACATCTGGGTAAATCCAACGAAATCGGTAAAAAGAACTGAAACCATATCAAAATCACGTGCGGCAGCCTCTCCCTTTTCTTTTAGCTCTGCAGCGATCTCAGCAGGAAGGATATTTAAAAGGAGATTATCCGAACGGCCCTTTTCTATTTCTATACTGGCTTTTGCCCTGCGCGTATAGCGCAAACGTCCATACAAAGCAACAGCCACGATTAAAATCAAAAGCCCTATTCCGAAAGCAATGTTTTTTGTTCTGTTTTTCTTACGTACTTCTATTTCATGGGCAAACTGTACTTCCTGCTCTTTTGCTACCTGCGTTAAGCTATCTGCAAAGCTTTGCCTGGCAAATTCCATTTGCTGGAGCATATTTGTTAAATCATTTTTGTTAAGGCTGTCGGTGAGTATCATCATTTTTTCATGGTACTCCAGGGCTTTGTTCCCATTGCCCATGTCCTTGTAAGCATTATAGAGGTATTCGCAGAGTTCATATTGCTTGTAAACAGACCCTAGTTCTTCGGATATTTGTAATGCTCTTTCATAATATCTAATAGACTCTTTGTGATTTCCTTGCAATTCGTAGAATCTTCCGATATTAAGCAAGCAATCTACAATTCCTTCTTTATCAGAGATTTCCTCATAAACCTTTAAGCCCCGATGAAGATAATCCAGGGTAGTGGGATAATCATCTTGATAATAATATATATGTCCCATATACATTAATATTTCCGCTTCCTTTTTTTTATTGTTGGTTTCCTCGCATATCTTCAATCCCCGGTGGTAATGTTCCAGTGCAGTGGAATAGTCGTCTTGCTGCATGTAAATCAGTCCAATGGGGATCAGGGTAGTAGCAATTCCATGCTTATCCGAAAGTTCCTCTTTTATTTTTAAACTTCGCTGGAAATATTCCAGGGCGCGTGGAAAGTCTTCCTGCGCCATGTATATGTATCCGACATTGTTTAAGGCGAAAGTCATAGAATATTTAGAGTTGCATTCCTCGTACATCTGTATGCATTGCTGGTAATATTCCAGGGCTTTTGAAAAGTTATCATTTTGCATATACAGATATCCGATGTTGCCAAAGACCTCGGCTATTCCTTCTTTATCAGAGACCTCTTCATAAAGTTTTAATGTTCTCTGAAAACAGTCCTGGGACCTGGAATAGTCGCCTTGTAAATCGTATATAAATCCCATCCATAACAGAGCAGAACTCATTCCCTGGTTATCTGAGATTTCTTCAAAGACCATTAAGCTTCGTTGGTGATAATCCAGGGCTTTGGAATTTTCTCCCTGGCGCTCGTAGATAAATCCGATTCTCTGTAAGACATTGGCTATTTCTTTTCTATAAAAGAATTCCTCAAAAATTATTAAGCTTCGCTGGAGATATTCCAGGGCCTTTGAAAAATCGCTCCTGACCTCATATGATCCTCCTTGAGTCATCAGGGCATTGGCCATGTGCTTCCTTATTCCTCTGGCTTCGGCAAATTCATATTGCAATTGCGCATAATAAAAGGCAGAGTCAGGATATTCATTCAAATAACCTTCAAAAGCAATTATGTTAAGTGCATTTAATCGGCTGGTATCATGTAAGCTTCTGTCGTTCCACACACGAAAAAGGGAGTCGAGGTTTGGGTTTGGAAATTGGGCCCGGCTTACATGCGAACTAAATAGAAAAAGAAATAGAAATAGACATTTAATGGTTTTCATATAAGAGGCTTCCCTTGGCAGTGTAAATATAGTGAATCACAGGGCCATAATCAAGTTCTCATGACATGAATCGCAGACCGAGAGAAGCCATTTGATGGGCTCCCTTCCGATGTTCCGTTTAGCATATTTCTTATAGTGAACGTTTAATGCGTGATATCAAACTAAAGATCCGCAGAAAGTTTTCCTTAGAAGAAACAATCCTTTTATATATTTGTGCCTGGGTAAGCTAAAAATTAATGTAACAGGTATTGGGGAAATGGGAATTACGATTAATAATAGAAGCATTAAGATACTACAAGAAGATAAAACTCTGATTGAAATAGCCGGCAGGGCGAAAATCGGAATACCAGCTCCTTGTTACAGATCTCAAAATAGTGGATGCTGCAAAGCCTGTGTAGTTGAAATAAATGGTTCGTATGGATATGCCTGTTGCACCAAACCTGTCGAAGGAATGACAGTAGTTACAAATAGGGATGATATTAAAGCGATCCAAAAAGAAAGACTTGAAATATATCGACAGAATTTGAAGGATCCGGCATATATTGAAAGATGTGACTGTAGTTGCGATTGCAACCATAACGGATCAGGAAGTAATTGTTGTTAGAGATTTTATGAATGATCCATCTGGAGCGAATATGAAGATTCGTGCCTATTTGCATAGAACGGCTAAATTGCCCATCCTTAACCGGCTCATATATATGCGATTAAGAGGGGGCAACAGTAGCGGTATTAGCATTATATCTTTTAGCATAACCTGTTAAGAGTTTAGCCGCACAGAACATTAAAAGTTCATAAAAAACACCGAAAACGCACCAATGCCAAATTAATTCGAAACACTACCCTTTTGTCTTCGTTAATGCCATTGTTATACGGCCATTATTAATTCAAATATAGTTTTTTTTAAAATAGGCTGCTACTTAATTAAAATCATCCTCTTTACTGCCTGAAAATCACCCATCTGAATGCGGTAGAAATATATTCCTGATGGCAAACCTTTTGCATTGAATCGAGCCTTGTAATGTCCTTTCGATTTTGTTTCATCTAATAGGGTTATAATTTCATTCCCCTGTAAGTCATATAATTTTAGACAAACATGGGTTCTCTTCTTTACATCAAATGCTATCGTTGTTGTGGCATTGAATGGATTTGGATAGTTCTGAGATAGTAAAAATACTGATGGTATTTTCATATTTCCATCATCTTGCTCAATACTAAGAATTAACCCATCTTCTCGATAAGCTGCTAGTCCGCCCAACCAAGTTCCAATCCATAGGTTGTCAGAATCATCTACTGCAAGAGCAAAGACCCAGGCATCAGGTAAGCCAGAATTCCAGAAATTATATGTTGTCCAGTTTGAGCCATCAAACTTCGCTAATCCCCACCAAGTTCCAACCCATATATTGCTACCATCTATTGCAAGAGACAGGATTAAGTTATGGGGTAAACCAGAATTTGATGTGTTGTAAACTGTCCAATTTGTACCATCAAACTTTGCTAATCCACCCCCATAGGTTCCAATCCATAGGTTGTCAGATTCATCTACTGCAAGAGCATAGATACGGTTGTAAGGTAAACCAGAATTTGATTCGTTATATATTGTCCAGTTTGCGCCATCAAACTTCGCCAATCCCCAAGATCCAATCCATATGTTGCTACTACCTATTGCAAGAGCAAGACACTCGTTATCAGGCAAGGCAGAATTAGTCGTATCATAAACTGTCCAATTTGTTCCATCAAACTTAGCAACTCCACCATAATAAGTTCCAATCCATAAATTACTACCATCTATTGCCAGAGCCCTGATAGTGTTATCAGGTATGTCAGAATTTGATGTGTTGTAAACTATCCAGTCTGTGCCATTAAACTTCGCTAATCCCTCAGTTCCAATCCATATATTACTACCATCTATTGCAAGAGGACCGACACTGTTATGAGGCAAGCCAGAATTTGATGTATTATATACTATCCAGTTTGTTTCATCAAACTTTGCTAATCCACCACCACTAGTTCCAATCCATTTATTATTGCTTTCATCTATTGCAAGAGATATTACCTGGTTATCGGGCAAGCCAGAATTTGATGTGTTGCATCCTGTCCAGTTTGAGCCATCAAACTTCGCTAATCCACCACGATAAGTTCCAATCCATATAATACTACCATCCATTGCAAGAGCATAGACTCGGTTATCAGGCAATCCAGAATTTGATTCGTTATATACTGTCCAGTTTGAGCCATCAAACTTCGCTAATCCACCCCCACCAGTTCCAATCCATATATTACTACCATCTATTGCAAGATCCCCGATATAGTTATCGGGCAAGACAGAATTAGTCGTGTCATAAACTGTCCAGTTAGTACCATCAAATTTTGCTAATCCACCCTTACCAGTTCCAATCCATATATTACTACCATCCATTGCAAGAGCCCTGACATAGTTCTCAGGCAAGTCAGAATTTGATTCGTCATATACTGTCCAGTTTGAGCCATCAAACTTCGCTAATCCACCATCAACAGTTCCAATCCATATGTTGTTACCATCTATTGTAAGAGCCCTGACATCGTTATGAGGTAAGCCAGAATTTGATTCGTCATATACTGTCCAGTTTGAGCCATCAAACTTCGCTAATCCACCCCCACCAGTTCCAATCCATATATTACTACCATCTATTGCAAGAGCCCTGATACGGATAACAGGCAAGCCAGAATTTGATGTGTAATAAACTGTCCAGTTAGTACCATCAAATTTTGCTAATCCACACCAAGTTCCAATCCATATATTACTACCATCTACTGCAAGAGCATAAACATCGTTATGAGGCAAGCCAGAATTTGCACTGTTATAAAAAGTCATTTCCTCAGTAGTCTTATCTAACTTCCCTAATCCTCCCTGAGAAGCTCCAATCCATAGTTCATTCCCATTATCTGAGAGTACATAGATATCATTCCCATTGGTATAATTTATCCAATCGGGGTTTTGTGCAAAACTATTGCTCAAACAAGTAACTGCACAGATCAAAGAAAATAGTAGAATTTTTTTCATAGTTCCTCCTTTTTTTTCTCATTACAGAGAGATTTATTTAATGATTCACTGCCATCCACCCTTTGTTCCTATAATCACCACCTCATCCAAAACTTCACATAATATCACCCCCTCTTCATGTTGCCTAATTTCGTATAATTAGTATTTAGTTGCAATTGGTTTAGGTGAATAATATAAAAAAGGCCAAGATCCCAGCCGGACATGATGTTATGGTTTCCATGGTTGCATAGAACGGCTAACCTGACCACCCTTAACCGGCTCATATATATGCGATTAAGGTGGGTTAATAGTACCGGTATTTGCACTCTGGCAACCATATAACACTGATACACAGAAATTCTACAACCTCGCACATCACACCCCATACCTCATACCTCTCTAATATGCAAACAGCTTGCGATGATATATTTTTCCGTTCAACAGGACTTTAACGATCAGGATCTGATGGGATGCCTCCAATTGAATCGTATTATTCTGCCCATTAAAAAATTGTTGCATAATCAATTTTCCTGATGCATTGTACACCCGTATTTGTCCGGGAAAAGACATTTTTTCACTCGCGTTAATATGTAATTGCCCGGAATAAGAATAAACCTGAAGTTTATTGCTGAAATCAGGGATACTTACAATGATTACCTGAATGACATTGGAATTTACACTTGTCAATGCCGTATTGTATGAGCGAACCCTGTAATAATAATTAGGTTGAGTAGCATTCTCAATAAGGTAATTAGTGTCATCCTCTATTTGGATGTTTTCATAAACGATGTCTTCAAAATCCGGATCCAGGGCAACATCTAACTGGTATCCGAGTGCTCCATAGGCACTGTTCCATTGAGCCAGGAAAATTGTAGGAGAGATTACCATTGCATCTAATGCGATGGGCACATCCAATTGCTGGTAGAATAATAATGCCCCGATATCATTGCATGTGCCATCCGGTTCAGGCAAAAATCCGGGCCAACCGGCATCAATACATTGTGAGCGGGTTGCATCCGGCTGCGGGTAATTGCTCCAGCTTAAAGAGAAATCACCATTGAGGGCATCAGCGAATAAGGGATCTTCATCTATGCAATTTTCGTAAACTCCTGAAAAATTCACACCTCCTCCTATACCAGAAAACCCCCAATAAGAATATTCTATATCGCAATATTCAAATGAAGGTACGGCATCTTGCTCAAGATGGACTTGGTTTGGAGAAGGAGAACCATCCTTTGTATTAAAATAAAAGATATCACTTTCGAAGCTGGGAGTATTATTAGAATAACAATATAAGCCACCACCATCTCCAAGCTGCGTAACATTATTGTAGACAATTGTATTATCAGAAAATTCGAGAGAATTTCCTAAAAAGACTGATTTGACTGCAATGCCACCACCCCAGCGGGCTGAATTATATGCAAACACATTATTTTTTGCGATTAGACTACCACCCATATATATGGCAATACCTCCCCCTTCAACCTCTGCTGAATTATGGATTATTGTATTATTCTCCATAAGCAGAGAACATTGCATATCACAGGTCAAGCCCCCACCTTGTAGGTAGGAATAATTATACGCGAGCAATGAATTTGTTAGTACCGGTTGACAGTTAGACCAAAACTGTATGCCACCCCCTCTTCCGACACATGTGTTATGAACGATTTTGCAATTATCAAAAGTCGGATTCGCATTATCACATTGTATCCCTCCTCCATAGTAAGCCTGGTTATGTTGTATTAAAGAATTGCTTATCGTAATTGAAGCCAAGGGAGAATTATAGATGCATATCCCACCACCTGCATTCTCAGGAAAATTTGGCTGACCCATATCCGTAATACCATATTCTATAATGCAGTAATCCATGACAACAGTACTGATATTATCAATAATCCGTATCCCATACCAGCGATTCGTTGTATCATCCGCAGTGAATAAGATACTATCTGCTTCCACACCTATAGCCATTAGAGCCCCGTCAACAATGAACTTATACCATCCAGTAAACCGAACCTTAACACCTGGTTCAATAGTGAGCGTGCTACCTGGCTCAATATAAATATCACCGTTCACTATATAAGGCGAGCTGGCAAGGTCCCAGGTGCCGGAAACAGGTCCGGGTGGAACTGGTGTTTGAGAATAAATGATGATGGGAATCATTAAGAGGATCGTCAGGAATAGTTTTTTCATAGCTCTACTATTTAAGGTAATAGCCATTGACTAAGCAGAACATTTGGATTAATTTGAACAACAGTATAGTTGATCAAAAATAACCATGAAAAAAAGCAGGAATGTCACTATTATGTTTTTATTATGTAATAATTATGTCGGTGTGTAGGTCATACACCCTCTGCATTTAGGATTAATACATTAGCCTAGTAAGAATCTGGTTGAGATAAAAATATCAATTTTCGTGATTACCCTGTAAATATACTAAATCACAGGGCCTGAAGCAAGTTCCGAGTGCCGGGTTCCGAGTGCCGAATTCTGAATTACTTCATCATTCTTATTCTTATTCCTTGTTCCTCTGTTCTCTATTCAATTTCGAGCATGGTTAGTCCAAATTGTCATCCTGACCCCGAGGATTCGGGGGAAGGACCTCATGGGGGATATCTCTATTGCATAAAACGCCTAAACTGACCACCCTTAATCGGCACATTTATATACAATAAAGAGGTGTCAGTAGTGCCGGTATTTGCAACCAGCCTAAGGTTAATCCGCTTCCTGATACTCCTGAATCGCTTCACTCACATTGATAATGTAGTCTCCGATCCTTTCGTTAACTGAAAACATGTCACTATAGAGTGAGCCTGTTTTATGCTTGTATTTCTTGGCTTTCAGGTCTTCAACATGCTGCTGACGAAGCAGATTTCGTTTTTCATTAATTTGCTTCTCAAGATCATAGGCTCTTGTAATATCTACATCCTTGAAACCAGTCTCAAGATTGATATTCATTTCACCGAAGGCTTCTTTGATGATGCTAAACATATCGCTTAGAGCATTGATTTGCCCCTCAGTGAACATGGATTTATTCTGATTAGAGTTGTCAATGATCTTTGACAACTGGTATATGGCATCGCCTACACTTTCCATATCATCGATCATTTTGAGCATGGCCCTTATCTTTTTAGAACTTTCATGACTGATTTCTCCTTCTGATACCCTTGTGAGGTATGTGGCAATCTCCATTTCAAGATTATCCGTTATCTGCTCATACTTCTCTATTTTAGTCAGTAATTTGTAATATTTCTTAGGCTTAGTCTCAGTCATCAAATTTTGCATAAAGGAGTACATCTTCTCCAGCCTTATACCGAAGTTGGAGATTTCCTTACGCGCCTGCACAATGGCTATTTCACTTGTAGAGAATATACTCGTATTAATATATTTTAATCTGAATTCTTCATCGTCTTCCCCTTTGGCTGGAACCATCTTTGTCGCTATCCAGGCAATAAAAGGGGCAAATCCTAATAAGACAACTGTATTAATGACATTAAAACTACTATGAAAAATAGATAATGCGATGGGGTATATACCTTTTACGCTATCAAAATCAGCCAGGGAAAGGTTAGTGGTCAGGATAGAAATACCATGGTTTTTCTGCAGGAAGAAGTCTATCCCCCTTAAAAAGTAGGGGAAGACAGCCATCATCCAGATCACTCCAAAAATGTTAAATATAAGGTGAGCACGTGCTGTTCTTTTGGCTGATACATTTGCCACAAATGCAGCAACGTTTGCCGTGATCGTCGTTCCAATATTTTCTCCCAAGACCATAGCTGCCGCAAGTTCAAATGGGATCAATCCATTATAGCACATAACCAAGGTGAGTGCCATGGTGGCACTTGAAGACTGTATGATGATCGTAAGCAATGTGCCAATGAAAATGAATATTACCACAGACAAATACCCAAGATCAGTGAAGGAAGAGAGAAAATTCAGTGCCTCGGGATTACTGTTGATATCAGGAACAGATTCCTTCAGAAATTGAAGGCCAATAAAAAGTATAGCGAATCCAATGATAAATTCTCCCCAGGATCTTCGGATGCTATTTTTAGAAAAGAAGAATGGAAAGCTGATTCCTATGAGTGGTAGCGACAGAAAGCTGAGACTGACCTTAAATCCCAGAATAGATATTAGCCATGCGGTTATTGTCGTCCCAATATTGGCTCCCATGATCACACCAACAGCACCTATCAGTGATATAAGTCCTGCATTTACAAAACTCACTAACATCACGGTAGTTGCCGAAGACGATTGAATAGTGGTAGTAACCAGTATCCCGGTAAAAACCCCCTTTATCCTGCTGTTGGTCATTTTAGCCAGGATGTGTCTCATTCTGCTACCGGCTACTTTCTGCAGCGCTTCGCTCATGAGTTTCATCCCATAAAGGAAGAGCCCCAGCGAGCCCACAAGGGTAAGAACTTTCCCAATAATTGAGAGGATTTCCGACATATAAAGAGTCTATATTATTAAAGGTCAATGATAGTAGTTTTCTTTGATGATAAGAAAATAATAATGCAAGTTTTTTTAATAGTTATTTACATTTCCTTTGGCAGATGGTAGTCGACAGTAAGCTGATTGCTGAAAAAAGGAGTAGGCTTTAATAAACCAGCACAAGTGCATATTCCTGTTAAACTGAGCAGGTCATTCCTGACCAGATTGAGAAGTCAATTTCAATAAACAGGTTTCCTGTTATCAATGACAGGAAACTTAATACCAG